>ERZ1034375.20-NODE-20-length-105750-cov-7.774304_pt1 | contig 105750 bp, 112 predicted proteins | sample MGYA00520585_ERZ1034375 | MGnify/ENA primary metagenome ERZ1034375 (study PRJEB33736, sample SAMEA104288463) | Azolla filiculoides | biome: Urban; feature: water surface; material: ditch water | place: Netherlands | collected 2014 ... | reverse complement strand
TGCCCTGCGGGCTTTCGCTTGATCCTGTCACAAAATCGCTCCGTCAGAATGACCCGGAATTGAGTGGAAACGCTCTAGACGGGACATGCCCAGATTTGAAGTGCAAAACAAAAACCAGATGCTGCGGACAATAGAAAACGGCGAGCTGATAAAAATCAAGCCCGCCGTTTCGTGATGTGCATCCGGCTTGAACCCGGAAAGACTTTATTCGCCAGCCTCAGCAAGCGCTGGCTGGGAGGCATCCGCCTCAGCCGACGAACCCTCACCCGCCTCGGCCTGGTCGCCGTGATTGCGACGCTGCGGACGACGCGGCCTCTGCTGGCGGCGCTGACGCGGCTGACGTTCGGTTTCCTGCGACTGAGCATCCTCGCTCAATGACACTTCCGCCGGCATGCCATCGATCTCGGGCTGCGGCCCGCTGCCATCGAAGGTCTGCTCGGGCTGGGAGGTCCGCTCGGCAGCCTGCGTGGACTGAGGCACGGAATCCGATCCCATGTCGTCGTCATCGCGATCATTGTAATCCTGCCGCTCTTCACGATGGAAGCGCTCCTGCATCTGCGCCTGCGCGCTGGCAATGATGCGGTTATAGTGCTCGGCGTGCTGCAGATAGTTTTCAGCCATGACCCGGTCGCCTGAGCCTTGGGCATCTCTGGCAAGCTGGGCATATTTCTCGGCGATGTGCTGTGCAGTGCCCCTGATTTTCACATCCGGGCCGGAACTGTCGTAGGTCCGGGTCAAGGGATTGGAGCCCTTGCGAATGTTATTATTCTGGTTGTTGTTATTCTGGTTGTTATTGTTACGCCCGCGACCGCGCTTGTTCTGCTGTCCTGGCCTCATCGATTGATCACCTGAAGTTTCTTTCTCATGACAACAACATGGCTCCACCCGCTTTTCCAGAAAGGGGAAACTGCGAGCCGCAGCATCTGCGCATAACCCACGCAATCTTGCCGCTTGTGAAGATAATTAACAGATTTCTGCACAGGGCCTGTCGATACCCCAGAAACCCTCTTGAGAGAGCAACCAAATCGGCGAAAGCCGCCCCGGGATCAAATTCATCCGGCGCTTATGGCCTAGTGCTGGTTTGCAACCTAGCCCGCTTCACCCTTAAATCCAAGCGCTTTTTTCGCAACGCGAGAATTTATGCGCCATTTGTCAGGGCGCTGATCAGGCAGTGCGGGCAAAGAGCAGTGCCCGGTCGTGACCGGCGAGATCCTTGATCGCCTCGAGGACGACAAATCCGCAGGCCTCGAAAATGGCTCTGACATCCGCCAGCTGATCCCAGCCGAATTCGACACCGACAATGCCACCGGCCTCCAGATGTCGCCCTGCCTCAGCGGCAATCACACGATAGGGCTCGAGTCCATCCGGCCCGCCATCGAGCGCCCGAAGGGGATCGTGAAGCCTCACGGAGACATCAAGTTCCTCGATCTCCGCACTCCTTATATAAGGGGGGTTGGACACGATGACGTCAAACCGGCCGTCAATCGAGGCAAACCAGTCACTCTCTACAGCCTGAAACCGTGCGCCGAGACCATTCATGTCAGCATTTTTCCGGGCTGTCGCCAGCGCGTCCACCGAGATGTCGCTAGCGACGCCAACCGCAGACGGACACTCCGATAGCAATGCAAGGCAGATTGCTCCTGTGCCCGTGCCGAGATCCAGGACTCTTGCCTTTCCATTACGGGCGACAATCTGCTGGAGGTGGGGAACCACGGCATCCACCAGCACTTCGGTATCCGGTCTGGGTTCAAGCGTTTCCGGAGAAAGCGACAGTGAAAGGCCGTAAAACTCGCGCCTGCCGATAATGCGGTAGACGGGTTCGCCCGCACTGTGGCGTCTGACAGACTCCTCCAGACGCGATACCTGTCCCGCACTCAAACCTCGCGTACCATCAGAGATGAGCTGCGTTGGTGTGATGTCGAGAACACCGGCAAGCAAGGCGCGGGCCGAAAAAGCCGGATCAGCAACACCGGCAGCCCTGAAATCCTCCCGCATCCGGGCAAGCATGGCATGGATGGTGTAATCACCCTCAGCCATTGTCGCCGCCAAGCTGGGCAAGCTGGCCAGCCTGATAATCGGACACGAGCGCATCGATCACCTCATCAAGATCACCCTCGATGATTCGGTCGAGCTTGTAGAGCGTGAGATTGATTCGATGGTCCGTCAGGCGCCCCTGCGGAAAATTGTAGGTGCGAATTCGCTCTGACCGGTCGCCGGAACCCACCTGGCTCTTGCGCGATGCCGACCGTTCGTTATCGGCCTTCTGCCTTTCGATATCGAAAAGCCGCGCGCGCAGCACCTGCATGGCCTTGGCCCGGTTCTGGTGCTGCGACTTTTCCGAACTCGTCACAACGAGGCCTGTCGGAAGGTGTGTGATTCGCACCGCCGAATCGGTGGTGTTGACGTGCTGGCCGCCCGCACCGGACGATCGCATCGTGTCGATGCGGATATCTTCAGCGCGGATTTCAATATCGATGTCTTCCGCCTCGGGCAGAACGGCAACGGTCGCCGCGGAGGTATGAATGCGTCCACCCGCTTCCGTCTCGGGAACGCGCTGGACCCGATGTACACCGGATTCGAATTTCAGTTTGGCGAATACGCCACGTCCGCTGACGGTCGCGATGATTTCCTTGAAACCGCCCGCTTCACCTTCGCTCGCCGATAGGACCTCGACCTTCCAGCCATGTTCGGCGGCGTAGCGCTCATACATGCGGAAGAGATCGCCGGCGAAAAGGGCTGCTTCGTTGCCACCGGTGCCGGCGCGAATTTCAAGGATCGCGCTCTTTTCATCCGCCGCATCCTTGGGCAACAGGATGATCTGCATATCCGTCTCAAGACCCGCCAGCCGCTCCTTCAGATCCGGTAGCTCCATTTCGGCAAGCTCACGCATGTCGCGGTCGGTCGATTTGTCGGCAAGCAGCGCTTCGAGATCGGCAAGCTCTGCGTCCGCCTTCTGAAATTCGCGGATCTTGCGAACAACAGGGTCGAGCTCGGCATATTCGGCTGCCAGCTTGACGTAAACATCCGGCGCGGGCCCGGCCGACATGCGCGCCTCAACCTCGCTGAAGCGGCGCTCAAGCTCGCGCATCTTTTCAATCGGAAGTTTGGCCAAGTCTCAAATCCTAGACGGGAATGTTGTTTGCGTCGGCAAACATTTCCAGGACATGGCGCATCGGCTCACGCGGATGACGCTCTTCAAGCGCGGCATCCATCATCGCGGTCAACTGCCCGACATCGAGGCCAAGCAACATCGCCTTGACAGGACCAATCGCCGCCGGCGACATGGAAATCGACCGGAAGCCGATGCCCATAAGCGCCATGGCCGTGAGCGGCTTGCCCGCCATTTCGCCGCACAACGTCAGCGACGTATTGTTGCGCTCTGCCGCGCGCGCGATATCGCGCAGCATGCGCAGGAATGGCCGTCCAAGAATATCGAACCGATCCGAAACGCGCGCATTGCCGCGATCGACCGCCATGGTGAACTGGAACAGATCGTTGGAACCGACCGATACGAAGTCCACCTCTGCCATCAGCTCATCGAGCTGCCACATCAGGGCGGGCACTTCGAGCATCGCGCCAAACTGCAGCTTCTTCGGCAACTGATAGCCGAAGCGCGACAGATGCTGAATTTCCTTCTGCATAAGTTCACGTACGGCACGCAGCTCGGCGACTTCCGTCACCATCGGGATCATCATGCGCAATTCATGGCCGCTCGCCGCGCGAAGAAGCGCGCGAAGCTGCGTACGCAGAAGCCCCGGCCGGTCGAGCGCAAGGCGGATCGCGCGCCAGCCGAGAGCCGGGTTTTCTTCGTCCGCACCGCGGAAATAGGGCACGACCTTGTCGCCGCCGATATCGAGCGTTCGGAACGTAACCGGACGGCCCGCAGCCTGACGCAGCACGCCGCGATAAAACGCCTCCTGCTCTTCAACCTTCGGCATGGTCGAGGCAATCATGAACTGCAATTCGGTGCGGAAGAGACCAATGCCCTGCGCGCCCGATTCGGTCAGCTGAGGCAGATCGACCAGCAGGCCGGCATTCATTAGAAGATTGACGCGCACACCGTCTTTCGACAGCGGCTCGACCGAGCGCAACGCCCTGAACTGTTCCTGGCGGCGGGCGCGGAAGCGCACCTTCTCTTCATACGAGACCCTGAGATCGGCTGCCGGGCGCAGGTGTACGCTGCCGCCATCGCCGTCGATGATGACCGCGTCGCCATTTTCGGCCAGCGCCACGATCCCGGCCGCCTGGCCGACAATCGGAATGCCCATAGCGCGCGCCACGATGACAACGTGGCTGGTGACCGCGCCTTCCTCAAGAACGAGGCCGCGCACATGTTCACGCGGATAATCCAGCAATTCGGCAGCGCCCATGGCGCGCGCGACGATGATCGCGTCGGCAGGCAGACTTCCGCCACCCTTCGGACCATAGCCTGTCAGCTGGCGCAGCAGCCGGTTGGCCAGATCGTCAAAATCGTGCATGCGCTCGCGCAGATATGGATCCGTCAGACGGATCATCCGCGCCTTGGTGTCGCTCTGGACTTTTTCGACAGCCGCTTCAGCCGTCAGACCATTGCGGATCGCTTCCTCGAGCTTGCGCACCCAGCCACGATCGTGGGCAAACATGCGATAGGTTTCGAGAACCTCGCGGTGCTCGCCCTCCATCGACACATCACGCCGCGACAGGAGATCATCGATGGAAATGCGCAGCGATCCGAGCGATTCGTTAAGCCGCTTCAGTTCCTGGTCGGTATCCTCGTTCAGCAGATTGGTGACGACAATGCGCGGCTCGTGCAGAACCACATGGCCAAGACCGATGCCTTCGCCGTAACTGTCGCCCTCGATCGAAACCGGACGGGTCAGGTCGAGTTCGAGACCTGGTCTTGTGATCTTCTTGAGTTCGCCGGTCGCGATCATTTCGGCGAGAACCATCGCCGTGGTTTCCATCGCCTCGACCTCTTCCTCGCGGTAGGTGCGCTGCGCACGGTTCTGAACAACGAGAACGCCGAGCGCGCGACCAACACGAAGGATCGGAACACCGAGGAAGGAATGGAAGATTTCTTCGCCGGTTTCCGGGAGATACCGGAAGGCGGGATGCGATTGCGCATCCGAAAGGTTGAGCGACTGGGCCGACGCAGCAATCGTACCGACAAGGCCCTGCCCCATCTTCAGCTGGGCAAGGTGGACCGAGTCCTTCTTCAGACCTTCTGTAGCATAAAGTTCGAGCACACCATCCGAACGCAGCACATAGACGGAACACACTTCCGCGACCATGTTCTGGGCAATCTGCTGGACGATCTTGTCGAGGCGCTCTTGTGGTTCAAGCGGCTCCGCCATCAATTCGCGCAGCCGCTTGAGAAGAACGCGCGGACCCTGTGTCAGGCCTTTCATCGCGCATGTGCTCCGGTTCAAAGTCTATTCCGGGAGGGCAGGAAACCGCTTCAGGACTCCCCGCCGCAAGGAATCATAATCAACTTTTATCCAGACCGTAGCAGGAATGCAAAGTGCGAACTGCAAGTTCGGCGTATGGACCATCGATCAGGATCGAAATCTTGATTTCCGAGGTCGTAATCGCCTTGATGTTGATGCCCTTTTCGGCAAGCGCGCGGAAGGCTGTTGCGGCAACGCCTGCATGGCTGCGCATGCCGATACCGATAACCGAAACCTTCACCAGACCGGTTTCGCTCTGGACAACGTCGAAGCCGATCTTGTCCTTGTTCTGAGCGAGCACCGCGAGCGCCTTCTCGACGTCGCCGGAGGGAACCGTGAAGGTCATGTCCGTGCGCGTACCGTCTTCCGAAATGTTCTGCACGATCATGTCGACGTTGATATGAGACTCAGCCAGGGGGCCGAAGATCGCTGCCGAAACACCCGGACGGTCGGCGAGGCGGCGCAGCGAAACCTGCGCTTCGTCCTTGGCATAGGCAATCCCGGTGACTACTTCCTGTTCCACGATTTCATCCTCGTCACAAATCAGCGTGCCCGGCGGGTTCAAGAGATCGCCCATTCCCGGTGCATCGGGGTCTACGAAAGAGGAACGCACGAACGTGCGCACCTTGTGTACCATAGCAAGCTCGACCGAGCGGACCTGCAGAACCTTGGCACCGAGCGACGCCATTTCGAGCATTTCCTCGAAGGCGATCTTCTTCATGCGGCGCGCCTTGGGTTCGATGCGCGGGTCGGTCGTGTAGACGCCATCGACGTCGGTATAGATGTCGCAACGGTCAGCCTTGACGGCAGCGGCAATTGCAACGGCGCTGGTGTCGGACCCGCCGCGGCCGAGCGTGGCGATGCGGTTATCCGGACCAATGCCCTGGAAGCCGGCAACGACCGCAACCTGGCCCATTTCAAAGCGGCGGATGAGTTCGGCACCATCGATGTCCTGGATGCGGGCAGCACCATGGGCGCTATCGGTCTTGATCGGGATCTGCCAGCCCTGCCATGAGCGGGCATCGATACCCATGGACTGCAGCGCGATCGCCAGCAGACCTGACGTCACCTGCTCGCCCGATGCAACGACGGCATCATATTCGCGGGCATCATAAAACGGGGACTTGGCGCCGGTGACCTTGGGCATGTTCTGTACCCAACCGACCAGTTCGTTGGTCTTGCCGGACATGGCCGAAACCACGACGGCGACCTGGTGGCCGGCATCCACTTCACGTTTGACGTGGCGTGCGACGTTATAGATCCGGTCGAGGTCTGCGACGGACGTGCCGCCGAATTTCATAACGATGCGTGCCATTTCAAATGTCCGGTCATGTGACGCGTCGAAGACGCGAGCAGTCAGTCAAACAATCGAAGGCTCGATCCTTAGAAAAAAGGATCGAGCCCAAAGTTGGCGGTCTCTTAGCGAAAAAGCGACCCGACTGCAACAGCCGGTGATCGGGTTCCGGCGGACGCCGGGATTCGCCGATCAGTTATCGCGCAGCGGCGAAATCTGGATTTCCACGCGGCGGTTCTGCGCGCGGCCGGCTTCGGTCGCGTTGGAGGCGATCGGCTGGGTTTCGGCAAAGCCGACAGCCGACATGCGGCGGGGATCAACGCCCTGGCTTGCCAGATAGTTGGCAACCGAAATGGCGCGACGCTGCGAAAGCTCCTGATTGTGCTGGTGGCTACCGGTCGAGTCCGTGTGGCCATTGACGTCGATCAGCGTCTTTTCGAACTTCTTCAGAACGATGCCGACCGAATTCAGCGTCGGATAGAACTCGGCCTTCACGGCATCCTGATCGGTCGGGAAGGTGATGTTGGAGGGCATGTTGAGCACGATGGAGTCCCCGTTGCGCGTCACGGATACGCCCGTGCCCTGAAGCTGCGCTCTGAGCTCGGATTCTTGCTTGTCCATATAATTGCCGATCAGGCCACCGCCGAGGGCACCAACCCCAGCGCCGATCAGTGCAGCATTGCGCCGCGAGTTGGCATCCTGTCCGACGAGCAGGCCGGTCACGGCGCCAAGACCCGCGCCGATCATGGCGCCACCGGCCGTATTCGACATCTTCTGCTCGCCCGTATAGGGATCCGTGGTCGTGCAGGCCGAAAGAAAGGTCGCGGCGAGAAGTGACAGGGCAATTTTCTTGATCATAGAGTTCGGTCCATCCGTGGGCAGAATCAGCCTAGTGGAGTGAATTTGACATTTGATACCCATATGCGGCAAGCGCTCAAATCAAATGTCAAATTCGAAAACTCCACTAGAATCATAAAGTTGCTAGTGGTTTAACCGATTCCAACATTTGCCTCGGTGCTTGCAGGATCAGGATGCAAATGTTGGAATCAAACCACTAGCCTGAGTGTCTTCATTTGTTGCGCGAAGTCAAATCGTGCGAATCCGGCGAAATCACGGCTTTTACGGTACTTGACAATCCGGCCTTGAAATCCGACTTGGATGACCAGAAAGAAGGAAGACGCCGATGAGCCAGGCAGCCAAGACCACGATTGATCAGGCAGAAGTCGACCGCTTTACCGCCATGGCGGCGGAATGGTGGGATCCGACCGGCAAGTTCAAGCCGCTGCACAAGTTCAACCCGGTTCGTATCCGCTACATTCGTGACAAGGCCATCGAGCATTTCGGCAGGGATGCAAGTGCGCATCGCCCGCTTGAAGGTCTGCGAGTTCTGGATATCGGTTGCGGCGGTGGCCTGCTGTCGGAGCCGATGGCCCGGCTCGGCGCGACCGTAGTTGGCGCTGATGCTTCCGAGCGCAATATCGGTATTGCCTCGACCCACGCAGCACAGAGCGGCGTGGACGTGGACTATCGCGCAGTGACGGCAGAAGAGCTGGCAGCCGCAGGCGAAAAGTTCGACATCATTTTGAACATGGAAGTCGTGGAACACGTCGCCGACGTCGAGTTTTTCATCTCGACCTGCGCCTCGATGGTCAAGCCCGGCGGCATGATGTTCATCGCAACCATCAACCGCACCATGAAGGCGATGGCATTGGCAATCGTTGGCGCGGAGTATGTCCTGCGCTGGCTTCCAAAGGGAACGCACCAGTTTGAAAAGCTCGTCCGTCCTGAGGAACTTGAAAAGCCGGTTCTCGAATCCGGCATGCAGATCGTCGAGCGCAAGGGTGTGTTCTTCAATCCGCTGATGAACCAGTGGAACCTGTCGAAGGACACGGACGTCAACTACATGGTCCTGACGACACGGCCAGCCAGGGCTGACTGATCACGCTCAGTTCGTATCTTCAGGCAAAACCGGAAGCGGAGCGATATCGATCCCTTCGTCGAGAAGCGAAGCGATGTCGTCCCTGGCCGCCTGACCGATGATGCCACGTGGCGCGGCCTCGCCATAATGTATCTTGCGCGCTTCTTCCGGAAAACGAGTTCCGACATCCTCGGAATTTTCGCGGATCGCTCGTACCATGTCGCGCATCCGCGCAATCATTTCGGCCTGCTCACTCGCACCACCCAGTGCTGCCATCTGCGTGCGATCATCGCTCGTGGCGACGGCTGGCGCCATCAGGGCCTTGTCGACCTTGGCGGAACCACAGACAGGACAGGTCACCAATCCGCGCGCATGTTGCGAGTCATAGTCTCCGCTCGAGGAGAACCACCCCTCGAACGCATGCTCTGCCTCACACCTGAGCGTATACTTGATCACGTCTTCAACCTGCAAAATTGGCGGTTTCAATCGCGAATTCGCGCGCATTCTTGAGATTCGGGATCTTTGCGCGCGCTGCAGCGACCTCGGAAATATCGATCTCCGCAAGCACGACGCCCTCGCCTTCTCCGGAAGCTGACGCAAGCACGCGCCCCCACGGATCAACGATCATCGAATGGCCGAAGGTCTCCCGGCCATCTTCATGAAGGCCGGCCTGTGCCGCAGCAATCACAAAGGCACCGTTTTCAATGGCGCGTGCACGCAGCAGGACTTCCCAATGCGCTTCACCGGTCTGCTTGGTGAACGCCGCCGGCACTGTCAGGATCTGCGCGCCAGCCAGAGCTTCGGCGCGGAAAAGCTGCGGAAAGCGAAGGTCGTAGCAAATGGCAAAGGCCAGCTTGCCAAAGGGAAGCTCGGCAACACGGCCAGCTTTGCCGGGATTGTAGGTCCGGCTTTCGCGCCAGCTTTCGCCATTGTCGAGATCGACATCGAACATGTGGATCTTGTCGTACTGGCAGATCTCGCCGCCATCCGGCCCGAACAGGAAGCCGCGATTGGCAACCTTGTCATCGCCCAGGGCAATCGCCGTCGAGCCGATATGCACGAAAACACCATGCTGGGCCGCAAGCTTCGACCCGGTGCGCACGATCACATCCTGCGCCTCGGGCTTCAGAACCCGCCTCAACCCTTCACGGTCGCGCTGGACAGCACCGGTCATTTCAGGCGTCTGAATGTAGCGCGCACCATGGGCGGCAGCTTCTCCGACAAGGCGCTCCAGGCTGTGGGCACTTTTCTCGGGATCAACACCCGAGCACATCTGGACGGCAGCAACTTTAACCTTGGTCATCAGCGGTCAACCCTCAGCCGGCGAGAAGCGGATCGAGCTTGCCGGCGCTATCCAACGCATGCAGATCGTCGCAACCACCGACATGCGTGTCACCGACAAAAATCTGCGGAAATGTATTTCGGCCGGAGCGTTCCATCATCTCGCTGCGCAGCTTCGGCTCAAACGTTGCGTCATGCTCTGTGTAGCTGACACCCTTGCGGTCGAGCAGCGCCTTCGCAGCCGCGCAATATCCGCACATCTGTCTGGTGTAGATAACGACAGGAACCATTCGAAACTCCCATGATCACGAGCATGTCGCGCAAATTGACGTGATGTTCATATAGGCTCGGCAAGCGCCATTGAAAAGACGAGAACCGTTACCTCTGCAGCCCCGGCCTTCATCAGGGCCTTCGTCGCGGCAGAAACGGTCGCACCCGTGGTGTAAACGTCATCTACGAGCACGATCTTTCGCCCCGAAAAGGCAAGCTTTCCCTCGTCAGTCACGGCAAAGGCGCCGCGAACGTTGTCTGCTCGCGCCTTTTCTCCCAGTCCGACCTGATGAATTGTTCTGCGCACGCGTCTGAGATCGCCGACATTGAGCGGCTTTCCGGCAAGGCGCGCGATATGCCGGGCAAGTTCAGCCGACTGGTTGAAACGGCGGGTGAACAGCCGCATCCGATGAAGTGGAACGGGAACAATGACGTCGGCCTGCGCCAGATGATCTCCGCCCGCACGTTGCATCCAACCCGCAAGAATGGGGGCAAGGTCCAGCCTGTCATTGTATTTCAGTCCGTGCACAAGACGCTTGCACACCCCTTCATGGCTGACCGCTGCCCGGGCGCGGCTGAATACCGGAGGATTGGCAATCGCCTCGGCTGACAGAAATCCAGCGCCCAGGTCATGCGTAAAGGGTGTACCCAGAATTTCGCAATAGGGTCGCTCGATGAACCGCACCTCCGACCAGCATGCGGGGCAAAGGGCGCCATTGTTCTGGGCGAGCCGCCCGCAACCCGCACAGGATGGCGGATAGAATACATTGAGCATCCGCGTTCCGGCGGAGCGCAACATTCCGGTCAGGCGTTGACTGATCTGGCTTGCCTCTTCACCCACGCGGCATTCCCTTGTAGACAGACGGCACTCTCCGGCCCCGGCCGGCACATGATCAGGCTGGAACGGCAACCAATGCAACAGATTTTTGATCCCGCAATTGTAGAGGCCAACCGGCGGCGCGCCGCCGCTATCGGCGATGAGGGCGCTGGCTTTCTTTTGAAGATCGCGGCAGGCGAACTGGCAGACAGGCTGGCCGCTGTCGAGCGGCAGTTTCCCGAGGCTATCGAGTTACATGGCATGACCGGCGTCGCCGCCGATGCGATCCGCGACACGGGCAAAGTGGATCACCTCGTGCGGCTTGAAACATCGAATGATTTCAAGCGCCAGAACGACGACTTCCGCCTGTCGTCCCTCGAAACACTTTCGATCGCACCGAAAAGTGTGAACCTCGTCGTTTCGCCGCTTTCAGCGCATCTAACCAACGATACGCCCGGACTTTTCATTCAGGTCATGCGCGCGCTGCAGCCGGACGGGCTTTTCATGGCCGCCATACCGGGCGCGGGTACACTCGCGGAGCTGCGTGAGGCCTTGCTGTCGGCGGAAGAGGAACTGACGGGCGGCGTCAGCCCCAGGGTCATCCCGTTTGCCGATGTGCGCGACGTCGGCGCACTTCTCCAGCGCGCTGGCTTTGCGCTTCCCGTCGCCGATGTCGAAAACTACACGGTTCGCTACAATTCCCTGTTCGATCTGATGCGGGACATTCGCCACATGGGCATGGCCAATCCGCTGGCCAATCGCTCGCGCAAGCACCCGGGGCGCGCACTTTTCATCCGGGCTGCGGAAATCTATGCCGAACGGTTTTCAGACCCGGACGGCCGGGTGCGGGCAACATTCTCGATCATCTACGTGGCTGGATGGGCACCGCACGAAAGCCAGCAGAAACCGTTGCGACCCGGTTCTGCAAAGGTAAGCCTGGCATCGGTGCTGAAAGACAAATCGGGAAACTAGAGCATTTCCAACCGAAGCGTGATCGCTTCGGCGTCAGACAATGCGTTAAAAGCAAGCAGATACAACATTGAAGGTGATCCCGAGATCACCGGAAATGCTCTCTAGTGGAGTGAATTTGACATTTGATCCCAGCATGCAGCGAGCGATAAAATCAAATGTCAAATTCGGAAACTCCACTAGAATCATAAAGTTGCTAGTGGTTAACTGGTTCCAACATTTGCTCGGGAGTTTGCAGAACCGGGATGCAAATGTTGGAATCAAACCACTAGATTGGAACGCGAGATCAGGGGCCGAGCGTACCGTTGCCCATGGATTCGTTGGTGACCTTGGCGAACATGTTGTTCATGGCGCCGGAATAGGAGCGAACGCCTGCGATCATGCCGATAGCGATCAGTGTCCCGATCATCGCATATTCGATGGCGGTCGATGCATCCCGGCTTTTCCACAATCTGCGCAGTATCGACATCAAGATCCGCCCTTTCGCCACGACGCCCCGCCGCCTTTGGCCAACTAATTCAGCAACCGCTCGAAGAGCCGTCGCTGTTGATAATGCAAACAGCACCCGGTGTATGCTGCAGGAGGCTGCGCCGGACGATATACCGCTTCGGACCATCGTTTGTGGTAATGGAGCCCGTCTTGATGTCATCGACAGCAGGTGCAGGCACGTTGGCCTTGGCAATCTGCTGACTGTGACGATCGATGAACGGCGTGAGAATCAGCGTCAGTGCAATGGCAGCGACACCGAAAATTACGGCAACATTCAGCGCTCCGGCCAGCTTGAACCGGTCGCTTGAATTTTCGACTTCAACGGTCGAACCATAAAGATCTTCTTCGGCCATCTCGACTGCCTAATCTGAACACGCCGTCTCCCGGTCCGAAATTAGCCAGAATCTGATAAAGGAATGGTAAATTTCGCAATGGCGAATATACGATTTACCGGGTTTAGAAGAGGTCCTGGAGAAAAGGGATGAGAGGTTCATCCGCCGGCGGCATGGGATAATCACGCAGCGCAGACGCCCTGACCCACTTGATTTCCTGCCCTTCCGCGCCTCGTGCAATGCCCTCGTACCGTCGGCAAACGTAAAGCGGCATCAGCAGATGAAAATCATCATAGGTATGGCTCGCAAACGTCAGCGGAGCCAGACACGCTACCTTGGTATCGATAGCCAGCTCTTCCTTCAGTTCCCGAACAAGGGTCTCTTCCGGCGTTTCGCCAGCCTCGACCTTTCCGCCGGGAAATTCCCACAGCCCTGCAAGCGCCTTACCTTCCGGCCGCTTGGAAAGAAGTATGCGATTATCCGCATCAATCAATGCGCAGGCAGCGACCAGAAGGATCTTGCGGGACATGGTCAGGTTCCTTTGCGCCAGTAGCGATAGCGATAGATCTCGGTAAAGCCGAACTTCCGGTAGAGCGCCATGGCAGGCGCATTCTGGGCCTCCACCTGCAACCAGGCCGTATGGGCCCCGCGCATCCTTGCCCAGCGCAAGGCTGCGGCGGTGATCTCAAACCCCAAGCCCTGACGACGTTCGGCTTGCGAGACGGCGACTTGCTGCAAGCCGGCAAGATCGCCGTCGCGCACGCACAGCGTGACCGCCTTCGGATGCGCATGTGCATCGCCAAGAATAAACATGCCCGTTTCCGGCTGTATGGATGCAAACAACCGCTCCATGGCGTCACGCGGTGTTCGGCCGTTACCCTCCACTTTGGTGCAGGCATCCAGAAATACGGAAATGTCGTGGGTCGGTATGAGGTCGATACCGGCTGGCGGCAGGGCCTCATCAAGGGTCAGCGTCTGCACGGAGCATTCGGACTCCGAAACCCAGCCCTCAGCGGCAAGCCACTCTACGAGCGGGCGCGGGCAAAGCGGCGTTTCCTTGATGACAAGCGGCACACCGGCATCGCCAAATGCAGCCTCTGCAAGGCGAACACGCCCCTCGAGATCGCGAATATCACCGGGATCGAGGGGAACGACGCAATTGGGTCGCCTTGTCGGATGACCGGGCGACAGGCGCCTCAGCCAGCTTCCTTCGTAGGTGACAGTGCTCGCGGGCCAGGCACGAAACCCGGCCGCCTCAAACCGCCGGACGGCGGGAAGGCTTGCCATCGTCAGCTCCGGTAGTCGCCATTGATGGCGACATATTCCTTGGTAAGATCGCAGGTAAAGACCGTCGCGCTGCCATTGCCGAGACCGATATCGGCGCGGATGGTGATGTCTTCCTTCTTCATGATGGCCGTGGTCGCGGCCTCGGAATAGGCAGGATCGCGCTCACCTTCGACCGCCACACGCACATCGCCGAACCAGATGGCAAGGCGATCGCGATCGGCCATTTCGCCGGACTTGCCGACGGCCATGACAACGCGGCCCCAGTTGGCATCTTCGCCAGCGACAGCGGTCTTGACCAGCGGCGAATTGGCGATCGAGAGCGCAATGCGCTTGGCCGCTGCATCACTTTCAGCACCGGTCACATTGACCGTTACCATCTTGCGCGCGCCTTCGCCGTCACGAACCACCTGCAGCGCCAGATCCATGAGAAGCTCATTGAGTGCGGCACGGAATTCGTTGAGGCGGGCATCGTCACCCGATTCGATTCGCGCCTGCCCGTCGGCAGCGGCCGCGCCCGTTGCGAAAAGCAGCAGCGTGTCGGAGGTGGAGGTATCGCTGTCGACCGTCACCGAGTTGAACGACGGACCAACGCCCGATGCAAGCAGGCTCTGCAGCGCCGTCGGCGCGATATCGGCGTCGGTCACCACGAAGGACAACATCGTCGCCATGTCGGGAGCAATCATCCCTGCACCCTTGGCAATACCGTTGATGGTTACCGTCACACCGTCAATCTTTGCAGACCGCGTCGCGACCTTCGGATAGGTATCGGTGGTCATGATGGCCTTGGCAGCCTCATACCAGAAGTCCTCGACCCCATCCTTGTTCAACTGGTCAAGAACACCGGCAAACTTGGTGGCGTCCAGCGGCTCGCCAATAACGCCTGTGGAAGCCAGGAAAATTTCGCTTTCGCTGCAGCCGACGGCCGCAGCGGCCGACTTCGCGGTCAGTTCGGTCGAGGCGCGGCCCTTCTTGCCGGTGAAGGCGTTGGCATTGCCGGAATTGACCACGACCGCGCGGGCAACGCCGCCGGGAAGGTTCTGGCGGCAGAAGTCGACCGGCGCCGAGGGGCAACGCGAGCGGGTAAACACGCCTGCAACCGATGCGGCCTTGTCGAACACCATCATCAGGACGTCGGTGCGGCCTTTGTACTTGATGCCGGCAGATGCCGTGGCCATGCGCACACCCCTGACGGACGGCATGACGGGAACGTTTTTCGGGGCAAGTGGAGAAACTGCGGTCGACATGGTCTGATCATCTCTCTGATGCAAATCACGCTCGATCCGGTTTGTATGCGCCGAGCGGACGTGCTGGAATTCAAAGCATTACAGCATCCCGTGCGCGACCTTCTGGCGCGCGCGGCGCTGTGAAATGAAGGGGCCCGGATGAACCGGGCCCGATGCGGCATTCTTACTGCTGTTGCTGCTGCTTGCTGATGTCGTCGTAACCCTTCTTCAGGTTCTCATCGACGATATCGACCTTCACATCAGCCTTGGCCTTGCTCAGGAGCGCAATGTACTTGTCGCGCATGACGAGCTGACGAATCTGGTCCTTGACCTGATCGAGCGGCGGCGGCGGTGCAACACGCTTGTCTTCAATCTTGATCACGTGGAATCCAAACTGCGTCTTGACCGGGGTCTTGGTGTATTCGCCCTTGTTCAGCGCAAAAGCAGCATCTTCGAATTCCTTGACCATGCGGCCGCGGGTGAAGTAGCCGAGATCGCCCCCTTCAGACTTGTTCGGATCAGACGACTTGGCCTTTGCAAGCTCGGCAAAGTCCTTGCCGGCGTCGAGCTGCTTGATGATGTCCTTGGCTTCATCCTCGGTCTTGACCAGGATGTGGCGCGCGTGAACTTCGTCCTGCGGCGGCATTTTCTTGATTTCTTCGTCGTAACGCGCCTTGACCTCGTCGTCGGTCACCGTGTCGACAACGTTCTTGCGGAAATAGGCGTTGTGCATTTCGCGCTCGCGCAGGAAAGCCATGCGCTTGTTGAAATCGTCGGTCTTGTCGATGCCGTCGGCAGCGGCAACCTTTGCGATCGCCTTGACGTCGATGGCGGCCGAAAGCGCAGCAAGCTTCTTCTGGTCATCCGGCAGCTGGGCGAGCTGCGGGTCGAGATTGGCAATGCCAAGATCGATATCCGACTGATGGATTTCCTGATCGCCAACCTTGGCAACCAGCGGATCGGCTGCATCAGCTGCATAGGCCAGACCACCAGAGAACCCGATAGCAGCTGCAAGGGCCGCATACAGGAATTTATTGCGATTGCGCATTTTGAAACCTTTCAAACAGCAACGTTGCGCCAGCATCGGCACTTCGTCTCCCAAAGTTGTTCCGGCCACCAGAAAGTGGCGATTTAATAGCGAAGGAGATGAACACAGCCACAAATCGATTGAAGCCTCCGTCCCCGTCTCCTCTGCGCCATCGGTCGTATCAAGCCGCCCAAAGAACCCTGGCACTTTGGCCAAGTGTTTCTAAAAGCAAAGCTTTTCCTCCTGTTGTCCGGGTCTTGCCGCGTCAGTTGATTGCGCCCTTTGCAAAGGCCGCAAAGCGCTGGTCCGCAAGGCCCGTTGACATCACTTTCCCCCCCTCTTATCTGTCACGCAACTTCGCGTCCAGATAGGTTTCTGGGCAGAGCGTGGGTCTTGTTCAATTTTCTTGCGCACAGTCGCCCGCGCCGCCCGCAACATAAAACGAGAAAGGACCATTCTGATGGTCAGCCTTGGCGGCATCGCCCGCAAACTGTTCGGATCGGCAAACGACCGCCGCATCAAGTCATATCGGCCCATTGTTGCCCAGATTGGCGCGCTGGAAGAGAGCATCAGGGCCCTGAGCGATGAAGCGCTTGCGGGCAAGACGGCCGAATTCAAGGCACAGATTGCAGAAGGCAAGTCCGTCGACGATCTTCTGGTCCCGGCTTTCGCCGTTGTTCGCGAGGCGGCACGTCGTACGCTCGGTATGCGCCCCTTCGACGTCCAGCTGATGGGCGGCATGATCCTGAATGACGGCGATATTGCCGAAATGAAAACCGGTGAAGGCAAAACGCTCGTCGCGACGCTTTCGGTCTATCTGAATGCGCTGGCCGGCAAGGGCGTCCATGTCGTGACCGTCAACGACTATCTGGCGAGCCGCGACGCCCAGCAGATGGGCAAACTCTACGGCTTCCTGGGGCTGACCACGGGTGTCATCGTTCACGGCCTGGATGACGAACAGCGCAAGGCAGCCTACGCCTGCGACATCACCTATGCCACCAACAACGAACTCGGCTTCGACTATCTGCGCGACAACATGAAGTTCGAACGCAGCCAGATGGTCCAGCGCGGGCACTTCTACGCCATCGTCGACGAAGTGGACTCGATCCTTGTTGACGAAGCACGCACGCCGCTCATCATCTCGGGGCCGCTCGATGACCGTTCGGACCTTTACAACGCCATCGATTCCTTCATTCCGATGCTGGAACCGGGCGACTACGAGATCGACGAAAAGCAGCGCTCGGCCAACTTCTCGGAAGCCGGCACGGAGAAGCTCGAAAACCTGCTCCGTCAGGCCGGGCTGCTGAAGGGCGAGAGTCTTTATGACATCGAGAATGTCGCCATCGTCCACCACATCAACAACGCTCTGAAGGCGCACAAGCTCTTCACCCGCGACAAGGATTACATCGTCCGCAACGACGAAATCGTCATCATCGACGAATTCACCGGTCGCATGATGCCGGGACGCCGCTACTCGGAAGGCCAGCATCAGGCGCTGGAAGCCAAGGAAAAGGTCCAGATCCAGCCCGAGAACCAGACACTGGCCTCGATCACCTTCCAGAACTACTTCCGCATGTACGAAAAGCTTGCCGGCATGACCGGTACGGCCTCGACGGAAGCGGAGGAATTCGGTGATATCTACAATCTGAGCGTCATCGAAGTACCCACGAACCTGCCGATCCAGCGTATCGACGAGGACGACGAGGTTTATCGTACTGCCGAGGAAAAGTTCCAGGCGATCATCACCGAGATCAAGGCATCGCACGAGAAGGGTCAGCCTGTTCTCGTCGGCACGACGTCGATCGAAAAGTCGGAACTGCTCGCCGAATTGCTGCGTCGCGCAGGCTTCGACAAGTTTGCAGTTCTCAACGCCCGCTATCACGAGCAGGAAGCCTTCATCGTCGCGCAGGCCGGTGTGCCGGGTGCGGTGACGATTGCCACGAACATGGCCGGCCGCGGTACTGACATCAAGCTCGGCGGCAATGCCGAAATGCGCATCGAACAGGAATTGGGTGATATGCCCGCCGGTCCGGAGCGCGACGCCGCGGAAGCCAGGATCAATGCCGAAGTGCAGGCATTGAAGGAAAAGGCGCTCGCCGCCGGCGGTCTCTATGTCCTGGCCACCGAGCGCCACGAAAGCCGCCGCATCGACAACCAGCTCCGTGGCCGTTCCGGCCGTCAGGGCGACCCGGGCCGTTCCAAGTTCTATCTCTCGCTTCAGGACGACCTGATGCGCATCTTCGGTTCCGAGCGCATGGACAGCATGCTGCAGAAGCTCGGCCTGAAAGACGGCGAGGCCATTGTTCACCCCTGGATCAACAAGGCTCTCGAGCGCGCCCAGAAGAAGGTCGAGGCTCGCAACTTCGACATCCGCAAGAACCTGTTGAAGTACGACGACGTTCTCAACGATCAGCGCAAGGTGATCTTCGAGCAGCGCATCGAAATGATGGATGCAACCGACCTTTCCGAAATCATGGACGACATGCGCCATGAGACGATCGAGGGTATTGTTGCTCGCCACATTCCGGAGCGTGCCTATGCAGAACAGTGGGATGCCACAGGCCTCAAGCAGAGCGTCGTCGAACTCCTCAACCTCGATCTGCCGATCGCTGAATGGATTGCCGAAGAAGGCATTGCCGAGGATGACATCCGCCAGCGTCTGATCGAGGCATCCGACAAGGCTGCCGCCGAAAAGGCCGAGCGCTTCGGCCCCGAGATCACGCCCTATGTCCAGCGGTCCATCCTGCTGCAGACCCTTGATGGCCTGTGGCGCGAGCACATCGTGAACCTTGATCACCTGCGCTCCGTCGTCGGCTTCCGCGGTTATGCCCAGCGTGACCCGCTGCAGGAATACAAGTCGGAAGCCTTTGAACTCTTCCAGGCGCTTCTGGCCAACATGCGCCAGGTCGTGACGAGCCACATGTCGCGCGTCGAAGTGGTTCAGGAAGCCCCCCCGAGCCTGCCGCCGATGGAAGGCCACCATATCGATGGCACCACGGGTGAAGACGAAATGTCGAGCGCTTCGGGCTTCTTTGCCGCCGACACAAGCGGCTACGCCTCGGTTGAGCGTGACCCCAACGATCCGTCGACCTGGGGTCAGGTCAGCCGCAACGAGGCCTGCCCCTGCGGTTCCGGCAAGAAGTACAAGCATTGCCATGGCGCATTGAACGCCTGATATCCGGCGATACAAAAATGATAAATGCCGCGGCCAGACCGCGGCATTTTTTTGTTTTATGTCAATATGATATCGATCTTAAAATTCAGCGCGCCTGACTCCGCGCAAAATAGTCCCGGTAGGCCGCAATTGTCCGCTCCAGCCCCTGATCCAGACTGTAGACGGGCTTCCAGCCAAGCACGGATCGTGCCTTGGCGCAGCTCAACTGCATGTCGGGGATTTCCGAGGTCGCGGTGTTGTTGATGACGATTTCCGGCTTGCTGTTCATCAGCGATCCGATCCGCTCGATCAGGCCCAGCATGTCGAGATTGACCTCGAGAGAGAAATTGAAGGCCTCGCCGAAGCCGTCCAATGCACCAAGGTAGCGTTCGATCAGCATGTGGTTCAGCAGCACAGCATCCTCGATATACAGAAAATCGCGTGTGAAGCGCCCGCTGGAGCGCAATTCCACCGGCTTGCCCTCCATGATCTGGCGAATGGCGAAGGGAATGATGCGCTTGAAGTTGAAATCGTAGCCGCCAAAGTAGTTGCCGCAGCGGACTGTGATCGTTCGCAACCCATACTGCGATGCATAGCATGCAGTCAGATGCTCCTGCGCCACCTTGGCCACCTCGTAAATGTGGCTCGGAAGAAATGCCATGTCTTCAGCAAAGGGGATGGCGTGACCCGAATAGACCTTGTCCGTCGTGTGCGACAGAAAAAGTGTGTGCGGGCTCACGCGGCGCACCGCTTCCAGCAGGTTGAGCGTCGAGTTTGCGCTTGTCGTGAATGTCAGTGCCGGGTTCTGCGCGGCAAGCGTGACATCACCCACCGCGGCCAGATGCACGATGACATCCGGCTTGATTGCCTCGACAGCGGACAGGACAGCACCGGCATCGGCCAGGTCGAGAGGCAACTCGCGGCAGCGCTTCCCAAGTTCACGAAGATGATATTGCGAGAGACTGTTGTCACGAATGGAGCTGCCAGGATTGAGCACGGCGGCAACAGTCCAGTTCCGTTCGAGAAAGGATGATACCAGCCAACCTCCGAGAAACCCGGTTGCGCCCGTGATCAGCACTGTCTGCATGCTCGTCTCCCCCAGGGTTTTCGCCAGCCCCGATTTCCAGTTGTCTCGCTGGTTCGCCAACCCTGACGAATGAAGACAAACCCGGATTCGCGCAGCCTTTTTAAAGGGAATTCAATCGAAATACGACCAGTGAAAAAACGCTTTCTTAACGCTGAACATGCCATCTTGAGGACAGGTTTCAGGACATCCGCCCGACATGGCTGCATTCGAACAACTGGACAAGCCCCCCGAAGGTCGCGGACAAGCGCGCCTTCAGCAGGCAATCGATATTTTGACGTCGGTCCTTCGCGGGCACGATGAGCAGGCCCGTGCGCAACGCATGGCGCTGTTTGCCTTCGGGATCCGTGTTGTCAGCGCTGCCATCGCTTTCGTGTCGCAGATCATCATGGCCCGCCTGATGGGCAATTTCGAATATGGCCTTTTCACATTCGTCTGGGTGATGACGCTCCTGATCGGAAACCTCTCCTGCCTCGGGTTTCACACCACGATCATTCGCTTTCTGCCTGAATACCGGGAAGCTGGCGCCTTTGCCGAGATCCGTGGCCTCACATCGACCGCGAGGCTGTTTGCCATGTCGGTTGCAACCGGCGTCGGCATCAGCGGCCTCGTTGCGCTGCATTTCCTGGGCGATCACATTTCTTCCTATTATGTGATGCCGCTCTTCCTCGGCATTTTCGCCCTTCCCATGGTTGCCCTTGGCGACATTCAGGAGGGCACGGGGCGCGCCAACAGCTGGGCCCTCGCCGCACTGGGTCCTACCTACATCATCCGCCCAACGCTGATCCTCGTCTTCATGGGGCTGGCCGCCTATCTTGGCTATCCGCATACCGCGCAAACGGCCATGATCTGCGCGCTTGCCGCCGTCTACACGACTTCCGTTGGCCAATTCCTCTTCGTGATCACCCGGATCGGCAAGCATTATCCGACGCCGCATCGGACGATCGAATTTTCTCACTGGTTCAGGATCGCGTTTCCGATCTTCCTGATCGAGGGCTTTGTATTCCTCCTGACCAATTCGGACGTCGTGGTTGTCGGCTTCTATCTCGACCCGACCAAGGTAGCGATCTATTTCGCCGCCGCCAAAACAATGTCGCTGGTCCACTTCGTGTTTTTCTCGGTCAAGGCAGCCGCAAGCGCACGCTTCTCGGCGCTGTGGGCCGTGGGCGACAAGAAAGGACTGGAACGCTTCGCCTCGCAGGCTGCGCGCTGGACGTTCCTGCCTTCGCTGGCGCTCGGCCTCTTCGTGCTTCTCGTTGGCCGGTTTCTGTTGTCGCTCTTCGGCCAGGACTTTGTTGCAGGCTATCCGCTGCTGGGCATACTGCTTGTCGGCATTCTCGCCAAGGCCTCCATCGGCCCGGGCGAGGGTCTGCTTTCGATGGTCGGTGAGCAGCGCCGCTGCGTGGCAATCTACGCTTCAGCACTGACGGTCAACATTCTGCTCAACATCACGCTCATACCGATGCTCGGGCTCTATGGTGTCGCCTGCGCGGTGTCCGGCGCCATGATTTTCGAAGCTCTGGCCCTCCATATCGTCATTCGCCGTACCCTTGGTATTTCACTCTCCGCCTTCACAAGGGGCGGCTCCGCATCAAAGCCGACCGAGCGCTAATATGACCGAACAAAACACGTCTCGTGTCCAATCGCCGGCAGCAGGGTCACTCAGGCCCATCCCACGCATGGTCGCGGAAAATCTCAAGATCGATGTCGGCCGGCCGGGCCGGTCGCTCTATTTCTACGGAGCGAATGCCGGCTTCGACCTGCAGGAAGAGCTCGACTATCTTGCCAACCGGTCGATGGAGCCAAACGTCTTCTTCACCGGGCAGTTTCTGGCGCCAGCCATGCCACGTCTGGAAGACAGGCAGATCCGCATGGCTATCCTGCGCGATGTCGGCGAGCGGCTGCGTGCACGCTTTCTCATGCCCTTTTCCATCGAGCGGCCCGGCTTTGCCATGGGTGCAAGTGTCATTCGCGCCTGGGCCAATCCCTTTGCGCCGCTCGGCATTCCTCTGGTCGACGCCGAAGGCGCCTCGGAGACGATCGACAACACGCTGGAAGCGCTCGCCAACCCTTCAGCGGGTCTGCCACCCGTACTCATATTGCCGGAAGTCCGTCTGGCCGGACCCGCAACACAGCTCATCAAGGCTGTCGCCATGGGCCGCAACCTGCCCTTCGTCGTCACAGGTCAGCAGGAGCGCCCCATGCTCCAGAGCCTGCTGGATGGTGACGCCTATCTGCGAAAGTCCGTCTCCGCCAAGCACATCCACGAGATGAAACGCCAGTGGCGCAAGCTCGAGCAGCTTGGCGAAATCACCTACAACGTCGCCCGTCAGCCTCGCGAGATCCATCGCCGCATGGAGGAATTCATGCTGCTGGAAGCAAGCGGATGGAAGGGCAAGGAAAAGTCGGCGATGGGCGTCGATCGCTTCCGCGCTGCCTTTGCACGTGAAGCAGTTCACAATCTGGCAATGGCCGACAAGGTCCGTATCCACACCATCGACCTCAACGGCCGCGCCATCGCATCGCTGATCGTTTTCGTGATGTCGAGCGAAGCCTATACGTGGAAGACGGCCTATGACGAGCAATACGCCGCCTATTCGCCCGGCAAGATCCTGATGTCGAAGGTGACCGACTGGAACCTTGACGACGCCAACATCACGCGGACCGATTCGCTTGCCGTACCTGATCATCCTGTCATGAGCAGGCTCTGGTCGGAGCGCGAGACCATCGCCACGCTGATCATTGGCCTGCATCCGAACCGCGACCGCGACGTGCGTCAGGTCTCCACACAGCTGCATCTCTATCAGAACACGCGCAACATCGCGCGCATGCTGCGTGACCGCATCCTGGCAATTCGGGGTCGCAGCAGCAGCTGATCTCGTGAAATTTCAAGCGCGTGCGCGCAGTTCACGACGAATGACCTTGCCGGTCGTCGTCAACGGCAGCGCATCGATAAACTCGATTTCGCGGGGATATTCATGCATCGACAGGCGATGCTTGACCCAGTCGCGGATCTCGCCCGCCAGATTGTCGTTAGCCTCATAGCCCTCACCAAGCACGATAAAAGCCTTGACGATCTCCGTCCGCACGGGATCAGGCTTGCCAACGGCCGCGGCGAGCCGCACGGCCGGATGACCCAGAAGACAGTCCTCGATTTCGCCGGGGCCGATCCGGTAACCGGATGAGGTAATGACATCGTCATCGCGCCCGAAGAACTCGAAGTAACCGTCCTCGTCCATGACGCCCTGATCACCCGTCGTCATCCAGTCGCCGATGAATTTGGCCGCCGTGGCCTCCGGCTTACCCCAGTATCCGAGAAACATGACGGGGTCCGGCCGCGCAACCGCCACCTGCCCGGCAACGCCCGGACCAAGAACATTCCCCTCGCCATCAATGATCGCCACGCGATGGCCGGGTGTGGGCTTGCCCATGGAACCGGCCTTCGTGACACCGAAATCAACCGAGGCGGCAAGCACGAAATTGCATTCGGTCTGCCCGTAGAACTCGTTGATCGTGATGCCGAGTGCCTGGCGGGCCCACTCATAGGTCTCCCGACCGAGCGATTCACCCGCCGAACCAATGGTTCGCAGATTCAGATCGTAATGCTTGAGGGGCTCCTCCACCGGCCGAAGCAGCTTGAGCGCCGTTGGCGGGATGAAGGCATTGCGCACCTGCATCTCGGCCATGATCCGGAACGCGGTATGGGGATCGAACTTTTGGCCGGGCGATGAAACGACAGGCACGCCGAGCAGGAGACCCGGCATGAGGCAATTCAGCAAACCTCCGGCCCAGGCCCAGTCCGATGGCGTCCAGAGCTTGTCGCCGGGTTGGCCCAGCCCCGGATGCACGAACTGCATGCCCGGAATGTGGCCCGCAAGCACGCGGTGCCCATGAAGTGCGCCCTTGGGCGGTCCCGTCGTTCCGGAGGTATAGATCATCAGGGCCGGGTCGTCAGGACCGGAGGTCTCGATGTCCATGACCGAAGGATAGCCTGCAATCAATTCGGCGAACGAGAGTGTGTTTTCGATCGCGTCTCCGACGATGATCACATGCTTGAGGGACGGCAGCCGGCTGCGCGAAGATCCAATCTTGGAATGCCCGAAGGCGTTGGTAATCAGGGCGGCGGCGCCCGAATCCTTCAGTCTGTATTCGATCGCCTCGCTGCCGAAGAGCAGAGCGAGAGGCAATGCGATCGCGCCGATCTTGTAGGCGGCGACATGGCAGATGACCGTCTCGAAGCCCTGCGGGAGAAGGATCGCAATCCGATCGCCGCGCTTGATGCCTTTCGCCCGAAGCGCATTCGCAAGCTGGTTCGAACGGGCCGAGAGCTCGGCGTACGTCAGGGTTTGGTGTCTGCCATCGGGATCAAAATGCTCGAGACAGATCCGATCGGGATCCACGGCGGCCCAGGCATCGCTGACGGCATGGCCCATGTTGAAATCGGCAGGAATATCCCAGCTGAAATCACGATAGAGGTCAGCATAGGTGTCGCGAGCCGGCAGAAACATTCATTGGATCCTGGCAACGGATTGCGCACGGTGACGCAGGGAGCCGTTGCAAAACATAAGGGTTGGCGGGGCGGCGCATGAACTGAAGTCACACACATACCCGCTTGGTGCGGTGCAACATACCACCGCGACCGCCAAAGGATCAAGCTGAGGCCAGAAGCCAGGCAAAAGCCCCCCCGGCTAGCGGTCCGACCGCAACATCTGGGACTCAAAGGTTTGCGATAAGTCGGCCCACAAGCTTTTGAATCTGGTGGATAAAATTGTCATAACATTTGGGACTCAAATGTTATGTTTTATCCACTAGCCTCAGGGTTTGACGCGCGCCACCACCACGACCTGGAACTTGCTGCTGGCATTGGTGTTCCAGGCTGCAAAGGAACCGAGCTTCTCCAGCCGCTTATGCGTATCGGCTGCCTGAATGGTCTCGAAGTCATCCTGCGTGGCGACCACGACGCGCTCGCCGGGGCTCTCAAGGAAAGTCTTCAAGCCATCGGCACCCATGTCGAGATCACGGATCGGGCTGTCAACCGGCCAGCCGAGATAGAAAACCAAGCTCGGCTCCAGATATCCGGCGTCGAAGACTGGCGTACCGGGCTTGACGTCGGCGCGGATCAATTCCGCGATCGGCTTTGAAACCTTGACCACCGTTTCCAGCCTGGGAATGACGATAAGGAAAAGCGGCTCCATCAAGAGCAGGACCGACACGACGGCGACCGACAGTGCCGTTTCATATTGTCCCTTACGCTGCGCAAGCGAGATGCGGAAGCCGAAGCCGAGCACCACGATCACGCCAACAGCGAGAGCGGCAAGAACGATCCCGTCCCTGGCAAAGGTCATGGCCGCTATCAGGGCCGCAGCAAGACCACCGATCATGGCGATGTAGAGCCAGCGACCAATGTTCCTGGATCTGGTGCCCGCGTTGAGATGTCCGGCGATCAACGCCCCTACACCCAGAGCCATTGGCGGGAACAGCGGTTCCATGTAATGCGGCAGCTTGGTCGCTGCCAGCGAGAAAAGAATGAAACCGGGAACCATCCATGTGAGCAGGAAAAGGCGCGGCAAAGGCTGCACACCCGTCTTGCGCCAAAGCGCCGAGAGGAGAGAAGGCAGGAACAGTGTCGAGGGCATGAAGCCAATCAGGATGACCGGAACATAGGCCGGCAGCGTTGCCAGGTAACCCCAAAGGCCCGAACCGCCGTGGCTTTGCATCGGCGCCAGTGCACGGCCGATGACATGAACCCCGAAACCGCCGATGACCATTTCATCGTTGCTCATGGAATTGGCCGGGATTTCCCAGGCAAGCAGCATGCCGAAGCCCAGAATGGTCGCGACCGCAAGCACAACCATGCGCGAGAATGCCGGACGATCATTGCCCGGCAGGAAGAACCACGTCAGCGCGACGCACGGAACGACAATCGCCGGACCAACGGGCCCCTTGGTCAGCATCGCAAAACCAAGCGAAAGACCAAACGCCAACGCCTTCAGCCAGAACCGCTCGGGGCTCTGCAGGATCGTCAGGTAGATCCAGAGCGTCAGGCAGATAAACGCAACCAGAAGCGCGTCCAGCATCGCCGTGATGCCGAGATAGATCGTCAGGGTGGAGCTCGCGAAGGCAAGCATCGCGTAGAGGCCGGCCTTGCGGCTGAACAGCCTGTTGCCAATCAGGAAGATGATAAAGCTGGAAAACGCGGTGGCCGGAGCCGACACAAAACGTGCACCAAACTCGTTCTCGCCGAAAATGCGCATGAAGACAGCCATGAGCCAATAGATCAACGGCGGCTTGTCGGGAAACACGGCATCATTGTAGGTCGGCAGGATCCAATTTCCCGAGCGCGTCATTTCAACGGCGACGCGCGCATAATAGCCCTCGTCGCGATCCCAGAACTGGGTGGTCGGCATCAGGGTCATCAGGAACAGCGCAATGCCGATCGAAATCAGGATTGGCAGCAGGAGGCTGCCTGCGCGTTCGTCGGACTGTCTATCTTGAAAACTCATTTGACCCACCATGAAGTGCCTGCCGTAAGGCCGGGCTTTTATGGCAAGGCGCACGCTTTGGGAAGGGCTGGACCGGATAGCCGATCAAGTTCAGCTTGCGGCAGCCGGTGGCAGCTCACAGGTGCGCGGCAAAAGATACCGACGGGCCGAAACCTCTCCCGACCAGACATTCTGGTAGATATCGCCGGGCCAGTCGATGATCGGCCACCAATAGCCATCGACGCGCCAGGGCTCGCAGCCGCCAAAGCTGGACACCTGCGTGCTGGCGATGAAGGCTCCGAAGAGCAGATACATGATGACCGACACGGTGAGCACGTGCAACCGAAAGCCCAGGAACCAAAAAAGGATCATCAGGAGCACGAGGACTGCGGCCGGTAAGATGATGAGCATCGCAGTGTCCATGATTGCTCTCCCGGTTCCCTTCGATCATGCGGCGGGTCTTGCACCTGCCATTTTCAGCTTTTGGATCGCAGGGAAGATGGTGCCCCATGCCGGGGTCGAACCAGCACTCCTTGCGGAACTCGATTTTGAGTCGAGCGCGTCTACCAATTCCGCCAATGGGGCCTCCGCACGTCACGCTGGCGCAACGCGATCGGATGCGCCGGACTATACGAAGCTGCACTCCATGGTCAACCGGAAAATGGAGGCACTGCCGCCGATCCAAGTAAATTGACAAAGTGTTGAACGGATGCCGAATTTACAGGGCAGTCAATAAAAGCTATTGCAGCCGGGACTTTATTTTGGACCCCGCACGAAATGACCGCGTCTGCGGCGACATCGTGCCAAAACTGGCCGATCACCCCGAAAACTCGCCGGGTGGACGGTTGCAAGCGCGGCAAGAGACCGCGCCTGAAAGGACCGTATGCTTCGCCGGCTTTATGACTGGACCATTTCACTCGCCGCCCGCCCGAGCGCCGAAATCTGGCTTGCAGTGATCGCGTTTGTCGAAAGTTCATTCTTTCTGGTGCCGGCCGACGTGCTTTTTCTGCCCATGACACTCGCCAAGCCGGAGAAGGCCTGGCGTTATGCGGTTACCGCGACCGTTGCCTCCGTTCTGGGCGGCATTCTTGGCTGGTTCATCGGGCATTATGCGTTTGAGGCGATTGCGCGCCCTGTGCTGGAATTCTACGGCAAGATGGATGCGTTCAACAGCCTGAAGCCGACCGGCGACAACGGCTACGGCCTGATCGTGCTGCTGTTGATCACCTCTGGCCTCGCGCATTTGCCGCCGATCAAGGTGGTGACCATCCTCTCCGGCGTCATCAACATCAATCTCGGCCTCTTTATCGTGACGGCGATCGTTGCGCGCGGCGCGCGCTTCTTCCTGCTGGCGGCACTGCTGCGCGTCTACGGCGAGCCGATCCGTGGCTTCATCGAAAAGCGCCTCGGCCAGATCGCAGCCGCCATCGCGGCGCTCATGATCATACTCTATCTCGCCGTCCGCTATCTGCACGGCGCCTGAACGACTGAAGGATTTCCGCGATGAACAGCCTCGCACGTCCGCAATTGATGTCCGCCACACTGCTCACGCTCGGCATGGCCGCAACGGTCGGCACGGCGCTCGGCTTCCAGTACATCGGCGGCTACATTCCCTGCGCGCTCTGCTATATGGAACGCGAGCCCTACTACTACAGCATCCCCGTCGCCATCGCCGCCGCCGCTGCTGCAGCGCTCAAGGCGCCGCTCTGGGTCGTCCGTCTGCTGCTGGCTATCGTTCTCATAGCGATGCTGATCGGTGCCGGGCTTGGCACCTATCACGCGGGTGCTGAATGGGGCTTCTGGCCCGGCCCCTCGACCTGCTCGACGCCGGTCAATGCGGTCACGACGGATGCCAACAACCTGCTGAATGACCTCAACGCCGTTCACGGCCCGTCCTGCACGCAGGCAGCACTTCGGGTACTTGGCCTTTCCTTTGCAGGGTGGAACGTGATTGCGAGCCTCGTGCTTGCCGCATTCGCCGTCTGGGGCATCCGCCGCAAGGCTTGATTTGCAGCCCGCAGCCGAAGAGTCCTGTAGGTCTCAAGGCTGGAGTTCGGTATCCCAGTAGAGATAGTCCATCCAGCTTTCATGCAAATAGTTCGGCGGGAAATGGCGACCGTTGTTGTGCAGTTCCTGCACGGTCGGGTGCCATGGCTTCTGGTAGGGATGCATGCCTGCCTGATGGGGCAGTTTGCTGCCCTTTTTCAGGTTACAGGGCGCGCAGGCCGTCACGATATTGTCCCACCGCGTTTCACCGCCATGCGCGCGGGGCACCAGATGGTCGAAGGTCAGATCTTCGTCAGATCCGCAGTACTGGCACTCGAACTTGTCGCGCAGGAACACGTTGAATCGCGTGAACGCCGGATAGCGCGCAGGTTTCACATAGCTCTTGAGGCAGACGACACTGGGAAGCCGCATCGAAAAGCTGGGTGAGGAAACCGCGTGGTCGTATTCGGCAATGATATTCACACGGTCAAGAAAAACGGCCTTGATCGCGTCCTGCCAGGACCAAAGCGACAAGGGGTAATAACTCAACGGCCTGTAGTCCGCATTCAGCACGAGCGCGGGCAAGGACTGTGGTGAGACTGCAATCGTCAAGCGGCACTCCTGATCGATTCGACATCTTCAATTTCTATACTAGGCTTGTTTTGACGCTATTGTGAAGCCCCTCCAAAAGACGGAAAATTCTTTGTCTCCCGCGCCTTGCCCGATCTGTGGCTTGCTCAGCCCAGAGGGTCGGCGCTTCGCCACAAACGGGCGGAATAATAGGCCCAGAAGAGCCGCGCTGCGACAGAACGCCACGGCGACCAATGCCGACAGGCGTCCGACAGCGCCTCGCCCTCAAGCGGTTTCTCTTGGCCGAAGGCATGTGCGACTGCATTGCGCAGGGCCACATCGCCAACCGGAAAGATGTCCGGGTGACCCGCGCAGAACATGAGATAGACCTCCGCTGTCCAGCGCCCCACACCCTTGACGGCCGTCAGGTGGTCGATCGCATCTTCAGTTTCGAGCCTGCAAACATCCTCGAGATCGACCGTGCCATCCAGAACCGCACGTGCGAGACCTTGTAGCGTCTTCGCCTTTGCGCCTGAAAGGCCGACACCGCGCAGGGAAATCTCGTCCATCGCGGCAATGGTCCCGGCATTGAGGCAAGCCTCGCCCGTCGCGAGAAGCAACCGGCTCCAGATGGCGGCAGCGCTCGCCTTGGACACCATCTGCGACACGACGATATTGGCCATTCCATCGTAACCGGTCGGCATCAGCCGAAGCGGCAAGGGACCGGCTAGCGCCGCCACCCGTTCCAACCGGGCGTCGATGGCAAGAAGTGCCGCAAGGCCTTCCTCAACATCCCTGCTGCCGATGATGATCCGCATTGAAAGCCCTTGGCGCGACCCTTGATTCCTGTATGAAAGCAGCATGCCGGACCGATTGATAGCCACGCCACCCGTTTTCCGCTTTGCCCCAAGCCCGAATGGGCATTTGCACCTCGGGCATGCGCTTTCGGCCCTTATCAATCAGGACATGGCGCGCGCCGCGCATGGGCGGCTCCTGCTGCGGATCGAGGATATCGACACCGTGCGCTGCCGGCCCGAATTTGAAGTGGCGATCCTGGAAGACCTCGCCTGGCTGGGTTTTGCGTTCGAAACACCCGTGCGCCGCCAGTCTGAGCACACGGCCGACTATCAAGCCGCGCTCGGAGCACTGAAAGCGAGAGGCCTTGTTTATCCTGCCTTCATGAGCCGAAGCGAAATCAGGGCCCACGTGGCTGCTGCCGAAGCCAAGGGCAGCCCATGGCCACGCGACCCGGATGGATCGCCACTCTACCCGCCTATGGACAGGGATATCGACCCGGCAGAGGCTGCGAAACGGATCGAGCGCGGCGACCGGCACGTCTGGCGGCTGGACATGGCCCAGGCGATTGCTCAGGTGACGACGCCGCTCGCCTTTGAGGAAACCGGCGATGGCGAAAAGGGCTCGCTGATACTTGATCCGACCGTATGGGGCGATGTCATGCTGTGGCGCTGGGATGCGCCGTCAAGCTACCATCTTTCGGTCGTGGTCGATGACGCCCTTCAGGGTGTGACGCACGTGGTGCGGGGGCTGGATCTCTTTGCGGCGACGCCTCTCCACAGACTGCTGCAGACCCTACTCGGACTGCCAGCACCCATCTACCACCACCATCGGCTGCTTACCGATAATCTTGGCCGCAAGCTCTCCAAGAGCGAGGGCGACACGGGCTTGTCGGAACTGCGCGCCTCGGGCCTTTCACCGGTCGATATTCGCCGGCGGATCAGCCTCGCCTGATACAATTGCCTTCAGCCCGCCGCGCGCGAACATGTGGCGCACGCGATATTTCATCAGCGCCGCGTTGATCTCGCCGCCAATGATGAAAATCACACCGACCATATAGAGGAAGACCAGCACGATCATGATCGAGGCGAGGCCCGCATAGGTGCGCGTATAGTTGGCGAAGGTCGAGATGTAATAGGCAAAAATGAACGCAGCGCCTGCCCAGGCCAGCAATGTGAAGACAATGCCGGGGATGACATCCATCAGGCGGCGATGACCTGCCGGCATGAAAAGGTGAGCCACGACAAGGGTTGCGACGAGAACCAGGATCGTGCCCCAGAAGCGCCAGACCTGAATGAGTTCAAGTACCTTGCGCGTCCAGGGGAACCAGGCTTCAACCGAATCGGCGGCAAGCGGGATAAAAACGAGAAAGACGCTGACGGCCGCAAGCGCCAACGTCGCCGCGAGCACATAGGCAAGGCTGATGGAACGGGTGACGTACCAGCGCCGGGTCTCGTGAACGCGATAGGCGCGGTTGAGCGAAATCCGCAATGCTTCAACACCATTCGAGGCGAAATAGGCGGCCGCCAGCACCGAGATCGTCAGCAAGCCGCCGTGCGGAATCGTCAGAACGCGCACTACTTCCTTCGAAATGGGGTCGGCAATGGTCGAAGGCCAGGTGTCGAAAATAAGATGAACAGCGGTGTCGGCAAACTGGTTGGCACCAAGATAGGTCGCGAGCGCAGTCCCGAAAATCAGGAATGGGAAGACGGCGAGAAGCGAGGAAAGAGCCACATGACTGGCCATTGCCCAGCCGTCATCCTCGGTAAAGTGATAGAATGCATCGTAGAGCACCTTGTAGATGACTTTTACGAATACCGGCACCGGGACTCCACTTCCTGTATGGCCACCAAACCAGCATGGCGTTACCTGCGTATCTGGAATATGGGAAATGAAATCGTGTTTGTACAGAAAGCGATTGCATGACAGGCCGCTCCATCATCATCACCGGGTGCTCGTCCGGTATCGGCGAACATTGCGCGCTGGCGCTGAAGGCCAAGGGCTGGCAGGTGTTTGCGACCGTCAGGCGCGGCGAGGATAAAGCGAAGCTCGAAGCCGCCGGGATCGAAACATTCCTGATGGACTATGCAGACCACGTCAGCATCCACCAGATGTTCGATGCGGTGATGACGCGCACGGGCGGAACGCTCGACGCACTCTTCAACAACGGTGCCTATGGACAGACCGGGGCAGTCGAGGACCTGACGACAGAGGTCCTGCGCGAACAGTTTGACGCCAATTTCTTCGGTTGGCACGAGCTGACGCGTCTCGTCGTTCCTGTCATGCGTCGGCAGGCGCACGGGCGCATCGTTCATTGTTCGTCGATCCTCGGACTGATCCCTGCGCCCTATCGCGGAGCCTATACCGCGTCGAAATTCGCGCTCGAGGGCCTCATGATTACGCTACGAATGGAGCTGATGGGAACGGGTATCCACGTCTCGATGATCGAGCCGGGGCCGATCGAGTCCCGTTTTCTGGCCAACGCGCTCGACAAGTTCCTGACCCGGATCGACTATCGCAACTCCGTTCATGCTGAAGCCTATGAACGGCAATTGCCCCGGCTGAGGAGCGAGCGCCGCGCCAAGGGCAAGCTCGGCCCCGAGGCCGTCATGGACGTTCTGGAAAAGGCGTTGAATGCACCTGCGCCAAAAGCGCACTACCCCGTCACGACTGTTGCAAAGCGGGGATTAATTTTGAAAAAGATGCTTCCGTCGGATATGTTTTACAAAATCATCGCACGCGTTGCCTGAAAAGGTTGAAGGGAGAAGACGATGGGCGGCTTTACAACGGTTTTGGCAATTGCCTTCATGGTTGCGACCGCGCTTGTCCTGATGCGCGGTCTGTGGAACCTCCTTAAGGGGGGAAGCGGCAATCTTTCCAACAAGCTGATGCAGATGCGCATCGCCTTTCAGGCGATTGCCGTCGGCCTCATCATGCTGACACTCTGGCTGACTGGCGGAGGCCGCTGACAGACATGGTGAAGCTGAACAGGATTTATACCCGGACCGGCGACGACGGGACCACGGGCCTTTCCGGCGGTGCGCGCGTTTCAAAGCATGATCTGCGCATTGAAGCCTGCGGTACGGTTGACGAAGCCAATTCCGCCATCGGCATGGCGCGCCTGTCAACACGCGATCTGGCGGAACTCGATCGGCTGCTGGCTGGCATCCAGAACGCGCTCTTCGATCTGGGTGCCGACCTTGCGACGCCCGACAGCGCTGAGACCCTTGGCTATGAACCACTGCGGATCACGGAAAAGCAGGTCGATGATCTGGAAGCAGCCATCGACGCAATCAACGAGCGGCTTTCTCCGCTCAAGTCCTTCGTCCTGCCGGGCGGCTCACCGGCCTCCGCCGCCCTTCATGTCGCGCGAACGGTTTCGCGGCGTGCCGAACGCCTGATGGTGGCGCTGAATGATCGGGAAGGCGGCGCTATCAATCCGGCCGCCCTCAGGTATATTAACCGCCTGTCGGACCTCTTGTTCGTGGCGGCGCGCGCCGCCAACAATGACGGCCGCAACGACGTTCTCTGGGTGCCGGGCAAGGATCGATAGGAAGTTTACATGTTCGTGCCGATCCATGACCAGAATGGTTTGAAATTCATCCGGCACGCATACGTCAACAATCTGCTGATCATCACCAACATCGTCATCTGGCTGCTGGCGCGCCGGCAGACGGAGGTCGAGCAGAACATCCTCCAGACGGCGTTCGGCTTTATCCCGGCGACGATCTTTGCGGGCGCGCATCTCGATCCGGCCATTGCCGTCGTGCCGTCCTGGATGACATTCCTGACCTATTCGCTCTTCCATATCAATTTCATGCACATTGCCTCGAACCTGCTTTTCCTTTGGGTGTTCGGAGACAATGTCGAGGATGACATGGGGCATGGACGATATCTCTTCTTCTATCTCGCCTGCGCCGCCTTCGGAGCATTCACCCACGGCCTGACCGATCCTGCCTCGCAGGCACCTTTGATCGGCGCGTCGGGCGCAATTTCCGGCGTGCTCGGCGCTTACGTCATCATGCATCCGAGGGTGCGCGTCTGGGCGCTAGTGCTCTTTGGCATACCGCTGCCTTTGCCCGCCGTTGTTCCGCTCGCGCTCTGGATGGGGGAACAGTTCTACATGCTGGCAACCGATGCAGGCGGCGGGGTCTCGTGGGGCGCCCATGCCGGAGGCATCGTGGCCGGCGTGTTGCTCGTCATTTTCCTGAAGCGGCCGCAGCTCAAGCTTTTCGATCGAGCGACATCGTGAAACCGGAAAATAATTGACGCGAACGTAAACGTAAGTTAAACCGGCGAAAATTTCTAAATCCGGCGGCATGTGCGTTGAAATTGGAGGAAAAACGCTTATCCATGTCGCCACACGGCAAACGCCCGGAAAAGAAATTGCGCATTTTCCTCCACGAAATTGCGAAGGAAGGGATCCATGAAGATACTGGTCACAGTGAAGCGCGTTGTTGATTACAACGTAAAGATCCGCGTCAAGGGCGACGGCACGGGCGTCGAGCTTGCAAACGTGAAGATGTCGATGAACCCATTCGATGAAATCTCCGTCGAGGAAGCACTTCGCCTTAAGGAAGCCGGCAAGGCTGATGAAGTGGTTGTCGTTTCGGTTGGCCCGGCCAAGGCCGAGGAAACCATCCGCACGGCGCTCGCCATGGGCGCAGACCGCGGCATCCTGATCGAGACCGACGACGCCGTCGAACCGCTCGCCGTCGCCAAGCTGGTCAAGGGCGTGGTCGACGCTGAACAGCCGGGCCTCGTAATCGTTGGCAAGCAGGCCATCGACGACGACAGCAACCAGACCGGCCAGATGCTCGCAGCCCTTCTCGGTTGGGCTCAGGGCACTTTCGCCTCCAAGCTCGACATCATCGACAGCACGAAGGCCAACGTGACGCGCGAAGTTGACGGCGGTCTGCAGACCATCGAGATCAAGCTTCCCGCCATCATCACGACCGACCTTCGCTTGAACGAGCCGCGCTACGCCTCGCTGCCGAACATCATGAAGGCCAAGAAGAAGCCGCTCGACAAGAAGAGCCCGGCTGACTTCGGCGTCGACATCGCACCGCGTCTCAAGGTCTTGAAGACCGAGGAGCCGGGCGGCCGCAAGGCAGGCGTCAAGGTCAAGACTGTCGCCGAACTGGTCGACAAGCTGAAAAACGAAGCTGGCGTACTCTAAGGACAGGGAGACAGAACAATGGCTATTCTTCTGATCGCCGATCACGATAACAAGACCCTTTCCGACCAGACCGCCAAGGCACTGACCGCCGCCAGCCAGATGGGTGGCGACGTCCATGTCCTAGTTGCAGGCGCTGGCTCCGCTTCCGTGGCAGACGCTGCTTCCAGGCTCTCGGGTGTTTCCAAGGTGCTGGTTGCTGACGATGCATCCTACGGCCATCAGCTCGCAGAGCCGGTTGCCGCGCTCGTCGTGTCGCTGGCCGGCAGCTACGATGCCATCGTCGCCGCAGCAACCGCCACCGGCAAGAACATCATGCCGCGCGTTGCAGCACTGCTTGACGTCATGCAGATCTCGGAAATCATCGAGGTCGTCTCGGCTGACACCTTCAAGCGTCCGATCTACGCCGGCAACGCGATCCAGACCGTTCAGTCTGGCGATGCGAAGAAGGTGATCACGGTCCGCACGGCCTCGTTTGCCGCTGCCGCGACGGGTGGTTCAGCGTCCGTCGAAACGGTTGGCGCTGCTGCAAACCCCGGCGTCTCTGCCCATGTATCCGACGCGCTGTCGGCTTCGGATCGTCCGGAACTGACCTCTGCCAAGATCATCATTTCGGGTGGCCGCGCGCTCGGCTCCTCGGAAAAGTTCCAGGAAGTCATTCTGCCCGTCGCCGACAAGCTGGGCGCCGCTGTTGGCGCATCCCGCGCAGCCGTCGACGCAGGCTATGCCCCGAACGACTGGCAGGTCGGCCAGACCGGCAAGGTCGTAGCACCTGAGCTCTACATTGCCTGCGGCATTTCGGGTGCCATCCAGCACCTCGCCGGCATGAAGGATTCGAAGGTCATCGTCGCGATCAACAAGGACGAGGAAGCCCCGATCTTCCAGGTGGCCGATTATGGTCTTGTTGCAGACCTCTTCGAGGCCCTGCCGGAGCTGCAGAAGGCGCTTTGATCCGAGATTTCCCGCGCGGCACACCACTCACGCGGGAAATCCTTTAAGTTTAAAGCATACGAATCGATTGAAGTTATTTCGCACCTGCGAAAGAACTGGCAAAAGCCACATCGAGACGCTATCACTAATGCCGGGCTTTCCCGGCATTCTTTTTTGTCGGGTGGCTTGATGGCTCTGGCGCGCGCGAACTCATGCGCGACACATGCCTCACGACATGGAAGCAATGCATGTTCATTCCGCTTGATCGAAGGCGATTGAGCGTGAATTGACCGGGAAGAACATTCGGGGGAAACAAAAATGGCAATCGAAACGGTAGGCGTTATCGGCGCAGGACAGATGGGCGGCGGCATTGCGCAGGTGAGCGCTCTCGCAGGCTACGGCGTGGTGATCTATGACCTCTCGCAGGAACGCGTCGAGGCCGGAATAGCAGCCATTGGAGCCCATATGGCCCGCCAGGTTTCCGGCGGCAAGATCACCGCTGACGCCCGTGAAGCAGCCCTCTCCCGCATCAGCGGTTCCTCCGACGTGGCAGCCCTTGGCGTCGCCGACCTTGTCATCGAGGCCGCGACTGAGGACGAGACCATCAAGCGCAAGATCTATGCGCAGGTGTGCCCGGTGCTGAAGCCCGAAGCCATTCTGGCAACAAACACCTCGTCGCTTTCGATCACGCGCCTTGCCTCTTCGACCGACCGTCCGGAGCGCTTCATGGGCATTCACTTCATGAACCCGGTCCCGGTCATGAAGCTTGTCGAGCTTGTCCGTGGCATCGCCACCGAAGAAGCGACCTACACCGCCGCGCGCGCCTATGTGACGTCGCTCGAAAAGACGATCACCGTTTCGGAAGATTTCCCGGCCTTCATCGTCAACCGCATTCTCTTGCCCATGATCAATGAGGCAATCTACACGCTTTATGAAGGCGTTGGATCCGTGGAAGCCATCGATACCGCCATGAAGCTTGGCGCAAACCATCCGATGGGCCCGCTGCAGCTTGCCGATTTCATCGGTCTCGACACGTGCCTTTCGATCATGCAGGTGCTGCATGATGGCCTGGCCGACAGCAAGTACCGGCCCTGCCCGCTTCTGGTGAAGTATGTGGAAGCCGGCTGGCTTGGCCGCAAGACCGGTCGCGGCTTTTACGATTATCGCGGGGAAGTGCCTGTTCCGACCCGCTGATCAAGGTCGGCAATCCGGTCGATTTTCGCTCAGATCACTGAAGCTTGAGCAAACGCTCGAGATACTGGCGTTCGAGCTCCGGGCTCGCATTGTCGCCCAGCTTGCGACGAATGCTTTCCAGAATCTCGCGGGCCCTCTCGGTATCGAACTGGTCCGGGATCTTGACGTTTTCACCGAGATCCGGACCCTGCCGACCCTCTGGACGTCCCAGTGGATCGGTCCCCTGACGGCCCGGCTGGTTTTGGCCCGAGCCAGCACCTTCACCGTTCTGGGCAAGCTGCTTCATCATGTCCGAGGCACCCTTGCGCAGCGCTTCGATCGCCCGCCCTTGTGAATCAAGGGCATCCTGCCCCTCGCCCTTCTGGAGCGAGTTGCCGGCGCCACGCATTTCCTTGCCCGCGTCCCCGAAACCTTCACCGGGCTTGATGCCAAGCTTCTTCAAGCCCTGTTGCAGCTCGTTCAGCTGTTTCTCGAGAGCCTGCTGGCGACGGCTGAGATCTTTCAGCGCCTGCTTCAGCTGATCCTTCGTCATCGTATCCTTCGGGTCGGACGGCTGCTGCGGCTTCTTGGGATCCTGCGGCATCGCCTGCTGTGCGCCCGGCGGTAACTGCGGATCCTCGAAAAGGGGGCTCTGCTGCGGATCCTGACCGGCACGCGGCTCGCCCGTTTGCGGATCACCATTCGGCGAACCGTCCGGTTGCGGATCACCGAACTGCATGCGGTCGCGCAGCGCCTGCTCTTTGCTGAAGGTCTCGTCCATCAGCTTTTTCTGGTCCTGCAGGATGTTGCCCAGCTTGTCGAGTTGCTGGCGCATGGCATCATTGCCGCGCTGATTGTTCTGGTTGGGCCGCGCTGTCTGCAGGTTGTTCATCATGCGCTGCATCTGGTTCAAGAGATTGCGGGCCTCATCGCGAGAACCACTTTCAGCGAGCTTCTGGATATCGTCCAGCATCTTTTCCAGATCCTGCTGGCGGATCATCTTCTGCTCGGTGGCGGCATTCTGATTGCCGTCCGGATTGTTCTGCATCTGCTTGGCGAGCGCCTGCATGAGGTCCTTCATCGCCTTGCGAAGGTCGTCCGTCAGCTTGCGGATTTCCTCGTCCGAGGCGTTGCGGTTCAGCGCATCGGCCAGCGCCTGCTGGGCATCCTTGACCTTCTGTTCCGCCGTCGCCACCTCGCCGCCCTCGATCCCGATGGCGATCTGCCACAGATAGTCGGCGACATTCTTGAGATCAGCTTCCTTGCGCGCCAGACGCATGCGATCACCGGCCGAAGAGAGAAGCAGATAGTTCGTCAGGTTCGGAATGGTCTCTTCAGGCCGAAGGAAGAGCGCTTCATTCAGCTCGATGGCGCGGTAGAGCTTGCGCTCGTCCAGAGAAAAGACCTGGCGCTCCTCGGCAGCAGCAGCAGCAAGCGGCTCGCGGAAATTGCGGGCCGGAAGGATGATTTCCTTCGTTTCACTGCGCCCTTCCTGGCCGGCAGCATCGGTCGCAACCAGCGTGAGGCGAACCTTCTTTCCCGAAAGCGGATGTTCCGTAAGGTCATGACTGGTCAGACCTTTGGCCTCGCGCGCATCATGCCGAGGCAGATCCAGCCGGAACTCAGGGGGCGGAAACAGCGCAACAGCCCCCTTCTCGCTTTCAGCGGGTTCGATCACAGCCGTTGCCGAAACGACGCCATAGTCGTCCGTCGTTGAAAAGCCGACTTCCAAGGCGCCGTTGACAGCGCTGCGCGGCTCACCATCAAAGGAAATGACAGGCGGCGTGTCGCGCACGATGTCGAAATTCCAGCGATTGTCAGCAACGGACAGCGCCCCGGGCATGGTTAGCGGCATCTGGTAGGTCACACCGCCGTCGGCCGGGGTTTTTCCATTGCCTGCGTCTGCTGCAAGTGTCACCGCGATCCCTGAAACAACCGGCGTGTAGGTCACTTTCTCGCTGGCGTTGTCACCCGAAAGGCGGACTGTAAGCGTCGATCCGGATGGAACCGGGATTTGCGTCCCAGCGGCCTCGCCATCGGCCTTGGCCGTCAGGAAAACCGGTGGCTTGCGAGTGTAGGCCGGGGGCGTGACCCAGGCATCGATACGAAGACCTGCATCGACCACGGCGCCCGGAACGGCGTGTAGCGGATCCGTGAGCCGCCCTGCGTGGTTGGAATAGGAAAAGCCGAACGCGACGAAGAGCGCCAGGACAGGAACAGCGCGAAGTGCAAACCGGTCGTGGTCGGCAATGCCGGGCGCCGGCGCTCCTGCGGTCAGTGCACCAATCGACCGCGCGAGACGCTTCACATGCTCATGCCAGAGCGCATCGGCAAAACCGGAACTTGCTGCAGGGCGGTCATTCAGCGCTGAAATGGCCCGGTGGCTCAACCCGCTGCGGATTTCGATGCGGCGGTTCGCGTCTGCATCGGTCGGCCAGCTGAAGGACAACAGCCCCTTGAGCGACCACAAAAGGGCAAGACCGAAGAGGCCCGCCACTGGCTTCACCAGAACCGGCGGTATCGTCCGGAAAAGCCCGAACCACGCAGCGGCGACGTAAAGCGCAATGACGCAGAGTGGCACGAGCAGTTTCGGCGCCAGCGACTCACTGGCCAAAACGAGCTTTGCGACCCTCCGGGACACGGCAATACGCCGCGCCAGTCGCACGTCAATTCTGCCGGAATCGTCGTCGCCAGACGCCATGCATCATCCCTTGATCATCGTGAAAGCGAGAATAACACGCTTTGTGGCGAAGACGAGGGCAGCGGGTCGAAATCGGCAAGAAAGACGGTTCAGGCGAGCCACTCGGGCAGCGAATCAAGACCGATCAGCTCTTCGTAACTCGTGCGCGGACGTATGACGTGATAGCGGTCACCCTTGACGAGCACCTCAGGCACCAGCAGGCGGCTGTTATAGGTGCCTGCCTGCACGGCCCCATAAGCGCCGGCAGAACCGATCGCCATCAGGTCGCCGGGCTTCGGCATCATCATTTCACGATCGAGCGCCATGTAGTCGCCGGTCTCGCAAACGGGGCCGACGACGTCGGCCTTGATGAGCGGTGCGGAAGCAGCCGAAATGACGACAGGCTTGATCTCGTGATAGGCCTCATAAAGCGTCGGCCGCACCAGATCGTTCATGGCCACGTCGACGATCACGAAGGTCTTTTCCCCGCCATCCTTCACATAAAGAACTTCGGTGATCAGGATCCCCGCATTGCCCGCGATCAGGCGGCCGGGCTCGGCGACGATCTTGCAATCAAGACCGCGAAGCTGGTTCTTCACCACATCGGCATAATCGGCCGGAAGCGGGGGAACGTCGTTCGAATCCTTGTAAGGAATGCCAAGACCGCCGCCGATATCCACATGCTCGATCGTGTGGCCCGCGGCGCGCAGCGTTTCGACCAATTCCTTCAGCAGGCGGAACGCGTCGGCAAATGGCTGCAGCTCGGTGATCTGGCTGCCGATATGCATGTCGATACCGGTCACCTCGATGCCGGGAAGGCTCGCCGCATGGGCGTAGACGACGGGCGCGCGGTCATAGGAAATGCCGAACTTGTTTTCCTTCTTGCCGGTCGAAATCTTCGCATGCGTCTTCGCGTCCACATCGGGATTGATGCGGAACGAAACAGGCGCACGCTTGCCTGTCTTCAGCGCACGCGCGTTGAGCAGTTCCAGTTCCGGTTCGGATTCAACGTTGAAGCAGTAGATGCCTGCTTCCAGCGCCAGATCCATCTCGCGCGCGGTCTTGCCGACGCCGGAGAACATGATGCGTGAGGCAGGAATGCCGGCAGCCAGTGCCCGGCGCAACTCACCCTCGGACACAACGTCGATACCCGCACCCAGCTGGCCGAGCGTCTTCAGCACGGCCTGGTTGGAATTGGCCTTCATGGCGTAACAGACAAGCGAATCTACATCGCCAAAAGCGTCTGCAAAAACCTTGTAGTGCCGTTCAAGCGTCGCGGACGAATAGATGTAGCAGGGCGTGCCAACGGCGCGCGCGATATCGGCGACCGGAACATCTTCTGCGTAAAGCACGCCGTCGCGGTATTCAAAATGGTTCACGGATGAGTCCTAAAGCAGTGGGTCGAGGATGAATGGCTTGTCCGGGCCGACCGGTTTGCCCGCGCTGTTCATTTTCTGGCCTTCATAGGCGCCGGGGCGCTCAAGATTGCCTTTGCGGCCGCATCCGGACACACCGGCGGCGATCGCAAGGGCGAGACCGATAAAAGCAACCTTCTTCAACGTTTCCGGCATCAAAACCCCGGTTTCTGCTGTTTCATGTGCGCCAGTCATAACGGATTGGTCTGAACTTGGCATCCCAAATTTGCTGACGTGACTTCAACGGAACTGATCAGTTGCGGGCGCGCCAATAGGCGATCTGCTTGCGGACTTCTTCAGGAGCCGTACCGCCGAAGCTCTTGCGGCTGGCAACCGATGCATCGACCGTCAGCACCGCATAGACACCGTCGTTGATATCGGGGTGGATGGCTTTCAGCTCATCAAGTGTCAGACCGGAAAGATCGACACCCTTCTTTTCAGCAGCAGCAACCGCCGCACCCGTGACATGGTGGGCATCGCGGAAGGGAAGGCCAAGCGACCGTACAAGCCAGTCGGCAAGGTCGGTCGCGGTCGAGAAGCCGGACCCTGCGGCGTGCCGCATGGAGGCGGTGTTGACCGTCATGTCGCCGATCATGCCCGTCATCGCGGCCAGCGCCAGCTCAAGGCTTTCGGCAGCGTCGAAGACCTGTTCCTTGTCTTCCTGCATGTCCTTGGAATAGGCGAGCGGCAGACCCTTCATCACGGTCAGCAGCGCAATCAGCGAGCCGTTGATGCGGCCGGTCTTGGCGCGGACCAGTTCGGCCGCGTCAGGGTTTTTCTTCTGCGGCATGATGGAGGAGCCGGTCGAGAAGGCATCCGACAGGCGGATGAAATTGAACTGCGGCGTCGACCAGATGACGATCTCTTCCGCCAGACGCGACAGATGCGTGGCGCAGATCGCCGCAATCGACAGGAATTCGAGCGCGAAGTCGCGGTCAGACACGGTGTCGATCGAGTTGCGGGTGGGCTCACGGAAGCCAAGCGCCTTCGCCGTCATGTGACGGTCGATCGGATAGGGCGTGCCGGCAAGTGCGGCAGCGCCGATCGGGCTTTCATCCATATGCTCGATGGCATGGCGAACACGCGCACGGTCGCGGCCAAACATTTCGACATAGGCCATGCAGTGATGGCCGAAGGTGACCGGCTGGGCTGTCTGGAGGTGGGTGAAGCCGGGCATGACGGTATCGGCATGCTCTTCCGCACGGTCGAGAAAGACGGCAATCAGCGCGCTCAGCGCGCTTTCGACCTTGGCCATTTCTTCCTTGACCCAGAGCCGAAAGTCGAGCGCGACCTGATCGTTGCGCGAGCGCGCCGTATGCAGACGCTTCGCGGCAAGGCCGATCATGTCGGCAAGGCGCGCCTCGACATTCATGTGAATGTCTTCAAGTTTGCGTGAGAACTCGAAATTCCCGTTTTCGATTTCGCTGCGAATGGTATTGAGGCCGGACAGAATCTGTTCCTTGTCCTCATTCGTGATGATGCCCTGATGCGCCAGCATCTCGGCATGCGCCATTGAGCCGCGGATATCCTGGGCATAGAGCTTCTTGTCGAAGCCGATGGAGGCGTTTATCTCCTCCATGATCGCAGCAGGGCCGGAGGCGAAACGTCCGCCCCACATCTGGTTTGAGGATTTCTTGTCTTCGGCCATGGATCACGATCCCGGAGTTGCTACTGAAATGACTGATGAAAACCGAAAGAAGCTTCCTGTTTTCAAGCTCGCGGCGGCAGCCATAGTGCTTGGCGCGCTGGTCGGAACCGCTGCGGTTTACATGAAGAACTCCGGGTCTGGCAATGCTCAACAGGTGGCGACCGGCGATTGCGAAAGCACGGAAACCATTGCGACAGCGCTGAAGCCGGTCATCCATGGACAGGTCGCAGCGCTCATACCGGCCAATCCGCCACGTCCGATCGATGGTCTTGCCTTCAACGGACCTGATGGGAAGCCCATGAGTCTCGCCGATTTCAAGGGCAAGACTGTTGTCCTGAACCTCTGGGCAACATGGTGCTTCCCATGCCGGGCGGAGATGCCGGAGCTCGATGCGCTGCAAAAGGGCAAGGGCGCCGATGGCAAGCTGGAAGTGGCAGCCATCAACATCGATACCGGTGACGACAGCAAGCCGAAGGCGTTCCGCACCGAAAACGGGATCAACACCGTCGCCTTCTATCGTGACAACACGCTCGGCACGTTCAACAAGCTGAAAAAGGAAGGTCTCGCGGTCGGACTACCCGCGACCCTCGTCTTCAATTCCAAGGGTTGCCTGGTTGCGTCGATGAATGGCCCCGCCGCCTGGAACAGCGACGACGCGCATGCCTTCCTTGATGCTGTCGAGAAGCTTTGAAGAAGACGCCTGAGCAACGCTCAGGCGGCAAGCGCCTGCGCAACGGCAAGGCGGATATCGGGCAACGAGAACGGCTTCGGCACCACATCGATGATCTTGGCGGCCAGATCGTCCGCGCGTTCGCGCTGTTCTGCATAGCCGGTCATCAGCAGGATCTTCAGTTCGGGATAGCGCGCTGCCGCCTGATGGGCGAGCTCGATGCCATCCATCACCGGCATGCGAATGTCCGACAGGAGCAGATCGACGCTGCCCTCGGCCAGCAATTCCAGCCCTTCGGCACCATCGGCAGCCTCAAGCGTTTCATGACCGTCGAGACGAAGTGCACGCGCAACAAACATGCGGAGTGAATCTTCGTCTTCAGTGATGAGAATTTTGGCCACGATAAATACCCTGTTCCATTCTTGAATATTGCTTACCCGAAAACACCAGAGTTTCCTTTTCTTCAGGTAAACGGCAGGGGGCTAAACCTTGTCTCCACACACCAGTGCGGTTCTATGGTTAACAATCCCCCACCCTTGGAACGGGCAGTCCGGCTCAGGCATCGCCGGTGACGACGCCAACGAACGGCAGTTCGCGGAAGGCATAGGCGACATCCATGCCGTATCCCACGACGAAATAGTCAGGACATTCAAAGCCTACATAGTCGGCCTCGAGCTTTTCCTGCCGCTTGACGCTCTTGTCGAGCAGAACGGCAATCGACACGTTCGATGCGCCACGCTCGTACATCAGGTCGCGGGCAAACTGCAGGGTCCGTCCCGATTCGAGAATGTCATCGATGAGAAGAACGTCACGGCCCTTCACGTCGCTGTCGATATCCTTGATGATCCTGACGCCCTTGGAGACCGTGCCCGTGCCATAACTGGACAGAGTGATGAATTCGACCTCAGGCGCGAGACCGGCGTCGTGGAGCGCCCGGATGAGGTCAGCTGCGAAGATGAACGAGCCCTTGAGGATCGAAATCACCAGCAGATCCTTCGTCGGCCCCCCGGCAATGTCCTTGGCAAGCTCGCGGTTGCGCGCGGCGATGGCCTGGGCGGTAAAGAGGGGCTCGATAACTTTTCCACGTATGACGGGCATGGGGCTCTCCGGTATGACTTTTGCCACACCTAACACAGGCCCGATGCGTCAAACACCCTTTGCGGCAAAGGAGACCGAGACTTGCGGGTGTTTTCCACCGGGAGAAGACATGCGGATCAGGAAGCGTGCTGTGGCGCCGGCGGCAAGTTCGCGATCGCCCAGGCTGACGGCGGAGCGACTGATGGCGCCCGTTTCAGATTTCACCTCGGCAATCAGTGGCGGCAGCGAAAGAGGACCATCGCCGTGGTTCTCGACGGCGCCCGTCAGCTCGACCACGCGCAAGCCGTTCGAATCGACGGGCGACTGATGGATGTCGGCGATCACGAGACCAGAAGACGCGCTTTCTGACAGAAGCCGCAGGCTTGCGAAAATGACGCCGCAGGCGATGACAACGAGGGCTCCAGCGACAAGCTTGAGCCAGAGACGACCCTGGGGTGGTTCCGCACGCGTGCCGAAATGGGCGCGCGGTGATTCGCGACCAGCCACCGGCTTGACCTGCGGCCGCTCGGATTTTGTCTCGCTGTTATCATTGAAAACCGGATAACGGCGTGCGCTCGGTCCGGGTGCAACGACCTCGAATTCGGCATCGCTCACCTGCTCTCCCCGCGCGGCAGAGGGCCACGCAGCGCTTTGCCGAAAGCGCCTTTCCGGCGCAATCACGTCAGCGTTTGCCTTCTGGCGATTCTGGGCGAAGCGGGGTGATATCATGTCATTCTCCAGCGCGCTTTTGAGCGACTGCGGCCCCAACCACCTTGGACAGACGAAGCTGGGGCATTGAAACAAATCCTTATGAGACGTAAACGATAATGGTTAATGCTTCGCAAAGTGCCCGTCCCGGCACGTCGTGGATGCAAGACCCACGCGCCAAGGAACCCGGATCAAACCGTGATACATTTCGAAAATGTCGGACTGCGTTATGGCCTGGGATCGGAAATCCTCCGGGATATGACCTTTGACATCCCGGCAAGTTCGTTCCAGTTCCTCACCGGCCCGTCGGGCGCGGGCAAGACTACGCTGCTGAAGCTGCTTTTCCTGTCGCTGAAACCCACGCGCGGCCTCATCCGCATGTTCAATCGTGACATCGCAACGATCGCGCGCGAAGAACTGCCGATGTTGCGCCGGCGGATCGGCATCGTCTTCCAGGACTTCCAGCTTCTCGATCACCTGACAACCTACGAGAATGTCGCACTGCCGCTGCGCGTGCGCGGCAAGGAAGAGCATACCTATCGCTCGGATGTGATCGAACTTCTGAAATGGGTCGGCCTTGGCCAGCGCATCAACGTGCTCCCGCCCGTGCTTTCCGGTGGCGAGAAGCAGCGCGCAGCAATTGCCCGCGCTCTTATGGACAGGCCCGAAATCCTGCTGGCCGACGAGCCGACCGGCAATGTCGATCCGCCGATGGCGCGCCGGCTTCTTGGCCTCTTTCTCGAGCTGAACCGACAGGGAACCGCCGTCGTCATTGCGACCCACGATTTCTCGCTGATGGACCAGATCGACGCGCGCCGCATGATCCTGACCGACGGCAAGCTGGAAACCTACGAATGAGCGCGATCCCGCCCGAAAGGCCCGCGCCACCATCGAAGCGCCAGAAGCGGCAGGATTCCAGAACGCGCCCGCTCGGACCCATTGTGCCCTCTTCGAACGTCCAGGGAAATGCGCTGATGGCGGTCATCGCCATCATGTCTTTCCTCGCCTGCCTGACGCTCGGGGGCGTCAGCATGGTGCGCGCCACCGCCTCCAGCTGGGAAAGCCAGATCTCCCGCGAAATCACCATCCAGATCAAGCCGGATGACGGGCTCGACATGGACAAGGCGCTCGCAGACGCGCGCGACATTGCCACAAGCTTTGTCGGCGTCACCGGGGCCTCCATCATGGACAAGCCCGCGACATCGCGGCTGCTGGCGCCCTGGCTTGGCGCGAACCTCAATATCGATGAGCTGCCCGTTCCGCGCCTCGTCATCGTGACGATCGACCACAACAACCCGCCCGATTTCGAGACGCTTCGCGAAGCGCTGCAGCAAAAGATCCCGCGCGCCACGCTCGACGATCACAGAACCTGGGTCAACCGCCTTGTGTCCATGGCCCACACGACCGTGATGATCGGCACGGGCGTGCTGATCCTGGTCTTTTCCGCTATGGTGCTGACGGTCATCTTTGCAACGCGCGGCGCTCTTTCCGGCAACAGACATATCGTGGAGGTCCTGCATTTCGTGGGCGCAGAAACCTCGTTTGTCGCGACGGAATTCCAGAAGCATTTTCTTATCATCAGCATCAAGGGTTCGGCGGTTGGCAGTGCGCTTGCCGCCACATTTTTCCTGATGGCCTCGTTCTGGCAATCGCGTTCCATCGCAACACCGGAGAGTGATCAGGCCACTGCGCTTTTTGGCACCTTTTCCGTCGGAGCCATGGGCTATGTGGGCATCTTTTTCACGATGGTCATCGTGGCAGCGCTGACAACATTGACCGCACGCCTCACCGTCATGCGCACGATCGACGAAATCGACCTGATCCGTTCCGATCCGGCGCGCAGCGATGGCATCAATTGAGATGATCTTGCCCGTCAGGCGCCGCATTCTGGCATTATTGAGCGAATCATGGCTCAAACCCTCTGGTACAGCTCGGTAATGTTGGACGGCCGGACACACGCAAAGAGACCGCTTCACAGGAAGCTTCTGCGCCTGGCAGGCTATATCTTCCTGGTCCTCGCGGGCATAGCCGCGGGCGGATTTCTGCGCTTTGCCGATAATGTGTCCCGGCTTGTGCCCCCGGCGTCTGCGAAGGCCGATGCGATCGTTGTGCTAACCGGCGGCAACCAGCGGATCGATCAGGCCATCAGTCTGCTGGAAAACGGCACCGGACAGCGACTGCTGATTTCAGGCGCGCACCCCGACACGTCCGCCAGCCGCATCCGTGCGTTGAACCATGCTCCGCAAAGCCTCTTCGATTGCTGCGTGGACATCGGCTATGATGCGATCGACACGGTGGGCAACGCGCTTGAAACCGCGAAATGGGTCCGTTCGCATGGCTATCGCGATGTTCTCGTCGTCACCAGCAACTATCACATGCCGCGAAGCCTGCTGGAGCTCCACCGCATAGATCCCGATACCCGCTATATCGGCTTCCCCATCGTCAATACCGACCTCAAGTCGACCAACTGGCTTACCATGCCCGATGTCATGCGTGCCATGCTGTCGGAATATTTCAAGCTTGCCGGCGCCGCCCTTCGCGCACATCTCTTGCCGCCCGATGCATCGAGCCTGCGCAGCGGCAAGACACGCGATTGATAGACTTCGACCAGCATTGAGATGTTGGAAGAGTGCGGAGACGCTTTTGTTGAAGGTCAATTTCGTGTAGCTCTTCCCGCGCAAAAGCATCGGACCGGAAAGGTAATACCAACGATCATTGGTATAAGGCCGGTTTTCGGATATTCCGATGCTCTATCAATGATGCAGATCGACCTTCGTGCCCATTCCAGAAGCACGTCGATCTGGCGAAGGGGTTTCTTGATGGTCGCGATCAGATCAGTCATTTTCAACATACTGTTCTATCTGAGCCTGATCATCCAGATGCTCGTCTTCACGCCGGTTTACTTCCTGCTGCCGCGCAAGAAGGCCTATTTCATTCCGAAATTCTGGGCCCGGACCAATCTCTGGCTGATGCGCGTCATCTGCGGCACGACCTTCGAAATCGAAGGCCTCGAGAACCTGCCAAAGGGCAGCTTCATCTTTTCGCCAAAGCACCAGTCCTTCTGGGACACATTTGCCTTCCTGCCCTATCTCGACGACCCGATCTACATCCTCAAGCGGGAGCTTCTGTGGATCCCCGTTTTCGGCTGGTATGTCGCCAAGCAGCGGATGATCCCGGTCAACCGCGCCGCCAAGGGCAAGGCCATGACCGATGTGATGCGTCGGACGCTGGATGAGATGAAGGTCGGCCGCCAGCTGATCATCTACCCCGAAGGCACGCGTCGTCCACCGGGCGCAGAGCCGCTCTATAAATACGGCATCGCCCGCCTTTATCGTGACCTGAACATGCCCGTGGTCCCGGTGGTGCATCAGGCAGGCCTCTTCTGGCCGCGCCGCAAGTCGATCCGCAATCCCGGCGTGATCAAGGCACGGATTCTGCCCGCGATCGAGCCAGGACTCGAGACCGATGTCTTCTACAACATGCTCGTCAAGACGATGGAAGAGGCGAGCGACAAGATCCTGCTGGAAACGATCGACACGAACCCCGGCCTGCCCTTGCCGCAGACGGCGCGCGAACGGCTTGCTGTTCTTCGTCCAGCGTGACGTTCCAACCCAGCTTAGCGAACACCCTCTGCCGGCTGGATATGGCGAAGGATACCTTCCAGGCAATGGTCGTAGATGCCGAGGTGGCGCAGGTGCTCGACCGTGTTCTTCACATACTCGACGTTATCGCCAGACTCGCCATGCGCGCGCGACACGACCGCGGCAGCATCTTCCGGACTTGACGTGCGCTGAAACTGTTCGTGCGCCGTATCGGCCACATAGGTAACACCCCTCACCCGTCGGCCATCGGCAAGCTTCAGCGGAACCGTTCTTTCCAGATAGACGTTGGTGACCAGTTCCCGTGCCCTGAGATAGGCAAGCACGTCGTCACGCTTTTCCGGAGAGACCCTGAATGCCAAACCCTTGCAGCTGCCGCCCCTGTCCAGCCCAAGCACGAGGCCCGGATTTTCGCGCGTACCGCGATGAACCCACGAGCGGATGCAAAGCGCGCGCCGGAAACCATGCGTCACCGCGATCTGGCTTTCGACAAATTCAAAACCCGGCCGCCACATGAGCGAGCCATAGCCAAAGACCCAAAAATCTTCCATATCGGCAACTAGTTCTTCGTTTCCGCTCGAAAGCGAATGATCATTCATACTATCTCGGAGTTTTCCATGCCGCCTTCAAGCCAGCCCGTCAATGTCAGCCGCAAGTTTCTCCGGCTCGGTCTTGCGATTGTCGTGATCGCGGCGCTCTACAGCGCAGCCTGGTTCTTCGCGGCCAACAGGGGGGCGACCTACCTGAAGGATATTCTCGCCGCACCTGGCGGCGGCTTTTCGGCATCCTGTGGCAAGCTCGACATACGCGGCTTCCCCTTCCGGGCCGGCGTGTTCTGCGAATCCGCAAGCCTTGCCAATGCCACCGATGGCCTGAAGGTGGAAACCGGGCCGGTGCGCACCATGACGCTGGTCTACAATCCGACCAAGGCGGTGTTCGAGGTTGACGGGCCGATCAAGGCGGAGCTTCCGCAAGGGATCTCGCTCGACACGAACTGGGGCAACATGGAAGGCAGCCTGCATGCGAACCTGCAGGGCATGACCGAAGTATCGACCTTCGTCGACAAAATGACGACGGCGGCCGGTTTCGCGGGCATCGCCGATGCCGTCAAGCTGAACGTTGGCCATGCCGAATTCCACGCGCGTCAGAACGGTGAGAACCTCGATATTGCCGCCATGGCGCAGGAAACGACGCTTTCGACGCCGCTGCTACCCCGCCAGCTCCCGCTGTTTTCGACGAGCGCGGAAATCACGGTCAACAACCGCGCGGATCTGCTGCGCGGCGCGCGCCTGCAGCCGGGCGATGAAATCAGCGGCACCATCCAGCGCCTGGCACTCGACTTCGGCGCGGAAGGGTTTCTGACGATTTCAGGCCCGTTCCAGATCGGCGGCGACGGCCTCATCTCCGGCGACTTCGATATCGATGTCGAAAACTTCGCCAGGCTTCAGCCGCTGCTGGATGCCAGCTTCCCGGAATCCCAGCCGGTCATCGACGCCTCGACGCTGCTCATCAAGGGCATTTCGAAGGACGGCGTGAAAGGCCGCGTGAAAATCGCCGTCCGCTCGGGCGCAATCCTTCTCGGTGTCATACCGATCGGATTTATTCCCCCGCTTTGATGTCCGCTGATTGCGCTCCGTGGCGGCCGAAATCCGGTGCCGCCGTGTCCTGACCAGCTTCGATGATCGAGCGGCGGATGGCACGCGTGCGGGTGAAGAGATCGAAGAGCTTTTCGCCGTCACCCCAGCGGATGGCGCGCTGGAGGTAGGCCAGGTCTTCCGAAAAGCGCGACAGCATTTCAAGGATGGCGTCCTTGTTGTGCAGGCACACATCCCGCCACATGGTCGGATCGGACGAGGCCAGACGGGTGAAATCGCGGAAACCGGAAGCCGAATATTTGATGACTTCAGACTCCGTCACCGTCTCCAGATCATCCGCCGTGCCGACAATATTGTAGGCTATGATGTGCGGCAGGTGGGAGACGATCGCCAGCACCTTGTCGTGGTGAGCGGGGTCCATTTCCTCGACCTTGGAGCCGAGCGCATTCCAGAATTCCCTCAACCGCGCGACCGCGTCCGGATCCGTGCCGGAGGGCGGCGTCAAAATGCACCAGCGACCGGTAAAGAGACCCGCAAACCCTGCATCCGGGCCGGAATATTCCGTCCCCGCAACAGGATGACCCGGAACGAAATGCACATTGGCCGGCAGATGCGGCTGCATCTGCGCAATCACCGAGGCCTTGGTAGAGCCGACATCGGTCACCGTTGCGCCCGGCTTCAGGCTGGCCGCGATCTGTTCGGCAACGGCGCCGGAGGCGCCGACGGGCACGGAGACGATCACCAGATCGGCATCACGAACCGCCTCGGCCGCGTCGGCGACGTAGACATCGCCGAGACCCAGTTCTTCGGCACGCTTGAGGGTCGCTGCGCTGCGCGTGGATACCGTCACCTTGTCGGCAAGACCGTGAAGCTTGATGTCGCGCGCAATCGAGGACCCGATCAAACCGATGCCGATCAGCGTGATGTTGTGATAAAGTTTCGTCACGTTATGCCTGCCCCATGAAATCGCTCAATGCACGGATCACCCCTTCATTGGCGTCTTCAGCGCCGATGGTCAGGCGCAATGCATTCGGCAGGCCATAGCCTGCAACGCCCCGCAGAATGAAGCCGCGCGATGTGAGGAACCGATCCGCATCCGGTGCGCGCTTGCCGTCCTGATCCGGGAAATGAATGAGCACGAAATTGGCGACCGACGGCGTGACACGCAGCCCGATTGCCGTCAGTTTCGTCGTCAGCACGTCCAGCCATTGATTGTTATGTGCGACTGCCGCCTCGATGAACGCCTGATCGCGCACGGCTGCTGCCGCAGCCGCAATGGCCGGGGCCGAAAGATTGAAAGGTCCGCGAACGCGATTGAGTGCACCCACGATGTCGGTGGGTCCATAGAGCCAGCCCACGCGCAGCGCCGCCAGGCCATAGACCTTGGAGAAGGTGCGCACCATAACGACATTCTTGTTGGCGGAGACCAGCTCCACGCCCGCCTCATAGTCGTTGCGGCGCACATATTCGGCATATGCGGCATCGAGCACCAGGAGCACATGCGGCGGCAGCCCTGCATGCAGGCGCCGGATATCCGCCATCGGCACGTAGGAGCCGGTGGGATTGCCCGGATTTGCAATGAAGACCGCCCTCGTTCGCTCTGTAACGGCCGCAAGAATATGATCCACATTCACACGGCAATCGTCCTCCGGAACGGTCACAGGCGTCGCGCCCGATGCAAGGATCTGGATTTTGTAAACGAGGAAACCGTGTTGCGTGATGATGGCCTCGTCGCCCGCGCCCAGATAGGCGCGGCAGAGCAGGCCCAGCAGTTCGTCTGAACCGGCACCGCAAATCAGGTTTGACGCGTTGAGACCGTGAACGGCGGCGATGGCCTCGCGCAGCTCGACCGCCTGACCATCGGGATAGAGCTCCAGATGCGTGCCGACCGCTCGGAAAGCATCGATGGCGGCCGGGCTCGGGCCCATCGGCGACTCATTCGATGACAGTTTGAAAATGCGACCCGAAAGGCCAGAGCCATCCTTGCCCGGCACATAGGCGGCGATATCCATCACACCGGGTCTCGGAACGGGTGCGGATGCGGTCATGCTCATGCGAAAGCCCCTGAAATTGGAAGCCAAAGGCAATAGTGCGGAATAGCGTTTTTGTCGAGGGCGTGGATCAGCGCAGCCAGTCTTCGACGCGAAGACCCGGCACACGCTCGAATTCGCGCAGGTTGTTGGTCACGAGTATCAGATCGCGAGCCTTGGCCTGACCCGCCAGAAGCACATCATAAGGACCGATGGGCTGGCCGCGAGCGGCCAGCATGGCGCGAATGTCACCCGCAACGATGGCATCTTGCCTGTCCATTTCCAGAACGGGGAAATTTCGGGAGAAAAGGCGCAGCGTCTCGAGATTGTGCTCAACGCGCTGGCTTTTGTATGCGCCATAATAAAGCTCGTGAACGGCAATCACGGACAACGCCACACTGCCCAGAGGATGTGAAACGAGGCGTTTCAACAGGGGCTCCGATTTGTTGGCAATCAGCGCGATGACCACATTTGTGTCGAGTAGATAGCTGATCACTCAAACACCGTATCAAGCCCGTCCCGTTCCTGCATCATCGGTTGTTCCCGCCCTTCCACCAGAAAATCATCGCTGAAACTGCGTGCAATTGCAGCTTTCAGCGAGGCCCAGGGTTCGGCATCCTCGACATAGGGACGCAGGATGAGAGCGTCGCCTTCCTGCGTGATTTCCACGCGATCCACGTCAAGGCGGAATTCCTTTGGCAGGCGAACGGCCTGAGAATTGCCAGATTGAAAAACACGGGCGAGATGCGTCATGGGAAGCCTCACTGGATCAAAGGCGGATATACATTTGCGTATATACGCCCTACCCGCCCGGATTTCAATCCGCGCCGACACGCGTCGTGGGCACACCATGTGGCGCAAGCACCGGGACAAAGACGCGGCGAGACGAGCGAACCGCCACCGGCAGGCCCTGATAGAGCCGCTTGTGCGCCTCGACAATAATCAGGCCTGAAAAGGCAGGCCACAGCCGTCGGCCGATCTGCTCCATGCTCTGGCGCAGTTTCAGCACGGAACGATGTCTGGTCGGCGGAAAGAACAGCGCCTCAGCAGTGGCGCCGGGCGTAAAATTCGTTTCGCGGAGTAACGAGATGAGCTGCCCGCGCGAATAGGGCCGCCCGGAGCCAAAGGGCGTGTGATCGAACCGCGCCCAGACGCCTCGCCGGTTAGGAACCGCAATCACCAGCCGACCACCGGGGGCGAGCACACGCCAGATTTCCTTCAGCGTCTCGCGCGGGCTCTCGGCGAATTCCAGCGAATGCACCATCAGGACGCGGTCGATCGCGGCATCCGGCAACGGCAGCTCTTCATCAAAGACAAGCGCGGCGGCAGACAGGCCGGGCACTGGCCAGTTGACCGCCCCCTGCCCCGCCGGCATGAAGGCGAATGTCCGCTCCGTGCCTGCCTTGAAACGATCGAGATAGGGCAGCGCATAGCCGAGCCCAACCAGCCTTTCGTCCGGCAGGCCCTTCCAGATGGAGGAGAGTGCCATGGTGACGGAATTCTCCGCCATCCGTCCGAGCGGCGAAAGATAGAATTCCCGGAGATCGACAATATCTGCGTACATGGAACGATTGTTAGCACGTGGCGGGTGGACTTCAACTCGGAACCGACTACATCTCAGTTAGGAACATCAACCGGGAAAACCAGATGACAGAGCTGGATATCGATCTCTTTCCATGCCGCTCCGACAATTTCGGCGTCCTCATTCACGATCCCGAGAGCGGTCTTACCGCCGCGATCGATGCGCCGGAGGAGGCTGCGATCCTGGAAGCGCTGGAACGGCGCGGCTGGCAATTGACGCATCTTTTCATCACCCACCATCACGGCGACCACACAGAGGCCATCGCGCCGCTAGTAAGCCGCTTCAAGCTCGAGGTTCTGGGCCCGGCGGGCGAGGCGGGCAAGATTGCAGGCCTGACCCGCACGCTCAAGGATGGCGAACATTTCGACTTCGCGGGGCGTTCTGTCGAGGTGATCGAGACCCCAGGCCACACGCTCGGTCACATCTGCTACCACTTGCCCGACGACAAGCTGCTTTTTGCGGCGGATACGCTGTTCGCGCTCGGTTGCGGCCGCGTTTTCGAGGGCACGATGGAGCAGATGTTCACATCGCTCAAAAAGCTCGGCACGCTGCCCGACGACACGACAGTCTACTTCGGCCATGAATATACGCTCTCCAATGCACGCTATGCATTGACGGTCGAGCCGGAAAATGCGGCGCTTGTGGCGCGCGCAGAGGAGATCGCAGAACTGCGCGAAAAGGGACGCTGGACGGCGCCGACGACGATCGGGCTGGAAAAGGCGACCAACCCCTTCCTGCGCGCAGCTGACGCGGCCGAGTTCGCCGAACGCCGCAAGGGCAAGGACAATTTTCGATGAACGCCGCCGATATCATTTCGACGCTGGGCATGATCCGTCATCCCGAGGGTGGCTGGTACAAGGAAACCTATCGTGACGAAGCGGGCGGCGCACGCGGCCACTCGACCGCGATCTATTATCTGCTCGAAGCGGGCGATCGCTCGCATTGGCACAAGGTGACCGATGCGTCCGAAGTCTGGCTCTATCACGCAGGTGCAGCGCTTGAGCTGTCGCTGTCCAGCGATGGTTTGGCAACGGAAACGATCAGGCTCGGACCGGACATCCCGGCAGGCGAGCGGCCGCAAGGCATCGTGCCCGCGGATTGGTGGCAGTCGGCCCGTTCCACGGGCGACTGGACGCTGGTGAGCTGCACGGTTGCGCCCGGATTCGTCTTCGAAAGCTTTGTGATGGCCCCGCCGGACTGGGCGCCCGGCCGCTGAAATCCAGCTATCTATCTGGCGCGGCGGAGGATCATGTCCTTCGCCGCAAGGATCGCACCGGCAGTGATCAGCACACCCGCCGCCGCGATGCGCCAGCCCTGCTCTGCAAATCCGCCAATCACCAGCGCAGAGGTCGAAAGCAATGGCGCAGCATAGCTTGCAGCGCCCAGCAGCTGGATATCGCCCTTCTTGACCCCATAGTCCCAGGTGTAGAAGGCAAGCCCCACGGGGAAGAGGCCAAGCCCGATGACGGCAACCCACTCGCCCGTATTGTCGGGCCAGATGGTCTGCTCGAGCGCCACATGGCTGATCGCCGACAGGATCGACGTTGCGAGACAAAAGGCCGTCACCGCATCCGTTGGCACCGAACCGAAGCGACGCGACAGAAGCGAATAGCCCGCCCATGTGAAGGCGCAGGCAAACGCCATCATGTAGCCGACCGTATAGGCGCTATCGAAGGCAAGACCATTGCGCGAAATGATCAGGAACGACCCCGAAAGACCGAGCACTGCACCCGCAATATGGTGCAGACGCAGCTTTTCGCCCGGCAGAAGCGCCGATCCGAGAACGATGAAGAGCGGCCAGAGATAGGCAATCAACCCGGCCTCGGCGGGCGGCGCATTCCGAAGTGCGGTGAAATAGAGAAAATGATAGCCGAAAAGCCCCGCCACGCCCGTCAGCCAGACCTGCCAGGGCTGGTTGAGCGTCCGCATCCGCTCCGGCCTGACAGCAAACACTGCAAGACCGGGTAGTGAGCCGATCAGGAAAGTGATGGCCGCCAGCTGGAACGGCGGCATCTTGCCCGACGCGGCTGTCATGAGAGCAAGCAGCGACCACATGAGGATCGCCGTAAAGCCAATCAGGGTCGCTCTGGAATTCAAGGCACGCGTTCTCCGGACATGCATCCGGAGCCATCCGGATCAACTGCTGAAACGGGTCGCCGCAATCTCGAATTTGCCGAAGCTCGTTGGCGCAACAATCCTGACGGGAGCATATACAGCCGCAACGGGAGACTTGGCAAACCAGATTTCCATGCCCTTCAGGCGCGCCACATAATCCATGTCGCTGCGTCCCTTGCGGTAACCGGCGGTTGGCGCAACAGTCAGCCCGCAGATATGCGCTGCCAACTGCTGATCGCCCGTCTTGTAAGTCTTGTCACCCTTCTCGGTGAGTTGCAGGGCGGTCACTGCCTCACCGTCGAAGACGCTGATAGTTCCAGTGCACAAGGGTTTGTCAGCCGGAAGGATGAGGCCTGAGAGCGGATCAACCACGCTTGCCAGGATCGCAGGCGTCACGGCCACCCAGTTCGCAGGGAGCGGATTGATGCCGGGTTCTGCCTTGAAGGACTTCACGCCGCGATCGGCAAAGGCAATGGTGAAGACCTTGTGGTCCTTGCCCGCGACATAATCGCTTTTGTAGTCGGTGGGCACGAAGGCATTGCCCTTGACGCGGCCCGAAACATTGGCCGTGCCCTCGACACGCTTGAAAAGCCGCGCAAGACCCGTGGTGCGGAAACTGCCCTGAATCTGGAAGGTGCGGCCATCAATCACCGTCTGGAATGATGCCTTTGCGAGGCTCAAGCCCGCGATCGTGATCGCGTATTCGGTTGTATTGGTGATGGTCGGCGATGGCGAGGAAGCCGTTGGCCCGGCCAGCAGCAGAAGCGAAGACGCGGAAAGAAAGCCCCAGCCAATCTTTGCGATCGATAGGAAGCCACGCCGTTTTACCGTTAAGTCCATGGCGCATTCTCTGTTTCCAAACATGAGAAAACGATGGCATCGGGCGGCTGAATAGGCGATGAATGCCGGGAGGGTTCAGCTAATCCATGGTGTGCTGCGATTTCAAAATCGCGATTTTGCGCCTTTTGGCGAGGTTTGGCTTGACTGCCATGCGCCCTGCGACTATAGAACCGCAACTTTCCAATCAGGGCCAGATGGAAAAAGACCGTTTCCGGAAGTGGAAACCTTTTGCCCGGGCTCTAAGACATATAGGTGTAAACATGTCGCGCAGCTGCGAATTGACCGCCAAGGGCGTACAGACTGGCAACAATGTCAGCCATGCAAACAACAAGACCAAGCGTCGCTTCCTGCCGAACCTCGTGCATGTCACGCTGATCTCCGACGCTCTCGGCCAGAGCTTCCGCCTGCGCGTTTCTGCTGCAGCGCTTCGCTCGGTCGAACATCGCGGCGGCCTCGATGCCTTTCTCGCAAAGGCTCACGAGAACGAACTCAGCATGCGCGCTCGCCTGCTGAAGCGTCAGATCTCGAAGAAGCTCGCTGAAGCTGCCTGATCGACTGAGATTTCAGACATTCTGACCGAAGGCTTGGATGATCCTCATCCGGGCCTTTTGTCATTAGTGAGGCCTATTGGCCTTACCATGTACATTCCCGTTCCTCTAACTGGTGGCATCACCCAGGATAAAAAAATGCTGATAGACAAGCGTACTTTGCCTTTCGTTGGCCTGATGACCCTCGTGGTCGTCGCTTCCAACTACCTCGTGCAGTTTCCGATTCAGGGCACTCTTTTCGGCATCAATCTCGCCGATATCCTGACCTACGGGGCCTTCACCTATCCCTTCGCCTTCCTCATCACGGACCTGACGAACCGTCAGTTCGGCCCGTCCGCCGCCCGCAAGGTGGTCGCCGTGGGCTTTGCGGTGGCCGTGATTCTCTCGATCTATGCCTCGACGCATCGCATCGCGATTGCCTCCGGCTCGGCCTATCTGATCGGCCAGCTGCTCGACATCACGGTGTTCAACAGGCTTCGTCGCCTGTCGTGGTGGAAGGCGCCCCTGGTCGCCAGCCTGTTTGGCTCGGCGCTCGACACGATCGTCTTTTTCTCGCTGGCATTCGCACCGGTCTTCGCCTTCATCGGACCGAATGACGACTTCGCCATCGGCTGGGCATCCATCCTCGGCGTGTTCTCAACCGAAGCGCCGCGCTGGATTTCGTGGGCAATCGGCGACTTCTCGGTGAAGCTTCTCTCGGGCTTCGTTCTGCTTATCCCGTACGGTGCTTTCATCAGCGCCGTAAAGCCGATGCCGGCGGCAGCCAAGGCCTGAGAATACCTGTCGTATGGAATGCAATAAGCCCGGGCCTGCTCCTCAGACCCGGGCTTTTTCTTTGATCAGGGATATTTTCAATCCACAAGCCGGAACTCCAGCATCAGGTTGCGCTGGATCGGCAGGTGATTGTTATCCGACACCAGGATCAGATGTGTCGTGCCATCAGCCGCCTTGAAGGCATCAATGCCTTCCATATTGTCGATCTGCAGCCCGCCTGACGTGCTGATCAACTCCTCGCCGTCCACCGTGGCACCCGGCTTGATGTCGCCCGCGTGAATGCGGTGCAGACGCATCTGCAGCCCCTGCAGGAAGCCGAAGCTGCGCTCCAGCAGCACGAGATCGCCGTCAGGCAAAAACGCCCCGTCCGTCACATCAAAGGGCGCATGGCGGCGCACATAGAAAATACCCTTGCGCGGCCCTTCCAGAACGGCAGCGTAGTTGTTGCCCTCGCCGTTGAGGCTTTCTTCCGCAACGATCAGCGGCGCGCCTGCAAGCGGTCCGCCAGCAGGCGAAACGACAATTGTCTCCAGGCTCTTGTTGGGACGAAGCTTCGAATCCGGGATCAGCTTCGGCAGGCTCGCAATCGGCTTAGCCGTCGCAAAGCCGGGATCGGGATAGACGTCGACGCGATGCTTCTCCTCGAAGCTGACGAGCACCTGGCCCGGACGGAACGCCAGACCTTCGCTGTCCATCTCGGTCTTGCTGTTGCCCGACTTGCCCTTTTTGTTGCGCATCGAGGTGATGGCAACATCGCGCACGCCAGAAAGCACGCCCTTGGCGTCGCGTTCAATCGCACCGGTAATCCAGTCGCCAGTGTCCAGAACGCCGACAAAATGGCTCTGGTCAGGCCGCAGACGGATCGACGACCATGCGCCCAATGCGTCATCGGACGATTTCATCTCGATACCGCCCAGAAATTCAAGCTTGCCGAAGCGGGTCTGGTTGCTCGAAAGCGCCAGAGGCCCGATGGGCTTTGAGGTGACCGCCACCTCGCCCGCCATCAGGGTTGCGGGCACAAAAAGGAGGGAAATCGCAGCCAGGGCTGCGCGCGTCGTCAGTCGCATCGTCATCAAATCACTTCATGAAAAGGACGCCGCAAAGGCCGCGGCGGCATATTGATCGCATGCTATCTGACAGGCCTCACCGGCTCATTCAGCCCGCGCGGCGCATGCCCTTGCGCGCGGAGCCTGCTTCGCCCTCGTCGGCAAAGAGCGCAGCCAGCTGTTCCGTCATGGCGCCCGCCAGTTCGTCCGCATCCACGATCGTGACGGCGCGGCGATAGTAGCGCGTAACATCATGGCCGATGCCGATTGCCAGAAGTTCGACCGGCGATTTCGTCTCGATCTGTTCGATCACGGCGCGCAGATGACGCTCCAGATAGTTGCCCGGGTTGACCGAGAGCGTTGAGTCGTCGACTGGCGCGCCGTCGGAGATCATCATCAGGATCCGACGCTGCTCGGGCCGCGCCAGAAGCCGGTTATGCGCCCAGATCAGCGCTTCGCCGTCGATATTTTCCTTCAGAAGGCCTTCGCGCATCATCAGGCCGAGATTGGCACGTGCGCGCCGCCACGGGGTCGCCGCAGCCTTGTAGACGATATGGCGCAGATCGTTCAGGCGACCCGGCGCTTGCGGCTTGCCCTCGGCAAGCCATTTCTCGCGCGACAGCCCGCCCTTCCAGGCCTTGGTGGTAAAGCCGAGGATCTCGACCTTGACGCCGCAACGCTCGAGCGTGCGCGCCAGAATATCGGCGCAGGTGGCGGCGACCGTGATCGGACGTCCGCGCATCGAGCCGGAATTGTCGATGAGAAGCGTGACGACCGTGTCGCGGAATTTCGTATCCCGCTCCATCTTGAACGAAAGCGGCTGCATCGGATCGATGACCATGCGGACAAGCCGCGCGGTGTCGAGATAGCCCTCTTCCAGATCGAAATCCCAGGAGCGGTTCTGTTGCGCCATCAGGCGGCGCTGCAGACGGTTGGCAAGCCGACCGACTGCACCCTGCAGATGGGCGAGCTGCTTGTCGAGGAAGGCGCGCAGACGCGATAGTTCCGATTCGTCGCACAGCTCTTCGGCTGCGATTTCCTCGTCGAACTCTTGCGTGAAGACCTTGTAGTCGACCTTCTCGTTGAAGTCGTCGAACGGCGTTGTCGGGCGTTTCATTTCGCCCGGCGTTTCGCTGTCCTCGTCGCCCTCGTCGCTCATCTCCTCGTCGGAGATTTCGGCGCCGTCCATTTCGCCGTCGTCGAGCTGTTCCTGTGACATTTCGCTGTCTTCGGAAGGTGCGGCATCATCGCCTGCTTCCTCGTCAACGCTGTCCTGGTTCTGCTCGTCGCTGCGCGGGCTATCCTCATTGGAGGAATCGTCCTGGTCTTCGCTTTCCTCGGTGTCGTTGTCGCCGTAGCTTTCGGCCATCTCCATCGAGGTGAGGAGATTGCGGACAAGCTTGGCGAACGCCTGCTGGTCCTCGATCGCGGCCGGAAGCTTGTCGAGATCAACCGACCCCTTCTCTTCCAGCCATTCGCGCCAAAGCTCCAGCACGGGACCGGCCTCGGCAGGGGTTTTCCGACCCGTCAGCCGTTCGCGCACCAGAAGCGCCAATGCATCCTCGATCGGCGCATCGTCCCGCTTGGTGACGGTCTGGTAGTTGGATTTGGCAAGACGTTCGGACAGCACCGTATCGAGGTTGGTCGCCATGCCGGCCATGCGGTTCGAGCCGATTGCCTCGACGCGCGCCTGCTCGACGGCATCGAAGACGGCGCGGGCATCATCGCCCTGCGGCGACAGCATCGCATGCACGCGGGCATCGTGGCAGGCCTTGCGCAACGCCATGGAATCACCAAGACCGCGGGTCATCGCAACGTCGTGCGCATTCGGACGCTTGGGCAGCTCCGGCAACCGCATGCGGTCGCCCGAGAAGCCCGGACGCTCGGCCGAAAACACCACCTCGACCTCGCCATTGCCGGCAACCGCGCGAACGCAGCCGGCAATGGCCTGACGCAGCGGCTCGGTGTCTACACCGCCGCCGGGCTTTGCTTTCGAATTGTCACCGCGTCCTGCCATTTCCGGCCCTCAGTTTCAGGCCGTCAGCACGATATTGGCGGCACTTTCCTTCAGCTCGACGCCGAAAGCGCGCTGGTAATGCTCGGCAACCAGCGTGCGCTCGAGTTCGTCGCACTTGTTGAGGAAGGTCAGGCGGAAGGCAAAAGCGACGTCGCCGAAGATTTCCGCATTTTCCGCCCAGGTGATCACGGTGCGCGGGCTCATGACGGTCGAGAGATCGCCGTTGATGAAGGAGGCGCGGGTCAGATCGGCAACGCGCACCATCTTGGAAACGGTATCGCGGCCATTGCCCTGACGGAAGCTCTTCACCTTGGCCAGAATGATATCGACTTCCTGTTCATGCGGAAGGTAGTTCAGCGTGGTCACGATGGACCAGCGGTCCATCTGCGCCTGGTTGATCTGCTGCGTGCCGTGGTAGAGGCCGGTCGTGTCGCCGAGGCCGACGGTGTTGGCCGTCGCAAACAGGCGGAAGGCGGGATGCGGGCGGATGACGCGGCTCTGGTCGAGAAGCGTCAGGCGGCCGGAGGATTCCAGCACGCGCTGGATCACGAACATCACGTCCGGGCGGCCTGCATCATATTCGTCGAAGACGAGCGCGACATTGTGCTGGTAGGCCCAGGGCAGGATGCCATCCTTGAACTCGGTGATCTGCTTGCCGTCCTTCAGCACGATCGCGTCCTTGCCGACGAGATCGATACGGCTGACATGGCTGTCGAGGTTGACGCGCACGCAGGGCCATTTCAGCCGGGCAGCAACCTGCTCGATATGGGTTGACTTGCCGGTGCCGTGATAACCCGAAACCATCACGCGGCGGTTATGGGCAAAGCCTGCAAGAATGGCGAGCGTGGTGTCGCGATCGAAAAGATAGTCCGGATCAAGATCTGGGACATAGGGGTCAGCTTCGGAATAGGCCGGCACCATCAGGTCCGAATCGATGCCGAAAACCTCACGAACCGACACCTTGGTGTCGGGCAGGTTGTTTATTTCCAAATCGATCTTGCTCATCACGTCTCCAATGCGGCAGGCAACGTCCCACCGCAAAAAATCCTGCTATGTTCAATATTGTCCTATCCCGTCCGGTTAGCAGAAACCAGACTGTTTTAGCAACTGATAGGCCTGGACGACGGCGCGAAAACGCTCTTCGGATCCGCGGTCACCGCCATTTGCATCCGGATGATGCTTTTTGACAAGCTCTTTGTAGCGCGACTTGATGTCCGTCGCATTCGCATTTGCGGCAAGACCTAGCGTTTCGAAGGCCTGCCCTTCCAGCGGCTTGAGCTTGCGCGTGCGCGGTTCGGAGCGATTGGCGCGTGCACGCGTCTGCTCGATAAAGCCGAACGGATCCTTCATGCGCGCCTGCGAGCCCGCGCTGCCGGAGCGGAAATTGGCGTTGGTGGGGCCGTATTTGGCGTTCTTGTTGACGCCGACAGTCCAGGTCGGGCGATGGCCCGTGATCGCTTCCTTCTGGTAGCGCGCTATCTCGTTGTCGGAGAGTCCTGAAAAGTAGTTATAGCCCTTGTTGTAGCGCTGCACGTGCTCGAAGCAGAAGATAAAATACTCCCCCTCCGCGTGACGCCCGACAGGCGCGCGGTGCTTTCCCGGTTCATCGCAGCCATCCCACTGACAGGTGGGCGACATGGGCTCGGGCCTGGGCTCGGCTCGGCGACGCGTGCGAATACGGTCGAAATATTTTGAATCGATATTCATGGGGTCATGATTATGGGGGTTATCGCGGCGCACAACAAGAATTGACAAGCCGGAATCTTGGTGGCCATGTGGAACCCTTTTCCTATCGCAGGGTCATGGCATGTCCGTCCAGAAAAATATCGAATATATCTTGAACAATCATTTTTCTCCCGAACGGCTGGTGGTGATCAACGAGAGCGACCGGCACGCCGGGCATCGCCCAGCGGAAGAAGGCAACGAGACGCATATGCGTGTGCGCATCGTCGCGGAAGGATTTTCGGGCCTCACCCGCCTGCAGCGTCACCGGGTCATCAACGATGCGCTGAAGCCCGCCTTCGATGCCGGGCTGCATGCGCTGGCGATCGAGGCTGCAGCGCCCGGCGAAGCCGTCCGCTGGTAACCCTACCACCTGTCATTTGCAGCGAGGGCTCAGGAATCGGTGGCCTGCCCGTCTGCGGACTGGTAAAGCCACGCCAGCAATGTAAAACTATATAACATGTCAGATCACAAATCCCCGCGCGACAAGCGCGCCTATCATCATGGCAATCTGCGCGAAGCCCTCATTGAAGCTGCGCTGAAGCTGATCACCGAGCACGGCTCCGACGGGCTGACGCTTTCGGAGGCCGCGCGCATGGCTGGCGTCAGTCCAGCTGCGCCCTACCGGCATTTCAAGGATCGCAACAGCCTGATGAGCGCGGTGGCCGAGCAGGGGTTCGCAGCCTTTGCCGACATTCTCGAAAAGGCCGGTCAGGGACATGCAAACGCGCCAATGAAGGCGCTGATGACGATTGGCGAGGCCTATCTCGATTTCGCCCGCAAGGCGCCGGGTCACTATGCGGCCATGTTCGAGGCCGGCATTGCGCATGGCTCGACACCGGATCTTGCCCGCGATAGCGCCCGCGCCTTCAATGTGCTGCGCGATGCCGCCGCCGATATCCATGCCATCCTTCCACCCGATCGGCGCGCACCCGCGCTGATGATCGCGCTGCACATCTGGTCGATGACACACGGCATCGCCTCGCTTTTCTTGCGTGGTGACACGGCGCGGCGAAACCTGCCGGTCAAGCCGGAGGAGCTGCTGGAGTCCGGCATGCTCATCTATTTCGACGGCCTCGGCTACAAGCCACGCAGCTGATCTTCAAAAAAATCGAACGCCAACTTCTTGACATTCGCGTTGCGCGGGCCATCTATGTAAATGTTATTAACATTCACACTAACGGAGGCAGCGATGAGCATCGCCACCAAACTGGATGAAGGCGGACGATTCGCATGGAGTGCAGCCATGATAGCCGGTTTCATCATATTCTGGCCGATTGGACTCGCCATTCTGGCCTACATGCTATGGAGCGGAAGAATGGGTTGCAGGAATTACGCATACGCCAACGGCACGCATGATGAATGGCGCTCCTGGCGGGACGAATGGCGCTCTCGCAAGCGGGAAATGCGCGAAAAGTTCTGGGCTGAACGCAACCGCGTCCGTGGTGCAATGGGCGGCAGCGGCAACAGCGCCTTCGACGACTACAAGGCGGAAACGCTGCGTCGTCTCGAAGAAGAGCAGGCCGAGTTCAACGAATTCCTCACCAACCTGCGGAAGTCGAAGGACAAGGCCGAGTTCGAACAGTTCATGCAGGGCCGCCGCGCTGCCACCACGTCTCAGACGGTCGATGTCGAACCCTATCGCGGCAACGACCAGAACGGCCAGTAATCTCGGTTCTGACCGACTGAAATTCGAGAGCATACGATCAAATTCGACGCCACCTTCATCAAGGGTGGCGTCTTTTTTTTGCGGCAAGATGATCGTTCCGCGGCGGAACCTTTTCCCCGTCTTGATCGTTGACCGAATGAAAAAGCTATCTGGAGGATATTGAAATGCTGAAACTGGCGCTCTTTTTCCTGATCGTTTCGGTGGTTGCCGGTCTCTTCGGCTTCACCGGCATCTCCGCCGCAACGGGCGGCATCGCCCGCATCCTGTTCTTCATCGCGATTGCGATCTTCCTGATCCTCGTGGTGCTGGCGTTCCTCGGCGTCGGGATGATCACCTGACGCTATCACACATCGTCGTCATTGGCGGGGCGGATGCGCAGCTTGGTAATGCGGTTCCGCTCCCGCTTCATGACGATAAAGCGCTTGCCATAGAACGTGAACGCCTGCCGCTCCTCGGGGATCGACTTTGCCTCGTGAATGACAAGTCCGGCAATGGTCGTGGCCTCCTCGTCCGGCAGGCTCCAGTCAAGCGCGCGGTTGAGATCACGAATGGGAACTGAACCATCCACGACGATCGAACCGTCCGCCTCCTGCCGCACACCCTGGATATCGAGGTCGTATTCGTCGGAAATATCGCCGACGATTTCTTCGAGAATATCCTCGAGCGTTACCAGCCCCTGCACTTCACCATATTCGTCGACCACGACCGCGAAATGACCCTTGCGGCGCAGGAAGGCGTTGAGCTGATCCTCGAGATTGGTCGTGTCGGGCACGAACCAGGGCTTCTGGGCAATCTTCACGATATCGATGCTTGACGGGTCAGCGTCCGCCTCGGCCAGAGCGCGCAAAAGGTCCTTGGCATGCAGCACGCCGATGATGTTATCGGTCGAGCCCCGCCAGATCGGCATGCGCGTATATGGGCTTTCAAGAACGGCGCGAACGGCCTGTTCCGGCGGATCATCGGCATTGATGCCGCGCATCCCCACCCGGTGTACCATGATGTCGGAGACTTCGAGCTCTCCAAGGTCCAGAACACCGCCCAGACGGTCACGGTCGGCCTTCACCACCGAGCCTTCCTTGTGCAGGAAATCAACCGCGCCACGCAGCTCCTCATGCGCTGTGAGCATCGAGACCTCGCTGGACAGGCGCACCCCGAAGAGCACCATGATTGCCCGCACCAGCCAGTTCACCGCCGCCGAGATCGGCCCGACGATGAGAACAAAGAGACGCACAAGAGGCGCAACGGCAAGCGCAAACCTGTCCGGAGACGCAATGGCCCAGCTCTTCGGCAGCACTTCGGAAAAGACGACAACGATTGCGGACGTCACCAGCGTGGCGATCGCCACCCCGGAATCGCCGAAAACGTTGAGAAACAGGCTGGTCATCAGTGAACCGGCCAGAATGTTGACGATCGTGTTGCCGATAAGCAGCGCGCCGATCAGCCGGTCGCGTCGTTCGATGAGGTGGGTGACGATGCCTGCACGTGTCTCGCCGTTGTTGCCAAGCGTGTGCATGCGCGACTTGGACGTCGCGGTCAGGGCGGTTTCTGAGCCCGAGAAGAAGGCAGACAACAGGACGAGCGCCAGAATGCTGACCATGCTCACCCAGTAGTCGGAAAGGAAGGTCAGGAGCGCTTCGAGGGTCATCGCTGCAATTTTTCCTCAAGGAAACGGCTAACTTCGGAGGCCGGGACATCATCGGCGATGAAGGACTGGCCGATATCGCGCGTCAGGATGAATGTCAGCTTGCCGCCCTTCACCTTCTTGTCCTGCGCAATCGCATCCATCAGCTTTTCAGCCGGGGGAAGGCTGCCGGGAATTTCATGCATGGAGACCGGCAGGCCGACGGCTTTCAGATGCGCCTCCACCCGGCGCGCCGCATCGGGGCTTGCAAGGTTCATGCGTGCGGAAAACTCGTGCGCCAGCACCATGCCGATCGCCACACCCTCGCCATGCACCAGTCGGCGGCTGTCATATTCGGTGACCGCTTCCAGCGCATGGCCAAATGTGTGCCCGAGATTGAGCAATGCGCGCGCGCCATTCTCGCGCTCGTCGGCGGCGACCACATCGGCCTTGGCCTGACAGCTGACCGCAATCGCCTCGATACGGGCGTCGCCGCCCTTGAAAACGTCCTGCCAGTTCTTTTCCAGCCAGGCGAAAAAGTCCGGCTTGTCGATAAGGCCATACTTGGCGACCTCGGCATAGCCCGCACGGAACTCGCGGGGCGTCAGCGTATCGAGCACGTCCGTATCGGCCAGCACCAGATCCGGCTGGTGGAAAACGCCCACGAGGTTCTTGCCATGGCGGGTGTTGATGCCGGTCTTGCCGCCGACGGAACTGTCGACCTGGGACAGAAGCGACGTCGGAACCTGGATGAAGCGCGACCCGCGCCTGACAATGCCTGCTGCAAAACCCGTCAGATCGCCGATGACGCCGCCGCCCAGCGCAATCACCGCATCACCGCGTTCGATGCGTGCATCGAGCACCGCATCGCAAACCTCGACCAGATGAGGGAAGCTCTTGGTCTTTTCGCCCGCAGGCAGCGTCAGAGACGTAGACTGGATGCCGGCCTCGGAGAGCGAAGCGGTGAAATTTTCCAGATAGCGCGCACCGACATTCTCATCGGTGATGACGGCAACCTTGCGGCCCTTCAGCCGGCTTGCGATTTCGCGTCCGGCAGAACCGATCAGCCCGGGCCCGATCAGGATATCATAGGAGCGTTCGCCGAGCGCGACCTTGACGATCCGTTTTGCTTCAGCGGGCATGGTCATTCTCCTGTGGCATGGAATGCGGCCTGATGGGCCACGACGGCGGCGAGAACCTCGTTCACCATCACGTCTTTTTTCACGTCGCGCGACATCACCTCGATGTCGGCCTCCGCATAGATCGGATAACGGGCTGCCATGAGGTTTGCCAGCGTTTCGCGCGGATTTTCGGTCTTCAGAAGCGGACGGTTGTCGCGCTTGGAGACGCGCGCCCAGAGCGTATCAAGATCAGCGTTGATCCAGATCGTCAGGCCGTCCATCTCGCGGATCACGCGACGCGTGTTCTCGTTGATGTAGGCGCCGCCGCCCGTCGAGATGACGCGCGGGCCAGACTTCAAAAGTCGTTCGATGACACGCGTTTCAAGCGCGCGGAACTCCGGCTCGCCATAGGCGGCAAAAAGTTCGTTGATGGTCATGCGCGAGACGCGCTCGATCTCATGGTCGGAATCGATGAAGGGAAGGTCAAGCGCCTGTGCAACCAGGCGGCCGATCGCCGACTTTCCAGCGCCCATCAGACCCACGAAGACCAGATTGCGCGACCCTGCCGCCTGACGTGCAGCCGCTGCAAGGTCGATGACTTCCTCAGTGCCGGACACGCTATCCGTACCTTTCCCCATTGATCTGTCGTCAAGTCCTATCGGCAAATCCCGCGCAGGCGTCAAGTGCGCAACAGCTTGCCTCTTATAACCGGACGCCTCATATAGAAAGGAAGCTGATTCTCGTCTGGATGCGAAATGCCCACACTTTTCCGCTTGGCTATGTGGTGCGCGATGATCGTGGGCATCGTCTATGCGGTGCTTTACGTGCTGGCCTATGGTGTGCGCCCGAGCCCGCGCGAGGCCTATGTGAAGATCCCCTCGGAACGCGTGAATGCGCCGGAAACCATTCCGGCAAACGGAAAATAGCCGATGGTCGATCTGTCAGCCGTTCACGTTGAATCTTTCCTCGAAATGATGAGCGCCGAGCGCGGTGCCGCGCAAAACACGCTGCAATCCTATGGCCGCGATCTCGAGGATGCCCGTTCCTTCATGATCTCCCGGCAGGTAAAGCTCGACGAGGCTTCGTCCGCCGATATTTCCGCCTATCTCGGCCATCTCGCGGCGCAAGGCTTCGAGGCCTCATCTCAGGCAAGACGGCTCTCGGCGCTGCGCCAATTCTACAAGTTTCTCTATGCCGAAGGTCTGAGAGGCGATGACCCATCCGGGATCATCGATGCGCCGAAGAAGGCGCGGCCCCTGCCGAAGGTCCTCACAGAGGAAACGGTCGGGCGCCTGCTGGCCATGGCCCAAAGCGATGCGAGCGAGCCAGGCCCCGGAAAGCTCGAACGGCTGCGGATGGCAGCCCTCCTGGAACTGCTCTACGCCACGGGCATGCGCGTGAGCGAACTCGTTTCGCTTCCTGCCCGCGTCCTTTCCAACGACGGCCGTTTCCTGATGATCCGCGGCAAGGGCAACAAGGAGCGCATGGTGCCGCTTTCGCGCCCGGCGATTGCCGCGCTGCAGGCCTACGGTGCGGAGCTTGCCGCCGAAAACGCCTCCAAGCGCAAGGAGGAGGAGAGCCCGTGGCTTTTCCCGGCCCGCTCCAAGGAGGGCTATCTGCCGAGGCAGGTCTTTGGGCGGGAACTGAAGACGCTGGCCGCGCGCGCCGGCATTTCGGCCGCCTTGATCTCTCCGCATGTGTTGCGGCATGCCTTTGCAAGCCATCTTTTGCAAAATGGCGCGGACCTGCGCGCCGTGCAGGAATTGCTCGGACATTCAGACATTTCGACCACCCAGATCTACACGCATGTGCTTGATGAACAGCTGCAGAAACTGGTGCATGAGCATCACCCTCTTGCAAAAAAGCCAAAAAACAACGATTAGGGTGCCCAGCCACGGGAGCGAAGGACAACCTTTGCGCTCCCGGCGTCCCGATAAACGGCGACCGGAACCGATCTGATGCACAATTACCTGGACTTCGAAAAACCGATCTCCGACCTCGAAGGAAAGATCATCGAGCTGAAGAAGCTGGCGGAGCAGGACAACAGCGTCGACACCTCCGACGAGATCCAGAAGCTCGAAGTGCGCGTGCGCGAAGCCACCGCCGACATCTATTCCAAGCTCTCTGCCTGGCAGAAGACGCAGGTCGCGCGCCATCCGCAGCGTCCGCATTTCGTCGACTACTGCAGCGCCCTGTTTGAGGATTTCACGCCGCTCGCCGGCGACCGCGCCTTCGCCGAAGACGCCGCCATCCAGGCAGGTCTTGCACGTTTCCGTGGTCAGCCGGTTGCGCTGATCGGACAGGAAAAGGGTCACGACACCAAGACCCGCATCAAGCATAATTTCGGCAGCCCGCGTCCCGAAGGCTATCGCAAGGCCATCCGCGTGATGGAACTTGCAGACCGCTTCGGCCTTCCCATCATTACCCTGATCGACACGGCCGGTGCATATCCCGGCGTGGACGCCGAAGAACGCGGCCAGGCGGAAGCCATCGCCCGTTCGACGGAAATGTGCCTCAACGTCAAGGTTCCGGTCATCTGCATCATCCTCGGCGAGGGCGGCTCGGGCGGCGCGATCGCGATTGCCACCGGCAACCGCGTCTACATGCTCGAGCATGCCATCTACAGCGTCATCTCGCCGGAAGGTGCGGCCTCCATTCTCTGGCGCGATTCCGCACGTGCCAAGGAAGCAGCAACCAACATGAAGATCACCGCGGAAGACCTGAAGGGGCTTGGCGTGATCGATGCGATCATCGCAGAGCCAGTGGGCGGCGCCCACCGCGACCCCGACGCTGTGATCAACGCGACCGGCGATGTCATTGCCAAGGCGCTGGCAGAACTGAAGTCGGTGAAGGACCTGCGCAAGCAGCGTCGCGACAAGTTCCTGGCGATCGGCCGCCAGCTCTGACACAAAGCGTCCACATTTGCCCAAACTTCAACACATTTCTTATGTCTTGAAGGGGAAGTGCGATTCACGCTCGGCAGCGGCTCTGATAAGTTCCAGTTAAGGAATTATGAACTATAAGAGTGGCTGTGCCTGCCCGACGGGCGCGAGCGCTATTTCCTATTCGAGCGGTAAACATGCGGCTTAGACATTTCGTATTCATGGCCCTTGCGGCCACATTCCTCACCGCCTGCCAGCAGGAGGATGTGCTGAACGTCTCGCGCATCGAGGGCAAGGCGTCCTATCGCCTGTCCAACGATACGCTGTCGCGCATGGCCAAGCTGAACATGGACCAGAAGTCGCCGATCCTCATTCGCATCTTCAAGGAAGAAGGCGTGATGGAGATCTGGAAGGCGAACACCTCCAATCGCTATGCGATGCTGAAGAGCTATCAGATCTGCGCCTGGTCTGGCATGCTCGGCCCGAAGAAGAAGGAAGGCGACCGTCAGGCGCCAGAAGGCTTCTACGACATCACACCGTCGCAGATGAACCCCAACTCGCGCTACTATCTGGCTTTCAACGTCGGCTTCCCGAACGCCTATGACCGTGCGCTCGGCCGCACCGGCAACAACCTGATGGTTCACGGCGCTTGCTCGTCCTCGGGCTGCTATTCGATGACGGATGCGCAGGTGCAGGAAATCTTTGCGCTCGCCCACGACGCCTTCGACGGTGGCCAGACGGCGATCCAGCTGCAGGCGTTCCCGTTCCGCATGACCGCCGAAAACATGGTCAAGCACAAGAACAATTCCAATTTCGACTTCTGGAAGATGATCAAGGTCGGCTACGACCAGTTCGAGATCAGCCATCGTCCGCCGGTCGTCAACATCTGCAATCACACCTACGTTTTCAACCAGGTGGCGGCTCCCGGCGCGAACTTCAGCCCGTCCGCCCAGTGCCCGGCCATGTCGACGCCGCCGGATATGGCGCAGGCCTATGCCTCGTTCGAAGCCAAGTATGATCAGGACTACGCTGCCGCTGAAAAGAAATATGCGGGCTATGTCTGGGATGAGCCGACCGAAGCCCAGCGCAAGGCGGCTGTCGCAAAGCTGAAGTCGAAGGTTTCGGATATCGCGTTTGCGCCGACAGGCAATGGCCTGCAGGCTGGGAAGATGATCAAGCTCGAGGACCTGCGGACCGAAGAGCAGAAGAAGGTTCAGGCCGAGGCCGACAAGGCGCTGGCCGAAGCTGCGATGAAGGCGGCCGCCAAGACGGACGTTGCCGACGTTCCTGTCCCGCAGGCCAACCCTGCATCGACCACGTCGTCCGTGGCAACCGCCTATCAGGACGTTCCGGCAGGCGACGACGCCAACAAGAAGCCATTCTGGAAATTCTGGGGCAATTGATGGGCGATACGCCCATTCATCTCGATCTCAAGGGCCTGAAATGTCCCCTGCCCGTGCTGCGGACACGCAAGGCGCTGAAGCGGCTTGCATCCGGCGTGCTTGTCGAGATTGAAACGACGGACCCGCTTGCAGGGCTCGACATCCCCCATATGTGCAACGAGGACGGCCACGCACTGGTCTCATCGGAGCGTCTGGAAACAGGCCACCGCTTCGTCGTGCGCAAGGGATAAAGGCGGTCCCGCCCACCATCTCTTCAGAACTTCATCCCCGGCACAGCCAGCGGATTGTCCTCCAGCGCCTGACGGTCCGGTCGGTCGGTCCTGGGCGTGCCCGTGAACGCATCGAAGAGGTCACGCACGAAGCTCTCCTCCAGATCCTGCGTGATCAGCACCAGACGGGTGCGGCGGTCATCGCCCGGCCAGCGGTCGAGACGCTTGGGCGGGTGCAGCGTGTTCTGCGCCGCATGCAGCACAAGCGGACGATCGGGATTGTCGTCCAGCATGGCAATGGCCTTCATGCGCAGAAGCTTGTCGCCATGCGCTGAACGCAGAAGATCGACAAACATCGCAAGCGCCTGCGCGGCAATCGGCCTGTCATGAAAGATCGAGAAGGATCGTATGCTATCGTTGTGACGGTTCACGTCATGCCGGTGCTGGTCACGGGTCTCATGATGATCGGCATGATGATGGTGATCATGTCCGTGCCCGTGATCATGGTCGTGGTGATGCCCATGATGGTCATGGTGATTGTGGGCGTCAGCCGCCGCTTCCTCAGCGAGCCAGCGCACGACGTCGGGGCTCTTGGCCGCAGCATCGAAGAAACCGGCGTGAAGCAGGCTCGCCTTGCCCGCATCCTCGCTATCGGCGTCCAGGATCAACGAGTTCGGATTGATGTCGGCGAGGCGGCGCGCCAGTGCGGCAACGTCTGCGGGCTCAGCCATCGTGGTCTTGGACAGAACGATCCGGTCGGCAACGGCGGCCTGCTTGACGGCCTCGATGTGCCTGTCGAGCGTGCGCGCGCCATTGACCGCATCCACCACGGTGACGACACCATCGAGATGGAAGTTCTGCGCCAGCACGGGATTGCCGATGACCGACTGGATGACGGGCGCGGGATCCGCAAGCCCGGTTGTTTCGATCACCACGCGTGACACGGGCTTCATCTTGCCCGACTGCATCGCATCGGTGAAATAGGCAAGCGTATCGACGAGTTCACCCCGCACGGTGCAGCAGAGGCACCCGTCGGAGAGCTCGACCATCTGGTCGCCCGAAATCTCGACCAGCATGTGGTCGATGCCGACATCGCCAAATTCGTTGATGATGACGGCGCAATCGGAGAGCTGCCGGTCTTTCAGCAGCCGGTTGAGCAGCGTCGATTTGCCGGCACCCAGAAAGCCCGTGATGATCGAAACCGGAATGCTGCCTGCGGTGGGATTGGCTGTCATCGAGACGTCTTTCCGTTGCGTACCTTATCGAAGCGGGCGTGGCGTGGGGATCGGCACGCGGCTGATGGCCGGTCCGCCGTCACCGGCGGACGCATCGGACGTGGCTGCGCTGGCTGTTGCAGTCGTGCCGGCGGCGGCAGGTGCCGCGCCCTTCGGCAGGAGGTTTGCCGCGACAAAGCGCGGCTCGTGATCCATTTCGTGGATATAGGGTGAGTTCAGCTTCATCCGCCCGGCATCGTCGCGGCCTTCGGAGCGCACCTTGTGGGCCTTTTCATTGCAGATCGAGCCGCTGATGTCGGACACCTGATCGCGCGTTGCTCCATAGGGCGCAAGCGTCGAAAGCGTGGTGCCCGTTCCCATCGATTTGGTCAGCCCCATTTGCAGCAGTTCGGCAGACTCGTCCGCCCGCCCGCCAAGGCTGTCCGAGCCGAGAACAACCGAGACGACCGTACGGCCGTTGCGGGTCGCCGATGCGATCTGGTTGAAGCCGGAGGCGCAGATGAAGCCCGTCTTCATGCCGTCAGCGCCATCGAAACGGCCGATCAGCAGATTGTAGTTCGTGTATTTGTGCGTGCCGTTGATGAAGCCCTCGGTCGAGAAATAGTGCGCATATTGCGGAAACTCGCGGCGGATTGCGACGCTGAGCACCGCGAGATCGCGTGCATTCACATACTGGCCGGGTTCAGGCATGCCGTTGGGATTGACGAAATGGCTGGAGGACATGCCAAGCCGCGCGGCCTCGGCGTTCATCATGGCGACGAAATTGTCTTCCGAACCGCCAACGGCTTCAGCCACGGCCATGGCGATGTCGTTGGCCGATTTCACCAGCATGATGGTGAGCGCCGTGTCCATGGTCATGCGGTCGCCGGGCTTGAAGGGCATTTTGCTCGGCTTTTGCGACGTCGCGAGCTTCGACATGACAACGGGCGTATCCAGCGTCAGGCGGCCGCTCTGCAGGGCCTTGAACGCGAGATAGGCTGTCATCAGCTTGGTGAGCGAAGCCGGATACCAGCGCTGGAAGGCGTCCTGATGGTAAAGCACCTGGCCGGTCGCGACATCCACGAGGATCTTGGGGTTGGCCAGCGCATCAGCGGGAAATGCCATCGGCAATGCCACTGCAAGCCCTGCTGCTGCGGCCATGATCCTGCGCACGATTTTGCTGCCAGCCATGTCGGGGAGCTCCGTTCAAGTGTTTGCTGCATCTGAAAACGAGGGGCCTTTTACCCTATATGGGATGGGGTGGCAAAGGCCCTTGGATGATTTGTATTGAGGGTTTAGGGTGGAGCGACGCAAACCGAAGACCACTGAACAATTTTGAACAAGCAGGATTGACCAATGCCGATTTTGAACCGCGCCGCCGAGCTTCAGGACGAAGTTGCGGCCTGGCGGCGGAAGCTGCACGAAAACCCCGAACTCATGTTCGACGTCCATGGCACGGCTGCATTTGTCGCCGAAAAGCTCAAGGAATTTGGCGTCGATGATATCGTGACCGGGCTGGGGCGCACCGGCGTCGTCGGTATCATCAAGGGCAACCGGCCGGGTCGTACGATCGGGCTGCGCGCCGACATGGACGCACTGCCGATCAGTGAGCAGTCGGGCCGCCCATGGGCTTCCAGAACGCCGGGCAAGATGCACGCCTGCGGACATGACGGGCATACCGCCATGCTGCTGGGCGCCGCGCGCTATCTGGCCGAAACGCGCAACTTTGCGGGCTCGGTCGCCGTCATCTTTCAGCCGGCCGAAGAGGGCGGCGGTGGCGGCAATGAAATGGTGAAGGATGGCATGATGGAGCGCTTCGGCATCGAAGAAGTCTACGGCATGCACAACCTTCCCGGTCTGCCGGTTGGCCACTTCGTCATGCGCCCGGGCCCGATCATGGCCGCGACGGACGAGTTCATCATCACCGTCAAGGGTCTCGGCGGGCATGCCGCCATGCCGAACCGCGGCGTGGACCCTGTTCTCATCGGCGCGCAGATCGTGACCGCGCTGCAGACAATCGCCTCGCGCAATGTGGATCCGCTGGATGCCGTTGTCGTCTCGGTGACGAAGTTCAATGCCGGGCACGCCCACAACGTCATCCCCAATGAGGCAGTTCTGGCGGGCACGGTGCGCACGCTGACGGAAGAAACCCGCGATCTTGCGGAAGTACGTCTCAAGCAGATTGCGGAAGGGATCGCGGCCGCGCAAGGCGCGAGTGCCAGCATCTGGTATGATCGCAACTATCCAGTCACGTTCAATCACGCGACCGAAACGGGTCATGCGGCGGAAGCCGCCCGCAATGTCAGCGATCATGTGCGCACCGACGTCAACCCGACCATGGGTGGCGAGGATTTTTCCTATATGCTGCAGGCTAGACCCGGCGCCTTCATCTTCATGGGCAATGGCGACACGGCAAGCCTTCATCATCCCGAATATGATTTCAACGATGAAGCCATTCCGCATGGCATTTCCTATTGGGTGAAGATCGTTGAACACAGGCTGGCCGGCTGAAAGCGGGCTTCAACAAGAGTAAAGGGCCGCTATTCTGCGGCCCTTTCTGTTTCTGAAACTCACTTCAGGCCATTGCGTCCGCAAAAAGCTTGAGCGTGCGATCCCAGGCGATTTTCGCGGACTGCGGCTCATAGGCCCCGCGCGCGTCGCAGTTGAAGCCGTGACCCGCCGGATAGATGTAAACCGGCACCTCAGGACGCTTGGTCTTGACGATCTCGGCCTTCTCGATCGGGATGGACTGGTCGGTTTCGCCGAAATGAATGATGGTCGGGCAGTTGGGCGCGGTATCGGCCATGTCCGAAATCTGACCACCATAATAGCATGATGCGGCGGCCAGATCGTTGCGCGTAATTGCCGAGCGATAGGCAAGCGAACCGCCGAGACAGAAGCCGACCACGGAAACCTTGCCGTCGGCCTTCAACAGATCGATGGCTGCGAAGATGTCCATCATGCAGGCTGCGAAGTCGAAGGTCTTCATGAGGCCAATGCCCTCCTGAACGTCATTCGGCTCGTAACCGCGCTCGTAACCCGGCGACACCCGGTCGAAAAGTGCAGGCGCGCCAGCGACATAACCCTCAGCAGCAAGACGATCGCAAACCGAGCGGATATGCGCATTCACGCCAAAGATTTCCTGAAGCACCACGACAGCGCCCTTGGGCTTGTCATCGGGCCTGGCAATATACATCTTAATGGTCTTCCCGTCGGAAGCGGTAATGTCAGTCCATTCCGTTTTCAAGATTCTCTCCAGTTTTCATGTTCGCCAGATGCGGCCACAGACAATCGACAGCAGGCACTTGATGCAAGTGAAGATCCTGTAATGTTTGTAGATCAGCGGGCAAACCCGGCAAGATGCGCGCAGCAGTTTTTTGTCCTGACGCGCCGGGATCCCGTGGAACATAACGGTCCGTTGCCGCGTTTGGATCGTCTCTCAGTCTCAGGAGCAACCCATGACAGAACAACCCTTCATTCGTTTCCATGACGGCAACAAGATCCCGCAGGTGGGTCTTGGGGTCTGGCAGACGCCCAACGAAACAGCAGCACCCGCTGTTCGACAGGCACTGGAAGCGGGCTATCGCCACATCGACACCGCCGCGATCTATGAAAACGAACAGGGCGTCGGCGAGGGCATGCGTTCTTCCGGCGTCGCGCGCTCCGACATCTTTCTCACCACCAAGCTCTGGAACGACCGCCAGAGCTATGATTCCGCGCGCCGCGCATTCGATGAGAGCCTCAAGCGGCTGGGAACCGACTATGTCGACCTCTACCTCATCCACTGGCCCTCGCCGCGCCGTGGCACCTATGTAGAGGCATGGAAGGCGCTCGTGGACCTCAAGAACGAGGGCCGCATCCGCTCGATCGGTGTTTCAAACTTCTGCGAGGAACATCTCGATCGCATTATCGGAGAGACGGGCGTGACGCCAGTCATCAACCAGATCGAACTGCACCCGGATTTCCAGCAGAAGGCACTGCGCGCGGTCCACGAGAAGCATCAGATCGTGACCCAGTCCTGGAGCCCGCTCGGCCAGGGCAAGCTGCTCGATCATCCGGCGATCACGGCAACCGCCAAGCGCCTCGGCAAGTCCCCGGCGCAGGTAATCATCCGCTGGCATATCGAAAATGGCCTCGTCGTGATCCCGAAGTCTGTGACGCCCGCCCGCATCATCGAGAACTTCAAGGTCTTCGATTTCATTCTCGACGAAGAGGCAAAGACTGCGCTTGACGGGCTCGATGGCCCCAACCGCGTCGGGCCCGATCCGATGACGGCGGCTTTCTAGTGGTTTGTGCAATTTCAGGAAAAGTAGGAACTGGTTTTCCGTCCGGAATTGCGCAAAAAATAATTAGGATCAAAAGCAAAAAAGGCCGCGTCACCGCGGCCTTTTTCATGTCTGTGGTTCGCCGCACCTTACTTCCAGGTACGGATATCGACGAAATGGCCTTCAATCGCAGCAGCGGCCGCCATGGCCGGCGATACGAGATGCGTGCGGCCCTTGAAACCCTGACGACCTTCGAAGTTGCGGTTCGAGGTCGAGGCGCAGCGCTCGCCCGGCTTCAGACGGTCGTCGTTCATGGCAAGGCACATGGAGCAACCCGGCTCGCGCCATTCGAAGCCTGCATCCTTGAAGATCTTGTCGAGGCCTTCGGCTTCCGCCTGTTCCTTCACGAGACCCGAACCCGGGACGATCATGGCCGAAACTGAGGACGCAACCTTGCGGCCTTCGACGACCTTGGCGGCAGCGCGCAGGTCTTCGATGCGGCCGTTGGTGCAAGAGCCGATGAACACGCGATCAATCGCGATATCGGTGATCTTGGTGCCCGGCTTCAGGCCCATGTAGTCGAGTGCGCGCCACTTGGACGTCCGCTTGTTCTCGTCCTTGATGTCGTCCGGATTGGGAACGACACCTTCGACGGAGATCACGTCTTCCGGCGATGAACCCCAGGAAACGATTGGCGGCAGGGCGGCGGCATCGAGCACAACGACCTTGTCGAAATGCGCACCTTCATCCGTGTGCAGCGTCTTCCAGTATTCCAGCGCCATATCCCAGGCCTTGCCCTTGGGCGCGCGCGGCTTGTCCTTGATGTATTCGAAGGTCTTTTCGTCCGGCGCGATGAGGCCGGCGCGGGCGCCGCCTTCGATCGTCATGTTGCAGACCGTCATGCGGCCTTCCATGGACAGCGAGCGGATCGCTTCGCCTGCGAATTCGATCACGTGGCCCGTACCACCGGCGGTGCCGATCTCACCGATGATGGCCAGAACGATATCCTTGGCGGTCACGCCTTCCGGAAGCTTGCCGTCAACACGCACCAGCATGTTCTTGGCCTTCTTCTGGATCAGCGTCTGGGTCGCCAGAACGTGCTCGACTTCCGAGGTGCCGATACCGTGCGCCAGAGCGCCGAATGCGCCATGCGTCGAGGTGTGGCTGTCGCCGCAGACGATCGTCATGCCCGGCAGCGTAAAGCCCTGCTCGGGGCCGACAATGTGCACGATGCCCTGACGCTTGTCGTTTTCGGAGTAGTATTCCACGCCAAAGTCGGCAGCATTCTTGGCAAGCGCTTCGACCTGGATGCGGCTTTCCTCGTTCTTGATGCCGGTGTGGCGATCAGGCGTGGTCGGAACGTTGTGGTCGACAACGGCGAGCGTGCGTTCCGGCGAGTGAACCTTGCGGCCGGCCATGCGCAGGCCTTCGAATGCCTGCGGGCTCGTCACTTCGTGCACGAGGTGACGGTCGATATAGAGAAGACAGGTGCCGTCGGCGGCTTCATCGACCAGGTGGTCGGCCCAGATCTTGTCGTAGAGTGTGCGGGGTGCGCTCATGATGTTTCATCCCATCGCTTGGAATTTTTGGATTTCAGGAAGACGAAAATGCCCTCGCGGGCGCAGCCTTTAGGCTAGGCGGCTGTTGAGCGCGCCGGAAATCGAATCGAAAAAACGGGCCGGCAGGCGCTTCTTGTCCTGCAGCACGAACGCATGTTCGCAAGTTCCGCTTGTCGTCCGGTCTTTCATCATGGCAGGCCTAATACCAATATTTCAGCGTGGCTGCAATCTCGCACAGCAGCAGAATCGAACGCGCCGTCATCGTTGGTCGCTGCCGCGCATCCTGCGCTCCAGCCGGCGAAGACCGAGCGACAGCCCGATCGTCAGGATGAGGTATACATAGGCGACGATCGAGTAGGTTTCAAAGAAGCGGAATGAACCCGAGGCATAGACCTTGCCGAGCTGTGTGATGTCCTGAACGCCAAGCACCGAAACCAGCGACGAGTCCTTGACCATGGCGACAAAGTCATTCCCGAGCGGCGGCAGGATGACCCGGATCGCCTGCGGCATGACCACCAGGCGAAACCGCTGGAAACGGCTCAAGCCCAACGATTTGGCCGCCTCGATCTGCCCCTTGTCGACCGACTGGATGCCTGCCCGGAACACTTCGCCGATAAAGGCCGAATAACCGATCATCAGCGCAAGGATCGCCCGCCACATCAGCGAGATATCACGAACCAGAAGCGGTTCCATGAACTTTGCATCGATCAACGGCGTGAGGACGAAATTGATCGCAACGGTCAGCGCCGGCGCACCGACAAAGGCAATGTAGAAGAGAAGCACGAGGATCGGCACGCCGCGGATCAGCTCGGTGTAGAAGCGCGCCACCTGTTTCAGCGCCGTACTGTCCGAAAGCGACATCAGCGCCAGCCCGAGCCCGATGGCGCAGGCAAGCGCAAACGCCACCAGCGTGACGCCGATGGTCACCCAGAGCCCGTGTACGACAGTCGTGAAAATCTGGGCATAGAGGCCATTGAAGCCGATGACCGCCGCAAGCGCGGCAGCAATCAGAACCATGACAGCGAGCCACCAGGGGAAACCCTTGTCCTCTCCCCCGGCGGCTGAATTCTGGGTGTTCATTGTGGCGTGAACGTCCCTTGGCTGGTCATCCCCAGGAGCATCAAAAAAGGTGCTCCCGGAACGACATGAACATGAAGGCTATTACTGGCCCATCTTGTAGTCGAGGAACCACTTCTTGTTCAACGCATCAAGCGTGCCGTCCGCCTTGAGCGCAGCGATGGCAGCGTTGATGGGCTTCACGAGGTCGGAACCCTTCGGGAAGATGAAGCCGAAGTCTTCGGTACCGAGCGGACCGCCAACGAGCTTCAGCCCGCCGTTGGAAGCGTCCACATAGCCCTTGCCGGCCGTTCCGTCGGTCAGCACGGTATCGACGTCGCCGGCTTTCAGTGCCTGAACGGTCGCGCCGAAGGTCTCAAAAAGCTTGATGCGCGGGTTCTTCTCGTCGCCGTCCAGCACGTTGTAGACGGCCGTGTAGAAGGGCGTCGTACCCGGCTGCGCGCCAACCAGAAGGTCCTTGTTGGCGCCAAAGCTCTTGGCGTCGGTAAAGCGGGTCTCGTTGCCACGCACCAGCATGAACTGTTCCGAGCGCATGTAAGGATCGGAGAAGTCGACCTTTTCCTTGCGGTCTTCCTTGATGGTGATGCCGGTCATGCCGAGGTCATACTGCTTGTCGGACACGGCCTGGATCATCGCATCCCAGCTTGTGTTCTGGTACTCGACCTTGAAGTTGAGACGCTTGGCGATCTCGTTCATGGCGTCATATTCCCAGCCGATCTGCTTGCCCGACTTGGGGTCGATGAATTGCAGCGGCGGATAGGCATTCTCGGTCACGACAACGACCTTGCGGCCTGCAAGATCAGGCAGGGTGTCTGCCTGCGCGGCGAAAGGTGCGGCGGCTGCCAGCATGGTTGCGGCAAGAAAAATGCGTCTGGAAATCATGGAAAGCTCCTGCAATTTGATCAGAAGAACTTTGTCACAGTTGCTTCACCGTTTGCAAGACAATCTGCTGCCTGCTTTTCACGTTTGGAATAGTTCATCTATCGTTCCACTAGAATTTAGGATAGTTCCCCACCTGTGCCTATCTCCCGGTAAAGTGCCTTCTTTTTCAAAGTGATCGGACCAGATAGTTATGAAAGATATCGACCGCTCCATGAAAAGGATGACCCCATGACCCGCAGTTTGATCCGCATGACATACCTCGCCCTGTCGCTTGCGGGCATTGCCGCGACGGGCGCTGCGCATGCCCAGGAGGCAGTCGTCGAGGCAAAGGACAAGGAAGCGCTCTTTACCAGCGCCGATCCGGTGCTCAACGCCAACAAGCAGGTTGCCTATCACATCTTCAAGGATTTGCTGGAAGCCAACCACTGGGACCAGGCCGACAAGTATCTGACCGAACGCTACCTGCAGCATAACCCGAACGTTCCGTCAGGACGCGCCAGCGTGGTCAATTTCTTCACGCAGGTTCTCAAGATGCAGCCCAAACCCATTCCGAAAAAGATGGGGGCTCCCGTCGCCTTGGTGACCGCTGAAGGTGATCTCGTGACGGTTGCGACCGTGCGCACCGAGAAGGATCCCAAGGACGCCTCCAAGACGTACACGACCACGTGGTACGACACCTGGCGGATCGTTGACGGCAAGGCTGACGAACATTGGGATGCAGCGATCAGGCAGTGACGGTGGAAGGCCTGCTCAGGCCGTCAGGAGAACGGGCGCTGTCGCCGCCTGTGACCCAAAGAATGCAGACGTGAATTCGGAAGGCGGCAATTGTCCTGTCGCCTCGAAATACTTTTGCAGCACGAGCAGCGAAACCAGCTTCTCGCGGACCGGATCGAAAAAGTCGGCGACAAAGGCGTTGGCGTTGCGAATGATATCGCGCGCCATCGCAGGATCCTTCTCGAGCTGCTCGATCTTTTCCTCGAGGTCGCTGAAATCATCCCTGATTTCGATGAAATGGTAGCCGGGAACCAGAGCCCCTTCCATGAACCACGTCTCGTAGCGCGAGCGCGGCATCAGGCAGAGGCTGTTCGAAGCCATGATCCATTTGAGATTGGTGGCAACATCAATGCCTTCCACCGAGATGACATAGCGATAGGCAAGCTGCTGCGAGGGCGACAGGAAGGCCTTTGGCATCACACCGTCAAGCGGCTCGCCAATATGGCCGACATCGCAAAGCCCGCTGGCGCAATGGCCGCGAATGAGATCGTTGCGCAAGGGGTTGTTCAGCCGTCCGCGCCAGATCGCCTTTGGCAGCTTGTCGCCCCAGGAACGCGCATCCGTATAAAGCCGATAATGCCGCAGCTTGTCGAGATTGAGGAGGACGGAATTGGCATTTTCGCCGGCAACTGGCCTGCTTTTCAAAAGTTCTGGCGAGGCGGGAACATCCACGACATCGCCAAAGCGATAATCCACCTTCAAGCCGGGCGAAAAGAACCGCAGATATCTGCAAAGATCCAGAAAATAGCGGCTTCTTGAACGATCGATGCGATCGATCGGGGTGGAGGGCGAAACCGCAAGGCCGGGCGCAAGACGATTGTAGTAATTCGCACGCCCGATCAGAATGTCAGCATCACGCCGCTGGAGAACCTGGTGCAGGAGACCATCGCGCCGCATTTCGAAGAAGCGGCGTGGCCAAATCTCGCGGGCGACGCCCTCGAAGTAATAGCTGAGGCGTCGGTGGATGCCTTGAAGCTCCTCCGTCAAATTGCTCACGGCCTGCTGCTGTCCCCATCATAAAAAAGTCCGCCGGAGTGTATCCGGCGGACCTTTGAAAATCAAACTGTGCAGAAATTTATTCTGCGGCAGCGTCCTGTGCAGCCTTTTCAGCAGCCAGCGCCTGGGCAGCAGCGACCTTCTCGGCTTCGATGCGTGCCTTCTCGTCAGCGAGCGCCTGACGCTCGGTGTCGTTGAGCTTGCGAGCGCGCGTACCGGTGTTTTCAACGATACGGGCTGCCTTGCCGCGCAGGTCGCGCAGGTAGTAGAGCTTGGCGCGACGGACCTTACCGCGGCGAACGACTTCAACGCTTTCAACCAGCGGAGAGTAAACCGGGAATACGCGCTCGACGCCTTCGCCGTAGGAGATCTTGCGGACGGTGAAGCTTTCGTTCAGACCGGCGCCCTTGCGGCCGATGCAAACGCCTTCATAGGCCTGGATACGAGTACGCGAACCTTCGACAACGCGAACGTTGACGCGGACGGTGTCGCCCGGGGAAAATTCAGGAAGCTGGCGCTTCGCTTCGATCTTGGCGGCCTGTTCGGCCTCAAGCTGTTCGATGATGTTCATGTTGATCAACCTTTGCTTCTTCTAAAACAGCCAGAGCGCTTTCTCCTCCTCCTCAAGTCATGCTCGCGGAGGTCACCCTTGTGAGGTGGAAGCGGGTTCGCCAGTTCTTTATTGGTAACGGTTGAGGCAAAAGCGCGCGCGCTCAGCCCATCAGTTCCGGGCGGGCGTATACACCAGGAACCCATCGTTGTCACCCCCCTTGGTGGAAGTGTTTCAATGGTAAGCCATGGCTTGCTTTTTATCAAAAAGAGGAATCAATTCGCATTTGCCTAAAATTTAAGCCGTGAGGGAGCGCGGCTTCATCCAGGGGGAGCAAAATGACTGTCAAAAATCCGTCGCCATCGCTTTACAACGAGGACCTCGCGCCCGCCGAAACGCGCAACTGGGGGGCCTTTTCCATCTTCAACGTCTGGACATCGGACGTGCACAGCCTCTGGGGCTATTATCTGGCCGCCAGTCTCTTCCTGCTTTGCGGCAGCTTCATCAATTTCGTCATCGCCATCGGCATCGGCTCGCTGGTCATCTTCGTGCTGATGAGCCTTGTCGGCAATGCTGGTGTCAAGACGGGCGTGCCGTTCCCGGTTCTGGCGCGCGCCTCCTTCGGCACGTTTGGTGCGAACCTTCCCGCCCTCGTGCGCGCGATCGTCGCCTGCTTCTGGTATGGCGCGCAGACGTCTGCCGCCTCCGGCGCCATCGTCGCACTCCTCATCCGCAACGAAAGCATGCTCGCCTTCCATCAGTCGAGCCACATGCTCGGTCATTCCACGCTTGAAGTCATCTGCTACGTCATCATCTGGGCGCTGCAGCTGCTGATCATCCAGCGCGGCATGGAAACGGTGCGCAAGTTCCAGGACTGGGCAGGCCCTGCCGTCTGGATCATGATGCTGCTTCTGGCGATCTATCTCATCGTCAAGGCAGGCACCTTCTCCTTCGGCGGAAACATCCCGCAGGATGTCATGCTTGCCGCCACCAAGGATGCAGGCGTTTCCGGTGCTCCCGGCTCCTTCGGTGCACTCGCCGCCGTAGCGGCCACGTGGATCACCTATTTCGCCGCGCTGTATCTGAACTTCTGCGACTTCTCGCGCTTCGCGCCTGATCAGGCAACGCTCAGAAGGGGCAATCTCTGGGGCCTGCCGATCAACCTGCTCGCCTTCTGCCTTGTCGCCGGTGTGACGACGACGGCAGCCTACACCGTCTATGGTGAAGTCCTGCTGCATCCCGATGCGATCTCGGCCAAGTTCGACAGCTGGTTCCTTGCAGCCCTTGCAGCACTGACCTTTGCGGTCGCGACCCTCGGCATCAACGTCGTGGCGAACTTCGTCTCGCCCGCCTTCGACTTTGCCAACGTCTTCCCGCGCCAGATCAATTTCAAGCGCGGCGGCTATATCGCTGCCCTTATCGCACTCGTGCTCTATCCATTCGCACCGTGGGAAACGGGGGCGGCCCATTTCGTCAACTTCATCGGTTCGACCATGGGTCCTATCTTCGGCATCATGATGGTCGACTATTATCTCATCCGGAACGGTGAGATGAATGTCGAAGCGCTCTATCATGAAAACGGCGAATTCCGCTTCGAGGGCGGCTGGAACATGAATGCGCTGATTGCCTTCGTGGTCGGAGCGATCTTCTCATCCATCCTGCCGACCTTCACCAGCGTGCTGCCCGCGTGGTGGGGCACCTATGGCTGGTTCTTCGGTGTGATCATTGGTGGCCTCGGCTATCTGGTCCTGGCGAAAATCCGCCCGCAGGTGCGCACCGCGTGAGACCGCTTTGCCAGCGGCTGCATTTCATGTTAGCCCCCGGTGATGAGGCCGGGGGCGTAGCATGACAATTTTGGCAGCCATTCTGCTTTTCGCCGCAGGGCTCCTGTCCGGCGCGATCAATGCCGTGGCCGGTGGCGGCACCTTTCTGACCTTCGGCGCGATGACGCTCTTCGGCGTACCGCCGATCTCCGCAAACGCCACCTCCTCCATCGTCCAGTTTCCCGGCTATGTAACCTCGGCGCTCGCCTATCGGCGCGAGATTGCCCGCGAATGGAAGCCGATCCTCGTTCTTTCGGCGATTTCGCTTATCGGCTCGCTGGGCGGCGCATTGCTGCTTCTGTCGCTCGACAATCCGTCGTTCAAGCGGCTGGTGCCCTGGCTCCTGCTGGTGGCGACCGCACTTTTTGCCGCGGGTCCAAAGCTGCGTCCGAAGGTGGAGAAGGAGCATCCGCCGAACTCGCCTACGGGCATCGTCACCCAATTCATTGTCTCGATTTATGGCGGCTTCTTCGGCGCCGGCATGGGCATCATGATGCTTGCCTCGCTGGGGCTTGCCACCGGCGGGGACTATCACCGGCTCAACGCGATCAAGAATTTCCTTGCCATCGTCATTGCTGCAATCGCCATTGTCGTCTTCACGGCGGGCGGCGCGATCTCCTGGCACGAAGCCATCATCATGCTGCCCGGCGCAGGGCTTGGCGGCTACATGGGCGTGTGGCTGGCCAAGCGCGTACCGCAAAGGGTCCTGCGCTATGCCGTCATCGCCGTCGGGGTATTTCTGGCGGGCTATTACTTCTTCAAGGCCTGAATGAGGTCCGGCCGGCGCTCGGCTGTGAGCTTCAGCGCCTCTTCGTGACGCCATTTTTCGATCCTGGCGTGATTGCCGGAGGTCAGGATTTCCGGGATTTCGCGACCTTCCCAGACTTGCGGCCGGGTATAATGCGGATGCTCGAGAAGCCCACTTTCGAAGCTCTCGTGAAGACCGGACTGGTCGTTGCCCATGACACCGGGCAGGATGCGAACGACAGCGTCCAGCAGGATCATCGCCGCCGGTTCTCCGCCCGAAAGAATATAGTCGCCTATGGAAACCTCTTCGAGGCCACGCGCATCGATAACGCGCTGATCCACGCCCTCGAAACGTCCGCAGACGATCACGGCGCCGGGTCCGGCCGCCAGTTCGCGCACACGGCCTTGAGTCAGCGGACGGCCACGCGGGCTCATCAGCAGGCGCGGACGATCATCGGTGCCAACGGAATCGATGGCTTTGGCCAGAATGTCGGGTCGCAACACCATTCCCGCCCCGCCGCCGGAGGGGGTATCATCGACGGAGCGATGCCTGTCGGTGGCAAAATCACGGATCTGCACGGCATCCAGCGCCCACGCGCCACGCTCCAGCGCCTTTCCCGAAAGGGACTGGCCGAGAATACCCGGAAACATGTCCGGATAGAGCGTCAGCACGGTGGCGCGAAACGTCACTTGCCCTGATCTCCGCCACCGGCGTTTCCGTTGCCCTTGCCCTTCGTCGGGCTGCGCTTGCGACTGCCCGGACCATCCTCGCCTTCCTTGTCGCCATCATCGACAAGACCCGCGGCGATCGGATCGACCAGAATGCGACCGTCTTCGAGGTCGATCTCCAGAACCGCCGCCTCGGAGAAGGGAATGAGAAGCGGGCGCTTGCCGGGAGCCTTGAGCTCCAGAAGGTCGCCGGCCCCGAAATCGAAAATGCCGGTCACGACGCCGTAGCTTTTGCCCGTGTCATCGAAGGCTTCCAGACCCTCAAGGTCTGCATAGAAAAATTCATCGTCTTCCAGCAGTTCGGCGGGAAGATTGTCGCGCTCGATGAAAAGGTCGAGCCCGTTCAGCGCTTCGGCTGCGTTGCGGTCGTTGATGCCCTTGAAGCGCACCACGGCCATGCCCTTGAGTTCGCGCAGATCGAGGATCTCGAACACGCGCCCGTCCGCCGAATGCAGGTTGCCATAATCGCCGAGAGCGGTCGGCTCGGTCGTATAGGTCTTGGCACGCACTTCGCCACGCAGACCTTGGGCTGCGCCGACAGTGGCCATGAGAACGGGATTTTTCAGCTTTTTCATCACTGCGATTCGCCAGAGGTAGATGTGTGATCCAAGAAATACAGAGACTCGCTGCGCAAATGTTCGCCCGCTTGCAATAGAAAACGAACAAAATCAAAGGAAATTTGTGGATAACGAAGCATTACCCGGCACACAGGAAAAACTAGCGGGACTCCAACATCAGACTCGCCATAAAAATTTAATGCCGACACGTGGTCAAGACGTGTCGGCATAAGTGAAACAGCCGATACGGGCTGCGTTATCGTCACAACGGCACCATTATTCATGCCGCAGAATACGTCAAGACCGTATCGGCCCTTTAGAGGAGCCAAGTATGGCCACCATGATACATCCAATTACCGGCGTGGAAATCAATCCGGTCGTTGTCGAACGAAAGTCTCTTGCGTTCAATGAAGCTGTGACGGCGCAAATCATGCGTCTTCAAGGCATCAAGTACAATATCATTGCCCAGCATCTCGGTACGAATACTCATCGTCTCGGAGAAGTTTTCCGCGGTGAGAAACATGAGAGATCGAAGGCAGTCGCAGTTCAGCTGATGAGCACTTTGAACTGAAGTATTAAGTAAAGTCGATTACTGGCATTTGACCAACCGACACTTTCACGTCGGTTGGTCTTTTTTTGTGGATGCCTTTTATTCAGCAGCGGCTTCAGCGGCCTTGGCAGCCTTTTCCTTGGCGCGCTCGACAGCCTTCTTGCCGGGCTGTCCCTTTTCCGGGTTGTTGCGGGCTTCGCGCTTGGCAAGGCCAGCTTCGGTCAGGAAACGCAGAACGCGGTCGGTCGGCTGTGCGCCGTTGTCGAGCCAATGCTGAACGCGGGCGTTGTCGATGACGATGCGGCCTGCAGCGTCCTTGGCGAGCATCGGGTTCCAGGAACCGACCTTCTCGAGGAAGCGGCCATCGCGCGGCGAACGGGCGTCAGCAACAACGATCTGGTAGTACGGGCGCTTCTTGGAACCACCGCGAGCGAGACGAATCTTCAGTGCCATTTCAATTCTCCTTAGGCATTGATGTGCCGCCTTTCAGGCGGCGTTTTTGTTCATTTTCAGTTACTTGCCGTTATGTTCGGCAGCGATTGCTTCATGATGCCGGATGACTTCCTTGATGATGAAGTTTAGAAACTTCTCGGCGAAATCCGGGTCCAGATTGGCCTCCTTCGCAAGCCTGCGAAGGCGTTCGATCTGGTATTCTTCGCGCGCCGGATCAGACGGCGGCAATTCGTAGGTGGCTTTGAGCACACCGACTTCCTTCGTGCAGCGGAAACGTTCCGCCAGCATGTGAACCAGTGCCGCATCGATATTGTCTATCGACTGGCGGTAACCGGAGAGCTTTGCCTTGATTTCGGGATCGATCATGGTGTTGCTCTTTCCTTACTTCTTCTTCGGCAGGCCGGGCAGACCCGGAAGTCCGCCAAGACCCGGCAGCTTCGGGCCACCCAGACCTGGCAACCCACCGGGCAAGCCGCCCGGAAGACCGCCCATGCCCTTGCCGAGGCCCATGGCATCAGCCTGCTTGGCGAGCGCTTCGAGCTGCTTGGGATCCATGTTCGACAGGTCCGGCATGCCTCCGCCCATCATGCCACCCAGCCCCATCTTGTTGGCCAGGCCGCCCATCATCTGCTTCATCATCCCGCCCTTCTTGCCGCCCATCATTTTCATCATGTCGGCCATCTGGCGATGCATCTTGAGAAGCTTGTTGATGTCGGCGGCGTCCGTGCCGGAGCCGCTGGCAATGCGCTTCTTGCGGGAATGCTTCAGGATATCGGGATTGGAGCGCTCTTCCTTGGTCATCGAGGAGATGATGGCGAGCTGGCGCTTGAAGATGTTGTCGTTGAGGCCGGCAGCGGCCATCTTGTCCTTCATGCCGGCCATGCCGGGCATCATGCCCATGATGCCGCCCATGCCGCCGAGCTTTTCCATCTGCCGGATCTGGTCAGCCATGTCGTTGAGGTCGAACTTGCCCTTGGCCATGCGGGCGGCCATGGCGGCAGCCTTTTCGGCATCGATCGATTCCGCGGCCCGCTCGACGAGCGAAACGATGTCGCCCATGCCAAGAATGCGGTCGGCGATGCGGCGCGGATGGAACTCGTCGAGTTCGCCCATCTTTTCGCCGACGCCGATCAGCTTGACCGGCTTGCCGGTCACGGCGCGCATCGATAGCGCAGCACCCCCGCGGCCATCGCCGTCCATGCGGGTCAGCACGAGGCCGGTGATGCCGACGCGCTCATCGAAATTGCGCGCCAGATTGACGGCGTCCTGACCGGTCAGCGCATCGGCGACGAGCAGGATTTCGTGCGGATTGGCCTTCTTGCGAATGTCGGCCATTTCCACCATCAACGGCTCGTCGATGTGGGTGCGACCTGCGGTGTCGAGGATCACGACATCGTGGCCACCGAGCTTGGCGGCCTGCACGGCGCGCGCCGCGATATCGACCGGCGACTGGCCCTCGATGATCGGCAGCGTGTCGACGCCGGTCTGGACGCCGAGCTGGCGCAGCTGCTCCTGTGCTGCCGGACGGCGCGTGTCGAGCGAGGCCATCAGGACCTTCTTGCGGTCGCGCTCGGTCAGGCGCTTGGCAATCTTGGCGGTCGTCGTCGTCTTGCCCGAACCCTGCAGACCGACCATCATGATGACGACGGGCGCTGGGGCATTCAGGCTGATGCCTTCGCCATCCGTGCCGAGCATTTCGACAAGCTCGTCATGGACGATCTTGACGACCATCTGCCCGGGCTTGATCGACTTCAGGATTTCGGCGCCGACGGCCTTTTCGCGAACCCGGTCGGTGAAGCCGCGCACCACTTCCAGCGCCACGTCAGCCTCGAGAAGCGCGCGGCGAACCTCGCGCAGAGCTGCGGAAACATCAGCTTCCGAGAGCGCGCCACGTCCCGTCAGTCCATTGAGAATGGAGCCAAGACGTTCCTGGAGGTTGTCAAACATCGCTTCTTCCTTCTGGTTCCGGTCAGATTGCCGGAAACGTCGGTATTCGATCTGTCTTTTGCAAGCCAGCCACAAAGCAAAACAGCACCCGGGGGCGCAACGCGCTGCCGGATGTTGACCTCCGGGATCAAGGATATCCCGGTCAGTGGCTCAAGCTTCCTTGAGACGGATTTGGCGGGCTTAAACAGGAAAAGCGCGAGAAAGTCAAGGCTTCCAGCCCAATGCAAAGCTCCACCTGCCCGTGATCAACCAGCTGGCAGGGCTGAGACCATACGGCGTTCAGGCAACGGCTTCTCTGTAGTGGTTCGGCATATCGTCCCCGCCATAGCCAGACAGCGTGCCGCTCAGTGCGCTCAGCAGCCCTACATTCTTGTCCGCGATGGCGTCGCCGGACATGAATTTTGCCATGACGTCGTCGATTGGCGTCGGCTTGCCGAGATAGTAGCCCTGGGCCGCATCGCAGCCTTCCAGGTTGAGGATGTCCATCTGATGACGCGTTTCGACGCCTTCAGCAAGGACGGGGATATCCAGGCTCTTGCCCAAAGCCAGCACAGCGCGGACGATGGCGCGCGCCTGCGGGCTTTCCTCGATTTCGCTCATGAACGAGCGGTCGAGCTTGATCTTGTCGAACGGGAAGGTCCGAAGTGTCTCGAGCGATGAATAACCGGTGCCGAAATCATCCAGGGCAATGGTCACGCCGAGCGCCTTGATGCGCTGGATCATGGCCAGCGTCCGCTCCCGATTTTCAACGATCGTCGACTCGGTCAGCTCCAGTTCCAGCCTTTCGGGCTTGAGGCCGGACTCACGCAGGATGTCGGCAACGAGATCGGGCAAAGTCAGGTCGCTGAACTGGATCGGCGAAAGATTGACGGCAATGCGCAGATCGTTCGGCCAGGTGGCAGCCTGCAGGCAGGCGTTGCGCAGCACCCAGCGACCGATATCGAGGATGAGAGCACTTTCCTCTGCAATCGGAATGAATTCCGTAGGCGAAACATATCCGCGCACGGGATGCTTCCAGCGCAGCAGCACCTCGAAGCCAGTGATCTTGCCGCTCGAGACAAGGTTCTGGACCTGATAGAAAAGCTCAAGCTCGTCATTTGCGATCGCGCTTCGCAGGTCGGCTGCGAGCGCCTTGCGATTGCGGATCGTCTCATCCATGGCTGCATCATAGAAGCAGACCGATGTGATCGGGCTGGCCTTGGCGCGATACATGGCAAGGTCGGCCTTGTTGACCAGATCCTGGGCGTCAGTAGCATCAGTCGGGTAAAAGGCGCCGCCAAGGCTGACGCCAACGGCCACTTCGGTTCCGTCATCGAGCCTGACCGGACGCATGACAAGCGCCTTGATGTTGAGCATCGTGTGAAGGACGAACTTTTCGTCGCCGCTCTTGCAGATGGCTGCAAACTCGTCGCCACCGATGCGAGCAAAGGTCAATTTGTCGCTTGAGATGGACTTGAGACGCTCGCCAATCACCGAAAGCACCTGGTCACCTGCCAGATGTCCGCGCAGATCGTTGATCTCCTTGAACTTGTCGAGATCCATGCCGATGAACGCAAAAGACTTCTGTTCCACCGTGCTGGCTTCGATCTCGCCATTGAAGCGGTCTGAAAAGCTCTGTCGGTTCGGCAGACCCGTCAGGGTGTCGTAGAGCGCAAGCTGATGCAGCTTGCGGTCAGAATCCGAACGCACCCGCTGGTCGATGATGAAGGACGTGAGGCCCGTTCCCGCAATCAGGATGCAGGCGATGGCGATGGCGAGCGCCATGGCAAGCGACTCGGTCACCACCGGCAGTGGGGTGCCGCGCAACACCAGCGGCGTGACTGTCATGGCCGTCATGCCGGTGAAGTGAAGACCCACGATGCCAAGGACGAGAGCACCGCCAGCGCGCTCGGCCCGGTAGACGAGATTGCTGCTCTTGGCCAGATGGATCGAGGCAATCGCTGCTATGGCGGCAATGACCACAGAAGCAATGACATAGTTCTGGTCCCAGTCGACAATCCCGTCGATATGGAACGCACTCATGCCTGTGTAGTGCATGCTCGAAACACCCATGCCCAACACGGTGCCGCCACCGATCGTGGCGAAGGGAATGTCCCGGCTTGCGACAGAAAAGGCGACGATGGAGGCTGCAATCGCAACCAGCAACGAGATAATCGTCTGCACGGCATCAAAGCTGACCGGTGCGCCGGTCCTGAACGCCAGAATCGCGATGAAATGCGTTGACCAGACAGAAGAGCCCATGGCGGTACCAGCCAGAAACTGCCAGCCAAGACCACTGAGCCACGTGTCTCCCAGACCGCGCACGAAAAGGCGGAATGTCAGCCAGCAGCCGAAGGCGCAGATGAGCGCCGCCAGAACGACAAGTCGCAGATCAATAGAGCATTCGATATGCATGTCCGGATAATGACCCGTTAAAATCTACTGGATTTATGATTTATCAAGATCGCCTTGGTTAACAGGTCTTTAATTTCGCCACCAAAGACACCACGTCCGGCGTCCGCGTCGCATCAGCGCCTATCGGCGGGAGAGGAACATCCATGTTCGGGAAAAAGAGCCGCAACCCCTATTACACAGGGCCGCGATCGGACCATTTCGACGGCGAGCGCTTCTTCAATCCCGGCGGTGTTGCGCCCAGTGGCTTTTCCGCATTGCTCAAGTGGCGGCTGCAGGAGCGGCCGGTCAAGTGGCCGAACGAGCTCAAAAGTCCGTTTGAACCGCATAAGCCTGTGGTACGGGTCGGTGGAGACAATCTGCGGGTGACCATGGTGGGCCATGCGACCATGCTGATCCAGGCCGGACAGTTCAACATCCTGACCGATCCGGTCTGGTCGGATCGCGTCAGCCCCGTGCGCTTTGCCGGTCCAAAGCGGGCGAACGAACCCGGCATCCGGTTTGAGGATCTGCCGCCGCTCGATATCGTCATCGTCTCGCATAACCATTACGACCATCTCGATACGGAGACCCTGCGACGCATCGTGCGGGCACAAAATCCGCTGATCGTCACGCCGCTCGGCAATGACCGCATCATTGCCAAATCCGTGCCCGGCGCACGGATCGCGACAATGGACTGGGGCGACCGGTTTGAGTATATGCCCGGCCTCTCGCTGCACGCCGAGCCGTGCCACCACTGGTCGGCCCGCGGCGCAGGCGACCGGCGCATGGCGCTCTGGGCCGCCTTTGTGCTCGATACGCCGGCGGGACGCATCTACCATGTCGGCGACACCGGCTTTCACGACGGCATCAACTACCGCGCTGCCGCCGGAAAGTACGGCGGCTTTCGCCTGGCGATCCTTCCCTTTGGCGCTTACGAGCCGCGCTGGATGATGCGTGGCCAGCACCAGAACCCGGAAGAGGCGGTCAAGGGTATGCTGCTCTCCAACGCCGCCCATGTGGCCGGGCATCACTGGTACACATTCCAGCTGACCAACGAGGCGCATCACCACCCGAAGGAACATCTGGAGGCGGCGCTGGATGCGGCAGGTGTGGCGCGCGAGCGCTTCCGCCCGATGCATCCGGGCGAAGTTTTCGATGTGCCGAAGGTGTGACGACCGGCCGGATTTGAAATTCCAGCGCAATTCAGCCATATAGGCTTCAGCAGTTGAGTGAATGAAGACCGGATAGACCCACGATGAGCGAACGCGCACCCTTTGCGAAGATGAACGGGCTTGGCAACAAGATCCTGGTCGTCGACATGCGCGGCCGCAAGGATCGAGTTACGCCGGCTGCCGCCATTGCGCTCGACCGCGACGCAGCGACCAAGTTCGACCAGATCATGGCGGTTTATGATCCCAAAGCCGATGGCACGGATGCCTGGATCGACATTCTCAACTGCGATGGCACGATGGCGCAGGCCTGCGGCAACGGCACGCGCTGCGTCGTGCAGGCGCTGGCCGCCGAAACGGGACGCCACGCTTTCACCTTTCATACCATTGCCGGCATTCTGAACGCCGAAGAACACGAGAACGGGTTGATCTCGGTCGACATGGGCCAGCCGGTTTTTGACTGGGACAAGATCCCGCTTGCCGAAGAGTTCTACGATACGAGCCGCATCGAATTGCAGATTGGTCCCATCGACGACCCAGTGCTCCATTCGCCCTCGGCCATGTCGATGGGCAATCCGCATGCGGTCTTCTGGGTCGACAGGGATGTCTGGTCCTACGATCTTGAAAAGTTCGGTCCGCTTCTGGAAAACCATCCTATCTTTCCCGAGCGCTGCAACATTACGATCGCGCAGGTGACGTCGCCGACCGACATCACCACCCGCACATGGGAACGTGGTGCCGGGCTGACGCTTGCCTGCGGGTCGGCCGCTTGCGCGACAGCCGTCAGCGCCGCGCGCACCGGCCGTACCGGCCGCAAGGTCACGATCCACGTCGCCAGCGCCAATCCGCCCGGCGTCCTGGAGCTTGAATGGCGGCCGGACAACCACGTCGTCATGACCGGCCCCGCCGAATGGGAATGGTCGGGCATGGTCGACCCGGCAACCGGCGCATGGTCTGCCGACGAGGCGGTCGCGGTGTGAGCGGGTCCGGTTCGAGCGGGCCCGGTTCGAGCAGGATCGAGGTCATTACCTTCGGCTGCCGCCTCAATACCTATGAATCCGAAGTGATGAAGGCCGAGGCCCTGAAGGCAGGCCTATCCGATGCCGTGCTGGTCAACACCTGTGCGGTCACCTGCGAGGCCGTGCGTCAGGCAAGGCAGGCGATCCGCCGCGCCAGACGCGAGAAACCGGATGCCCGCATCATCGTCACCGGCTGCGCGGCACAGACCGCCGCCGCCGATTTCGCGGCGATGCCGGAAGTCGACGCCGTGCTCGGCAACGAAGAGAAACTGAAAGCCGACGCTTACCGATCGCTTCCGGATTTCGGGGTCTCGGCCGAGGAAAAATGCCGCGTCAACGACATCATGAGCGTACGCGAAACCGCCCCGCAAATGGTTCGCCTGATTGATGGCCACGTGCGGGCCTTCGTGCAGGTGCAGAACGGCTGCGACCATCGCTGTACTTTCTGCATCATTCCCTACGGCCGGGGCAATTCGCGCTCCGTGCCGATGGGCGCCGTGGTCGATCAGGTGCGGGAGCTCGCCGCCAGCGGCTACCACGAGATCGTGCTGACGGGCGTGGACGCCACATCCTATGGCGGCGATCTTGCCGGTGCGCCAAGCCTTGGCTATCTGGCGAAGACGATCCTGAAACAGGTTCCAGAGATCGAACGGCTCCGCCTCTCCTCGATCGATTCCATCGAGGCCGACCGCCATCTGATGGATCTGATTGCCGACGAGCCGCGCTTCATGCCGCATCTGCACCTGTCGCTTCAGCATGGCGACAACCTGATCCTGAAGCGGATGAAGCGGCGTCATGCGCGTGAGGATGCGCTGGCATTCTGCCGCGAGGTGTTGCGTCTCAGACCCGACTTTGCCTTTGGCGCGGATATGATCGCCGGTTTTCCGACCGAAACGGAAGAGGCTTTCGAGAACTCCGTTCGCCTGGCGCAAGAGATTGGCATTGCCCATCTCCATGTCTTCCCGTTCAGCCCGCGTGAGGGCACACCGGCCGCCCGCATGCCGCAACTCGACCGCGCGCTGGTCAAGGAACGGGCGGCGCGACTGCGCGCCATTGGCGAAACGCTCCACCGCACCCATCTTGAAGGCATGACCGGCACCCGCCAGATCGTGCTTGCCGAACGCGGCGGCATGGCGCATACGGAAAACTTCACGCTGGTGAAAACACCGGATTTGCAGCCCGGAACCTTTGCTGAAGTGCTAATCAGCGGGCATGATGGCAAGCATCTGGCATACACGTCATTGGCCGGAACAAGCGGCATGAGAAGAACGGTATAGGCATGGCCCTCGGTTTTATCAAAAAGGTCTTCTCTTTTGGCAGGAAGAGCGACGAGGCAGAGGCTCCGGCCGTCGTTTCCGACACAGCAGCGCCTGTCACCTCACCAGAAGCGGCCGCTGATCAGGCAATCTCGACCCCTTCCACGGATTTGTCCGGCGGGGCAGAAGGGGTTGGCTCACCCGTTGAGATCCATGATGCCGGCCCAACGGCAGAAGAGGCGGAAGCTCTGGCCGATTGGGATGCAGCCCTGCCCGACCCGGAACCGGAGCCCGGCGTCTCCGACGAGTCAGCCGAGGAATTCGCCGCAGAGCATCAACCTCCCGCCGAACCCGCCCACATCACCGACATTTCGGCGGAAGCCGCCGAAGAGTTGGCGGACTGGGACCACGAAGTGCCTCAGCCCGAACCCGAGGCGACCACGCCTGCGGCAACCGAAATCGCCGAACCGGAAACAGAGGCAGCATCTGATTGGGACAGTCAGCTGCCCGATCCGGAACCCGACCATGAAGCCTCGCAGGAGACGGCAGCAGAGTTTGCCGCGGCCCATGAGGCACCTGCCGAACCAGCGCATGTCACCGACATCAGCGCCGAGGACGCCGATGAGGGCAAGGGTTGGGATGCCGAACTGCCCTCGCCCGAGCCAGTCGTCGCCGCCGAACCCCAGGAAGATGTGGCGCTCCCCAAGGGATTTGCGAGTGCGGCCGCACGGCCCGCCGAACCGGCGAAACCCGTCGAACAGCCAAAACTCTCCTGGTTCCAGCGACTGACGGCCGGGCTGCGCCGCACGTCCTCGCAACTGTCACAGCAGATTTCCTCGCTCTTCACCAAGCGCAAGCTGGACGATGAAACACTGGAAGAGCTGGAAGACCTGCTGATCCAGGCCGATCTCGGCGTCGAGACCGCCATGCGTGTGACCGGCGCACTCTCGTCCGAACGCTATGGCCGTGATGTCACCGGCGAAGATGTGGCGCGCATCATGGCGAGTGAAATCGAGAAGGTTCTCGGCCCCGTTGCCAAGCCCCTTGAGCTCGATCTCAGCCACAAGCCGCATGTCATCCTCGTTGTCGGCGTCAATGGCACCGGCAAGACAACCACGATCGGCAAGCTGGCCGCCAAGCTGTCCGGCGCGGGCCTAAAGGTCATGCTGGCCGCAGGCGATACGTTCCGCGCCGCGGCGATCGAGCAGCTGAAGATCTGGGCAACCCGCACCGGCTCCGAATTCATCGGCACGCAGCTGGGCGCCGATGCTGCCGGTCTTGCCTATGACGCCTACAAGCAGGCGATCGAAAAGCGCTCCGATGTGCTGATCATCGACACGGCGGGCCGTCTGCAGAACAAGACCGAACTCATGGCCGAGCTTGAAAAGATCGTGCGCGTGCTTGGAAAGCTCGATCCGGATGCGCCGCACACCGTGCTGCAGACGCTGGATGCGACAACGGGCCAGAACGCGCTGCAACAGGTGGAGATCTTCCGCAATGTGGCGGGTGTCTCCGGCCTCGTCATGACCAAGCTTGATGGTACGGCGCGCGGCGGCATCCTTGTCGCCATTGCCGCCAAGCACAAGCTTCCCGTTTATTTCATCGGCGTTGGCGAAGGCGTCGATGATCTCGAACCCTTCGAGGCGTCCGACTTTGCCAAAGCGATCGCTGGCGTTGCGTGATACAGGTTCATTCAGGATGACTCAGGAAACGGCAAATACACAAAACAAGGAAAACCTGGTTCTGAAGCTCGCGCTCGAGCTTGGCCCGATCCTGGTGTTCTTCTTCGCCAACTCAAAGGGCGAATGGCTGGTCACGCATTTTCCGGTTCTGGCAAAGCTTGGCGGGCCGCTTTTTGTCGCCACCGCCTTCTTCATGGTGGCAACGGTTCTGTCGCTCGTAGTCTCGAAGGTGGTGGTCAAGCACCTGCCGCTTCTGCCGATTGTCTCGACGGCCGTCGTTCTGGTGTTCGGGGGCCTCGGCATCTATTTGCAGAACGAGCTTTTCATCAAGATGAAGCCTACGATCATCAACACGCTGTTCGGCGCAGTTCTGCTCGGCGGGCTCTTCTTCGGCAAGTCTCTGCTCGGCTATGTCTTCAACGCGGCCTTTCAGCTCGATGACGAGGGCTGGCGCAAGCTCACGCTGCGCTGGGGCCTCTTCTTCCTGTTTCTGGCAGTGCTGAATGAAGTTGTCTGGCGCAACTTTTCCGACGAAGCCTGGATCAGCTTCAAGCTCTGGGGCACGATGCCGATTACCATTCTCTTCACGATGGCGCAGATGCCGCTCATCATGAAACATTCGATCGAGGAAGACGCGGAAAAGGATACGCGCGGATGACATCAACCGAAGGAAACAAGACTTTCCTTCAACGATCCCCGACGATCTGGCTCGGTCTGGCGCTGCTTGTGCTCGTGGTGCAGATCGTCAGCGAACGGTTCATGGGCAGGCTCTGGATCTGTTCCTGCGGCGAAATCAAGCTGTTTGAACCCCTCGTGCATTCCGCCGGCAATTCCCAGCACATCTCGGACTGGTATACGCCCTCACATCTCATCCATGGCTTCGTGTTCTACGGCCTCGGTTTTCTGCTGCTTCGACGCTTTCCGGTCGGGGCGCGCTTTCTTCTGGCAACCTTGCTCGAAGGCACGTGGGAAGTTCTTGAAAACTCGCCGATCATCATCGAGCGATATCGAGCGGTTACCACCTACTATGGATATGAAGGCGACAGCATTCTGAACTCGGCATCGGACATGCTGGCCATGGCCGCAGGGTTCTTCATTGCCTCGAGAGCGCCGCTCTGGCTGACCATTTCTCTGGCGATCGGCTTTGAAATAGCAACGGCGCTGGTGATCCGTGACAATCTCACGCTCAACATCATCATGCTGGTCTGGCCTATCGACGCCATCAAGCAGTGGCAGTCGAGCCTGCCCTGACCGTGGCTGGCCTGCGGTCACCCCTTGCCGCCGAGCGCCTTTTCAACAGCCGGCATCAGCTCGTTCTGAATGCTGGCCGGATCAAACGGGCCGACCTTCTTGTAGACGACCTTGCCAGTCGCATCGACGAGATAGCTTTCCGGAATGCCGTAGACACCCCAGTCAATGGCCGCTGCACCATTCGGATCGACGCCGATAGCGGCAAACGGATTGCCGAAATCGCCGAGGAAGGCCAGAGCGTTATCGGTCTTGTCCTTGTAGTTGATGCCGACGACGTTGATGCGCTTGTCCTGCGCAATCGCCATGATCGCCGGTGCTTCATCCCGACAGGGGATGCACCACGATGCCCAGATGTTGACGAGCGTCAGCCGGCCCTTGACCGCGGCATCGATGAGCGCGGGCTTGTTTGACCCTTCCAGCGCGTTGAGATTGAGCGACGGGGCCTGACGGCCAATCAGTGCGGAGGGCAGCAGCGAGGGGTCACCACCCCTGGTAAGCTGTTTCCAGAAGATACCTGCCAGCGCCAGAAAGGTGACAATCGGCAGGAACGCAATCACCATGCCGAGGCGCGAAAGCTTTGGCCTCTGCGGCGCGCCGCCCTCTTCTGCACTGCTCATTGCGGTTCTTTCCCTGTCTCTGCGGTGCGGTCGGAGCGGCGGCGGATACCCGCCTCTTCCAGCCGTTTGAGTTCATTGCGACGTCCGCGGCTATCAAGCAGAACCCAGCCGACGATGATGATCATGGCAACGACGGTGAGCACATAGGCGGCAATCACATAGCCTTCGTTATGCGGCAATTCCATCGCGTTTACGCCTCCCGCTGGGCGGCGCGCGCAGCAATTCGGCGCATGGCGGCCACGCGGCGGCGCCAGATTTCCGTGCGCATAGCCATCAGGTGCAGCGTCAGGAAAAGAAGCGTGAAGGCCAGCGCCATGACGAGAAGCGGACGCAGGAATTCCGGATCGATCGCCGGTCCGCCCATGCGCACGACCGAGGCCGGCTGGTGCAGCGTGTTGAACCAGTCAACCGAGAACTTGATGATCGGGATGTTGACGAAGCCGATCAGGATCATGACCGCCGAAACGCGCGCCGCCCGCGACGGGTCATCCATGGCACGGTTGAAGGCAATCAGCCCGAGATACATGAGAAACAGAATGAAGACGGAGGTCAGCCGTGCATCCCACACCCACCATGTGCCCCACATGGGCTTGCCCCAGAGAGAGCCGGTGACCAGCGCGACGAAGGTGAAGGCGGCACCCAGCGGCGCCGCCACGCGGGCTGCGACGTCTGCCAGCGGATGGCGCCAGACCAGCGTACCGACGGCGGAGATCGCCATGATCGTATAGCACATCATGGAAAGCCAGGCGGCCGGCACATGGATATACATGATGCGCACGGTCTCGCCCTGCTGATAGTCCGCCTCGGTCGAAAACGAAAGATAGAGCCCGACGGCAAACAGCAGCGCGGTCATTGCGGCCATCCACGGAATGATCTTGCCCGCCAGCGCGATGAACTTCGCGGGGTTGGCAAGGTCGGAAAAGCTTCGGATGGCAAGGCTGGTTTCTGTCATGCGGCCCTTTTAACCTTTGCCCCTGCAGGCTGCAATTGATCTTGGTCAATTCAAGAAAGTTTGATCAGTCCGACGAGGCTCGAAGCGCCAGCGCCGCCGCCAGCGGACCGATCACCGCGAAGATCAATGTCAACGCAATGAGGTAAAGGAATGGCGGCAGGAAGGGTGACGGATCCTGCGTGGCGGCATAGGCGGCACCCGCCCCGAAGATCAGCACCGGGATGGTCAGCGGCAGGACGAGGATCGAGACCAGAAGCCCGCCGCGCGGCAGCGAAACGGCAACCGCTGCCCCTGCCGCCCCGATGAAGGTGATCGCGGGTGTACCGACCAGCAGCGTCAGCGCGGTGGCACCGACCGACAGCGCATCCATGTTCATGAAGAGCGCGAGCAATGGCGAGGCGATGACCAGAGGCAGGCTGTGCGAGAGCCAGTGGGCGACGCACTTGACGAAAACGGTCAGCACCAGCGGCGTTTCCTGCATCAGCATCACGTCGAGCGACCCGTCCTCGCGCTCGGCCTGAAACAGCCGATCGAGACCGAGCAGCGACGCAAGCAGGGCCCCGATCCAGAGGATCGGCGGCCCGATGCGCGACAGGAGATTGAGGTCCGGCCCGACACCGAAGGGAATGACGGCGACGACCGCCATGAAGAACAGCACGCCGATGAGCGCGCCACCGCCTGCGCGCATCGAAAGCCGGATATCGCGAAGGAGGAGTGCGATCATGCGAACACCTCCTCATATTCAAACCCCTTCATCACGAGGCTCTGCGCATTCTCGATGCCGAGCGGCTGGTGGGTCGCGGCAATGACGATGCCGCCGTCAGCCAGATGTGCCTGGCAAAGTCCCGCAAACATGGCGTCCGCCTTCACATCAAGTGCCGCAGTCGGTTCATCGAGGATCCAGACGGGACGGTGCGCGACGAGCAGCTTGGCGAAAGCCATGCGGCGTTGCTGGCCGGCGGACAGATAGCCGAAGGGAAGATGCGTGATGCCACCGAGCCCAACTGCCCTCGCCGCTTCATCGATCGAGAGCGGCTTACCCGCCCCCTCCTTCGCCATGAACCGGGCCCAGAAGACGAGGTTCTCCTCGACGGTCAGTTCGCGCTTCATGGCGTTACGGTGACCCAGATAGTGGCAGGCCTCGCGCGCCGGACGCGCCTCGCCCTCCCCGGCAAACCGCACCGTGCCCGATTCGGTAGGCAATAGAGCGGCCAGAACGCGCAGCAGGGTCGATTTTCCCGATCCGTTCGGGCCCGTCACCAGCAGCGCCTCGCCCTGCCCGAGCGCAAAGGAGATGTCGCGGAACAGCAGTTCCTCGCCCCGCCTTGCCGAAAGCGTCTCCGCCTCGAACCGCATGTCCCACCGCCTCAACCGCAAGTGCATCACTGCACTGCAAAAAAACCCGCCATTCGACCTTCGCAGGTCTGGCACCTTCTTTAGAAAACATCTATAACCGCCGCAACACGCCAGCGGCCGGCGTGATCATTATCCTTGCGCCGAACGTGAATAATCTTGAGGAAGATTTTCTCGTGCGGACAGCGGAAATGGCCGTACCCGCATCCCATTTGCGCGAATTTCAAGCGCTAGGGCGTCCGCACGTCAAATTTGGCGATCAGACGAAACGGGGTTTTTATCCGTGGCAACATCTCTTGATAGTTTCAAATGCCGCTCGACACTGAATGTGAACGGCAAGGACTATGTCTACTACAGCCTCCCCATTGCCGAGAAGAACGGTCTCGCCGGCATTTCCAAGCTGCCCTATTCGATGAAGGTGGTTCTGGAAAACCTGCTGCGCAACGAAGACGGCCGCTCCGTCACCAAGGCTGACATCGAGGCCTGCGCTGCCTGGCTCGTCAACAAGGGCAAGATCGAGGCTGAAATTGCCTACCGTCCGGCCCGCGTTCTCATGCAGGACTTCACCGGCGTTCCGGCCGTGGTTGACCTCGCTGCCATGCGCGACGGCATCAAGAACCTCGGCGGCGATCCGGAAAAGATCAACCCGCTCGTTCCCGTCGACCTCGTCATCGACCACTCGGTCATCGTCGACGAATTCGGCTCGGCCAGCGCCTTCAAGCGCAACGTGGAACTGGAATATGAGCGCAACGAAGAGCGCTACAAGTTCCTCAAGTGGGGCCAGCAGGCGTTCAAGAACTTCCGCGTCGTGCCGCCCGGCACCGGCATCTGTCACCAGGTGAACCTCGAATACCTCGGCCAGACCGTCTGGATCAAGGAAGAAGACGGTGAAACCATCGCCTATCCCGACACCTGCGTCGGCACCGACTCGCATACCACGATGATCAACGGTCTCGGCGTTCTCGGCTGGGGCGTCGGCGGCATCGAGGCTGAGGCTGCCATGCTCGGCCAGCCGGTTTCCATGCTTCTGCCGGAAGTCATCGGCTTCAAGCTGACCGGCAAGCTCAAGGAAGGCGTGACCGCCACCGACCTCGTCCTGACCGTCGTGCAGATGCTGCGCAAGAAGGGCGTTGTCTCCAAGTTCGTCGAATTCTTCGGCCCCGGCCTCGACGCGATGTCGCTTGCCGACCGCGCGACGATCGGCAACATGGGTCCGGAATATGGCGCGACCTGCGGCTTCTTCCCGGTTGACGGCGAAACCATCAACTACCTCACCATGTCCGGCCGCGAAACCGACCGGATCGCGCTCGTCGAAGCTTATTCGAAGGCGCAGGACATGTGGCGCGTTGGGGACGGTTCCGACCTCGTCTTCACCGACACACTGGAACTCGATCTCGGTGACGTCGTGCCCTCCATGGCCGGTCCGAAGCGTCCGGAAGGCCGCCTTCCGCTCGAAACCATCGCACCGAACTTCGCAACCGCGCTCGAAAACGACTACAAGAAGCCGGGTCAGCTTTCCAATCGCTATGCGGTTGAAGGCACCGACTACGATCTCGGCCATGGCGACGTGGCGATTGCCGCCATCACGTCCTGCACCAACACGTCAAACCCGTCGGTGTTGATCGCTGCCGGTCTTCTCGCCCGCAATGCGGTCGCCAAGGGCCTGAAGACGAAGCCGTGGGTGAAGACATCGCTCGCACCTGGAAGCCAGGTCGTGGCTGAATACCTCAACAATTCGGGCCTCCAGAAGGACCTCGATGCGCTGGGCTTCAACCTCGTCGGCTTCGGCTGCACGACCTGCATCGGCAACTCGGGTCCTCTCCCAGCGCCGATCTCCAAGACCATCAACGACAAGGGCCTGATTGCCGCCGGCGTTCTCTCCGGCAACCGCAACTTCGAAGGCCGCGTATCGCCGGACGTCCAGGCGAACTATCTCGCCTCGCCGCCGCTCGTCGTCGCCTACGCGCTCGCAGGTTCGGTCCAGAAGGACCTGACCAAGGAGCCGATCGGCGAAGGCAAGGACGGTCCGGTCTATCTCAAGGACATCTGGCCCTCGACGAAGGAAATCCAGGAATACATCATGAAATACGTGACCCGCGAAATCTACGCGGCGAAGTATGCCGATGTGTTCAAGGGCGACGCCAACTGGCAGGCCGTTCAGGCCCCGACCGGTCAGACCTACGCCTGGGACGATTCGTCCACCTACGTGCAGAACCCGCCCTATTTCGTCGGGATGGGCATGCAGCTCGGTGGCATTTCGGACATCAAGGGCGCGCGCGTTCTGGGTCTCTTCGGCGACAAGATCACCACCGACCATATCTCGCCGGCCGGCTCCATCAAGGCGGCGTCGCCTGCCGGGGCCTACCTGACGGGTCATGGCGTGGCCGTTGCCGACTTCAACCAGTACGGTACGCGTCGTGGCAACCATGAAGTGATGATGCGAGGCACCTTTGCCAACATCCGCATCCGCAACCATATGCTTGGAGCCAACGGCAAGGAAGGTGGCTACACCATCCACTATCCGTCCAAGGAAGAGATGTCGATCTACGATGCGGCCATGAAGTACAAGGCCGAAGGCGTTCCGCTCGTCATCTTCGCGGGTGTCGAATATGGCAACGGCTCGTCGCGCGACTGGGCCGCCAAGGGCACCAACCTGCTCGGCGTGAAGGCCGTGATCGCCCAGTCGTTCGAACGTATTCACCGCTCCAACCTCGTCGGCATGGGCATCGTGCCCTTCGTCTTCGAGGACGGCACGACGTGGGAAACGCTTGGCCTCAAGGGCGACGAACTCGTCACCATCGAGGGTCTCGCCAACGTCAAGCCACGCGAAAAGAAGATCGCCAAGGTCACCTACGGCGACGGCACGGTGAAGGATATCCCGATCATCTGCCGCATCGATACGCTCGATGAAGTCACCTACATGAACAACGGCGGCATCCTGCAGACGGTGCTGCGGCAACTGGCTGCGTGATGAGACTTGTCCTCTCCCCTTGCGGGAGAGGAAGCGATTTCAACATCTTAGCCGAAGGTTAAGTGTTAGAAATCGCAGATGAGGGGGCTGTATGGCTCCAGAGATTTGAACCGCCGGATGAGAGATCGTCCGGCGGTTTTTTGTGGATTCCTTGAGCTGCTCTCATTTCCGTCATACCGGACGCTCATCCACCATCCACACACATCGGCTCCGGCATTCTCCGACTCTCCGCCGTCATCCGCGCACATCTCCGCCGTCATCCTCGGGCTTGACCCGAGGATCCAAACGCAAGGCCTTTCGTGGGCGGTTGAGGGGATTGAACGTCGGCTT
>ERZ1034375.19-NODE-19-length-108305-cov-7.797474_pt1 | contig 108305 bp, 101 predicted proteins | sample MGYA00520585_ERZ1034375 | MGnify/ENA primary metagenome ERZ1034375 (study PRJEB33736, sample SAMEA104288463) | Azolla filiculoides | biome: Urban; feature: water surface; material: ditch water | place: Netherlands | collected 2014 ... | reverse complement strand
CCCATACAAGGAACTCTACAAGCACTTCGGCATCACCGCAGAAGCCGCCGTCGCCGCAGCCGAAGCAAAACTCGGCTGAACCAGTTTATTCACGGTACTGTCCACGGATAGGGAGATATCCATATGACTGTAAAAGTAGCCATCAACGGCTTTGGTCGCATCGGTCGCAACGTGCTGCGCGCCATCGTCGAGTCTGGCCGCACCGACATCGAAGTCGTTGCCATCAACGACCTCGGACCGGTCGAAACCAACGCTCATCTGCTGCGCTATGACAGCGTTCACGGCCGCTTCCCCAGCGACGTGAAGGTTGATGGCGATGCGATCGTTGTCGACGGCAAGCGCATCAGGGTCACCGCGATCAAGGATCCGGCAACGCTCCCGCACAAGGAACTCGGCGTTGACGTCGCCATGGAATGCACCGGCATATTCACTTCGCGTGACAAGGCCGCTGCACACCTGACCGCCGGCGCAAAGCGCGTGGTCGTTTCGGCACCTGCCGACAATGCCGACCTGACGGTCGTCTACGGCGTGAACCACGACAAGCTGACCAAGGATCATCTGGTCATCTCCAACGCATCGTGCACGACGAACTGCCTCGTCCCGGTCGTCAAGGTCCTGAACGACCTCGTTGGCGTCGATCATGGCTTCATGACCACGATCCACTCCTACACCAACGACCAGCCGTCGCTCGACCAGATGCACAAGGATCTGTACCGCGCCCGCGCCGCTGCCCTCTCGATGATCCCGACCTCGACCGGCGCTGCAAAGGCCGTCGGCCTCGTTCTGCCGGAACTCAAGGGCAAGCTCGACGGTTCGTCGATCCGCGTACCGACACCGAACGTCTCCGTTGTCGACTTCAAGTTCGTTGCCAAGCGCAACACGACGAAGGAAGAAATCAACGAAGCCATCAAGGCTGCCGCCAACGGCCCGCTGAAGGGCGTTCTCGGCTACACCGAAGAGCCGCTGGTATCGCGTGACTTCAACCACGACCCGCATTCTTCGATCTTCGCGATCGACCAGACCAAGGTCATGGAAGGCAACTTCGTGCGCATCCTTACCTGGTACGACAACGAATGGGGCTTCTCCAACCGCATGTCGGATACGGCAGTGGCCTTCGCAAAGCTCATCTGAGCACAAATGATTGTTTGAAATGCAAAAGGCGCGCTGGAAACAGCGCGCCTTTGTTGTTTGAGGCGAAGGGTTACATCGTGTCCTTCATGACCTTTTCCAACGCCTTCATGCAGTCGTCCGTCTTGCCGTCTTTCATGGCCATCTTGGCGGCGTCGACATCCTTCATGGCCATGTCCATCTTGTCGCCCTTCGTCATCATGGCGGCATCTTCCGCCTTCTTGATGTGAGCGTCGTCACACATCATCATGTCGTCTGCAAATGCAGGCGCCACCATGCCTGCGGTGATCACGGCAGCGGCAAATATTGCTCGAAACATGGTTTGGTCTCCCAGTTGCTTGAGCGGGCAGAATTGCCTGCTCGTGCAAAAGGAGAAACCCGAGGCTGTTCACTTTCAAATCACGTTCGCGCGATTGTCGGCATCGTGACCGGCGATGACAAAAAGCTCACGAAAAAGAGAGCAGGATAGCAAGACGAGCAGGCGGTTTTCGGCTTGAATTCCTGTGCTCTACGAAAACAGACCCGGCAGCATGGGCGCGCCATCATCGAGATAGACGCCTTCCATGGCGAGCAACCTCGTCTTGGTCGCCAGGCCCCCGGGGGCGGAAAAGCCACCCGGCTTGTTTCCCGCTGCAAGCACTCTGTGACAGGGAACAACAACCGGCCAGGGGTTGCGCGCCATCGCCGTACCGACTGCCTGGGCCGCACCCGGTGAACCGGCCATGGCCGCAAGCTCGCCATAGGTCACGGTGCGACCACGCGGCACCTGCCGAAGATGGCGATAGACAAGACCTTCAAATGCCGGGATGAGACTGAAATCAAGCGGCAGGTCGAGGAAGTCGACAGTTTCACCGCGCGCATGGGAGACCATGCGCTCCGCGGCTTCGTTGACCATGGGCGGCAAAGTGCCCCCTGCCCTTCGGGCCCCAAGCCTTGCCAGCCGAGCGGAGGTTTCGCTGACATCCCGATACGGCAATTGCACCCTTACGAGCCCTGTCTCGGTCCACGCCAGCCCACAGACCCCGAGAGCGGTCTCGAAAAGCATATACTCGGCTGAAGTATGCGGGGTCTGCTTGCTCATGACCAGATTATGGGACCTGTCCGTTCACACCGCAATCGGGCACGGCTTGCCAAACCCGGCAAAATTTCTATTCTCGCGCCGCAACCCGCCGGAGACACACTTGATCCTGACAAAAGCCGACATCAGAACCGGACGCCTCGCACTTCGCGACGGAATTGCCCCCGACGACCGGATTGAAAAGGGGCTGGCAATGGCAGACCACGGTGAGGCGATCACGTTCGAACCGGGCACGATCATCTCTGGTTACATGCCGATCCGCTCCGAGGCCGACATACGCCCCCTGATGTGGCAGTTGCGCGCACGCGGCGCACGGCTCTGCCTGCCTGTCGTGCTGGACAAGGAGACGATCATCTTTCGTGAGCTGCTGCCGACATCGCAACTTGTCGAGACAGGTTTCGGGACGACAGGCCCGGGCCCTGATGCCAACGAGCTTGATCCTGACATCTTGCTCATGCCTCTCTCGGCCTTTGATGGAAAAGGCAACCGCATTGGCTATGGGGCGGGTCACTATGACCGCGCGATCGATCGTTTGTTGCGGAAAGGCCTGAAACCAAGGTTGATCGGCATTGCATTCGATGTCCAGAAGGTGGAAGAAGTTCCTTCAGAACCTCATGACATGCCGCTTCATGCCATCCTGACCGAAAGCGGCTACAAGCCCTTTGGGTAGAACTGGATCGTGAATGCGTCTGCTGTTTTTGGGAGACATGGTCGGCAAGACCGGGAGAACGGCCGTCTGGGAAAAGCTCCCCGGCCTCATTTCTGACTTCAAGCTCGATTTCGTGATTGTGAATGGCGAAAACGCCGCCGGCGGCTTTGGCATAACCGAACAGATCCACGAAGAAACCATCAATGCCGGGGCGGATGTGGTCACCACCGGCAATCACGTCTGGGACCAGAAGGAAGCCGTCGGCTTTGCCGGTCGCCATGACAATTTCCTGCGCCCGGCGAATTATCCCGCCGGAACACCCGGCAAGGGTTCGGGCCTGTTCTTTGCCCGCAATGGCGCACGCGTCCTCGTCGCCAACATCATGGGCCGCGTCTTCATGCATCCCGAACTGGATGACCCCTTCAAGACGGGCGAAGCGATTCTGGCTGCCTGCCCGCTTGGCGAGCAGGCAGATGCTATCATCTTCGACTTCCACGCAGAGGCGACATCGGAAAAGCAGTGCTTCGCGCATTTCGTTGACGGCCGCGCCTCGCTCGTCGTGGGTACGCACACCCACGTGCCGACCGCCGATCACCAGATCCTGAATGCCGGCACCGCCTATATGTCGGACGCCGGTATGTGCGGCGACTATGACAGTTCGCTCGGCATGGACAAGGAAGAACCGATCAACCGCTTCATTTCCAAGATGCCGAAGGGCCGCTTCGAGGCTGCCAACGGCCCGGCGACCATTTGCGGCGTGGCCGTGGAAATTTCGGACCGCACCGGACTTGCCGAAAAAATTGCCCCCTTGCGCATCGGGCCGCGCCTTGCGGAAACCACGCCCGACTTCTGGCGCTGAAAGCATATCCCCGAATACGAGAAAGCAGCGGCATGACCGCGGCTTTGTTGTTTCAAGCTATCAACGAGATCAGGCCTTCGGCACCGGGCGGTGCGTGACTTCCATCAGTGCCTTGTGGATGTATTCATTTGCCGCAACGAGCGAGCCGGTTTCGAGGATCGACGTGCCGCCGTTGAAGTCCGAGATCCAGCCGCCGGCTTCCTTGATGAGCAGAACGCCAGCTGCGATATCCCAGGCGGCAAGTCCCGTCTCCCAGAAGCCGTCGCAGCGACCTGCTGCGACATAGGCGAGATCGAGCGAGGCAGAACCGAAGCGACGGACGCCAGCAACCTCGCCCATGACGTGACGCAGTTCGACAAGGAATTTGCCGTGGTTGCCACGGCCAAGATGCGGCACGCCACAAACCACAACGCAATCGGAAAGCTCGCGACGCGCGGCAACACGCAGGCGGCGATCGTTGAGGAAGGCACCACCGCCCTTTTCGGCGGTGTAGAGTTCATCAGTCGCCGGATTGAAGATCACGCCCGCGACGATCTCGCCGTGGCGCTCAAGTGCAATCGACACGGCAAATTGCGGAATGCCATGGAGGAAGTTGGTCGTGCCATCCAGCGGATCAACGATCCAGCGATGCGCACCGTCCGTTCCCTTGATCTCTTCGCTCTCCTCACCCAGGAAGCCGTAGGTAGGACGCGCCTTGAGCAAGTCGTCGCGAATGATCTTTTCAGCCTTGCGGTCGGCCTGCGACACGTAATCGCTCGGTCCCTTGACCGACACCTGAAGGTTCTGCACTTCGCCGAAATCGCGCGCAAGTGACTTGCCGGCCTTGAGGGCGGCCTGGACCATGACATTGAGAAGGGCTGAACGAGCCATGAGAGATTTCCTTTGTCAAAAAACAGACAGGACGCCAGAAGGCATCCGTCGGCCGCGCGATCAATCGGCGCGGCGAAGATAGATCAGTTCGTTGGTATCGATAAGCACCCGCTCGCCGGCTGCTATGAACGGCGGGACGAGAATACGAACACCATTTTCGAGGATAGCCGGCTTGTAGGACGAGGCAGCCGTTTGACCTTTAAGGACCGGATCGGCTTCGACGATCTCAAGAACCAGCTGATCAGGCAAGGCAATGCCGATCGGCTTCTCGCCATAGAGCTGCACAGTGACCATCATGCCGTCCTTCAGGAAGCGGGCGCGATCACCGACAAAGTCCTGCGGCAGTTCCAGTTGTTCGTAGCTCTCCACATCCATGAAGACCAGCGCATCGCCCTGTTCGTAGAGAAACTGGAAATCCTTTTTCTCAAGCTGTACCTGCTCGACCGTATCGACGGTTCTGAAGCGCTCGTTGAGCTTGGTACCTTCGATCAGGTTCTTGAGTTCCACCTGGTTGAAAGCGCCGCCCTTGCCAGGCTTGACTGTGTTGCACTTTACCGCGACCCAAAGCCCGCCATTATGCTCGATAACGCTGCCTGGGCGGATGTCGCCACCGCTGATTTTCATGTCGGAATGTCCATGCTGACTTACTAGTGGTTTGATTCCAACATTTGCATCCCGGTTCTGCAAACTCCCGGGCAAATGTTGGAAGCGGTTAAACCACTAGCAACTTTATGATTCGAGTGGAATTTTCGAATTTGACATTTGATTTTTTCGCTCGCTGCTTGCGGGGATCAAATGTCAAATTCATTCCACTAGGCGAATGAGCATCGCCAAATTGCGGCCTCCAAGACCACAAAATGCCAAAAATTGCAAGCTGAAACCGTGAATGGCTAACTCAGGTCGATTTCCGCTCTAAGGACACAGGCTGGAAGGTGCCGCAGAATATTGCGGAAGCCGAACCTCGAAAACAATGTGTTCGCCTCACTTACCCCGAAATTGTGTCACCCCCGCACACAAGCTCCCCCATCGGCGGGTGTGTTTCAAGGCAAATGCTAAAACAGAGTTAAAGCTTAAAGTTTTACGGATTGCGCCGGGAAACGCGCTGTTGCTTGTTCGCTTCGACGATCGCCTGCTTCTGCTGTTGCTCCGTCAGACCCTGGTAGAAGTCCTCAAGCTCCGGATCTTCGCGCCCCGCACGGCGCGACAGGACATACCACTTGGCAGCGGCAATCAGGTCCTGCGGCGTTCCGATGCCCTGAATGTAAAGGTGTGCAAGCTTGTTCTGCGCGGCGACATTGCCGGCAACGGACGCGCGCAGCATCCAGTTGAACCCTTCATCGATATCACGCTTGAATTCGATCCCGTCGATCAGCCACACGGCCATGTCGAACTGGGCTGTGTCATATCCGGCCTTGGCGGCCCGCAGCAGCCAGTCCTTGGCCGTGGCGCGCTTGTCAGCCGGAATATCCGGCAAATTCAGGTAGATCTGGGAAACGGCATATTCCGCATCTGCAATGCCTTTGGACGCGGACATTTCGTAGTAGGGCAAGGCATTCTTCAAACCATCGGGACCCGGCTTCTCAGCGACAAGCAACTGGGCCCAGTTGAAGGCAGCCAGCGAGTTTCCGGCATCGGCGGCCTTCTTCATAAGCTCGTCCGCCTTGGCCTTGTCCTTCTTGACGAAGCGCCCCTCCATCAAAAGCAGGGCATATTTGAACATGGCATTGGGGTCGCCACCATCGGCCGCCTTTGAATACCAGAAGACCGCCTTGTCCACGTCCTGACGAACACCAAGACCACGCGCAAGCAGTTCTGCAATCAGCGTCTGTGCCGCAGCATCGCCGAGCTGCGCGCGGGGCAGCGCCTTGTCGAGCGCGGTCAGGTAAAAGCCGCGCTGGAAGGCGCCATAGGCTTCATCAACCTTGCCCGTATAGGGCTTTTCCGGCGGCAGATCAGGAAGGTTCATTCCCATGCGGTCAAAGAGACCGGTGCCTCCGGAGGGCAACGCGGCACCAGGGTCGGAAAGTTGGTCGACCGGCTTTCCATCCGGACCGAGCACCGAACCGCGCAAGGGCTGATCATCCGGGATAACCGGCGGCACGCGTGACGTCTTCGTGCTCTGGTTAGCAGCATCGGGGTTGGCAGCATCCGGTTTGGCCGTGTCTGTCTGGCCGCCGCCATCGTCGTCGCTGATCGGCTGATCGAGATTGACACCCGGGAGATCGTCAGTCGCGCGCGCCCAAACAGGCATCAATGCAACCGTCGCCGCGAACGTCGCGACAAGAACAGACCCGGCGATGGAGCGGTGTTTTGGCATCACGGCTAGGAAGCTTGAAATCTTGGCGCTTTTTCGTCAAGCATCGCGTTCACCTGGGCCACGACCATGGCGGCCTGGCCGGGTTCGGCAAAAACCGCCTTGCCCAGTGCCGCGAACTCCGCGCCCGTTTCCGCAACGGCCAGCGCAGACGCCGGATCGGTTCCACCCATAACGATGCAGGGAATTTCAACCATCGCGGCCCACCATTCGCCGAGCGCAAGATTCTTGGGATGCGCCTCCGGCTTGATGTCGCCATCAAGCTTGCCGAAGAAAACGTAATCAGGTCCGGTATCGCCTATCTCCAGTGCCCGGTGGCGTTCAGCGATCTTGCCAGCCCCAACAATCATGCGGGGCGTGTGCTTGGAAACGGCATCGGCGACATCTTCCGGCATGCCCTCTACGTGAAGGCCATCAGCCTTTGCGCGACCGGCAACGCGGCTGTCGCCCGCGATAATTGCAGCAGCACCGGCAGCCTGAATAATGGGAACCAGCATCTCTGCATGCCGCTGGAATTCATCATCCGACAGGCCATGCTGCGGAATAATGACGGAAGCAACGTCGCCACCCTTCAGCGCATCGCCAACGATCTGCGTGCGCAGCGCAGGATCAGAGACTTCAGGCGCGATCAACACGAGCCGACAACGATTTTCGATATCTGACATTCAAGGTCCGTTGTGAAATTTCAATGCAGTGCCGAGGCATGGGTCGAGTCCCCGCCCCTGCTGAGCTTGCTTCGTCATATACGAGCTTTGATCCACGGGCAAAGCCAGATTTGCGGACGCTCGGGGTATTGGTCAACGGATGCGCGAACCCAACGGGCAAATTAGGCAAGGTTTTCCCGATCCCCGCCCAACGCCACATGATCCAACACGTTTGTCTTGCACATTCCGATGTTTGCACCGCACAATTTACTTGCCGCGGCGCACACTTTGACTTAGCTTCGCACCATGCTGAAGATTGATCCATTTTCTGCCATAGCTGACCCAAACCGGCGCTATCTGCTGGAAGAGTTGCGGCGCACGCCGCGCACGGTGAACGAACTTGCCGAAGGACTGCCCATCAGCCGTCCTGCGGTCTCTCAGCATTTGAAGGCACTGCTGGACAGCGATCTCGTCACAGTGACCGCCAAGGGCACCAAGCGCATCTATTCGATCAATGCGCAGGGTTTTACGCGCCTCAATCTCTGGCTCGACCAGTTCTGGTCATAAGCCAACTCCACTAGTGGTTTGATTCCAACATTTGCATCCCGGTTCTGCAAACTCCCGAGCAAATGTTGGAACCAGTTAAACCACTAGCAACTTTATGATTCTAGTGGAGTTTTCGAATTTGACATTTGATTTGAGCGCTCGCCGCACATGGGTATCAAATGTCAAATTCACTCCACTAGGTCAAAGTTTTACTGCGTCTAACGTGCGTTCAATTCAACGCACCACGCCGTCTAGGGCAACTCTGTTTCCAAGGCGGGAAAAATTCAACCATCGAGGCTGGCGTCAGTGGACGCATGAAGCAGCTTGCATTCGAGCCTTATGGCAAGGCCGGCCCAAACTCTAAAACAGATGGCTTGCCGGCCTTGCTGCAATTTTGTCCGGAGTGGTTACCCCGGCAGAAGGGTAAGATTACATGATCAATGGATCGACGAGCGAATACGCTCGATTTCGTCCTTAATGCGCAACTTGCGCCGCTTTAGCTCCACGATCTTGGAAGCGTCGGTAGAGGGCTGGTTTATGGCTGCGTGAAGTTCCTCTTCCAGGTCTCCATGTCGTTTCGTCAGCGATGCAAGATGAGCCTCAATATTCATGTGGCACGTCCTTCCTTCCCTATTGGCCCGCGCCCGCCTCAGTGTCAGGCGCTTCAGGCCACAACAAGGAAAGTGTGTCACAGAATTGTAATTTTGTCGAAGGCGAAATCCTCATGAAGGATAACTTCCCGTTACCATATTTTATGTGATAGGAGCGGCTTCGACGAATTTCGTGTATCATGGTGCGTCTGAGAATACGGGGAGTTGAAATGGCAGACCAGGATCAGGCCGAATTGCGACTGTCGGCAGCAAAACTGAGGCAGGAACATGAAGACTATGATGCTGCCATCAACGCGATGATCTCGGTCGGTTGCGACGCCCTTCGGGTGCAGCGCATGAAGAAGAAGAAGCTGGCGATCAAGGACAAGCTCACCAAGATCGAAGACCAGATCATTCCCAACATCATTGCCTGACATGGAGAGCGACATGACCTATGCCGGGCCGCCGCCGGTCGCCATTATCATGGGAAGCCAGTCCGACTGGGAAACCATGAAGAACGCTGCCGACACGCTGGAAGCTCTTGGAATTGCATATGAAGCCCGCATCATTTCGGCGCATCGCACGCCCGATCGGCTGGTCAATTTTGCAAAAGGCGCGCGCGACGAGGGCTTCAAGATCATCATAGCGGGCGCAGGTGGTGCCGCGCATTTGCCAGGCATGGCTGCAGCCATGACGTCGCTGCCTGTTTTCGGCGTTCCGGTCCAGTCAAAGGCACTATCGGGTCAGGACAGCCTTCTTTCCATTGTACAGATGCCGGCCGGCATTCCAGTCGGCACGCTGGCCATCGGCCGCGCGGGCGCAGTCAATGCTGCGCTTCTTGCCGCTGCAGTGCTGGCCATTTCCGACGAAGACGTTGCCCTCAAGCTTGATGACTACCGTGCGCGCCAGACCGCATCGGTCGCCGAGTACCCTGTGGACAACGGGTGAACAAGGCAGGACGACCCATGAAGACCATCGGCATCATCGGAGGCGGTCAGTTGGGCCGCATGCTGGCCATGGCGGCTGCCCGCCTCAGCTTCCGCACCGTTATCCTCGAGCCTCAGGCCGATTGTCCGGCAGCACAGGTGGCCAACCGTCAGATCGTGGCGGCCTATGACGACCCTGCAGCGCTTGCCGAACTGGCATCAAGCTGCGACGTTGTCACCTACGAATTCGAGAATGTGCCTGTCACGGCAGCCGAGCGGCTCGCGGCATCCGTCGGTGTCTATCCGCCGCCGCGCGCGCTTGAAGTTTCGCAGGACCGGCTGACCGAAAAGCAGTTCATCAATGGCTGCGGGATCCAGACGGCAGAATTCCGGCGGATCGACAGCCAGTCTGACCTTGAGGCAGCTCTTGCAGAATTTGGCGGCCAGGGTGTGTTGAAGACCCGGCGCATGGGCTACGACGGCAAGGGCCAGCGCGTCTTCCGCAAGGGTGACAGCGCAGAAGGTGCCTTCGCGGCGCTTGGCGGCGGCGAGCTGATTCTGGAAAGCTTCATTGCATTCGACCGCGAAGTCTCCGTCATAGCGGCGCGCGGGGTCGATGGCAGCTTTGCAGCTTATGATCCGGCGGAGAATGTCCACAGAAACGGCATTCTGCACACCTCGACCCTTCCCGCGTCCATCAACCCTGCCACCGCTGCCAAGGCCGTAGCCGCTGCGAGGGCTATCCTCGACGAACTGGGCTATGTCGGCGTGGTCGGCGTCGAGTTCTTCGTTGGCGCCGACGGCAGCCTGACGGCCAACGAAATGGCGCCGCGCGTGCACAATTCCGGCCACTGGACGGAGGCTGCCTGCATCGTTTCCCAGTTCGAGCAGCATATCCGCGCCGTTGCGGGTCTTCCGCTTGGGTCGCCTGCCCGCCATAGCGATTGCGTGATGACGAACCTGATTGGCGATGACGTGGACCAGCTTTCCGACTGGCTGAAAACCACCGATGCCCTCGTCCATCTCTACGGCAAGGCAGAGGCGCGACCAGGCCGAAAAATGGGTCATGTCACTGTCATCAAACGGTGAAAATGCGGCTGCAAGTGTTGACACGCCGGATATGGCGCTGTATCAGACCGCCAACCTGAAGAGCGCCTGCAGAGGGCGCTTTTGTTTGTAAAGATTGTGATGAAGGGACGGAAGCGTCTCTTCCAACCACGCGGATCAGAAAAATGAAGATCAAGAATTCGCTCAAGTCGCTCAAGGCTCGTCACCGCGAGAACCGTCTGGTTCGCCGCAAGGGCCGCATCTACATCATCAACAAGCTGAACCCGCGTTACAAGGCTCGTCAGGGCTGATTGACTGCGCAGGCATGTTTGCATCGGCCAATTCTGGCTTGAAAGACGAACGCGCCGACCAGCATAAAAGATTTGATCTTCACGCATGGCGGAGTACGATCTCCGCCATGCGTATTGTTATGACCTGCCTCCTGTTGTCGCTCGCCCTTTCCGGCGCTGATGCCGCACAGCCAGCCGATTCGACAGGCACCCAGCCTGCACCGCAAACCGCAAAGGAAGCGCCTCTGGCCGCAATATCGCCAGCGGAGCGCCTCGATACCTATTTTGCCCAGTTGAAGAAGATCAGGGATCCGGCCGCAGCGGCAGAGGTTACTGCAAAAATCCGCGGCATCTGGAACGACTCGGGAAGTGCAACGGTCAACCTTCTGATGCAGTGGGCGACAGACGCCCTGAAGGACAAGAAGTACACCGTAGGGCTTGACTATCTGGACCAGGCGATTGCGCTGAAGCCGGATTATGCGGAAGCCTGGAACAGACGCGCGACGTTGCACTACGCCGCGGGCAATTACGACAAGTCGATGGCCGACATCGCGCATGTACTGGTCCTGGAACCACGGCACTTCGGCGCGCTGACGGGCATGGCGGCGATTCTGGAGGAAACCGGCAGGGATGCCGACGCGCTCGGCGTCTGGGAGCACATTCTGGAAATCTACCCCGCCGATCGCGATTCGCAGGGCCATGTCAAAAGCCTTTCCGAGAAGGTTGCGGGCAGCAAGACCTGAGTGAGAGCCGTCACCCAAGAGTGATGCCGATTTTCGGTCTGGAAATCCGGCACCATGTTTGCCGCGTATTAAAATCATATCTGTCTTTCACCCCCATCGACCGCGTGCATATGCTGAAATCCATGATCTTTGTTGTCGTCATTCTGCTGGTTGCCGTGGTCGCCGGGAGCTTCACATTCACCCAGTGGAAAGCGACCGCCATCGAGACAGCGTTTCCGAGCACGGGTACGCGTACGGATGTCGGTGGGTACGCGTTGAACAGCGTCGATCTGCCCGCCGGGCCCGCCGCCGACCTTCCGCCAATCGTTTTCATCCATGGGGCAAGCGGCAATCTGCTCGACCAGATGGGGGCTTTCCGCAAGCCGCTGGAAGGCCGCGCAAGACTGATCTTCATTGATCGACCCGGCTACGGCTATTCAGACCGCGGCGGGCCTGAGAACGACACCCCCGCCGGACAGGCCGACGCCATTGCAACACTTCTGCGAAAGAAGGGCATCAGCCGCGCGATCATAGTAGGCCACTCGCTGGGCGGCGCCATTGCCGCATCCTTTGGCGTTCGCCACCCGGACATGACTGAGGGACTGCTGTTTCTGTCTGCAGCAACGCACCCCTGGAATGGTGGTGTGGATTGGTATTACGATCTGGCAGCGACGCCCTATATCGGAAAGCTCTTCTGCAACACGCTGCTGCTGCCGATTGGCCTCACCCGAATTGACAGCGGCACGGTGTCGGTCTTCGCACCCAATCCACGCCCTGCAAGCTACGTTCGCGAAACCGCGCCGCAGTTGATCCTGCGCCCGAATTCCTTCTGCGCCAACGCGCGCGACGTCGCAGGCCTCAATGCCTACGTGCGGCAGGTCCAACCGCGTTATCACGAGATCAAGGCACCAACGATTGTGATTACGGGCGACGCGGACGACGTCGTTGCCGAGGAAATCCATTCTGTCGGCCTGAAGCGCGATATCCCGAGCGCCGAACTCGTCTGGCTGAAGGGTGTCGGGCACAAGACCGACTACGTGGCAACCGACATTGCGATTGCCGCCATCGAAAAGATCGCCGGCAAGGCACAAGACCTCCAGGCGATGGCGGCCAACTTCCACGCCCCGACAGCCGATCAGGCGATATCGCTGAAATGAAAACGCCCGGCTGAATGGCCGGGCGCTCCTAAACTTGAGATGGCGAAATTGGCTCAGATGCCAGTCACGCCATCGGAGCCAATGTAGGCGATCCGAAGCATGTTGGTGGAGCCCGGCGTCCCAAGGGGCACGCCCGCCGTGATGATGATGCGGTCACCCGGTCCGCCGAAGCCTTCCGACACCACGATACGGCACGCGCGGTTGACCATGTCATCCAGATCAGTCGCGTCCTCCGTGACGACGCAATGCAGACCCCAGACGACCGACAGACGACGCGCGGTCTTGACGACCGGAGACAGCGTGACAATCGGAACCGCGGGACGCTCGCGCGAGGCACGCAAGCCGGTCGTGCCGGAAGCTGTGTAGCAGACGATCGCGTTCAGCTTGAGCGTTTCGGCAATCTGGCGGGCGGCGAGCGAAATCGCATCCGCACCCGTCGGGTTCGGCTCGGAACGCTGCGCGTGAATAATGCCAGTAAAGTACTGGTCTTCCTCGACGCGCTGGGCGATCGAAGCCATGGTCGACACCGCCTCGACCGGGTAGGCACCCGATGCGGATTCAGCGGAAAGCATGACCGCGTCAGCGCCCTCGAAAACCGCAGTTGCAACGTCTGAAACCTCGGCGCGGGTCGGGACCGGCGCAGTGATCATCGATTCCAGCATCTGGGTCGCAACAACCACGGGCTTGCCGGCCTTGCGGCAGGCACGGATCAACTGCTTCTGGATGCCGGGGACCGACTCGAGCGGCATTTCCACACCAAGGTCACCACGGGCGACCATGAGAGCATCAGACAGCTCGATGATTTCATCGATCCGCTCGAGCGCCTGGGGCTTTTCGATCTTCGACATCAGGCCAACGCGGCCGCGCGCAATCTTGCGCACTTCAGCCAGGTCTTCCGGACGCTGGATGAAGGACAGGGCGACCCAGTCGACATCGTCAGTTGCCAGAACAGCGTCGAGGTCGGCGCGGTCCTTTTCGGTCAAGGCGCCAACACCGAGAAGCGTGTCAGGCAGGCTGACGCCCTTTCGGTCCGAGATGGACGTGCCGGAAATCACCGTACAGACGATGCTCTTGCCATCGCACTTGTCGGCGCGCAGGTGCAGCTTTCCGTCATCGATCAGCAGGCGATGGCCTGGCTTGACCGATTGCAGGATTTCCGGATGCGGCAGGAACACACGGTTCGCGTCGCCGGGGGCTTCATTGTTGTCGAGTGTGAAGGTCTGGCCCGGGACGAGCGTGACCTTGGTATCAGCAAACTTTCCAACACGCAGCTTGGGACCCTGAATGTCGGCAAGAATACCAATCGGACGCCCGCAGCGCTTTTCGACCGCGCGAATGCGCGAGATCAGCGTCCGCATGACGTCGTGGCTGGCATGGCTCATGTTGATACGGAAAAGGTCCGCACCGGCCTCAAACAGTTTCTGGATAACTTCTTCCTCGGAAGAAGCAGGACCGAGGGTGGCGAGGATTTTGACTTTCCGTCTACGTCTCATTTCGTCTGGCTTTCTTGGGTTCCGGGCGTGTCAGTCAGCTGAACCATCCAGCTGCCCTGCTTGCCCGTGTCATATTCCTTGAATCCCATCTGCTGGTAGCCGCGTGCAAAGCAATCCTTGACGCCGACGATCTTGAACTCGTTTTCCGCAACGCACATCTTGACATCGCCGGTCCAGCGCCCGCCACGGGCAGCATCCTCGGCATAAAGGTAGTAGTAGCGCGACTTCAATTCGCCTTCGATCAGGTTTGCACAGGTGGTGGCAGGCACCTGCCACCAGCCTTCGGTCACCCAGCCCTCCTTTGCCCGGTAGCCAATCGCGACTCCGACCAGGTTTTGCGTGTCGTTGCAAACGCGGAAATCCGCCCTCGCCTCTCCCGCCGGCAGCAGATACGGAACGCAAGCGAGCGCAAGGATCGCACCCGGCATTCTCAGCCGCTTGAGGACGCTTTCCGCCCAACCTGTCTGTCTTGAATGGCTCACGGTTTCCGGTGTGGCTCCATGAAGGATGGTCATTTCGTTTTGCGCTGCCATAATCTGAATGTCAATGAGAGTTTCAATCGATTAGTATTGCATAGGCAGCAGCACCAACGCCCAATCCGCACGATAGACCTGCGAACAATTTCCAGCCTTGAACCACATCGCTTGCCATGCCATCTCTCTTTTACATGACGATGACGTTTTATATGCAACTCTGTTTTCGGGCTTTTTCATGAACACAAAACAGGCCTACAGAACGATCAGCGGAAACGCTGCCGCCGGCCTGCTGATCATTGCAGACCATGCCACGAATCAAGTCCCGGAAGACTATGACGCACTCGGCCTGCCAAAGGAAGCATTCGAGCGCCATATCGCCTATGATATCGGCGTTCAAGCCCTCACCGAACGGCTGTGTGCGCTGCTCGGCGTACCTGCCGTTCTGTCCTGTTTTTCCCGCCTTCTCATCGACCCCAACCGGGGTGAGGATGATCCGACGCTGATCATGAAACTTTCGGACGGCGCAATCATTCCCGCCAATCACCCGCTCGGCCCGGAGGAGAGACGCAAACGCATCGAAACCTGGCATCGGCCGTACCATATGGCCGTCGATCGGGCGATTTCGGAAGTCAGTGTTGCCAGCGGCAAGGCACCGCTGGTGCTTTCGTTGCATTCCTTCACGCCATTCTGGAAGAACTTCCAGCGTCCCTGGCAGGCAGGGGTCCTTTGGGACAACGATCCGCGCGCCGTATATCCGCTGATCCGTGCGCTCGAAGCGCGCGGCTTCACGACAGGCGACAACGAACCCTATGACGGTGCGCTGAAGGGCGATACGATGCATCGACATTGCATGCGCACAGGCATACCCCATGTGCTGCTCGAAGTTCGTCAGGATTTGATCGGCGACAGCAGAGGCGTCAACGAATGGGCCAACGCGCTGGCGCCAATCTTCACGCAGATGAACAGCATGCAGGACCTGCACGAATACCGCATTTATCCGTCACGCTGCGGCCCGTATGACTGACGGAAAAGGAGACGACATGAGCGAATTGACACGCGAGCAACAGACTGAACTTGAAGCGGCGGCGTTTCGACGGCTGGTGTCACACCTGCAACACCGCCCTGATGTCCAGAATATCGACCTCATGAACCTTGCGGGCTTTTGCAGAAACTGCCTCTCCAACTGGTATCTGGAGGCGGCAGCGACGGCTGGCCTGCCCGTGACGAAGGACGAGTCGCGGGAGCACGTCTACGGCATGCCCTACGAGGACTGGAAAAAGCTGAACCAGCAGGAAGCGTCGGCAGCGCAACAGGCCGCTTTCGAAATCAATCGTCCCAAGGATTGAGCAGCGTGCCTGCGCGGCGGTGCTCTTCGCGTCGGGAACAAGGCTCGCAGGAAACACCAAGGCGATCGACCTGTGGATGACGTTAGCGCAGCCGCGATGCGGCCCCTCTCCGTGTCCCGTCAAAACATTTCCCCTTCAATATTCGCTGGGGCAGCCAAAAAGCTCTTGACCTGACGCGTCCTTCACGGCACCTGAGCGGCCTGTTATTCAGTACTCAGGAGCATGACCATGGAAGAGATCAAGGGCGTGGAAAACGTCGCGGCTGCGGAACTGCGCCAGTTCATCGAGCGCATCGAGCGCCTCGAAGAAGAGAAATCTTCGATCAGCGATGACATCAAGGACGTCTACGGCGAAGCCAAGGGCCGCGGCTACGACACCAAGGCCATGCGCACCATCGTTCGCCTTCGCAAGAAGGACGCCAACGAACGCATCGAAGAGGAAACGATCCTCCAGACCTACATGTCGGCTCTTGGAATGGAATAACCGGACCTAGGAGCGCCCTGGTTTCAATCGGGTGCTCTGATGCGTTGAACCCAAGCAAAAGCCCGCCTTCTCAGGCGGGCTTTTCTTATGCGGACCACTGTTCTAGTGGAGTGAATTTGACATTTGATACCCATGTGCGGCGAGCGCTCAAATCAAATGTCAAATTCGAAAACTCCACTAGAATCATAAAGTTGCTAGCGGTTTAATCGATTCCAACATTTGACTGGGTGCTTGCAGCATCGGGATGCAAATGTTGGAATCAAACCACTAGGGGCAAATCTCAATCAGAACCGGGCAGGATCGATGTTTGCCGTGCGCGCCTCGAAATTGCCTGCCGGCGGATCCTTTGGTGCTTCCGTCAGCTTGGCGCTGTTGAAGTCGGGCGCCTGAACGGGCCGACGCGCACTTGCCAGACGATTTCCAGCCAGAGCCCATTTCAGCAGTGCCTTGTCGGTCAGCTTGCCCGCAGGAACGGCAGGTGCTGAAGGTGCAGTCGGGCGACCACCCTTCTTCGGCTTGTCAGATGCTGCGGCATCAACCGGACCCGATTTCTGAGCCGGGATCGGGGCGAGCGAACGAACGACCGGTGTCGGCGGCGTTGCAGCGCTGTCGGCAGGCGTCAGCATGGCGACCTGTTGCTGTGGCGGCTGCGGCGCTGCATTGGGCGACGGAGCCGGAGGTGCGCTGGCGGTCTGATCAGGCTGCTTGGCTGCGCCCGGCGCATTCATGTCGCCGTTCGCCGCCATGCGCTGCAGCATCTGGGCCAGTTCATCGCTCTTGTCGTTTGACGCGGTCTGCGCTTGAGGCGAAGGCTGAGGGACAGCAATCGGGCGGCCCATATCGGGCTCGGCAAAGGCAACCTGATAGTCTGGACGACTACCCGGCAGCGGTACGCTCGCATCAGGCTGTGCATCACCCGGGGAACGGCGTTCGGCGAGAAGCTCGGGAACCGGTATCTTCATGCCGTCAAGGCTGGCAACCTGCTGCGCAGGGTCACTGTTGTCGTTGACAACGGTCGCCAACGCATCCGTCGCCGAATTGCGGGCAACAGATGCCTGAGCCGTCTGGATATCACCATTGTCAGGCTGCAGTGCCAAAGCCGGGCGGCTTGCCGGGATCGGGGCATTGATGGCAACCTGTTCGGCGGCTGGTGCAGCTGCCGGCGGCGCATTCTCGATGAAGGTCTGCTTAGGCGGCGTTGCCGTGGCCACCTGGACAGCTGGCGCTGCCGGCGGTGTCTTTGCAGCTGGCGCGGAAGGCGCATCATCCGCTGCAATCGTATCCGGCTCTTCGTCTTCGTCACCGCCACCAAACAACATCTGGAACAGGTTGCGACGCTTCGAAGAGTATCCGCCGATGGAGGCTACCTGGGCATCCTCGGCCGCCATGCGGCGCTTGTAGTCGGCCATCGCAGATTCATAACCGGGCATCGGCTTGCCGTCCGGCGGCAGGTGAATGGTCTTGCCATCGGGGAAGAGACGCGCCAGAACCTCGCGAGAAGCGCGCGGCCAGGCACGAACGCCGCCAACATCCATGTGCACGAAGGGGGAACCCGACGTCGGATAATAGCCCACGCCGCCTTCCTGCTGCTTCAGGCCGATTTCGCGCAGATGCTCCAAGGGCACGCCGGGGATATAGAAATCCATCGCCTTGCCCTGGATGTGCTGGCTTTCCTTGGCAACGCCGGTGTGCCGCGAACGTGTGCGCAGCATTTCGTTGGTGCCCGGAGAGCGATAACCGCAAAGAACGTTGATATATTCGCTCGATCCCGTCTTCTGGTAGACGGTCCAGATGAGATCGAAAAGGCGAGGATCCATCTTGCGTGGCTCATTGCGACGCCAGTCGCGCAGGAACCGGTTGAGCTTGGCAAGCCCTTCCGGATCATATTTGCCATTGCGCTTGAAGGTGATAACGGCCTTTTCGCCGGTGTGAACGAAATAGAGCTTGAGAGAGCGGGTCTCGGCGTTTGCGGCACTCGCAGCGGCAAAGGACATCGCCACCACGACCGAAAAAACGGCAAACGCCTTCAAAAACAAAGCAACAGCCTTGGCCGTAAGGGGCGCGACGTCTGTTGTCCGCCCTTTCGACGCGTGTTTAACCGGCAATTGGCTGTCCCCGTTCGAAATCACAAAATCCCTAGTCTCCTACCTGGAGACCAATTGCGGTAAGAGAATGGCAAAAGCGCCACAGTCAATCCCGCATGGGATATATAGTGAATAATTCGTAACTTGGGAATGAACCCAATACGCTTTCCCACGATGTTAGTTAATCCTACGCGACATCACGCAGCGGATGATCGGGGTCAATGTCGTATTCCTTGAGCTTGCGGTACAATGTGGAGCGGCCGATTCCGAGCTTTCGGGCGACCTGACTCATCTGACCGTGATAGAACTTGAGCGCAAACCGGATAAGCTCTTCCTCGATATCGGCAAGCGTGCGCACGTCCCCGTCATCACCAAGGCTGGAGATGATCTTGCCAAACGGATCGTGACGCGGCGCCTCGGCCGCTGCCTGGCGCGAAGGCTGGGCTGAAAAGTCCGGATAGACGCGCGGCATGTCTGCAACGGCAACAGGTCCGGCGAATTTTGCAGGACCGCCCCACGAGATTGCGCCCTCGGCATTGATCGCATAGCCGGGAACTTGAGCCGCAATCTGCGGGAAGTCGTCGACATCGAGCTCGCGTCCTTCAGCCAGAACCACTGCGCGGAACATGGCGTTCTCGAGCTGACGGATATTGCCGGGCCAGTCGTAGGCGGTCAGCAATGCCATGACCCGCGCACTGATGGCGACCGGACCGGGGATGCGCTGCTCCTGCGCCAGACGCTCGGCGAGCGATCGCACGAGAACCGGAATATCTTCCTTGCGCTTTCTGAGCGCCGGAATGGCGATGGGGAAAACGTTGAGCCGGTAATAGAGGTCCTCGCGGAAGCGCCCGGCCTTGACCTCCTCGATCAAATCCTTGTTTGTCGCCGAAATCAGGCGCACATCGACCTTCTGCGGATGACGCGCACCAACAGTCTCGATTTCGCCCTGCTGGACAGCGCGAAGAAGCTTGACCTGAACATCGAGCGGCAGGTCGCCGATCTCATCGAGAAACAGTGTGCCGCCGTCAGCCTCGGCAAACTTACCGATATGCCGTTCGGTTGCACCGGTAAATGCACCCTTCTCGTGGCCGAAGAGAATACTTTCGACCAGATTGGCGGGGATCGCACCACAATTGACCGTAATGAACGGCTTGTTGGCGCGCTCGGATGACGCCTGGATCGCCTTGGCGATCATTTCCTTGCCAACACCCGACTCTCCTTCGAGAACGACCGGGATGTCAGAATGGGCAGCGCGCTTGGCAAGCTCGATGACGCGCATCATCGAAGGGCTTGCGGAAACGATATCGGTAAAGCGGACATGGGCGGTGCGTACACGGCGACCTGCCTTTGCGCGTGCTTCCCGCTGGTCAAGCTTCAGAGCGTTGCCGACAGCTGCACCCAGACGCTCGGGCGACACAGGCTTGACCACGAAATCGAACGCACCGGCGCGCATAGCTTCGACAACCGTGTCGATACCACCCTGCCCGGTCTGGACGATCACTGGAATGTCTGCGCCCACCGTTGCCAGCGCTGCCATGAATTCCAGCCCGTTCATTTCGGGCATCATCAGGTCAAGGACAATGACGTCGATACGGTCGGCAACATTCTTCAGATATTCGAGGCCGGCACGGCCATTTTCCTGAAGGTGAGGCTGATAGCCATGCTGTTCGACTGCATGCTTGAGCAGGCGGCGCTGGACCGGATCGTCGTCAATGACCAGAATCTGCGGTATCACGGATTATCTCCCTTGCGTGCGATTTTGCTGCACTTGTCTGTCTGTTCGGCTCACCATGACACAGGACTCCTGAACATCCCCTCTTCATAAAAGCTTGCATTTTATCCATTGGCGACGCATTCAATCGCATCGGAAGCACCCTGAAAGACACGGATAGGACCGGACGAAATGAAGAGAAGCGATCCCGCGAGCCTTGTCGCATTTTCGGCATCAAACGCAGCCTCGGCAGGCCACGGCGAATTTGGCGACCTGCCGTCCTGGAACCTTGCCGACCTCTACCCCTCAAGGGATTCGGCCGAATTCAAGGGCGCGCTCGAACAGGCCACCACACTGTCGAAGTCCTTCGAGGCACGCTGGAAGGACAAGCTGGCGAGCGCCGCCGAAAAGGGTGGTGACGATGGGCTGGGCGCGGCCATCAAGGACTATGATGCCTTGGACGACCTGCTCGGCCGCATCGCTTCCTTTGCCGGCCTCACCTATTTTTCCAACACATCCGACCCGGCCAACGGCAAGCTTTACGGCGACGTGCAGGCCAAGCTCACCGATCTGGGCAGCCACCTGCTTTTCTTCACGCTTGAGCTCAACCGCATCGATGATGCGCTGATTGAAAAGGCGATCGCCTCGGACGCATTGACGGCCCATTACGCCCCGTGGATCCGCGACCTGCGCAAGGAAAAGCCGCACCAGCTGGAAGACCGGATCGAGCAGCTGTTCATGGAAAAATCGATGACCGGGGCTGCGGCCTTCAACCGGCTCTTCGATGAAACCATGGCGGCGCTCACCTTCGATGTCGATGGCGAAACGCTGGGCCTCGAGGCGACGCTGAGCCTGCTGCAGAGCGCGACACCCGCGCGGCGCAAGAGCGCAGCGATGGCGCTCGGAAAGACGTTCGACGCCAACATTCGCACGTTCACGCTGATCACCAATACACTCGCCAAGGACAAGGAAATCTCCGACCGCTGGCACAAGTTCGAGGACATCGCCGACAGCCGTCATCTGGCGAACCGCGTCGAGCGTGAAGTCGTCGACGCGTTGGCAAGCGCCGTGAAGTCCGCCTATCCGCGCCTTTCGCATCGCTATTATGCCATGAAGGCCAAGTGGCTGGGCATGGAAAAGATGCACTTCTGGGATCGCAATGCGCCTCTGCCCGAAACGCCGGATGCGACGATCACCTGGGAGGAAGCAAAGGAAACGGTGCTGTCCGCCTATGGCGCCTTCTCGCCCGAAATGGCCGGCATCGCAGATCAGTTCTTCTCCAGGAACTGGATTGATGCGCCGGTTCGTCCCGGCAAGGCGCCCGGCGCCTTCGCGCACCCGACCGTACCGTCCGCGCACCCTTATGTTCTGGTGAACTACATGGGCAAGCCGCGCGACGTGATGACGCTCGCCCACGAACTTGGCCACGGGGTGCATCAGGTTCTCGCAGGCGGCCAGGGCGCGCTGATGTGCGCAACGCCGCTGACGCTTGCCGAAACGGCGTCCGTGTTCGGCGAGATGCTGACCTTCCGAGCGCTTCTCGACAAGACCCGCGACAAACGCGAGCGCAAGGCCATGCTCGCCCAGAAGGTCGAGGACATGATCAACACGGTCGTGCGCCAGATCGCCTTCTATGAGTTCGAGCGCAAGGTGCACACCGCCCGCAAGGACGGCGAACTGACCGCCGAGCAACTGGGCGAATTGTGGATGTCGGTTCAGGCCGAAAGTCTCGGCCCAGCCATTGATCTCGCAGGCGGCTATGAAACCTTCTGGTCCTACATCCCGCACTTCATCCATTCGCCGTTCTACGTCTACGCCTATGCCTTCGGCGACTGCCTTGTGAACTCGCTCTACGCGGTCTACCAGAACGCGGCAGACGGCTTCCAGGCGAAGTATTTCGAGCTTCTGAAAGCCGGTGGCACCAAGCACCATTCCGAACTTCTCAAGCCCTTCGGCCTCGATGCATCCGATCCGTCGTTCTGGGACAAGGGTCTGTCGATGATCGAGGGGTTGATCGACGAGCTTGAGGCGTTAGATAAGGGTGAATGAACGACCCTTTTGAGCCTTTCATATTGCTGAGAGACGACAAGGCGGACGAGACCACGGTCTTCGCCCGCCCGAAGGCAATCGTTCGCGTCAATCGAAAGGCCGATTTTCACGATGCGCTTGCGAGTCTGCAGGCTGAGCACGAGGCCGGCAGCTGGCTCGCCGGCTACATGGCCTACGAAGCAGGCTATCTGTTTGAACCAAAGCTCGCGCCGCTCGCCCAGGACGACCCCGATCAGCCCTATATGGTTTTCGGCGTCTTCGATGCGCCAGAGCGGGACCATGCTCTGTCTGCGCCGCGCCAGCGGATCGAAAACGAGGCCTTTTTGACAGCGCCTCGTGCAAGCTGGAGTTTCGACACTTACAGAGATCGTTTTGATCGGCTCCATCATCACCTGCGCAAGGGCGACAGCTATCAGGGCAATCTCACCTTTCCGGTCGAGGCCGAGTGGCATGGTGACCCTCTTGCCGCATTCTGGGCGCTCGCAGGACGTCAGCCAGTCAAATACGGCGCTTTCGTCAATCTGGGCGGACCTGCCATCCTTTCCCGTTCGCCGGAACTCTTCTTCCGGGTCGACGAGGATGGCTGGATCGAGACACATCCGATGAAGGGCACCGCCGCGCGCGGCGCAACGCCCGCAGAGGACGAGGCCATCATCGCTGCCATGAAGGCCGATGAGAAGACGCAGGCCGAAAACCGCATGATCGTCGACCTGCTGCGCAACGACATTTCGCGCATCACCGAGGTTGGCACGCTTTCGGTGCCGAAACTTTTCGACATCGAAACCTATCCGACGCTGCATCAGATGGTCAGCCACGTGCGGGCCAAGCTCCTGCCGGAGACGTCGATTGCAGAGATTTTCGCAGCACTCTTTCCCTGCGGCTCGATCACCGGCGCGCCGAAAATGTGGACGATGAAGATCCTGCATGAACTGGAAGGTACACCGCGCGGTGCCTATTGCGGCTCGATCGGCTGCATTGCCCCCTCTGGCGCAGCGCAGTTCAACGTCGCCATCCGCACCATCACACTTTTTGAGGATGGCAGGGCTCGCTTCAATGTGGGCGGTGGGATTGTCTTCGATTCAAACGCGGTCGATGAATATGCCGAAGCACTGCTGAAGGCCCGCTTCGCCATCGGCGACGAGGACATTGCGCGATGAACGATTTCTCACTCTTTGAAACCATGCGCTATACGCCCGGCGAAGGCATCGCGCGGCTGAGCCTGCACCTCAAGCGTCTGGAAACATCGGCGCGGCGGCTGGGATTTGCGGGCGCGGAAAAGGCGGAAGAGGCGTTGGCGACGCACCTCGGAATACCCCCCTCTGTCCTGCCGGACATCTCCCCCTCAAGGGGGGAGATCGCAGGCGGCGCTGCTTGCACCTTTGACTCAAATGGTAACGGTGAAGACGAGAGGGGGCCTCGGCCAATCTCCCTCCGTGCGGGGGAGATGTCCGGCAGGACAGAGGGGGGTGCCCCGTCTCAGGACCGCTTACGTGTTCGCCTCGAACTCTCCCCCTCCGGAGAAATTAGCATCATCTCCGCCCCTTTCGTGCTGCAGCCAGAGGACACCGTCTGGCGCATTGCGATTGCCAGGACCTGCACAAACTCCGCCGATACGCTGCTCCGCCACAAGACAACCCGTCGCGCACTTTATGAGGCGGCACGAACCGAATATCCGGTCGAGACGGTCAACGAGGTCATCCTGCTCAACGAAAAGGGAGAGGTCGCCGAAGGCACGATCACCAACCTGTTCGTGGCAATGGAAGACGGCAGACTGGCCACGCCTCCCCTCTCCTCGGGATGCCTTGCGGGCGTCTTGCGCACATCGCTGATCTGCGGGAAAAGAGCGTTCAACCAACGCCTGCGGCCGGACGATCTCAAGGACCGCCCTCTCTATATCGGGAACTCGTTGCGCGGGCTGATCCGTGCGGAACTCATCGAGGCATAAGCATGTTCATCCTGTCCCTGACCTACAAGAAGCCGACCGAAGAGGCCGACAAGCACATGGCCGCTCATATGGAATGGGTGAAGAAGGGTTATGCCGATGGCATGTTCCTCGCATCCGGCCGCAAGGTGCCCCGCACCGGCGGCGTCGTGTTCGCCAGGGGCGAGCGCGCCGCGATCGAGGCCTATTGCGCAGCCGATCCTTTCACGATCCACGAGATCGCGGACTACGACATTGCCGAGGTCAATCTGACGACCGTTGTCGAAGGGCTTGAGCAATTGAAGGACCAAGCCTGATTTGCATTCAATCTCCAGTGTGTATATATTGACACATCAAAGGTGATGGATGGAAACAGACTCGCGCAAGATCATCAAGCGTCTCAAAGACGAAGGTTTTGAACTGGTCGCCGTTTCCGGCTCCCATCACAAGCTGCGCAAGGGTGACAGGACGGTGGTGGTGCCTCACCCGAAAAAGGACCTGCCGATTGGCACCGCGCGCGCCATCGCAAAGCAGGCCGGCTGGATCTGACGGAGAGAGATATGCGCTATTACATCGCACTGGTTCACAAGGATGCCGACAGCGCCTACGGCATCAGTTTCCCCGACTTGCCGGCTGTCTTTTCAGCGTCCGACAATGAAGAGGAAATTGTCTCGAATGCGGTTGAGGCTCTGAGGCTCTGGGCTGAGGACGAGAACCTCCCTACGCCCTCAACGCATGCCGAGATTCTTGCCCGAGATGATGTTCGCGATGAATTGAAGGCTGGCGCTTTTCTTGTCCGCATTCCTGTGATCGAGGAACATACGCGCACGGTCCGGGCTAACATCACACTTGAGGCCGGAACGCTTGCAGCCATAGACGCCGCAGCGAAGAAGCGGGGGCTGACACGCTCGGCCTTCCTCGCACAGGCGGCGCGGCGCGAAATTCAAGAAACGGCGTGATCGTTGGATGCCAATCACGCCATGACCGCACCCCGCTTCACTCCTTATGATGGGTCTTCGGCCCCCTTCACGATCGGCCTTCAGCAGATTGATCCGGGCAAGTGGATCGAGACCGATGCCGACCTCGGCATGTATCTTGCGGAAAAGTGCCGGTTGCTCACCGAAGAACGTGACAATGTCTTCCAGGAAATCGAAGGTTCCCGCAATGCGCAATCCGAAGCCTTGGCATTTCTGGTAGACCATCTGGCTTCACACCATGCCGACACGTATCGTCGTCATGCAGGCACTATGGCCGTGCTCGACCAACGTGTCAGCCTCGAAAGCCCGGTTGCCCCGCTTGTGACCGCCGGATCGCTGATCGCAGACGATCTTGTGATCCTCGAAAAGGGCGATGGCGGCTGGCGGGTGACTGCAGGTTATGTGTCGTTTCCGTCATCGTGGTCGCTCAAGGAAAAAGCCGGCAAGACGATGGGCGAGATCCACGGCCCCGTTCCGGGCTTCGAAAGTGGCAGTCGCAACGACGGGCTGATCAACAGGATGTTCGACAATATCCAGCCGGACCGCGTGGTCGAACGCTTCAACTGGTCGATCTATCCGGATGGCGGCCTTTACTGGCCCGCGGCCAAGGCCGTCATGGCAAGCCGTCGCTTTCTTGCCGCAGGAAGCTTTGTGCGCGTCGAGCGGCAGACCCTGCGCAAGCTGCCATCAACGGGCGCCATGCTCTTTACCATCCGCGTGTACCACGATCCGGTAAGTGCGGTGACCGGGCGCCCGGACCTTGCGCAACAGCTTTCGACTTCGCTGATGTCCCTCACGCCTGAACAACTCGCCTACAAGGGAATGACGGACAAACGCGATGAACTTCTTGGCTTTCTGCGGCAATCAATATAATTCGTCCAACTACTTTATTGTGACGCAATTCTGTGATTGAAGCGCGCTTAAAATAGCAGGGCCGCAAGGGCTTTGACCCATCTGATCCGGATCGCCAGACCCGGATGTTTTTTTAGGAGCACATTCGATGTCCGACGTTCAATATCCGATCTATGGCGAAATCACCGGCCCGATCGTCATGGTCGGTTTTGGCTCGATCGGACGAGGCACGCTGCCGCTCATCGAACGTCACTTCAAGTTCGACAAGTCGCGCATGGTCGTCATCGATCCGCGCGGTGAAGATGCGCATCTGCTGGAAGAGCGCGGCATTCGCTTCATCAAGGCGCATGTCACCAAGGACAACTACAAGGATCTCCTGAAGCCGCTCCTCACCGAAGGCGAAGGCCAAGGTTTCTGCGTCAACCTTTCAGTTGATACCGGCTCGCTGGACATGATGAAGTTCTGCCGCAAGCTGGACGTCCTATACATCGACACCGTGGTCGAGCCCTGGCTCGGCTTCTATTTCGACAATTCGCTCGGCAACGACGCACGTACCAACTATGCGCTGCGCGAAACCGTGCGCAAGGAGAAGGCCAAGAACCCCGGCGGCACCACTGCCGTATCGTGCTGTGGCGCAAACCCCGGCATGGTTTCCTGGTTCGTCAAGCAGGCGCTGATCAACCTTGCCAAGGACACCGGCACCGAGATCGTCGAGCCCTCTGCCGATGACCGCGAAGGCTGGGCTGCGCTCATGCAGACGCTGGGCGTCAAGGGCGTCCATATCGCGGAGCGCGACACCCAGCGCACGATCAACCCGAAGCCGATGAACGTTTTCTGGAATACCTGGTCTGCCGAAGGCTTCATTTCCGAAGGCCTGCAGCCCTCCGAACTCGGCTGGGGCACGCATGAAAAGTGGATGCCGAAGAACGCCAAGAAGCACAAGAAGGGCTGCAAGGCTGCGATCTATCTGGAGCAGCCCGGCGCCAACACCCGTGTCCGCACCTGGTGCCCGACCCCTGGCCCGCAATACGGCTTCCTCGTGACGCACAACGAGTCGATCTCGATTGCCGACTACTTCACCGTCAAGGGCAAGGATGGCGACGTCGAGTTCCGCCCGACCTGCCATTACGCTTACCACCCGGCTAATGACGCGGTCCTGTCGCTGCATGAAATGTTCGGCAATGGCGGCCATCAGCAGCCGGTTCTGCACGTCCTGGATGAAAACGAGCTGGTCGATGGTATCGACGAGCTCGGCGTGCTGCTCTACGGCCACGAAAAGAACGCCTACTGGTATGGCTCGCGCCTCTCGCTGGAAGAACCCCGCCGCATTGCGCCTTACCAGAACGCAACCGGCCTGCAGGTCACCTCGGCGGTCCTCGCCGGCATGGTCTGGGCGCTTGAAAACCCAAAGGCTGGCATCGTCGAAGCCGACGAGATGGACTACAAGCGCTGCCTGGAAGTGCAGATGCCTTACCTCGGCCCGGTCGAAGGCCATTACACCGATTGGACGCCACTGACCGGCCGTCCCGGTCTCTTCCCGGAAAAGCTGGATGAGAAGGACGCCTGGCAGTTCAAGAACATTCTTGTTCATTGACAAAAGCAAAGTGGCGGGAATTTACATAGGATAATATGTAAATTCCCTGACCCGGCCTTGCTTTGGGCAGATGACCACTGCAATGTCTTGAAGGGTCCGGAATCGATTTGCTGATTGTGTCGGAGAATGCCATGAAAAAGTTGACCGTAAGCCTCGTTTTGAGCGCCACTGCCATCCTTAGCGGTTGTGATACCAACATGCCGCAACGTTCGCTGCCGCCGATCCAGCAGCCCTCGACTGTAGAAGGCCAGTGGATCGATCCGAATGGCATCGTTTCGACATTCCAGACTGGTTCCTTCAGCACCCGCACTACGGATACAAACCAGTTGCTCGCCTCCGGGACCTATACGAACACCGGCCCGAAGCTTGTTGAAATCAACATGACCTCGCTGGTTCGCAACACACAGTCCAAGGTCAATTGCGCTCTGGTGACCCCAAACCAGCTGAATTGCACGACCGATGCCGGTGCACAGTTCTCGCTCGCCCGCAAGGCAGGCTGATCCCTATCGACCCAAAGTTTGATGAGAGCGCGGATGAACCATCCGCGCTCTTTTTCGTACTTAGATATGCTTGATAACGCTTTGAAACGGTTACGGCACGCTTATAGTGTGCACACAAACCCTGAGATGAGATCCGACAAATGACGATGAATGCCCTTCCCGCCGACCATCCCAAGATTGCTTTCGGGAAGGTGGGCGTCCTGCTGGTCAACCTCGGCACTCCGGACGGCACGGACAAGGCATCCATGCGCCGCTATCTGGAAGAGTTTCTCACCGACAAGCGTGTGATCGAGTGGTCGCGGCTTTACTGGTATCCCATTCTCTATGGCATCGTTCTCAATCGTCGGCCGGCCAAAGTCGGCAAGGCCTATGAATCGATCTGGAACAAGGAACGCAACGAAAGCTACCTGCGCACCTACACGCGCTCGCAGGGAGAGCTGATGGCCAAGCGGCTAAAGGACCTCCCGAACGTGGTGGTCGATTGGGCCATGCGCTACGGTAACCCGTCGATCGCCTCCCGGATCGATGCGCTGCATGCTGCCGGTTGCGAGCGCATCGTGCTGTTTCCGCTTTATCCGCAATATGCCGCGTCCACCACTGCGACCGTCAATGACAAGGCGTTTGAAAAGCTGCAGAAGATGCGCTGGCAGCCTGCCATTCGCACGGTGCCGCCCTATCACGACGACCCTGCCTACATTGAAGCTCTGGCAAACTCCATCACGCGTCATATTGCAGGCCTCGACTGGGAACCCGAAGTGGTTATTGCCTCCTTCCACGGCATCCCCCAGTCCTATTTCAAGGCCGGCGACCCCTATCACTGCCATTGCATGAAGACCGCGCGCCTGCTGCGAGAGAAGCTTGGCTGGGACAGGGAGAAGTTCCGCATCACCTTCCAGTCACGCTTCGGACCTGAAGAATGGCTGCAGCCCTACACCGACAAGACGGTTGAGGAACTTGCGAGGAAGGGCGTGAAGCGCATTGCCGTGCTCAATCCCGGCTTTGTCTCGGACTGCCTTGAAACGCTCGAAGAGATCGCCGAGGAAGCAAAGGAAAGCTTCATCCATAGCGGCGGTGAAAAGTTCTCGCACATCCCCTGTCTGAACGACAGCGAGGACGGCATGAACGTTCTCGAGCAGGTCTTGCGCCGCGAATTGCAGGGCTGGGTGTGAGGAGAACGACCTGTCCTCCGTCATGCCCTTCTCTTCCGTAATCCCGGGCTTGATCTGGGATCCAGCCGCATGATGTGCAGCGCGGGTCAGGAATCTCTTTCAAGAGTCTCCCCGCCCGCTCCTTGAAATAAACATCGCCAATCCCACGTTCTTGTAGCAGCATGCGCCGTAATCCGCGCGACGTCGCGCGACGCATGCTGGAGGTTTACCGATGGACTTTACCGGTTCGGATATCACCGTCGTCGCCATAGTGGTGCTGGCGATCATCTTCCTCTATTCCGCCATCAAGACGGTGCCACAGGGTTTCCGCTTTACCGTCGAAAGGTTCGGTCGCTATACGCGCACCCTGGAGCCCGGCCTCAACCTGATCATCCCCTTCATCGATCGTATCGGCTCGAAGATGAACGTGATGGAGCAGGTGCTCGACGTTCCGACGCAGGAAGTGATCACCAAGGACAACGCGTCGGTCACGGCGGACGCGGTCGCCTTCTATCAGGTGTTGAACGCCGCCCAGGCGGCCTATCAGGTTTCCAATCTCCAGCAGGCGATCCTCAACCTCACGATGACCAACATCCGCTCCGTCATGGGTTCGATGGACCTCGACGAGCTTCTGTCTAACCGCGACAAGATCAACGACCGTCTCCTGCATGTTGTCGACGATGCGGCAAGCCCGTGGGGCCTGAAGATCACCCGCGTCGAAATCAAGGATATCCGTCCGCCGAAGGATCTTGTCGACGCCATGGCACGCCAGATGAAGGCGGAGCGTGAAAAGCGCGCGCAGGTTCTGGAAGCCGAGGGCTCGCGAAATGCGCAGATCCTGCGCGCCGAGGGCGCCAAGCAGGCCGCCGTGCTTGAGGCGGAAGGACAACGTCAGTCGGCGTTCCTCAATGCAGAAGCCCGCGAGCGGCAGGCCGAAGCCGAAGCCAAGGCAACGCGGCTTGTTTCCGAGGCCATCGCGTCAGGTGACGTGCAGGCGATCAATTACTTCGTGGCTCAGAAATACACCGAGGCCATGCAGGCAATCGGCTCCGGCCCCAATTCCAAGGTCGTGCTGATGCCCATGGAGGCCTCATCGCTTGTTGGCTCGCTCGGTGGCATTGGTGCCATCGCGCGCGAAGTGTTCGGCGATCAACCGGCCACAGCCCCTCGCGCCGCCCAGCCGGCAGCCCGTCCGCGCACGACGCCGGCGATCAATCCGACGCGTGAGGGCTGAGCATGTTGCTCGACCTCGCAAGCCGTCTAGGCGCATGGTCATGGTGGGTGATAGGCGTAGTGCTTCTCGTGCTCGAGATCATTGCGCCCGGCGTCTTCCTGTTCTGGATCGGGCTCGCGGCCATCGCGACGGGGGCCCTTTCACTCGCCTTCTGGGGTGCCGCCTTCTGGCCATGGCAGGTTCAGGCCGTCGTCTTCGTGGCACTCTCCTTCCTGGCGGTTCTTGTCGGCCGTTCGTTTCTCAGGCGCGGTGAAAACGACAGCGACGAACCGACCCTCAACCGGCGTGGCGAAAGCATGATCGGGCGGGTCGTGACTGTCACCGACGCAATCGAGAACGGACGTGGCCGCGTAAAGATCGGCGACACGACATGGAGCGTCTCCGGGCCGGATGCGTCAGCTGGCGCGAAGGTCCGAATTGTCAGTGCGTCGGGGAATGACTTGCGGGTGGAGGCGGAGTGACCTTATTCTCCCTCTGGGGAGAAGAAGTGATCAAGCCACGCCGATCCTCAAGAGATCGTGGAAGTGCACGATGCCTTCCACCTTGCGGCCTTCGACAACCAGCAATGCCGAAATGTTGTGGTCGTTCAGCATAGCCATCGCGGTCATCGCCAGCGTATCGGTGCGAATGGTTTTCGGAGCACGCGTCATGATGTCCTCGACCTTCGTTTCCTTGAGGTTTCGGCCCATGTGACGGGCAATATCGCCGTTTGTGACGATCCCTGCGAGGTTGCCCTCGCCATCCAACACGCCAACGCAGCCGAAGCGCTTTTCCGACAGCACCATGGCTGCATAGGGAAGCAAAGTCCCCAGGCCCACAAGCGGGACTTCCTCGCCCGTATGCATGATCTCGGAAACCTGCGTCAGCGATGCACCCAGCTTGCCGCCGGGGTGGAAGGTGCGGAAATCGGATGCCGAAAAGCCGCGCGCCTCGAGAAGCGAGATCGCGAGTGCATCGCCAATGGAAAGCTGCATCATCGTCGATGTTGTCGGGGCCAGCCCGTGCGGGCAGGCCTCTTTCTCCTTGGGCAACAACAGCGCGACATCGGACGCGCGCGCAAGTGCAGATTTCTCCCCGGAGGTGATGGCGATGAGCGGGATCGAAAAGCGCCGGGAAAACGCAATGATCCCCTGCATTTCGGCAGACTCACCGCTCCAGGACAGCGCGAGGATAACGTCATCGCGGGTGATCATGCCGAGATCACCGTGATTGGCTTCAGCGGGATGCACGAAGAAGGCGGGCGTCCCCGTCGAGGCGAAGGTTGCCGCAATCTTGGAGCCGATATGGCCGCTCTTGCCAACGCCGGTGACGATGACGCGACCGCGGCTTTGCCCGATTGTGGTGACCGCGCGCGCGAACGCCTCGCCAAGCGGGCCATCCAGCGCAGCCCCGAGAGCAGCGAGGCCCTGCATGCCCGTCTCGACCGTGCGCTTGCCTGAGCCGATGAGATCGATCCGGTCGGGTGCGAATACCTTGTCTATCATGGAGAAGCGGCCTCTTCCTGCCCGGGAACTTTGCGTCCTTCAGCCCTCATAGGACTTCTGCCCTATATAGTCAAAAGATGGCGCGTTCCTAGTGTTACGTCCAGATTGCCACGCAGATCGTGACGTCAACGACCTGTTTACCATGTTTGTTTATTTTTCGACCAAACCGCACACATACGGCAAGGTCCGCAGGTCATGACCAGAAAAACAAACAAGAACAGAAATCTATGGTCAACCAGCATTCTGGTGCCCGCCGCAGCCATCCTGTGCCTCGCAAGTCTTGGACAACCGGCGCTAGCCCAGACTGTCAAGAGCACGGATACCTCTGCGTCCTCTGACAACACGGCAGATCCGAACCTATCGCCAACTGATACCGACACAACGAGCGCCGCAGCAGCGGGCGATACCGCCAAGAAGGGTCCGCTCTTCTCCGCAGATGACATCAGCGAGGCAACGGTATCACAGCGCGACAACCTTCGCACCGGCGCAATCAGTGATCGCGAAAACAGCATCGATAGCCTGCGTCGCAAGCCGGCCGAAGCCGATCCGAGCGGGATCCGCATCGGAAGCTTTATCCTGAGGACGTCTATCGGAAACGGTATTGGCGTTGAGCGAACCGTATCCGGTGGCACATCTTCGACCCGCAGCTACCTGCAGACGGATGGCAAGGGGGAACTGGTCTCCGACTGGGACCTGCATGAACTCCGCGTCACCGGTGAAGGTGTCTGGCAGAAGAATATTGGTGGCTCGGGTGAAACCAACCCTTCGGCCAATCTCGATGCCAGCTTGCGTCTCGATGTCGACAGACTGACGACACTCAAGCTGACCGGCGGTTATCATTTCTACCGTGAGACCTCCACGGACCCGAACTCGATTTCTGGCGCGAATGTGCAGTCCGGCGTCAATCAGTTGAGCGGTGGCATCGAGGCAAAGCGCGAATTCGGTCAATTCCGTGGAACGGTCGGCGCCACGGTTACGCGCAGCATCTATGGGGCTGCGACCCTGAATGACGGCACGAACTATTCGATGAGTGACCGCAACGAAACGACCGGCGAGTTGCGGCTGCGCGTTGGCTATCAGATTTCCCCTGCCCTTACTCCCTTTGTCGAAGGCAATGCCGGCCGCCTCTTCTACGATCAGACGCTCGACCGGAGCGGTTACAACCGCAGTGCCAGCTATGTCGGGCTAAAGGCAGGTACCGAACTCGATCTGGGCGAGAAGCTGCGTGGCGAGCTGGCTGCCGGTTACCGGACCATGACCTTCCGCGACAGCCGCCTCCCCAGCATCAATGCACTGACGATCGACGGCAGCGCTACGTGGTCACCGCTGCGCGGCACCGACGTAACCCTGGGCGTTTCCACCGGCATGGATCCCTCAACGACTTCGGGCGTCAGCGGATCAACCTATTATGCGCTGAATGCGGCCATCGCCCATGAGATGATCGACCGGCTGGTTGCGCGGCTCTCGGGCACCGCGACATTCTGGAATTTCAAACCCGCGGGCACCATCGCCAATGAGCATGAATTTGTTGCCGACATGGGTCTGACCTGGTCGATGAATTCCTCGGTCGATCTGGCAGGCGACCTGATATGGGATCGCACCGAATTCCAGAACGCTGGCAACAGCACGGTCTGGAAAGCCATCGCCTCGATCAGGGTCAAGCGCTGATACACTCAACACCATTACGCAAAACGGCGGCCGAAAAGGCCGCCGTCCATATTTGGGGAATGTGAAGGCAACTCAGGCCTTGAGAGATGCCAGAAGAGCCTTGAGATCGGCCTCAACCGTATCACGCAGGTCGTCGCGCGAAAGAGCATAGGCGACATTGGCCATGACATAGCCTTCCTTCATGCCGCAGTCATAGGTCTTGCCGGTAAAGCGGTAGCCGTAGAAGGGCTGTTTCGCGGCGAGCTTCAGCATGCCGTCAGTCAACTGGATTTCGTTCCCCGCGCCACGTTCCTGGGTGGCGAGGATATCGAAGATTTCCGGCTGCAGGATGTAGCGGCCGTTGATGAAAAGGTTGGACGGCGCAGTGCCTGGAGCCGGCTTCTCGACCATGCCCGAAATGCTGAAGCCACCCTCCATTTCCTCGCCGATGCCGACAATCCCGTATTTGTGTGCCAGCGACGGATCGCATTCCTCGACGGCGACGATGTTGCCTCCGGTGCGCGCATGAAGGTCAACCATGCCCTTCATGCAAGCGACATCCGACTTCATCAGCATGTCCGGGAGCAGCAGTGCGAACGCCTCATTGCCAACGATATCGCGAGCGCACCACACGGCGTGGCCGAGGCCAAGAGCTTCCTGCTGGCGGGTAAAGCTTGCAGCACCGGCAGGCAGACGCTGCTTTTCCAGCAGCGTGAGCTCGGCCTTCTTGTTGCGCTCCTTGAGCGTCTGCTCCAGCTCGAACTGGATGTCGAAATAGTCTTCGATGGCCGCCTTGTTGCGGCCCGTCACGAACACGAAGTGTTCGATCCCGGCCTCGATGGCTTCGTCAACCACATACTGCAGGACGGGCTTGTCAACGACGGTGATCATTTCCTTGGGCAATGCTTTGGTCGCCGGAAGCATGCGTGTGCCGAAACCTGCGACTGGAAAAACTGCTTTACGTATCAATTTTGTATGACTCATAGAAAATCCCAACCTTCTGAGGCGTTCAAATCACGGCTGTGATAACATGGCTTTTTATTCAAAAAACGACTACACTCATTTAATGGGACGCGGCGCGTAAAAGAAAAATTTGGCAAGGTAAAGAATTTGTTGAGAAGGTCCCTGTAGCTTATCCGACATGACGCTCACTCGAGAGGAGCAATGACAGATGAAGCATGCAGTGAAGAAAAACATCAACATGGCATTGCGCGCAGGCGCTGCAGCCCTGTTCATGACACTCGCGCCGTCATTTGCATTTGCAGACGCCGGCTTTCAGAAGTGGATTGGCGCCTTTTATCCCGAGGCGGTCAAGGCAGGCATCACGCGCCAGACGTTCGAATCTGCCTTTTCAGGGATCACCGAGCCGGACCACGACGTCCTGCAGAAGGCGCAGTTCCAGCCCGAATTCACCACAGCAATCTGGGATTATCTGGATACACGCGTGAACACGTTCACCGTTCGCAACGGTCAGAACGTCGAAAATCGCTACATGCGTCCATTGACCTCGATCGAGCGCTATTTCGGTGTCGACCGCAATGTCCTGATGGCGATCTGGTCGATGGAAACCAATTATGGCGCGGTCCTCGACAAGACCGACAAGCTGCACTACGTGCCGCAGGCTCTCGCAACGCTGGCTTATGCAGATCCCAAGCGCGCTGGATATGCCCGCAAGCAGCTGATTGCAGCACTCAAGATCATTCAGGCCGGCGATATTCCTGCACGGCAGATGACAGGTTCGTGGGCAGGCGCCATGGGCCATACCCAGTTCATTCCGACGAGCTATCTGCTTTATGGCGTCGACGCTGACGGCAACGGCAAGCGGGATATCTGGCATTCCGTTCCGGATGCACTGGCCACTGCGGCCAACCTTCTTCAGAAGAACGGCTGGCAGGCAGGCCGCACCTGGGGCTACGAAGTTGTTGCTGCTGGCAATGCCTCGGCGCTTGAGGGCAAGACGAAGACTGTCGCGGAATGGCAGCGCCTTGGCTTTCGCCGTGCATCGGGGTCCGCCTTCAAGTATCCCGATGAGCGCGCGACGCTGAAAATGCCCGCGGGCGCCAATGGTCCGGCCTTCCTGATGACGAAGAACTACTATGTCATCAAGCGCTACAATGCCTCGGACTCCTATGCGCTCGCCGTTGGCCTTCTCGCCGACCGTCTCGCTGGCGGCAAGGGCCTGCAGCAGAACTGGCCGCGCCCGGCTGGCTCGCTCAACGTCGACGAAAAGTTCGAGATCCAGTCGCGCCTCAAGGCGCTGGGCTACTATGACGGCGAAGTGGACGGCAACCTCGGGACCAGCTCAAAGGCTGCGATCGTCGCCTTTGAATCACGCAACGGCCTGAACGGGACAGGCGAACCCTCAAAGGTCCTGCTTCAGCATTTGCGCCGCTGATCGTTTTGATCGCCGCGCGAAGCATGGTATGACATCCGGCATCGGAAACGGTGCCGGATTTTGCTTTTGAAGCACGTTGAACGGCATATCGAGAATGCGGCACATGAAATCGAAAGTCCTGAAACTCGTCGCCATAGGAATGTCGGTGCTCCTCGTTTCAGGTCCGGCGCCGGCCCAGGATGGTGCGAAGCCTCATCGATCGATCCTCGAGTTGCTGTTCGGCTCGTTCCGGCGCCAGCCGGCCCAGCAACCGTCAGACCTGGCACCTGCGCCGAAGAAGCCCAAGCCCAGGAAATCGCCCAGCATCATCAATATCGACACCACGAAGCAGAAGCCCCCGGCCGAAAAACTGGTCGATGCGCGACACATTCTCGTGGCTGGCGACTTTATGGCTGCAGCGCTGGGGGATGGCCTGCAGACGACGTTCGGCGATGCAGCCGGCGTGATCGTGGATCAGAAGACCAACAGCGCCTCAGGCCTGGTCCGCAAGGACTATTATGACTGGCTGGGCTCGCTCCCGGGCCTGCTCGACACGCTGAAACCAGCCCTTCTCGTGGTGCAATTGGGCGCGAACGATCGCCAGAAGATGACCGTCGACGGTGTGCGCGAAGAGTTTCACAGCGACAAGTGGACGGCGGCCTATCAGCAGCGGATCAAGGATCTCACGGACATCGCCGTCAAACGCCATGTGCCCATCGTATGGGTTGGCATTCCGCCGTTCCAGTCGCCATCGCTCACCGCCGATGTCGTTACGATCAACCTGATGCTGCGCCAGCAGGTCGAGGCATCCGGCGGTATCTATGTCGATGTCTGGGATGGCTTTGTCGATGGCAGCGGCAAGTTTTCGGCCACTGGTTCGGACGTTGATGGCCAGCAGGCGCGCCTGCGCAGTGCTGACGGCGTGGGCATGACCAAGGCTGGCAAGGCCAAGCTCGCCTTCTATGTCGAAAAGGTCGCGCGCCGCATATTGGGCGATTCCATTATCGCACCGGTGCCCGGCGCGGATCTCAACGCGACACTGCCCGTCGCGACGACGGTGGTGCCGCAGAAGGCCACCGTTGTGGTCCGCACGGAGCCCGTCAGCCTCAACGATCCTTCGTTCGATGGAAGCGCTGCGCTTTCGCAGGCAACCACGCCGCCAGCCGATTCCATCAACCCGCGCGACCTGCTGGTCGCACATGGCGATCCGGGCAAGGCCCCGACCGGTCGCATCGATGATTTCGCCATCCCCGCCAAATGAAAAAGCCGCCCTTCGGGCGGCTTTCTGTTTCAAGATATGAGCGATCTCAGCGCGGCAGGATCGTCGAACCCATCAGCGCTTCGTCGATGGCTGCAGCAGCCTGACGACCCTCGCGGATAGCCCAGACAACCAGCGACTGGCCACGACGTACGTCACCGGCGGTCCAGAGCTTTTCGACGGAGGTCTTGTAGTCGTGGGCATTGGCAACCACGTTCTGCGAGCCACGCTTGTCGGTCGAGACGACAAGCTTGTCGCCCAGATCCTTCAGCACGCTATCCGTGAAGGGACCACGGAAACCGATGGCGATGAAGGCAAGGTCAGCCTTGATGATGAACTCGGTTCCGGCAATCGGCTTGCGCTTGTCATCCACCTGCACGCACTTCACGCCGGTCAAGATGCCATCTTCGCCGACGAATTCGAGCGTACCGACCTGGAATTCGCGAACGGCGCCTTCGGCCTGCGATGAAGAGGTGCGCATCTTGGTTGCCCAGTACGGCCAGACGGCAAGCTTGTCTTCCTTTTCCGGCGGCTGCGGACGAATGTCGAGCTGGGTTACGCGGACCGCGCCCTGACGAAATGCCGTGCCGACGCAGTCCGAAGCGGTATCACCGCCACCGACGACGACGACGTGCTTGCCGCCGGCCAGGATCGGATCGGACGGCCAGCCGACGCTGTCGATGTCTTCGCGGCCAACGCGACGGTTCTGCTGCACGAGATAGGGCATGGCGTCATGAACGCCGGCCAGATCGACGCCCGGAATACCAGCTTCGCGCGGAGTTTCGGAACCGCCGCAATAAAGCACTGCATCGTGTTCTGCAATGAGCTTGTCTACCGGAATATCGACGCCGATGTTGAAGCCGTAGTGGAAGGTCACGCCCTCACCCTGCATCTGTTCGACGCGTCGATCGATGAAGTTCTTCTCCATCTTGAAGTCCGGAATACCATAGCGCAGCAGGCCGCCGGCCTTGGATTCGCGCTCATAGACATGCACTTCGTGACCGGCACGTGCGAGCTGCTGGGCCGCGGCCATACCAGATGGACCCGAACCGATGACGGCGACACGCTTGCCGGTCTTCACCGTTGCGGGCTGCGGCACGATGTAGCCAAGCTCATAGGCCTTGTCGGCAATCGCCTGCTCGACGGTCTTGATGGTGACCGGAATATCTTCCAGGTTCAGCGTGCAGGCTTCTTCGCAAGGCGCCGGGCAAACGCGTCCGGTGAATTCCGGAAAATTGTTGGTCGAGTGCAGGTTGGCGATCGCCTCCTGCCACTTGCCGCTATAGACGAGATCATTCCAGTCCGGGATCTGGTTGTGCACCGGGCAACCGGTATCACCGTGACAGAACGGAATGCCGCAATCCATGCAACGGGCGGCCTGTTTCTGAACCTCGGCATCCGACATCGGGATCGTGAATTCGCGAAAATGGCGAATACGGTCCGACGCCGTCTGATACTTCGCCATCTGTCGGTCGATTTCCAGAAAACCTGTTACCTTACCCATGATATTCCCACCCTGTTTACCGGGTCCTGCTGGCAGGGCGCATTCTCTTTGCAAAAGGCCGCCAGCCCGGTTGAAATCCTGTCACTCTCGGTGTCCGCCGCGGCAGGAGACTTGGGGAACACGGAAAACCCGGTGTCCCTCGTGCCCCTGCCAAGGCTGCAAGCAAACGGCTTATTCAGCCGCCACGCTCATCTTCATGCGCTCCATGTCCTCAAGGGCACGGCGATATTCGACCGGCATGACCTTGCGGAATTTCGGGCGGTAGTCCGCCCAGTGCTCAAGGATTTCCTTGGCGCGCTGGGAGCCCGTGTAGTGAAGATGGTTGGCGATGAGCTGATAGAGACGCTCTTCGTCATGGCGGGTCATGTCACCCGACACATCGACGCGGCCCTTGTGCATCAGGTCGCCACCGTGGTGATGAAGCTTTTCAAGCATGTCGTCCTCTTCGGGGACGGGCTCGAGCTCAACCATGGCCATGTTGCAACGCTTGGCGAAATCGCCTTCTTCGTCGAGAACATAGGCCACGCCGCCGGACATGCCGGCCGCAAAGTTGCGGCCCGTCTTGCCCATGACGACAACCACGCCGCCGGTCATGTACTCGCAGCCATGGTCACCCACGCCTTCGACGACAGCAACCGCTCCGGAGTTGCGAACGGCAAAGCGTTCACCAGCCACACCGTTGAAGTAACATTCGCCGGAGATCGCGCCGTAGAGCACGGTGTTGCCGACGATGATCGAGTTTTCAGGTACGATCCTGGTGTTTTCAGGCGGCCGAACGATGATCTTGCCGCCCGAGAGGCCCTTGCCGACATAGTCGTTGCCGTCACCGATGAGGCGGAAGGTAACGCCGCGTGCCAGGAAGGCACCGAACGACTGTCCGGCCGTGCCACGCAGCGTGACATCGATCGTGTCGTCCTTCAGGCCCTTGTGGCCGTAGCGCATCGCGACTTCGCCGGAGAGCATGGCACCTGCCGAGCGATCAACGTTCTTGATCGTGACGTCGAAAGCGGTCGGTGTCTTGCTTTCCAGAGCCGGCATTGCCAGCTCGATCATCTTGCGGTCGAGAACGTCTTCGATCGGATGATGCTGACGCTCGGTCCAGTAGGTGGCGGACTTCGGCGCATCGACTTTGTGGAAGATGCGGCTGAAGTCGAGGCCCTTGGCCTTCCAGTGCGAGATCAGCGCTTCCTGACCGAGGAAATCGGTCTGGCCGATGATTTCGTCGAGACGGGTAAAGCCCATGGAGGCCAGCAGTTCACGCACTTCTTCCGCAACAAAGAAGAAGAAGTTGATGACATGCTCGGGCGCACCCTTGAAGCGCTTGCGGAGCACCGGATCCTGGGTGGCGACGCCAACCGGGCAGGTGTTGAGATGGCACTTGCGCATCATGATGCAGCCCGCCGCAATCAGCGGAGCGGTCGAGAAGCCGAATTCATCCGCGCCCAGCAACGCGCCGACGATGACGTCCCGGCCGGTCTTGAGGCCACCATCGACCTGCAGCGCAACGCGCGAACGCAGGCCATTGAGAACCAGCGTCTGGTGCGTTTCGGCAAGGCCGATTTCCCAAGGGCTACCGGCATGCTTCAGCGACGTCAGCGGCGATGCGCCCGTTCCGCCGTCGTAGCCGGAAATCGTGATGTGGTCTGCGCGCGCCTTGGCAACGCCGGCGGCAACCGTGCCGACGCCGACTTCCGAGACGAGCTTGACCGAGATGTCGGCCTTCGGGTTGACGTTCTTCAGGTCGAAGATCAGCTGTGCCAGATCCTCGATTGAGTAGATGTCGTGGTGCGGCGGCGGCGAGATAAGGCCGACACCCGGCGTCGAATGACGGGTCTTGGCAATCGTCGCATCCACCTTGTGGCCGGGCAGCTGACCGCCTTCGCCGGGCTTCGCACCCTGCGCGACCTTGATCTGGAGCACGTCGGCGTTGACCAGGTATTCGGTCGTCACGCCAAAACGGCCGGAGGCCACCTGCTTGATTGCCGAGCGCTCGAGCGGCAGCGTGCCGTCCGGCTTCGGCAGGTAGCGGTCGGATTCTTCGCCGCCCTCACCCGTGTTGGACTTGCCGCCGATCCTGTTCATGGCAACGGCGAGTGTGGTGTGGGCTTCGCGGCTGATCGAGCCGAACGACATGGCGCCGGTTGCAAAACGCTTCACGATCTCGGAGGCCGGCTCGACTTCATCAACGGAAATCGGCTTGCGGCCAAGAGCGGCTGCATCCTTGATGGTGAAGAGGCCACGAATGGCGTTCAGGCGCTGTGTCTCGTTGTTGACCAGCGTCGAGAACTCGTGGAACCGGTCGCGCGAGTTTCCACGCGCGGCGTGCTGCAGCGAGGCAATCGCATCCGGCGTCCAGGCATGGCCTTCGCCACGCTTGCGGAAGGCATATTCGCCGCCGACATCGAGCGTTCCGGCCAGAACCGGATCGTTGCCAAACGCAGCATGATGGCGAACCACCGTTTCCTCAGCGATTTCCTCAAGGCCAATGCCTTCGATGGTGGTGGCGGTGCCGAAGAAGAACTTGTCGACCAGCTTCGAGGAGAGACCGATCGCGTCGAAGATCTGCGCGCCGCAATAGGACTGGTAGGTCGAAATGCCCATCTTGGACATGACCTTCAGGATGCCCTTGCCCACTGCCTTGATGTAGCGGTAGACCACTTCGTCCGCCGACACTTCCTGCGGAAATTCGCCACGGCTGTGCATATCGATCAGCGTATCGAATGCGAGGTAGGGGTTGATCGCTTCCGCGCCATAGCCGGCGAGACAGCAGAAGTGATGCACTTCGCGCGGCTCGCCCGATTCCACCACGAGACCGACCGACGTGCGGAGGCCCTTGCGGATCAGGTGATGATGCACGGCAGCGGTCGCCAGCAGCGCCGGGATCGCAATGCGGTCCGGCCCGATCTGACGGTCCGACAGGATGATGATGTTGTAGCCGCTGGTGACGGCAGCCTCGGCGCGTTCACAGAGACGATCGATCATAGCCGGCATGCCTTCGGCGCCCAACTCGGCTTCATAGGTGAAGTCGAGCGTCTTGGTGTCGAAGCGGTCTTCCGTGTGCCCGATCGAGCGGATCTTTTCGAGGTCGCCGTTGGTCAGGATCGGCTGGCGAACTTCCAGGCGCTTGGCCTTGGAGGCACCCTTGTGATCCAGGATGTTCGGACGCGGCCCGATGAACGAGACGAGGCTCATGACGAGCTCTTCACGGATCGGATCGATCGGCGGGTTCGTCACCTGCGCGAAGTTCTGCTTGAAATAGGTATAAAGCAGCTTCGACTTCGACGACATGGCCGAAATCGGCGTATCGGTGCCCATCGAGCCAATCGCTTCCTGACCCGTGGTCGCCATCGGCGACATGAGGATTTTCGTATCCTCGACGGTGTAACCGAAAGCCTGCTGTCGATCGAGGAGCGACACATCGCGGCGCAGCGCACGCGGCTCAACCGGCTTCAGGTCTTCGAGGATCAGCTGGGTGTTGTCCAGCCACTGGCGGTAGGGGTGCGCGTTGGCGAGCGAGGACTTGATTTCCTCGTCGGAGATAATGCGTCCCTCTTCCATGTCGATCAGCAGCATCTTGCCCGGCTGCAGGCGCCACTTGGTGACGATCTTGTCCTCGTCCACCGGCAGAACACCGGCCTCGGAGGCCATGATCACGCGATCATCGGATGTCACGATGTAGCGGGCCGGACGCAGACCGTTGCGGTCGAGCGTCGCGCCAATCTGGCGGCCATCGGTGAAGGCGACGGCAGCGGGACCGTCCCACGGCTCCATCAGCGCAGCATGATATTCGTAGAATGCCTTGCGGTCTGCGCCCATGAGCTGGTTGCCAGCCCAGGCTTCCGGGATCAGCATCATCACGGCATGCGCCATGGAGTAACCGCCGCGCACGAGAAACTCGAGCGCGTTGTCGAAACAGGCGGTGTCCGACTGACCTTCATAGGAGATTGGCCAGAGCTTGGAGATGTCTTCACCGAACAGCGGCGAGGACACGGAAGCCTGACGGGCCGCCATCCAGTTGACGTTGCCGCGCAGCGTGTTGATTTCGCCGTTGTGGGCGACCATGCGATAGGGGTGCGCCAGCTTCCAAGACGGGAAGGTGTTGGTCGAGAAGCGCTGGTGCACGAGAGCCACGGCGCTTTCAAAACGCGGATCGGTCAGATCCTTGTAGTAGGCGCCAACCTGATAGGCCAGGAACATGCCCTTGTAGACCACGGTCGTGGTCGACAGCGAGACGATATAGAAACCGTTATCACGACCCTCGGTCTCGGCGTGAATGATGTTGGATATCACCTTGCGCAGGGTGAACAGACGGCGCTCAAACTCTTCGCGGGTCGCTGCACCCTCACCCATGCCGATGAAGACCTGAACGTGGTAGGGCTCGGTGGCCGCAATGTCGGGCGCCTTGGAAAGCGACGAATTGTCGACCGGAACGTCGCGGAAGCCGATGAGCACCTGACCTTCATCCGCGATGACCTTGCGGAAGACGTCCTTGATATGCTCGCGCTCGGCCGCATCCTGCGGCATGAACATGAAGCCCACGGCATATTCGCCAGCCTTCGGCAGCGTGATGCCCTGCAGCGCCAGTTCCTCGCGGAAGAAGCGATCGGGGATCTGCACCAGAATGCCCGCGCCGTCGCCCATGAGCGGGTCTGCGCCGACGGCACCGCGATGCGTCAGGTTTTCGAGCATGAACAGACCGTCCTTGACGATCTGGTGCGACTTCACACCCTTCATGTGGGCAGCGAAGCCAACGCCGCAAGCGTCATGCTCGTTCATAGGGTTATATAGACCCTGGGCGTCCGGCAGGCCTTTGGCGATGGCGCGGGTTTTCGTAGCCGTCGTCTTTGCGGCTGCGATCTCCAAACCCGATGCGCTAGATGGCGACAATTCCGTCATCGTCCTTCCTCCATGAAACCTGACCGTGGACCCCGTCCCCGGACCTTCAGTGTCTATTTGCCTTGCGAACGCACACCATTCGCGAATTCGCATTTTTTGCACAACCCACCCTCAAGCCTTGCCCCTTTTCCGGGAAGCACGCAGCAGGTGTTTATGCTATGCCTTGATTGACGTCCCTCTGGCTGGATTTGCATCCACAAGCGACTACGGGACTATAACGCGAATTGATGCTGGTACCAGCATTTTTCGAGCCTTTACGGTCCTCAAGACCGAAATAGGACAGCATGACTGTCCTATTTCGTACGCTCTATGCCAGAAACCCTTAACGACCGCAAGGGCCTGTCATGAAAATATTCACCAAACCTGCCACGAACTTTCATCAAGTTGCGGTTTTTGGAAATTTTATTTCAAGAAATACAAAAAATATTTCCCAAAGTTTCGATTTCTCCACCGGAGCGAGTCCGAAGAGCAACCGTCTGGCTGTCACGCTGCATCTTCGCTAAGGTCACGCTCAAGACACCCAAAATAGGAATGACAGCGGATGTTTTTTGCTTCTGACAACTGGGCCGGCGCGCACCCGAAGATTGCCGAGAGACTGGCGACTGAAGCGGGCGGATTTGCCCCGGCCTACGGAACCAGCCCCCTCGACAAGAAAGTCGAGCAGACATTCAACGACATCTTCGAGCGCGAAGTGGCGGTCTTTTTCGTGTCGACCGGAACTGCCGCCAATTCGCTTGCGCTGGCCAGTGTCGGGCGTCCCGGCGGCGTCATTTTCTGCCACGACAGTGCGCATGTGTTTTGCGACGAGTGCGGCGCGCCCGGTTTCTTCTCAAGCGCAGCACGTCTCTCACCCGTCAATGGCGCCGACGGCAAGATTGACCCGGTCAGCCTTGAACGCGCAATCCATGCGGTTCCTCCGGGTTTCATCCATGCGGGTCAGCCGATGGCCGTCACGATCACGCAGTCGACCGAAAGCGGCACACTTTACGCGTTGGACGAGATCGAGCGGATAGCCGGCATTGCGCGCACGCACGACATTCCGCTGCATATGGATGGCGCGCGCTTCGCCAATGCACTGGTCTCGCTCAATGTCTCGCCGGCCGAAATGACGTGGAAGCGCGGCGTCGACATTCTCTCCTTCGGTGGCACCAAGAACGGTTGCTGGTGTGCGGAGGCAATCGTCTTCATGAACCCGGAACAGGCCCGCCAGCTACCATTCATCCGCAAGCAATCGGCACAACTCTTTTCGAAGACGCGCTTTGTCGCGGCACAGTTCGAGGCCTATTTCGAGGACGACCGTTGGCTGGCTCTGGCAGCGCACGCCAACCGCATGGCAGATCGCCTGCGCACCGGTATCGACGGCAGCAACACCGCACGCCAGGCCTGGTCAACGTCCGCGAATGAAGTTTTTGCAATCTTCAAGAAGGACACGGCCGCTGCGCTGCGCGCCGCAGGTGCCCAGTTTTATGACTGGCATGGGATTCCTGCCCACCTGCACAACGAGATCGGCGAGGATGAAACGCTCGTCCGTCTGGTGACGGCCTTCGCGACCAGCGAGGACGAAGTTGACCGTTTTGTTTCCGGGCTTCGCGGGTAACAGCCCGATCACGGGTTCCTCACGAAAATCGAGGCCGCGATAACATCGGCCTCACATTCTCATCACGCGCGCTTGATCGCCACTCAAGCGGCATTGATTTCCAATTGATCGGGCGATCTGCGACATTCTCCTCACCGGACGACAACGCCCCGGCTGCTCCAGAAAGAGCAGACTTCCAGTTCAAGAGGAGACCTCACATGTCCACCAAGACCGCAATCAGCGCATCCGTTCTCGCCAGCGCCGTTCTCATGGCCGTTTCGTCCGCAAGCCTTGTATCCAGCGCCGGCACCGCCGCTGCCGCCGAAAAGGAAAAGTGCTTCGGTGTTGCCATGGCTGGCAAGAACGACTGCGCCGCTGGCCCGGGCACGACCTGCGCCGGCACCTCCAAGGCCGACTATCAGGGCAACGAATGGAAGTACGTCGCCAAGGGCACGTGCATGACCATGAAGCTGCCGGGCGACCGCAAGGGTTCGCTGAGCCCCCTGACGCGCGACATGCCTGCATAACAGGCAGCAATGCGGATGAGACCGGCGGGTGCCCCACCGCCGGTCCATCTCATCAATCTGGAGACGGGAGTGAGCAACATGCACGCAGCTAAGAAACCCGAAAACGCCAATTACGCGAACTCCCTGCCCCTGCGGGCGGGCGCGGGCTTCAAGACCCAGCATGCCGCTGCGATTCTCGACGACGACTACGCAATCGGTTTCCTTGAAGTGCATGCCGAAAACTACATGGGCGCCGGTGGGCATCCTCACCGCATTCTTTCTCGCATGCGGGAGCAGTTTCCGCTCTCTCTCCATGGCGTGGGACTCTCAATCGGTTCCGAAACCGGCCTTGATCCGGTGCACCTCGCACGCCTCAAAGCCGTCATCGATCGCTATGAACCGGCGCAGGTCTCCGAACACCTCGCATGGTCGACCCACGACACGCACTATTTCAATGACCTTCTGCCCGTTCCCTACAATGAGGCAACGCTCTCGCTGGTCACCGCGCATATCCACGAAGTTCAGGAAACCCTCGAACGCCGCATCCTGCTTGAAAATCCGTCGACCTACGCCGCCTTTGAACAATCGACCATGAGCGAGACGGATTTCATCCGCGAGATCGCGCGTCGCACGGGCTGCGGCCTGTTGCTCGATGTCAACAACGTGCTGGTTTCCTCGGTCAACAACCGCTTCCGTCCGCTCTCCTACCTTGCCGACTTCCCGCTCGATCTGGTCGAGGAAATTCATCTGGCCGGCCACGCGGAAGATGTCGATGACGATGGCGCGCGCCTCCTGATTGATGCCCACGATCGCCCCGTCGCCGATGCGGTCTGGAGCCTTTATGACACCGTCATCATGCGCACAGGCCCCCTGCCGACACTGATCGAATGGGACAATGACGTGCCCGAATGGCCAATCCTGCGCCGCGAGGCACAGCTCGCCGAAGTCATCCTCGACAAATATGCCGCACGGCAGATGCTGGGGGTTCGCCATGGCTAGAACCGCCCAAAGGAAGCAGCACATCGCTCACCCGGAGGAGAATATCGGACAGGGCGCATTTGCAGCGGCACTGACAAATGTCGAAGTCGATATCCCGCAAGGGCTCGTCACACCCGACGGACGCCCCGCAACGCGGCGCTTTGGCATCTATCGCAACAATGTGATCGTCAGCCTGACGGAAGCACTGACCGAAATCTTTCCAACAGTGCGCAATCTCGTCGGGGAGGAATTCTTTCGTGCGATGGCGCGGCTCTACATCGAAGCGGAGCCACCCCGTTCGCGACTGTTGTTTGAATATGGCGAAACGTTTGCCACCTTCATTGAAGGCTTCGAACACACAGCTGACCTGCCTTTCCTGGCCGATGTCGCGCGGATCGAGCGCTCCTGGCTCGATAGTTTCCATGCAGCTGATACAACGCCCATGACATCAGAGGCGCTATCGAACGTGCCTCCGGAAGAGCTCGGAGAACTCTGCTTCGTCGCACATCCGGCGACCCGCATTATCGTCAGTCGCTATAGCGCCATCAGTATCGTGGCACGCGACCGCGCAGGAGCCACTCTTGACGATATCGATCCGTTCGAACCCGAGGCCGGTTTGATCACGCGACAGGAATTTGATCCACAAATGCGGCACTTGCCGCTGGCCAGCGCGCAGTTCGCAAGGATGCTCCTCGATGGGGAAACGCTGGGAACAGCAGCGCAATCGGCGTTCTCGCAAGATGCGTCCTTTGATCTGCCGGGCACTCTATCCGCACTTCTGCAGGCAGGCGCCTTCACTGCGGCAAAACTGAAAAACAATCGAGGAAATTGACGTGCCGATCATCACAAACCTCATCAGATGGCACGACCGTGCATTTGCCATGGCCGCCCGCCTCACCGACGGCTGGTTTCTCGGACTTTTCGCGCGCTTCGTCTTCTTTGCGGTGCTCTATTTCTATTTCCTGAATTCGTTTGGAACGAAGGTAGGCGCGGGCCTCGCCGGCTTCTTCGAAATCCAGGACGGTGCGTGGTTCCAGATCGCGCCGGTCGCTGTCGACGCTGCCGGCGGCGATGTGAGCGCAATTCCCTTCTTCCCGTGGCATGTCATCGTGCCACTTGGAACCTATATGGAATTCCTCCTGCCGTTGCTGGTCGTGACCGGACTTTTTACACGGATGGCGTCTTTCGGCATGATCGGGTTCATTGCGGTTCAGACACTGACGGACATCTACGGGCATATGGTCGATGCACAGACGATTGGTGCATTGTTCGACCGCTTCCCCGATAGCCCGATTGCCGATCAACGGCTTCTGTGGGTATTTCCCCTCGTCTATCTGGGACTTAATGGCGCTGGCATCTTCTCGCTGGATGCCATTCTCGCCCGGACCGTCAACACCCGGGCAAAAGGCATAGGGATGGCGGCAGCCTGATCTAATGATGAGCACCGAAACGCAAAAATCCCCGGTCAAGCCGGGGATTTCTGTTTTCCGGGACGAACCGCACGATAACTCGAGCGCGGTACTCCAGAGCTTAATTCAGCTGGCCTTCGATGGCCTTCGGCGCATCAGAACGCTGAGCCACGATTTCAACGCGGCGCGGCTTCATCGTTTCCGGAATTTCACGGATAAGATCGATGTGAAGCAGGCCGTTCTTCAGCGAAGCGCCGCGCACTTCGACATAGTCTGCGAGCTGGAAGCGGCGCTCGAACGCGCGCTTTGCGATGCCGCGATAAAGGTATTCGGTTTCCTTTTCGGCTTCAGCGGACTTCTCGCCTTTGACCATGAGTGCATGCTCACGTGCCTCGATGGAAAGCTCGCTCTCATCAAAGCCGGCAACCGCCATCGTGATGCGATAGGTGTTTTCGCCAGTGCGCTCGATATTGTAGGGCGGGTAGCTCTGGGACTGGTCGGGCTGGCCGACACCGTCAAGCAGATTGAAAAGACGATCGAAACCGACGGTGGAACGATAAAGGGGTGAATAATCGACGTGACGCATAGTGTCCTCCTTGAGAAGCGACTTTTTCAATGTTTTCAATATCCTTCGCCCCAGAATTGGCAGCTTGGGATGGACTGGAAGACCCTTTCGGCGTCTTCTGACCAGAAGATGGGAATTGATTTTTATCCTTCAAGAGGGGAAGACAAAGAAGCACGATCAGGAAATTGAAATGACCGAAGTCCTCCACGAAATTCCCGAAAATCCTCTGCCGGAAATTCATGCTGCGGGCTATTTCAAGAGCCATGACGGACTGGACCTGCGCTACGCTCTCTTCAAGGCCAAAACATCGCCTCCGAAGGGTACGGTGGTGCTCGCGCAGGGACGCAACGAATCCATCGAGAAATATGCCGAGACAATCAAGGATCTCGTGGATGCGGGTCTCTGGGTAGCAGCCTTCGACTGGCGTGGTCAGGGCGGGTCGGCGCGCCTCCTGAAAAACAGGCGGCTGGGACATGTTCGCCGTCTTCGCGACTACGAGCGCGATCTGGATGCATTTCTCGAGAAGATCGTGCTTCCCGACGCAAAGCTTCCATTCTTTCTGGTCGCCCATTCGCTCGGCGGCCTCGTTTCGCTTTATGCAGCGCCGCGCCTTGCGAACCGCATCGAGCGCATGGTGATCTCTGCGCCATTTCTGGGCCTGTCATCGTCGCGTCCGGCGCCGGGTTTTGTGAGGTTTGTGGCGCGGCTTGCCTGCCTCTTCGGCATGGGTCGACGTGCATCGACAGGGGATCGTGACCATTCCAATTTTGCGGGCAACCCGCTGACGTCGGATCCCGTGCGCTTTGCGCGCAATCAGGCCCTTCTCGCCCGCTTCCCGGATATCGCCCTTGGCCCACCGACGTGGCGCTGGCTCTATGAATGCCTGAAGGCCATCGGTCGTGTGACGAAGCCGCAATACCTGCAGTCGCTGAAAATCCCGACCATCGTGCTGGCCCCGACAAGGGACAGGGTTGCGTCCTATCCGCAGATGGAGGAGATGGGGCGTTATTTCCGCGCCGGCAAGGTCATCCCTATCGATGGCTCGGAACACGAGATTTTCCAGGAAGCTGACAAATATCGTGCGCAGGCGATTGCAGCTCTCCTCGCCTTCATCCCCGGTGGCATGGCCGAACCCATGTCGCTCAATTCAGGCGACGATCATCCGTCAGGCTGACAGAAGCGCCATGGCTTCTTCATGAAGCGCCGGTGTTGCCGCGGCAATGATGTGCCCACCCATTTCGGGGCGCCCGCCATCCCAGGTCGTGATCACGCCACCGGCATTCTCGATGATCGGAATAATGCCGCCCACATCATAGGGCTTCAGCTGATTTTCAATGACCAGGTCGATATTGCCGCTGGCAACCAGCATGTAGGCATAGCAGTCGCAACCATAGCGGAAGAGGCGCGCCTTCTTCTCGATCGAGCGATAGCGACGGTCGTCGTCACCCGAAAAAAGATGCGGCGAGGTCGTAAAAAGCGTGGCGTTCTGCAGACCGCCGCAGTCGCGCGTCTTCAGTGTGCGCGGACCACCTGGACCGGCGTAATGGGATGCCTTGCCGTCGGTAAAATAGCGCTCGCCTGTGAACGGCTGGTCGACCATACCCATGAGCGCGCGCCCGTTCTGGTAAAGGCCAATGAGCGTACCCCAGACAGGCAGGCCGGAAATGAACGCCCTTGTCCCATCGATCGGATCGATGACCCAGACGAACTCGCGATCGAGGCCGACATTTCCGTGCTCTTCGCCAAGGATGCCATGATCAGGAAACGCGGCTGAAATGATGTCGCGGATCGCGACCTCCGCTGCCCGGTCGCCCTCGGTTACCGGATCAAACCCACCAGCTTCCTTGTTGACGACGTCGGCGCCAGCACGAAAACGGGGCAGCGTTTCACGAGCCGCAGCCTCTGCCAAACGATCAAAAAATGCGCGGTCCGGAACCATGGTCTTCAGCCTTGCTTGAGGTCGCCCGGATTCGCACCCGGATTTTGGCTCGACAGGAAGCACAGTTGACGCCTGCGATCAAGCATCTGTCCGTCCTCGAAGCAAACTGGCTTGACGCCAACGGATCAGGCAAGGGCCAAGATAATCGCCCAATATTTAGGCACAAAATATTTTGACTATTTTCTGTGCCGAATGCATTGACAATTGTGCGATGCAATAATAATTTAACCCTACAGTCGCTCGCGGCTGTAATACCCTCCTTGGGTGTTTCCTCCCTAGATTTGACCGCGCCAACGGCGCGGTTTTTTTTGGCCGCATTGCCCCAAAGCATGTCGCACCGTAAATCGCCCAGGATTGCTCCGGGCAATGAAGTCCTGTCGAACATTTGAATGCAGAAAGGGCTTATTCCGCGGCGAAGGCGGTCCGCGCAGGAAAGACCTCAACCTCATTGACCAGGCGCGCGAGGAACCGCCCGATAAGGCTGGCGATGTGGTCGAACTCCCGCTTTTTCTCGAGGTTCGTTTCATCGACATAGAGACCACGATTGATCTCGATCTGCAGGGCCTGAAGCGCACGCGCAGGACGGCCGTAGTGCTCGGTGATGAAACCGCCCGCGTAAGGCTTGTTTCGAACCGTGAGGAAGCCGAGATCCTTCAGTATCTCGCAGGCCGCATGAGACAGGCGCGAAGACGCGCTCGTGCCATAGCGATCGCCAATGACGAAATCTGGCCTGTCCGGCAGCCCGGGGATGCGCACATTGCCCGGCATCGAATGGCAATCGATCAGAATGGCCTGACCAAAGCGGACATGGGTTCTGGCGATAAGACGGCGCAGGCAGGTGTGATACGGCTTGTAGACCGTCTCGATGCGGTTGAGCCCCTCCTCTACCGTCAGCTTGCCACGATAGATTTCGACATTCTCGGCGACAATGCGCGGGATAGTACCCAGACCACCGGCAACCCGCACCGAGGTGCGGTTGGCATGCGCCGGCAGGTCACCGGAAAACATGCGCTGATCGAGCTCGTAGGGCTCACGGTTCACATCGAGGTAAGCACGGGGGAAATGCGCGACGAGCATCGGCGCACCCAAACCGACGGCACCGGCAAACAGTTCATCCACATAGTGATCTTCGGATCTTCGGATCGCCAGGGCATCAAGCCGCGACTGCGCCAGGAAGTCCCGTGTGTACCGGCGTCCGCTATGGGGCGAATTGAACACAAACGGAATGCCGTGAAACTCAGGCTCTATGACCTCGAACAAGGAATTGGCCTGATCCGGACCGCCCATGCTTCCCTTTACCATAAATGATAGTTGCTGGTGATTTGCCTACCAAATCATGTTGCCAGCAGCAGATCGGGAAGTCCATACTAAGGGCTGTTGAGAATTGGGGTGATGCCCCGATTTATCCATTCACGGGAAATTTACCGGCGAGCGGTTACAACTGTTCACTGATTTTCCCAGACTAACATCTCGAGATGGCAGAAAAAATGAACCAGAAGATTCTCCTTGCCGAAGACGACAACGACATGCGCCGCTTCCTGGTCAAGGCGCTTGAGCGCGCCGGCTACAACGTCATGTCCTACGACAATGGCGCAAGCGCCTATGATCGCCTCCGCGAGGAACCCTTTTCGCTCCTGCTGACCGACATCGTGATGCCGGAAATGGACGGGATCGAACTGGCGCGCCGGGCAACCGAGCTCGATCCGGATCTCAAGGTGATGTTCATTACGGGCTTCGCCGCCGTCGCGCTGAACCCCGACTCGAAGGCCCCGAAGGACGCCAAGGTCCTCTCCAAGCCCTTCCACCTGCGTGACCTCGTCGATGAGGTCAACAAGCTTCTTGCAGCCTGACATCAGGCGCAGCAGGCTTTTTCCACCAGTGTGAAAAAAGCTTCAAAAACCCTATTGACGGCGCAAACCATTTTATGGTCTATGCGCCGACATCGGATGGGCGTGTAGCTCAGCGGGAGAGCACTACGTTGACATCGTAGGGGTCACAAGTTCGATCCTTGTCACGCCCACCATCCAAATTCCTTGTAAATCAAGAGTTTACGGCTCCTTCGGGAGCCGTAATGCTTTGTGCCCTTCGGACTCTCATCAAGCATGATACCCTGCTCGGCGACGCCGTGAAAACGCGGATTTTCCGACACGGCAGCTCCGGGTAAGAACAAGGCACAATGACAATGAACGAGCGTCAATGGCGACGCCGATTCCAAATTTCTTCACGATTTTGCGCGACGCTTTTATGCACCGAAAATGGTCCCCATGCGGCGATTGTTCACGAGACAACAACCCTGCCCATACGCTATGAATGCAAAGCAATTGCAGTTCAGTCAGACATGACGACGAGACTATCGATGACGTTTATCAAACTGCCCCATAGCCGCAGCGAACATATTGCCGATGGCGCCGTTCATATCATCGGCGTCGCGGCGGCAGTTGCGGCGGTGTCAGGACTTCTCGTCTGGGCCTTCATGGCCGTCCCGCACGAATGGATCTGGCCGCTCGTCTTCTACGCGATAGGCCTGGTCGCCACGTTTTCTTTCTCGGCAGCGTATAATCTGACCCTGCATGCCAGGGCACGCGCCGTGCTTCGGCGCTTTGACCATGCTGCGATCTATCTGATGATTGCAGGCACCTATACACCCATCGCCATCCTGGGCCTTGGCGGGCGCGCCGGCTGGGCGCTGGCAATTGCCTCCTGGACAATCGCTCTCATCGGTATTGTCATGAAGCTCGTCTTCTTCGAGCGCTGGCCCAAGGCTGGGTTTGTGCTCTATCTGGCACAGGGCTGGCTCGGTGTTGTTGCCGCATGGCCCCTGATCGAACATCTGCCGGCAAGCGCGTTGATCCTGATCCTGATAGGCGGCCTGACCTACACAGCAGGAACGATCTTCTATCACATGGAACGCATCCCGTTTTCGCGCGCCATCTGGCACGTCCATGTGCTGGCAGCCGCTGCGACACATTTCGCGGCTGTCCTGCTCGTTACGCCGTCAGCCTGACCAACACTTGCAAAATCCGGCGCATGGCCGCATAAGACGCGCGTTGGGTTTGGGACACCTGCCGCTCGCGGGCGCATGCGCCTTGGTGAAGTTCTCTTGAGATTTGGATGACCGAAGCTTTCCAAGCATTCGCGCCATCGGCAATGCGAGCACCGGTATCGGCGAGATGAATGCGAGAAGGAAACTTCGCAATGTCTCAATCAACGCCCCTCCCCGCGCTCGATGCGCTGAAAGATCAAGCCAAACGCCTCAGAGCAAGCCTAAGGGACGACGGCTCGGACGTCACCCACTCGAAAGCTCTGGAGCTTGTTGCCGCCCAATATGGCTTCAAGGACTGGAACACGCTGTGCGCCAAGGCGGGCAATCGTCCGCCGCTCAATCCCTGGATGCTCGGCAGCCGCGTCAGCGGTCACTACCTCGGCCAGCCTTTCACGGCGCAGATCCTCGCCGTTCAGGCGATGGCGCATGCACCAGGCCGCTACCGGATCACCTTCGATTTCGACGAAGCCGTGGATGTCGTGACATTCGACAGCTTTTCCGCCTTTCGCAAGCGTGTCGTGTGCACAATCGGCGAAGATGGCCGCACGATCGAGAAGACATCCAATGGCAGACCCCACATGGAACTCGCATGGTAGGCGCCCGCGCTGCCAATGACTCAACGCGAAAGCCACGCGCTCAATGAACGCGTGGCTTTTGTTTCGTGGTCTCAGGCCTCATCAGTAGGACTGGAAGGACGAGATGTCCTTGTTGAGCGATACCAGCGTGCTGCGGCTGGAGCCGATGGCGATGCACTTGCCGTCCATGGAGCCTTCCGAGCAGACCTTGACCGTCGCAGAACCGATGATCTCGATCGAGGAAATCTTGTTGTTCCAGGCCTTGGTCAGCTGGTCGGCACCCGTGCCGGCCTTCGTGCAGAAATGACCGCCGGTGAAATTGGCACCGGTGTAGAAGCAGATTTCGGCATCCGTGTAGTTGGTGGTCACCTTGCAGGACTTGCCAGCGCGGCAAAGGTTGGGACGACGCGGAAGGTTGTCCACCGAAGTATCGGAACGGCCACGGCTGTAGGTCGGGGTCGAAGGCGCGCTGTTGCCGGTGTTGCTGGTCGTTGCCGAAGGCATCCCGACGGAGGTCGAGTAGGTGGCAACGGCGGCGTTTGCGGCGTCGAAACCCGACATGGCAACGATGGCAACGATGGCGGACTGGGCGAAGAAGGTGCGAAGCGAGGTCATTGTCTTGGTCTCCAGAATGTTGCCCCTCGGGGCGGTTTGTTTCGATTGGCGGTGGTGTCCCCGTTCCGCCGGCTTGTTCTGCATTCGATGGAGACAGTTATAGGGTGGCGTGCGGAATGCCGCTGTTTCCAAGGGAACAGGGCAATCAGAAGACGGTTTCTTGATGAGATTTTCGCTGCAACCGCAGCCGGTGGCTGACGCTCAGGCCCAGTAGTCGCGGGCGTCGGTGGAAAGCTTTTCAAGCATGCGGGAAAAATTCGCAGGGTCCATGTTGAGGCGCAGCGCAGCGCCCACATCCTCGATCGCCGAGGGGGTGGAAAGGTTGTGGTTGTGGCGCAGCGCCAGAACCTCCGCCTGAAGGGACCGACGGTCCGGAAACGGCGTGACCGGCTGGGTCATATCCCAGTCGGTCACGAATATGGCTCTGAGGATAGGCGGCAGGCAGGAGGCGAAATCCAGCGCGGTCTGGATATCGACGTGCCCACGGAAAACCCTGAAGACCGCTTCGACCATCGTGTAGCACTGATGCGTCGTCTGCAGCATCGATATACGCTTCAGATCGTCCATGAACTTTTCGAAATCACGCGACGCCAGAAAATATTCCTGCGGCATCGGCATTGGCTCACCCCGAAATATCGACCACGCCGCAATCACCGGCTTCGGACGCAAAGGCGATCAGCTTGCCGGATTTCGACCAGGCAAGCGAGGTGATCGCCCCCTTGCCAGGGCGGCGCATCAACACTTCCTTTTCGTCGGCAATGCGAACGAGCAGGATCATGCCGTCGGAATAACCGATGGCGACGACCTCTTCGAGCGGGTGACAGGAAACGGCGGTCGCAAGAATATTGCCGCGCGTACCAAGCTCCAGCGGCGGCTTGCCCATGGGGCCATCCTTGGCGGAGAACGGCCAGACGATAGCCGCCGGCGCGCCTGAAGACGCAAGCCATTTGCCCTTGACCGACCAGGAGAGCGACTTGATCTTCGCGGGGTAGCCGGTCATGCGCATGTGGCGCGTTTCCGAACCTGCCTTGACGTCGAGCTTCCAGCCATGCAGCGCGTTCTCCTGCATGGCCGTCACGAGAAAGCGCCCGTCGGGCGAGAAGGTGACGGCCGTATGGGCGCCCTTCCACTCCAGATCGACCGGCGCGCCGGCCGTCGCCACCCAGTGCAGCGTCACGCCATTGTAGCGTGCTGCCGCAATGCGCAGGCCCTTGGGCGCGAAGGCGAGGCCTTCGACCGTACGCGCTTCGCTAAATGTCTTGAGCGTTCCGTCAGCAAGGCGGACATGCGCGTCGCGGCCTGAGGCATAGGCCACAGCACCTGCCGGCCCCGCTGCAATCACCGAAATCCACTTGCGCGGCAATTCCGCCAGCATTTCCACTCGGCCATCAGCATGAATACGGTTGACCTTGCCGTCTTCGCCGGAGGTCAGGATCGTGTTGGACGCATCGTCCTTGATCGAGGCAAGCAATCCGGCATGGGCAGCAACGGTCTTGTGGCCCATATCGAGCCGGTGAACCTCGCCGCTGGACGCGGTGAAGAATGGGACATCGCCAATGAAATGAGCACCGGCGATGTGACCTTCGAGATCAAGCGGGGCAACTGTCGGCATCAGGCGGGAACCGCTTCAGCTTCGCAGGCCTTGAACGTGCGTTCGATCTTTTCCTGATCGAGATCGCGGCCAATGAAGACGAGACGCGTTTCGCGCTTCTCGCCGTCCTTCCACGGACGCTGATGGTCGCCCTCGATGATCATGTGGACGCCCTGAACGACATAGCGCTCATCATCGCCCTTGAAGTTGATGATGCCTTTGAGACGCAGGATCTTCGGGCCATCCACCTGCGTCACCTTCTGGATCCAGGGGAAGAACTTGTCAGGGTTCATTGCGCCACCACGCAGCGAAATGGACTTTACCGTCACATCATGGATCGCCGACGGCGCATCATGATGGTGGTGGTGGTGATGCCCGTGATCATGGTCATGATCGTGGTCATGGTGGTGATGGTCATGACCGTGGTGGTGATGATCGTGGTCGCAATCCGGACCACAGACATGGTCCTCGTATTCATCAAGGAAGTGCGGATCGTTTTCCAGCGCACGGTCGAGATTGAAAGAGCCCTGGTCCAGAATCCTGGCCAGATCGACCTCGGAGCGCTTCGCAAACATCACACGCGCCGCAGGGTTGATGGCCCGCACGATATCTTCGACCTGATGCAGTTCATCGTGGCTGACAAGGTCGGTCTTGTTGATGATGACGATATCGGCGAACGCGATCTGGTCTTCCGCCTCGCGGCTGTCCTTGAGGCGCAACGGCAGATGCTTGGCATCCACAAGCGCGATCACGGCGTCGAGTTCGGTCTTGGAGCGGACGTCGTCGTCCATGAAGAAGGTCTGGGCGACCGGCACCGGATCGGCAAGACCCGTCGTTTCAACGATGATGGCATCGAAGCGGCCGGGACGGCGCATAAGGCCTTCGACGACGCGGATCAGGTCGCCGCGCACGGTGCAGCAGACGCAGCCATTGTTCATTTCGTAGATTTCTTCGTCCGACTCGACGATGAGGTCGTTGTCGATGCCGATTTCGCCGAATTCGTTGACGATGACGGCATACTTCTTCCCATGATTGCCGGTCAGGATCCGGTTCAGCAGGGTCGTCTTGCCCGAGCCGAGATAGCCGGTCAGCACGGTCACGGGAATGGGCTTGATAGCTTGCGCTTCAGTCATAGTCGTTCACCTTTGCGGGAAGTTTGAGCTTATATAGGCTTTTGAGGCTCCAGACCGCAAGAATTCCCGGCAAAATTATTCCTGCGCGTGCCAGCCCGCTTCTGAACGTCGAAACCCCGGCCGCAAAATCGTCCCGGTATTGTCATCCGGCGGACGCATTTCGGCATCCTTGGCAGGCTACCTTGCCGCCATGCATTCGTTCTCGCGGGAACGAATTGGGCCGTTATGCGTTTTGCCCCGGGATACAGAAATTCATTTTCGAAGTGCAGCTGCCATCGTTTTGGCGCTTCCAGTTCAGGGAAGATCAAAAATGACCATGCCTGCAAAAGCACGCGATACCCGCCTTGATGTCCTGCGCGCCATCGCTCTCCTGATGATCTTTGTCGACCATGTCCCCGGGCAGCCGCTGGAAAACTGGACGCTGCGAAATTTCGGCTTTTCCGACGCTTCCGAAATCTTCGTCCTGATTTCCGGCATCGCCGTTGCGCTGGCCTATGGCCGCAAATACGACATGACCAATCTCACGGACCTGACGCGCAAGGCATGGCGTCGGGCCGGCACGCTGTTTGGCGCGCACCTTTTTGCGACCTTCGCAACGATTGCTGTTTTCGGGGTGTTTGCGCTCGCCGCAACACGCCCGTTCCTCATGCGTCAGATCGACATGTGGCCGGCGCTCTCCGATCCGGCGCGCGGCGTATTCGCACTTGTCACACTGGGCCACCAGATCGGCTACAACAACATTCTGCCCATGTACATGGTCCTCATGCTGATGGTGCCGGCCATCATCTGGGCGGAGCGCCGTAGTCCCGTCCTTCTGCTTGCCGTTTCCATCGCACTCTGGGCGATCGCCGGAACCTGGCGCATTGGCCCGCCACGCATGCTCGAGCCCGGCATCTGGTTCTTCAATCCGCTGTCGTGGCAGCTCATTTTCGTGATCGGCTATGTCGGCATGCGCCATGTGTCGCGCGGCAGGAAACTCGGCGGCAACCCGGTCCTCTTTGCCGTCGCACTCGCATATCTTGTTTTCGCCTGTGTCTGGATTGTTGATGGGCTGGGTGCGCGAAACGACCTGACGTTCGGACTGCCTTATGTGCTGACCGGATCGGACAAGACGTTCCTCACCGGCTGGCGTTTGCTGCATGTGCTGGCGATGACCTATGTCTTCATCTCGCTGCCGGCGGTTTCCAATCTGGTTCGTCTGCCTCTCGCAAATCCGCTCTCCGTGATCGGACGCCATGGGCTCTCGATCTTTGTCGCGGGCACCTTGCTATCGGTAGCAGCCCAGGCTGCGATGATGGTTGCGGGCAACAACGTCTTATTCTCGCTGGCGCTGATTGCTGCAGGCGTTCAGGTCCAGATTGCGCTCGCCTATGTCCTCGACTGGCGCGACGCCCGCAAGCCTGCGGTCAAACGCCCCGGCACACCCGTTGGCCCGTCAACGGTGCTGATATCGGGTTAAAGGATCGGAAGCTGTCGGCTGCCGGGTTTAGTCGAGCTGAAAAGTCGACAGGTCGAACCTGTCAACGTCGTCGAGCAGTTCGATGAACCCTTCCACGGCTCGGGCGATCATGGCTTCACCCTTTTCAACCGTTGCGAGGCTGGCATTGCCAGTCACGCCATGGGGATTGAGGTCTTGCGCCTTCCAGCCAAAAGCATGCGGTCCGTAGGCGCGCAGATACCGAAATTCTTCCGCAAGCGACGCCTGCCGGTTGGTAAAATCTGCAGCCCGCGCCATGTCCACCATTTGCGGCGCCAGTGCCAGCATGACTGAGGTTTCGATATCACCGCCATGAATGCCGAGTGCCTTTTCCTCCGCAGTTACGATCCCCGCCTCTGCGCCAAAGCGCGTCCAGCTGGTCGCGACACACAGCATGCTGAACCGCACGCGGGCCTCCGTCGCGACAATCGTCATCAGCGGCGAATTGCCGCCGTGGGCATTGAGGAGCACGAGTTTGTCGACGCCTTCTGCATGAAGGGCCTCGGCAATCGAAAGCCAGCGGTTCACCGCCTCGTCGAAACGAAGCGTCTTGGTGCCCGCAACATCCATGTGCTCGATCGAATAGCCAACGGGCTCTACTGGCAGAAACCGGACTTCAAGATGCGCCGGCATCAGAGCAGCGGCACGCGCGGCAATCCCGGCAGCGATAATCGTATCGGTCTCGAAGGGGAGATGCGGTCCATGCTGCTCATGCGCGCCGAGCGGCAGGACGGCAATCGTGCGGGAAGGCTTTGTTATCCTTTTATGCGCAGCGTCTGTATTCACCGTTTTCCGGGCCTTTTCAGATCGAAGATTCAGGCTTACCCATGTCGCATGTCACTGCCTTCGGTCAAACGATAACGAAGATGCAGCAAAACAGCTATAAGACACGCGGCTGTGTTGAAACTTCCGGATGCCGCCGCAACGTCGTGTGGCTGATCGAAAAGGGCAAGGTATGGCCAAGAAAGACAAGGACAAGAAGAAGTCTGGCAAGAAGGCGAGAGACTCAGCGAGCCCTGCTGATATCGCATTTGAAGCGGCGCAGGTTGCCCGGCAGTTCCGCACGCTGACATCCCGCTCGCTCAGCAAGCTCGGCCTTTATGGTGGCCAGGAAGGCGTGATGCTGGCGCTCGAAGACGAGGACGGGCTGACCGCAGGCGCGATTGCGGCACGCCTCGGCGTCAAGCCGCCGACAATCACCCGCACGATTACCCGCATGGAAGCGCAAGGTTTCCTGACCCGGAAGGGTGGCGAAGACGGGCGGCTGACGACCGTCTGGCTGACACCTGCCGGACGCGACGCCATCGGGACGATCCACGAAGCCAGTGCCGAAGTGCACGAGGCTGCGTTCCGTGATCTCGATGAGAAACAGATGCGCCGCCTGCTCGAACTTTTGAGCCTCGTCGATGGCAATCTTGCCAAGGCTTTAGGTTCAGAGACGTCATCAAACGAAAGTGAAGACTGACGCTCTCTTCCCGAAACTGTTGCAAGCCGGATTAAAACCGTTTACTTAAAATTTTTAAGACGGGCGAAAAACCAGAAGAAATCTCCCGGCGAGGAGGATCGGTGGCGCAAAAAATCAAGCTTTCGACGATTGCCGAGTCACTCGGTGTATCGACAGCAACAGTCTCTCTTGCCCTGCGCGACAGCCCGCTGGTGGCCGCCGCGACCCGCGAGAAGATCAAGGAACAATCCCGCGCGCTGGGATACATTTACAATCGGCGCGCCGCCAGTCTCCGAACCTCGCGATCCGGCATCATCGGTGTTGTCGTGCATGACATCCAGAACCCGTTCTACGCGGAAATCCTGAAATCGATCGAAAGCGAGCTTGATCGCTCGAGCCATACCTTCATCCTGTCCAACCATTATGACTCCGTCGACAAACAGCGCAACTTCATTGAAACGCTGCTGCAGCTGGGCGGCGACGGCGTGATCATGTCGCCCGCCATCGGCACGCCGCGTGAAGATCTCGAGCTGGCCGAAAACAACGGCATGCCGGCGATCCTTGTCGCACGCTCGGTCGAAAACCTCGACCTGCCGACCTATCGCGGGGACGACAGCTACGGCATTTCGCTTGCCACAAACCATCTGATCGGCCTGGGTCATCGCGTGATTGCCATGGTCGGCGGCACGGACCAGACTTCGACCGGCCGCGACCGCTACCAGGGCTACGTGAATGCTCTGAAGAAGGCCAACATTCCGGTGGATCCGGGCCTTCGCATCGCCGGTCCCCGCTCCAAGCAGGGCGGGTTTGAGGCAGCCGTGCACTTCCTGTCCCTGCCGCAGCGCCCGACGGCGGCCGTCTGCTGGAACGACCTCGTCGCCATCGGCTTCATGAACGGCATTGCCCGTGCAGGCCTGATGCCCGGCCGTGATATTTCCGTCACTGGCTATGACGACCTGGAAGAAGCCGCGATTGCCACGCCCGGCCTCACGACCGTCTGGAACGGCCAGTCCGAGGTCGGACGCCTCGCCGCGCGCGCACTGCTCGACAAGCTGTCTGGCAGCCACGAACCTGACGGCATTCATCTGATCAAGCCGGAAATGCGTATCCGGCAATCGACCGCACCGCTGCCCCGGAGCTGACAATGACCCGTATTTCCGTCCTCACCGCCGGCAAGGTACATCCGCGCGTTCGCCAGAGGCTCGCTGACGTCTTCGACGTCGTCCATCTTGAACGGCCAGATCCAGCGCTGGTGACGCCGGAGATTGCTGCGAAGGTGCGCGGTGCCACAGGCTTCAACGGCATGCCCGGTGCGCTGATGAGCGCACTGCCCAACCTCGAGATCGTCGCCAATTTCGGCGTCGGCTATGATGGCGTCGATGTCCAGCATGCCGCGGCGAACGGCATCATGGTCACCAACACGCCGGATGTTCTGAATGAGGAGGTTGCCGACACTGCGCTTGGCCTGCTCATCAACACCGTTCGTCTGCTGCCGCAGGCTGAAACATGGCTTCGGCAGGGCCGCTGGGTGAGCGACGGTGCATTTCGCCTTTCGCCGCTGTCGCTGCGAGGACGCACGGTCGGCATCTATGGTCTTGGCCGGATCGGTCTCGAAATTGCCAATCGTGTCTCAGCCTTCAATCTCCCCGTCAGCTACCACACGCGCTCACCGCGCAAGGATGTTGCCTATCCCTACTACGCCACGCTCGATGCACTGGCCGAAGCCGTCGATACGCTGGTCTGCATCGTCCCCAAGACACCGGACACGCACAAGACGATCAATGCAGCACTTCTGAAGAAGCTCGGGCCAAACGGCGTGCTGATCAATATCGGACGCGGCTGGACGGTTGACGAGGACGACCTTGCCGAAGCGCTCGAAAATGGCACGATCGCCGCCGCAGGCCTTGATGTGTTCCAGGATGAGCCTCGTGTACCGGAACGCCTCATGAAGTTGGAAAATGCCTGCCTGCTTCCGCATGTTGCCTCGGCATCCGTCCCGACCCGCGACGCGATGGCTGATCTGACGGTCGACAATCTGATCTCATGGTTTGAGAAGGGCGCGCCGATCACCCCCGTGCCGGAAACGCCTCACAGTCGTGATTGAGCTGAAGTGCTCAAATCCCGCTGCTGCGGGCTTTCCGTAGCCGCTTTGCAAAAATCGATAAGTGTTAACAATCGATCACCCGTCGCAAGGTTTGATTAAGCTTTGGGGCGCACCATGGTATTGTGGGGGATAAATTCGAACCAAAGGGGCTGATCATGAAACTGATGATTGCTGTTGCCTTTGCCGCCGCTGGCGCTATCGCCAGCTATTTCGCGCCCTCACCCGGTGCGCACGATCCCGATGCCGTGACGACCGCATCACTGCCCGCCGACGGCGCGGGCGTAATGGCCTTCACGGCCACCAACCTTGCTGACAACACGACTTGCCTGGTTTCCCGCTCCACTGGCGGGTCCAGCCGGACATCGTCGGTCAAGGCGGACACGACTTGTGAAAATGTCTGGCCAAAGCTTGCCGACGCCCGCAACTGGACGGCCAATTCAGATGGAACAGTTTCGCTGACGAGCGCATCCGGCGGCGAAGTCCTCACGCTGGCGCAGGGCGATGGCGTCGCCTATATCGCGGTTGACCCGCCATCGGCCACGATCTCGTTCAGCGCAAAGAACTGACTGTTAGAGCCAAAACTCAATCAGGCTGGAACGCGCTTTGCGTCGGCGTAAGCACGCACTGCATCACCAAAAGCCTTGAAAAGCGCTGCGGACGGACCATCCGTCGTCGCCCAGTATTCCGGATGCCATTGCACGCCGACGGCAAATGCCTTCGCGCCGATCACGGAAACCGCTTCGACGGTGCCATCATCCGCCATCGCCTCGACGGCGAGGTTTGGCGCGGTCTCAGAAATTGCCTGCCTGTGCAGCGAGTTGACCTTCACCTCGCCTGAGCCGATGGCCGCTGCAATACAGCTGCCTTCCTTTACATGGACCGACTGATGGATGGTGTAGCGAACATCCCGTTCGGGATGTTCCTGCTGGCGGTGATCGTTGCGACCCGGAAGCTCCTGTATTTCACTGGCGAGCGTACCGCCAAGCGCAACATTAAGCTCCTGTATGCCCCGGCAGATGGCCATCAGGGGAACGCCACGCTCGATCGCGCGCCGGATGAGCGGCATGGTGGTGGCGTCACGCGCCGGGTCGAAGGGCCCATCCTTTTCCTCGGCCACCTTACCGTAGAGCGAAGGATGAACGTTCGATCGGGAGCCTGAAAGCAGAACACCATCAACCCGGTCGAGGACGGCATCGATGTCATGGCCGGTCTCCAGCGCCGGTACCAGAAGAGGCAGGATATGCGCAGCCTTCACGGCTGCGTCGACATACTGGCTCTGTACGGCATGCCACATTGCCCCATCCAGTTCCCGGATATCGCAAGGAATGGCAACGATCGGCATGCTCATGTTCGATTCTCCCAAAAAAGACACCTGAATAAATTGGCTGGTGAACCTGCCAAGTCAATGCGGGCAATCGATACCTTTTGGCTCGAAAGTGTCGCGCCGTTGAACGCGAACAAAAGAAAAAATATCGCCAAGTCATACTGTTAGGTGCATACGGGCTCGGGAAACACCAGCTTGAACGCATTGATGCAAAATGTTTAGGTGACAATCACAATATGTGATTGATCAAGCCGGCTGCACATCCAGCCAATGCGAGGACACGGGTATGGACCGCCGTTCGTTTTTCCAGAAGGCAGGGCTGGCGACGGCAGGAGCCGCGATGGCCACGCCTGCGATCGCGCAGGTCTCACAAAAGGTCGTCTGGCGCATGGCATCCTATTTCTCGCGGTCGTTCGAGACAATCTATGCGGGGGCAGAAGACATTGCGCGGCGTGTCGCAGAGGCAACGGACGGCGCATTTGAAATTCAGGTCAAGGCACCGGGCGACGCGGTTCCCGCAGAGCGCGTCCTGGATGCCGTCCGCGCGGGCACGGTCGAAGCCGCCTTTGCGCCGACGTCGGAATTCTGGGAGATCGAGCCGACCTATGCTCTGGCAACGGCCCTGCCTTTCGGACTCAACCCGCGCATGGCCAATGCATGGTTCTATCAGGGAAACGGCAAGGCACTCTTGAGCGAATTTTTCGCGTCCCAGGGGCTTTACGGCCTGCCGGCCGGCAACGCCGGTACACAGATGGGTGGCTGGTTCCGGAAAGACATCGGGACACTCGACGATCTGAAGGGGCTGAAGTTCAGGATTTCCGGCATCGCTGCCAAGGTTCTGGAAAAGATCGGCGCATCACCACAAAAGCTTGCGATCGATGACGTCTATTCGGCGCTGGAAAGGAACCAGATTGACGCGGCGCGACATCTCGGCCCGCTGGATGATGCGGCGCTCGGTCTCTATCGCGTTGCCAAGTACTACTATTATCCGGCCTTCTGGGATGCCGGACCGGCGATCCACGCCTTGTTCAACCTCGAAAAATATAAGGCCTTGCCACCCCGCTACCAGGCAATTCTTGAAGATGCCTGTGCAGCAGCCAACACCGGCATGATGGCGAGCTATGACGCGAAAAATCCCAGGGCACTGCGGGAAATCGTTGCCTCAGGCACGCAGCTCAGGCCCTTTACGCAGGACATTCTCGATGCCGCATTCGCGGCGAACAATGCCCTTTGCCTCGAGCTTGCATCCAAAAGCCCGTATTTCAAGAAAGCCTATGTCGATCAGCTTGCATTTCGCAAGGATGCCTACATGTTGACGCAAGTGGGTGACTACACATTCGATACTTTTATGGTAATCCAGCAGCGAGCAGGCAAACTGTAGGCTGTACTGATTTTCAGACGCCCCGGGTACTTGTCTGCCGGAAACAGACTTTTGCGGAGATTGACTCCATTGAAATTGCCGAAAATGCCCGCTGCCGTCATCTTCGACATGGACGGCCTGCTGTTCAATTCGGAGTCACTCTCCTTCGAATCGGCTGTCACGGCCGCAGCGCATCTGGGCAAGACAATCGAGTGGCCCTTTTTCCGCACCTTCGTCGGACAGCAATGGCCTGATATTCGCCAACAACTCCTCGATGGGTTTGGCGAAGACTTTCACGCAGACGAATTCCGGTCCACCTGGATCAACCACTACGAAAAGCTTCTCGACGTTCGACTCGATATCAAGCCGGGCGTCGTCGAACTGCTCGACCTTCTGGACGAACTGTCGATTCCCAGGGCCATCGCAACCTCCTCCATGCGCGACAAGGTCGATCGCAAGGCAGGTGCATTCGGGCTCCTCGAACGGTTCGACGCCATCGTCGCACAGGGCGATTATACGCAAGGCAAGCCCGCGCCCGACCCGTTCCTGACCGCGGCGGCACGACTTTCAGCCGATCCGGCCTACTGTCTTGCGCTCGAAGATTCGCACAACGGCATCCGCTCCGCGCACGCAGCGGGCATGATGGCGGTGATGGTGCCGGACCTCCTTGATCCGACCGATGAAATCCGCCCGTTCTGCACGGCCGTGGCCACGGACCTGCACCAGGTTGTCCTCATGATCCGGGAACATGCGACGGCTTGATGCATGTCATGCCATTGCCAATTTCCTGCCGATTGTGTAATTCCTTCCATGGAGAAACAGGTGCCGGTTGCCGGGGATTTAGGCGATCGCACTGGGCGAGGAGAGCAATCACATGGCAGAACATAAATCGGGTCCGGTCGAAGTTGGCGCGGCAATGGACTACGCTGAACACGACAAGAGCTACAGCATGTTCATCAATGGCGCTAAATACGGCTCGATGATCATCGTTTGCCTGCTGATCGCCATGGCAGCCGGGTTCTTCACCACCGTCGGCTGGTATGGCCTGCTTCTGTTCATCGTGCTTTGCGTTGCCGGTTTCGTGATCCTCTGATCGCACGCGAGCGCGCCTGCATTGCCAAAGCCGCCCACTGTGGCGGCTTTTGTGTTTTCAAAACAAACGGATAGGGTTGTATGGTGCTGGATCCACATAGGGTGCTTCACCCAGCATGACTTCCGCCAGCAACCGCCCGGTCGCAGGCCCGAGAGTAAAGCCCTGATGCCCATGCCCGAAATGAAGCCAGAGCCCCTTGTGACGCGGCGCCTCGCCGACAACAGGCAGCATGTCCGGCATGCATGGACGGATGCCTGACCAGGGCTGGTCTTCCACCGGCTGGCCGAGATGCATGATCTCACGAGCAGCCGTTTCAGCGCGGCGAAGCTGTGACGGTGCTCGCGTGGCAGAGTGCGATAGTTCCGCGCCCGTTGTGATTCTCACTCCCAGCGACATCGGCGCAAGAACATAGCCGTTGGCAGCATCCATCGTGGGCAGATCAAGCGCGCGTTCCGTTCTGTAATGACGGTGATAGCCGCGCTTTTCCACCATTGGCACATGATAGCCGAAACGCTTCAAAAGCATTGGAGACCAGGGACCAAGCGCAACGACAACAGCTTCGGCCGAGATGGACCCCTCTTCCGCGTTGATCGTCCAACCCGCGCCGGACTGCCGCAGGCTCTCGGCGTCAGCACGAACAATCCGCCCACCACAGACTCTGAAATAGTCCGCATAGGCCATGACCAGAGCACCCGGATCACGCACAGCCCAGGTATCTTCCCAATGAACTGCGCCAACACCTGCCTGCAGCAGGTTAGGCTCGGCGGCCATCAGCTCCACGGGCGAGAGAATACGGCTTTTTACCCCATAGGCCTCGGCAAAATGCCGCGCTTCGGCAGCTTCCGCATTCAGCCCTGCAAGGGTGCGATGCAGGGACCGGAAGCCCCTGCGGCTGACAAGGTCTTCTGCGCCTGCAGCGGCAATCAGCGGCGCGTGTTCTGCCGTCGCCTGCCCGACAAGAGCCGCGTAGGCCTTGCCAATTGGCGCATAACGGGCGGGTGCGGAATGATGCCAATAACGGAAAAGCGCACCGGCGTGACGCGGAAGATCCCGAAGCGAATAGGCCACATCATTGCTGATGCCGGTCGCGATCCTCAAGAGCTTGGAAAGCGATCGCGGAAGAGCATAGGGTTCGGCAGCTTCCGCCTGGATGAGCCCGGCATTGCCGAAACTCGTTTCGCGTCCCGGTTCGCGGCGGTCGACCAAGGTGACGGAAACGCCGCGCATCTGAAGGTGAATGGCTGCACCAACGCCTGCCATCCCAGCTCCAAGAACAATGACTTCCTTCATCTTTGCTCACTCAGCAAAATTGTTTTCGACCTTTGGGTCACAGGAAAAAACGCCACGGTCAAGGGATCATGAACCTAATGCATAATCCGACCGGAGTGAAACGAGGATCGACAAGATTATGCTTCAAACAAAAAGACTTAGAGCGCCGCTCTGTAGGCCCAACGCAATAAAAAACCCGGCCGAAGCCGGGTTTCAAATGTTGCGCCGAAAGCGCAACGATTACTTTTCGACGGCGGCACGTGTCCGGGCAATACCATCCTTCGCGGGCTGGTAGCGGGCGTCGAGCTGCAGGGCGTGCGAATAGGACTTGTAGGCCAGCGCCATGTTGCCGCGCTTTTCATAAACCAGAGCCTGATTGGCCCAGGATTCGGCAACGTTGCCGTCAAGCTCGATCGCATGGTTGAAGTCGGCGAACGCATTGTCGTCCTGACCGAGCGCAAGATAGGAAATGCCGCGGCCATTATAGGGCTCGGGCGAAAGCGGAGCCAGCGAAATAGCCGACGCGAAATCCTCGATCGCCTGCTTGTGCTGATTCTGTGCCTGATAGATCAGACCGCGACGGTGATAGGCTCGGCCATCGGTCGTATCCAGCGAGATCGCCTTGTTGAAGTCGGACATCGCCTGTCCATACTGCTTGGCAACGCGGTAGATGTCACCGCGACCGATATAGGCCACGTCATAGTTCGGATTGATCTTGATGGCGCGCGAATAGTCATCCACTGCCTCAGGCACGCTACCCATGCTGCGCTCAACAAGCGCGCGGTTTGCATAGGCCTGATAATAGTTCGGGTTCAGGTTGATCGCGGTGTTGAAATCGCTCATGGCCTGATTGAACTTGCCGGCCTTGCCCAGAGCCGAGCCGCGCGAGTTGTAGGCCTCGGGATCCTGCGGATGCGCATTGATCACAGCCGTCAGAGAATCGATGTTTTCTTCCGAACCCTGCGCGCGATCGATACGGATCGAGTCGGCTGGCGGGGCCGACACGCAGCTGGCGAGCGCCATGAAGCCTGTCAGTGTGGCAGCAACGAGCGCCCGTCTTGCGAAGGAGCCATCGTGGGTCACGGTCATGGAGTCTTTGAAAGGTCCGGCAAGTGTCAAGATTGATCCCCTGAGCGTCACACCACAAGAAAGCCGCCTGGCAATTGCCGGAACGGCTTAATGCTTCAAAACAAATATGCAAATGGCGGCGGCGACCCCGTCACCACCGCCACACATACACTGAATAACGCCGAAAAAACGGCGAAATTCTTAACGGCTGCCCGGACGGCCGCCGATGAGACCTTCGCGCTGAAGACGCTTGCGAGCCAGCTTGCGAACGCGACGAACAGCCTCGGCCTTTTCGCGAGCGCGCTTCTGAGAAGGCTTCTCATAGTAGTCGCGCATCTTCATTTCGCGGAAAATACCTTCGCGCTGCATCTTCTTCTTGAGAGCGCGGAGCGCCTGGTCAACGTTGTTGTCGCGGACAAGTACCTGCACGTGAATCCCGTTCCTTTGGTTTCGTGTTACGCCGATCTAAGAAGCCTCAAGCGCTTCATTGCGGCAAAAATATAACGTTCGCCGAGCCGGAAGCCCTGCGATTGGGAAGAGCGGATACCAGAACATTCCCCCAAAGTCCAGCAGGCACGAGGCAGCCACCGCATTTTTTGCGGGATTGGCGGCGGTTCAGTGCATTGCGGGTCATAATGCTGCGCCATTATGGAGTATGCAGTTTGCGACGTGTCGAAAGAAAGCTCTTTTCGCGTCGCAAAACGGCCGGTATGAGCGGCTGAAATTTGCGATTCCTTCTTGAATACGCCAAAGATATCCGCGTGTGCAGCAAGTCCGACCCGCCAGGAGCCCCCTGATGAAGAAATATTCCGCGTTTGCCGTTGTCCGCGAGGCCCTGCGTGGCCACAAGGGTTGGGACAAGCAATGGGTTTCACCCGAACCGCGCAACGCTTATGACGTCATCATCGTCGGCGGCGGCGGGCATGGTCTGGGCGCTGCCTACTATCTCGCCAAGGAACATGGCATCACCAATATCGCGGTGATCGAAAAGGGCTGGCTGGGCGGCGGCAATACCGGACGCAACACGACCATTATCCGCTCCAATTATCTCTACGAAGAGAGCATGGACATTTTCGAGCACTCCCTGAAACTCTGGGAAGGCTTGAGCCAGGATCTGAACTACAATGTCATGTACTCGCCGCGCGGCGTCATGATGCTCTCGCACAATATTCACGACATGCAGTCGTTCAAGCGGCACATCAATGCCAACCGTCTCCACGGTATCGACAACGAATGGCTGACGCCGGAACAGGCCAAGGCCTATTGCCCGCCGCTCGATATCTCGGCCACGGCCCGCTATCCGCTCAACGGCGCTGCCCTGCAGCGGCGCGGCGGCACCGCTCGTCACGACGCAGTCGCCTGGGGCTATGCGCGTGCAGCATCCGATCGCGGCGTGCATGTCATCCAGAATTGCGAAGTGACCGGCATCCGTCGCGGACCCGACGGTCATGTGACGGGCGTTGATACGACGCGCGGCTTCATCGGCGCGAAAAAGATCGGCGTGTCTGCCTCGGGTCACAATACACAGTTGATGGCGATGGCCGATGTGCGCGTTCCGCTGGTTTCAAACCCGCTGCAGGCGCTCGTCTCCGAGCCGCTGAAGCCAATCTTCCCCTGCGTTGTCATGTCGAACACCGTGCATGCCTACATCTCGCAGTCGGACAAGGGTGAGCTGGTCATCGGAGCCGGCACTGACCAGTTCGTGTCGTATTCACAGACCGGCGGCATCCAGATCATCGAGCATACGCTCGATGCGATCTGCGAACTCTTCCCCATGTTCCGTCGCGTCAAGATGATGCGTCAGTGGGGCGGCATCACCGACAACACGCCTGACCGTTCGCCGATCCAGTCGAAGACGCCGGTTCCCGGTCTCTATGTGAACTGCGGCTGGGGCACGGGTGGTTTCAAGGCGACACCGGGCTCGGCACATCTGTTCGCCCACCTGATCGCGCGCGACGAGCCGCACAAGCTCGGCGCTGGACTGACGCTCAACCGCTACTACACCGGACGGCTCATCGACGAAGCGGCTGCCGCCGCCGTCGCGCACTGACCTGGAGTTTTTCCATGCTTCTGATCCACTGCCCATACTGCCAGGAAGACCGCTCGGAGCTTGAGTTCCGCGCCGCTGGTGAAGCGCACATTGCGCGGCCCGAAAACATCGCGTCGATTTCCGACGAGGCCTTTGCCGAGTATTTCTTCATGAGAGACAATCCGAAGGGTTACATCTGGGAACGCTGGCGCCATTTCAACGGTTGCGGCCGCTTCTTCAATGCCGTGCGCCACACCGTGTCCGACAAGTTTGTCGTGACCTACAAGGCCGGTGAACCCAAGCGCTCGCTGGAAAGCCTCGGCCTCGGCACCACCAATGCAGGAGGCGCGAAATGAGCGGCGAATTTCGTATTGCCGGCAAGGGACGTCTGACCCCTGCCCGCCAGGCCCGTTTTTCGTTCGACGGCAAGTATTACACCGCGCTCGAAGGCGACACGATCGCGTCTGCGCTGCTGGCGCATGGCGTCCACCTTATGGGCCGCTCCTTCAAGTATCATCGCCCGCGTGGCGTAGTGACTGCGGGACCGGAAGAGCCGAATGCTCTGATGAACGTTGCCCGCGACGCTGCCCGTCAGCAGCCGAACGTGCGCGCTTCGGTTCAGGAAGTGTTCGAGGGCATGAAGGTCACCTCACAGAACCGCTTCCCGTCGCTTTCGTTCGACGTTGGCGGCATCAACAACCTGCTGTCGCCGTTCTTCGCCGCCGGTTTCTACTACAAGACCTTCATGTGGCCGAAGGCCGCATGGAAGCACATCTACGAGCCGGTCATCCGTGAGGCCGCCGGTCTCGGCGTCGCGCCGAAGGAAGCCGATCCGGACCACTACGCCAATCGTTACGCGCATTGCGACGTTCTCGTCATCGGCGGCGGCCTTGCCGGTATTTCGGCGGCTCTCGCTGCCGGCCGTGCCGGAGCAGAGGTCATACTGGTTGACGAACAGCCGGAGCTTGGTGGAGCGGCGCATTACGACAGCGGCCTGACCGTTGACGGTCAGCCTGCCTATGAATGGGCCCAGGCCGCAGGCGCGCGTCTTGCTGCGCGCAAGAACGTCAAGGTTCTGACGCGCACGACGGCTTTCGGCTACTACGCCCACAACTTCGTGGCGCTCGCCGAGCGCGTGACCGACCACCTGTCGATCCCGGAGCGCGCAGCGCCCCGCGAGCGCCTTTGGCAGGTCCGCGCCAAGAAGGTCATCATCGCCTCGGGCGCGATCGAGCGTCACATGGTGTTCGATGGCAACGACCGTCCGGGCGTCATGATGGCATCGGCTGCCCGCGCCTACCTCAACCATTTCGGCGTTGCGATCGGCTCCAATGTCGGCGTGTTCACGGCACACGACTCGGCCTATGAGGCTGCATTCGATCTTGCCAATGCCGGCGTCAAGATCGCAGGCATCGTCGACGTCCGCGAACGGCCCGGCGAAGCGGTGATGGCTGAAGCTGCCCGTCTCGGCATCGAGGTCATGACTGGCCAGTCTGTTGTCACGACCGGCGGCAAGCTGCGCGTCAACTCCATGTCCGTGATTCGTAAGGCAGGCGGCACGCAGCGCAAGATCGCTGTCGACGCGCTGATCACCTGCGCAGGCTGGACGCCATCGGTGCATATGTTCTCGCAGTCGCGCGGCAAGCTGAGGTTTGACGCCGAAAACCAGCGCTTCCTCCCGGATGTTTATGTGCAGGAATGCGTTTCCGTTGGCGCCTGCAACGGCACGGACGATGTATCCGCGCTGGTCGCCGAAGCCTTCTCCGCAGGTGAGAACGCCGCCCGCGCCGCTGGCGCAACGGGCGATGTCCGCACCGCACCGGAAGCCTCCACGGCCTATCGCTGGGCAGGTGGCATGATCGGCACGCCGGAAGGCGCTGGACCAGAAGATGGCGGCAAGGCCTTCATCGACTTCCAGAACGATGTCTGCGCAAAGGACATTCGCCTTGCCGTGCGCGAAGGCATGGCCTCGATCGAGCATATCAAGCGCTTCACCACCAACGGCATGGCATCCGACCAGGGCAAGCTGTCGAACATGCATGGTCTGGCGATTGCCGCAGAAGCACTCGGCAAGGGTATTCCGGAAGTGGGTCTCACGACGTTCCGCGCGCCCTATACGCCTGTGACCTTCGGCACGATCCTCAGCCATTCCCGCGGCGCGCTCTTCGATCCGACCCGCAAGACACCGATTCACGCCCGCGAGGAAGCTCTGGGCGCCGTCTTCGAAGACGTTGGCAACTGGAAGCGCGCGTGGTTCTACCCGAAGCCGGGTGAAGACATGCATCAGGCGGTCAATCGCGAATGCAAGACCGTCCGCACCTCGGCCGGCATCTTCGATGCGTCGACCCTTGGCAAGATCGAGGTGGTTGGCCCCGATGCGGCTGCCTTCCTCAATCTGATGTACACGAACGCCTGGGACAACCTGAAGCCCGGCCGTTGCCGCTACGGCATCATGCTGCGCGAAGACGGCTACGTCTACGACGACGGCGTGGTCGGCCGCATGGCGGATGATCGCTTCCATGTCACCACGACGACGGGCGGCGCGCCGCGCGTCATGAACCACATGGAAGACTACCTCCAGACCGAGTTCCCACATCTCAAGGTGTGGCTGACCTCGACGACGGAGCAGTGGGCAACCATCGCAGTTCAAGGCCCGAAGGCGCGCGACATCATCGCGCCGTTTGTCGAAGGCCTCGACCTCTCCAACGAAGCCTTCCCGCATATGAGCGTAGCCGAATGCAAGGTTTGCGGTGTACCGGCGCGCCTGTTCCGCATGACCTTTGCGGGCGAGCTCGGCTTCGAAGTCAACGTTCCTGCCGACTTTGGCGCGGACGTGTGGGATGCACTCCACGCGGCGACCGAGGCCGTCGGCGGATGCGCCTATGGCACCGAAACGATGCACGTGCTGCGCGCCGAAAAGGGCTACATCATCGTTGGCCAGGACACCGACGGCACGCTGACACCGGACGACGCAACCGTTGGCTGGGCAGTTTCCAGGAAGAAGACCGATTTCGTCGGTATTCGCGGACTGATGCGCCCCGACCTTACGAAGTCGGGTCGCAAGCAGCTCGTGGGTCTCAAGACCCGCGACCCGAAGGTTGTGCTGGAAGAAGGCGCCCAGATCGTCGCCGACCCGAACCAGCCGAAGCCGATGACCATGCTTGGCCACGTCACCTCGTCCTACTGGTCGGAAAACCTCGGCTCGTCCATTGCCATGGCAGTGGTCGTCGATGGCCGCTCCAGGATTGGCCAGACGCTCTACGTGCCGATGGAAAAGGAAACCATTGCGGTCGAAGTGACCGATACCGTCTTCTACGACAAGGAAGGGAGCCGCATCAATGCCTGAGGCTGAAAGGACACCTGCATTCAAGCCCGTGATCTCCGGCTCGCCGGTCGCAACGCTGACCCCTGCTGCCAACGCGACGCGGATCTCGCTGCGCGCCGATGACAAGTCGGCCAAGGCGCTTTCCAAGGCACTGGGTGTTAGGCTGCCCACAGCACCGTTGCAGTCCGACGCAAAGGACGGACGCATCGCGCTTTGGCTCGGCCCGGATGAATGGCTTGTCATCGATGAAACCGGCGCCGACCTTATGGCCCTCGCCGCATCGGTCAAGGACCTGCACTCGGCCGTGGACGTATCCCACCGCAACACGGCGCTGATCGTCAAGGGCCCGTCGGCTGCGGATGCGATCAACACCGCCTGCCCGCTCGACCTGTCGCTCGCTGCCTTCCCTGTCGGCAAATGTGCCCGCACGGTTCTCGGAAAGATCGAAATCGTTCTCTGGCGCAAGGCCGCAGATGAATTCCGTGTCGAGTGCTGGCGCTCGTTCGCACCTTTCGCGCTCGGGATGCTCAATGAAGGCGCGTCAGACGCCGCAGTCTGACGCGAAAGCCGCTCAAACAAAAAGCCCGGCTCCAGATTTTGGAGCCGGGCTTTTTTGTGACTTGCGGGCGTGGGAGCCGCCCGTGATTTCAGATCCGGGAGGATCAGATCAATGCCATCTGCATCTGCGCGGTCGAGGCGCGGCCATGATGGTGAGCAGCCGATACGCCAGCATAGAATGCGCCGGGAAGCGCAACATCGCCCATGCCGATATCATCGCGCAGGTGCATCGGGACGCCGCTAATCGCGTCGCTCAGGTGGTGCCCGCCATTTGCGGGATGAAAGGCACGGAGCAGTCTAGAAATACCAAAAGCCATGACGTTTACTCCTCGTTAATTTTTTTATTGGCGTTTCCTTGTGAGCCACCTTATGACGCATTGAAATCAAAAAGAGAAACTGATAATTCTTTTCGCAGTTTCAAATTTTTTTTGAAGTTGCCATGGTTTTCATCCCCGGAACGAGAGCATTGAAGACCGTGCTGGCGGCGCGCAGGCACCTGAATTTCACGCGCGCAGCCGATGAATTGGGTCTCACACCCGCCGCCGTGAGCCATCAGGTCAAGGAAATCGAAGACCAGCTGGGTGCGCTGCTTTTCCACCGAACAGGGCGAACTTTGCGCCTGACGGAGGCCGGCACCATCTTTTGCGATGCCGCCGAAGAGTCCGTCGGAACACTGACCCGTGCTGCATCGCGCATCCACAAGCTCTCGCGAGGCAGCACGGCTCTGCGGATCAGCGTGCCGGTCGAACTGGCGACGAAATGGCTGATGCTGAAGGTCGTCCAGTTCCGGCGGTTGCATCCTGCCATCGACCTGCGCTTCGACATTTCCTACGAGACGCGCAATTTCGACCTGGATGACATCGACATTGCGATCCGCTTTGGAACGGGACATTACGAGGGACTGAGGTCCGAGCGCCTGTTTGGCAACGTCATCGTGCCGATCTGTAGCCCAAGGCTTCTCAATGCCGAGCGCCCGCTCAAGGAACCACGCGATTTGCTGCAGCACACGCTGGCACATATCGAATGGTCAGGTCAGGGCATTACATGGCCGAACTGGAGTGTCTGGATGTCGGCGGCCGGTATCGATGATTTCGACGACCGGAACGTGATCACGTTCTCATCGTCGTCCGATGCGATCGAAGCCGCATTGAGCGGCGTTGCCGTGGCTCTGGCCGATTTCGCCATCGTTGCGAACGATCTGGCCGAGGGCCGGCTGGTTCAGCCCTTCGACCTTGGCATCCGTATACCGGAAGAGTTCGCCTATTTCCTCGTCTATCCGGAAGCCAGCGCCAGCGACAGCCGCATCATGGCCTTTCGCGAATGGATCCTTGGCGAAGCCCAGGACATCGAAAGGCAGGAGCGCCCAATCATGTTGCAGGACGGTCCTTTGGATCAAACTGCGAAATCGTAAGCCAGGTTGCTGTCAGTGCAGGCTTGGTCTCGCCTTCGATCTCCACGGTCACATTGTAGGTGATCATGATCATGCTGCCACCGCGAAACCGCGCATCCTCTATGAAGAAGCGGCCGCGCACACGCGCACCGGATTTGACCGGCGCCATCAGGCGGATTTTGTCGAAGCCGTAATTGATGCCCATCTTCTGCTCGATGATATGCGGCGCACCGGACGCATTCATCACCGAAAGCAGGGAAAGCGAGAGGAACCCATGCGCGATCGTCGTGCCGAAGGGTGTTTCCTTCGCCTTTTCCGGATCGACATGGATGAACTGGTAGTCCAGCGTCGCATCCGCAAACTTGTCGATCATCGTCTGGTCGACGAGAATCCATTCAGAAACACCAACTTCCGTCCCGATGAGGGACGGCACGTCTTTCAAATGCACCTGTGACGGCATCAATCGCGATCCATTTCCTGCAATATCAAGCAAAACCCATCATAGCCTGGATTTATTGCATTTCTTCCAGTGCAAACACAACCGCACGCGCGCCAACCAGGAATTCACTGCCGCGTTGCCCGCCTTCAAGCTCCTGCCAGAGCAATCCCGGCAAACGGAACGAGACCGCATCATGCGAGCGGTTGAAGAGCACGGCGAGCCGCACATCGCGCGCTGTGGAACGGTCGCGGGTCTTCAGCACCATCGTGAGCTGGCTCTGATCCTCGGCTTCCCACTCGCCGATCGTCATCGGCGCGCCTGAAGCCGAAAGCCATTCAACATCCTGATCACGCCCGGTGAAAAACTGCACGCCCGAGAAAACCTCGAAGCGCTTGCGCAGAGACGAGAGATAGGACGTGTAGAGCAGTAGCTCCTCGTCCATCTCGCCCCAGTTCATCCAGGTAATCTCGTTGTCCTGGCAATAGGCATTGTTGTTGCCGTTCTGGCTGCGTCCGGCCTCATCGCCTGCAGTCAGCATCACCGTGCCACGCGAGGCAAAGAGCGTGGCAAGCAACGCCTTCACATCGCGCCGACGCGCGGCGTTGACGCCAGCATCAGCCGTCAGACCTTCCACGCCATTGTTCCACGAATGGTTCTCGTTATGACCGTCGCGGTTTTCCTCGCCATTGGCGTCGTTGTGCTTGCTGGCATGGGATACGAGATCAAAAAGCGTGAACCCGTCATGCGCCGCGAGAAAGTTGACGCTGCGCGTCTCCTTGCCACCATAGCGGCTGAAGACCTGGGATGAACCCGCAATCGCGGTGGCAAGCGCTCCAGTCATACGCCCCTCGCCCCGCCAGTATCTGCGGAAATCATCACGCGCCCGGTCGTTCCACTCAAGATAATCGCCCGGGAAATTGCCAAGCTGGTAGCCACCCGGGCCAATATCCCATGGCTCGGCAATCATCAGACGGTCTGCCAGCAGCGGGTGATCTGCAATCGTGCGGAAAAGCGCAGCCTCCGGGCTGAAGCGGCCATCCTCCTCGCGCCCCAGGACCGTGCCGAGGTCGAAACGAAAACCGTCGACACCCGCCTGCGAGACGAAATGCGCCAGCGTGTCGACAATCAGCCCGCCGGCAATCGGGTGATGGCAGGCAACCGTGTTGCCGCAACCCGTATCGTTGACGAGAATGCCACGCTCGCCGGGGAGATGGCGATAGTAGGCGAGATTATCGAGGCCGCGCATGGACAGCGTCGGTCCGTAGCGATCGCTCTCGCCCGTATGGTTGAAGACAAGGTCGAGGATCACCCCGATGCCTTCGGAATGCAGGACCGAAACGGTGTCGCGCAATTCCTGGATGCCGCCCGGACACAGGCGCGGATCCAGCGCCATGAAGGAAATCGGATTATAGCCCCAGCCGTTGGAAAGCTTGAGCGGCGGCAGATGACGCTCGTCGATCCAGGCAACGATCGGCATCAACTCGACAGCATCCACGCCAAGACGCTTCAGATGTGCAATGACCGGAGGCGTCGCAAGCGCCGCTACCGTGCCCCGGAGTGCTGCGGGAATATCCTCGTTGAGGATCGTGAACGGCTTGACCGCGACTTCGTAAATGAAGCCACCGGGCGTGATCGCCGGTTTGCCGTGATCGACGTTCAGGTCGGCAACAACGCGCGCCTTGGGGACGATGTCGGCGGTGTCATCGCCAAATGCAGAAAGCCGGGGGCTGTAGACGAAGGGTGCGTGAAGTTCACGCGCATAGGGGTCAACGAGCAGTTTGGATGGATCGAACCACTGGCCGTGATCCGGCGCATAGGGCCCATGCGCGCGAAAGCCATAAAGCGTGCCTTCGGCAGCACCCGGTGCAAAAACCCGGAAAACCTCGTCGGCGCTCTTTTCCATGGAAAACCGCGCCGTCTCGGTGACACCATCCGCGGCATAGAGGCAAAGCTCCATAGCGGACGCATGTTCGGACCAGACACCGAAGTGAACACCATCGGGAAAAACAACCGGACCGAGTTTCGGTGTCAGCATCAACAACTCCTGCCATCATCATGCGATACAGGAATCGTTCTATCGCATCGTCCGGAAAATCGGAATGCACGATGCATAGATTCAAGATGTTAGAGCCATGGCCGCGGCGTCTTCCCCTAGAGACCCTCGATCGCCGACTTCAACATGGACTGCACTTCACCCGCAATCTCACCCAAAGCAGGGTTCTGCACCGCCTGCATGGAAGCGATCGGATCCACCGCAGCGACCTCGATCCTGCCGGGCTCGACTTCGCGAACGACGACATTGCAGGGCAACATGGTGCCGATGAGGTTTTCTGCCTGCAAAGCCTTGTAGGCAAAGCCCGGGTTGCAGGCACCCAGAATGGTGTAAGGCGGAAGATCCTTGTCGAGCTTGGCCTTCATGGTGGCCTTGATGTCGATCGTGGTCAAAACGCCGAAGCCCTTGCTCTTCAGGGCTTCGGTGACATGGGTTATGGCCGCATCGAACGGCATGCTGATGGTCTTGGCAAATACGTAGCTCATGGCGGCCTCCTAAAACATATCATATTATATATGTATTTAGGAGGACCGTTGCAAGGCTTATGCCAACGATCAGGTGATGACCGTCGGCTTGTCGCGACCAGTGCGGGATTTGATCTCGGCAAAGTGCTCAGCCGCCGCAATCAGATCGGCAAGCGCCTCCTGCGTCTCGATACCGTGTCGAGATGCGTCCGGCTCATACCGCTCGACATAGACGCGCAGCGTCGCGCCTGAGGTGCCGGTCCCCGAAAGACGGAAGACCACGCGGGAACCGCCCTTGAAAAGGATGCGGATGCCCTGGTTTTTCGAAACCGAACCGTCAACCGGATCGGTATAGGCAAAGTCGTCGGCAGCCTCGACTTCGAGCGCGCCGAACTTCTGACCGGGCAGGCTCGCGAGGCTGTCGCGCAGATGCGTCATCAGGCCGTTGGCCGCATCCGTATCCACTTCTTCATAGTCGTGGCGCGAATAGTAGTTGCGGCCATATTCGGCCCAATGCGACTTCACGATATCGGCAACGCTCTGCTTGCGGGCAGCCAGGATATTCAGCCAGAAGAGTACGGCCCAGAGACCATCCTTCTCGCGAACATGGTCGGAGCCGGTTCCGAAGCTTTCCTCGCCACATACGGTCGCCTTTCCGGCATCCAGCAGGTTGCCAAAGAACTTCCAGCCGGTTGGCGTTTCATACATGCCGATGCCGAGCTTTTCTGCGACACGGTCGGCGGCAGCGCTCGTCGGCATGGAGCGCGCGATACCGGCGATACCCCTGGCGTAGCCGGGCGCAACGGTTGCGTTGGCGGCAATGATCGCCAGACTGTCGGAGGGGGTGACGAACATGCCTTTGCCGACAACCATGTTGCGGTCGCCATCGCCATCGGACGCGGCGCCGAAATCCGGACCGGCCGCGCTCATGACATCATCGTAGAGTTCCTTCGCGTGCACGAGGTTCGGATCGGGGTGGTGGCCACCGAAGTCCGGCAGCGGCGTGAAATTGCGCACCGACCCATCCGGTGCGCCGAGGCGCTTCTCGATGATCTCCTTGGCATAGGGACCCGTAACGGCACCCATCGAATCCATGACGACCCGCGTGCCGCCGGCAATCAGGCTTCGAATGGCCGGAAAATCGAACAGGCTTTCCATCAGCTCGGCGTAGTCGGTCACGGGATCGATAACCTCGACCGTCATGCCGTCAACGCTCTGGGAACCGACCTTGTCGAGATCGATATCGGCCACGTCAGAGATCTTGTAGGTGTCGATCACCTGCGTGCGGGCATAGATCGCATCGGTGATCTTTTCAGGCGCTGGGCCACCATTGCCGATATTGTACTTGATACCGAAGTCTTCGTTCGGGCCGCCAGGGTTGTGGCTGGCCGAGAGCACGATGCCCCCGAATGCCTTGTATTTGCGAATGACGTTGGAAGCAGCAGGCGTCGAAAGAATGCCGCCCTGCCCCACCATGACCTTGCCAAAGCCATTGGCCGCGGCCATCTTGATCGCGATCTGAATGACTTCGCGGTTGAAATAGCGGCCGTCACCGCCGATCACCAGCGTGCTCCCGGCAAAGCCCTCGAGGCTGTCGAAAATCGCCTGGATGAAGTTCTGCGCATAGTGCTCCTGCGCAAAGACGGGCACCTTTTTTCTCAAGCCTGATGTACCGGGCTTCTGTCCTGAAAATGGCTTGGTTGAAACTGTCTTGATCATGTCATTAGCCTCTTGAAACAAGCCTGGAATACAGGGCCGCATAGCTGGCGGCGCTCTTCTCCCAGGAAACGTCGGACTTCATGCCGTTCTTCTGCATCTGGGCCCAGGCAGCCTTGTCGCGCCAGGCATCGGCGACGCGGGTGAGCACCTGACGCAAACCGTCGGCGGTAATGTTGGAGAACTGGAAGCCTGTCGCCACGCCGGACGACAGTGCCGCCTCATTGGCGTCGATCACGGTATCGGCAAGGCCGCCAGTGCGTGCGACAACCGGAATACATCCATAACGCAACGCATAAAGCTGCGTGAGACCACAGGGCTCGAAGCGAGAGGGGATGAGGATGGCGTCCGCCCCCGCCTGCATGAGGTGGGACAGCGGCTCATCATAACCGATGTGAACGCCGATACGGCCCTTGTGGCGCGCTGCAGCATTGGCAAGACCACCTTCAAGCGCCCGATCACCGGAACCGAGTATGGCCAGCATGCCGCCGGTTTGCACAAGGTCATCAGCCGTCTCAGCCAGAAGATCCATGCCCTTTTGCCAGGTCAGGCGGCTGATCACGCAATAGATCGGACCACCGTCGTCATCGAGGCCAAAGTGCCGTACCAGCGCCGCGCGGCTGGCATTGCGCTTGGAAACCTGTTTCGGCGTAAACGGCGCAGCAATCAGCGGATCGGTTTGCGGGTTCCAGACGTCGACATCGATCCCGTTGACGATACCATGCACATGGGAGGCGCGTGCGCGGATCAGACCCTCGAGTCCCATGCCGAATTCCGGCTGCAGGATTTCGCGCGCATAGGTCGGTGAGACGGTGGTGATGGCGCTTGCCATCTGCAGCCCGCCCTTGAGGTAGCCGACATCGCCGTAATATTCGATCCCATCCATCGAATAGGCCTCGGGCGGCAAGCCGAGTTCGGCGAAGATGGACGAGGCAAACTGCCCCTGAAAGGCAATGTTGTGCACGGTCATGACGCTGGGTATGCCCGGCGCGCGACCGAAGCGCATGTAGACCGGCGTCATGGCCGCCTGCCAGTCATGGGCGTGAACGAGATCAGGCTTCCAGTTCGGGATCAACCCGCCTGCAATATCCGCAGCCGCCAGCGACAATGCAGCAAAGCGTCGCCAATTGTCGGCATGGTCCCTGCCAACCGTGTCCGTGTACGGGCCACCGTCGCGCCGGAAAAAGTCCGGCGCGTCGAGGATGTAAAGCTCGAGACCCTCATGCGTCGCGAACAGGATGTTGGCCTTGACCCCGAAAAGCGAGGGCAGGCTTGCCACCTTCTTGCCCTTGCCGATCTTGTGCATGACCGCCGGATAACCGGGGATCAGCGAGCGCATCTCAACGCCGTGAGACCCCATGGCCAGCGGGAGCGCGCCCGCCACGTCGGCCAGCCCTCCCGTTTTGACCAGCGGGAATATTTCTGACGAGACCGACAGGACTTTCATGGCTCAGAGACCGAGTTTGTTGATCATGCTCTGGGTGACAAGGCAGATCCCGTTTTCAGTCAGGCGGAAGCGCTTGGCATCCAGTTCCGGATCCTCACCGACGACCATGCCTTCCGGAATGATCACACCACGGTCGACGACCACGTTGGTCAGGCGCGCATGGCGACCGACAATCACCTCGGGCAGGACCACGGCCTGGTCTAGCTTGGAGAACGAGTTGATGCGGCAACCGGTCGAAAGCAGCGTCTTGTGGATCGAGGCCCCGGAGACGATGCAGTTACCCGCAACGAGCGACGACACGGCAGAACCACGGCGTCCTTCGATGTCATGCACGAACTTGGCAGGCGGCGTGATCTCGGAATAGGTCCAGATCGGCCAGTTCCCGTCATACATGTCGAGTTCCGGGACAATGTCGGTCAGGTCGATATTGGCCTGCCAGTAGGCGTCCACCGTCCCGACGTCGCGCCAGTAGGCATGCGTTTCGGTTTCCGCACGCACGCAGGAATCAGCGAAGCGATGGGCGACGGCCTTACCGTGCTTGACGATATAGGGAATGATGTCCTTGCCGAAGTCACGGCTGGAATTGGGATCAGCCGCATCCTTGCGCAGGATGTCCATCAGGAACTTCGTGTGGAACACGTAAATGCCCATGGAGGCCAGCGCCATCTCCTCGTTCCCGGGAATGCCAGGCGGATTGGCAGGCTTTTCAACGAAGTCGATGATCACATCCTTCTTGTCGACATGCATGACACCGAAACCGGTTGCTTCCATGCGCGGCACTTCCAGGCAGCCGATGGTGACGTCGGCACCGGAATCGACGTGCTGCTGGAGCATCATCTCGTAGTCCATCTTGTAGATATGGTCGCCGGCCAGAATGACCATGTATTCCGGGCCATAGGGCTCGATGATGTCGGCGTTCTGGAAAACGGCGTCGGCGGTGCCTTCATACCATTGCGTCTCGGATACGCGCTGGGAGGCCGGCAGAATGTCGAAGCTTTCGTTACGCTCGTGCCGAAAGAAGTTCCAGCCGCGCTGCAGGTGGCGGATCAGCGAATGGGCCTTGTACTGCGTCGCGACCCCGATGCGCCGGATACCGGAGTTAAGGGCATTGGAGAGGGCGAAGTCGATGATGCGCGTCTTGCCGCCAAAGTAGACCGCGGGCTTTGCGCGCATGTCGGTCAGTTCTTTCAGGCGGCTGCCGCGGCCACCAGCGAGCACATATGCCATGGCGTCACGGGCGAGCGGTTGCGGTCTCTTGGTTTTCGTCATTGCGGTCCTCCCTTTAGTCTTATTGACCCAATTCCAGCATGATCGTTGCAAGCGGCGGCAGGACGATGCCTGCGGTAATCCGCCCGGATGCATTCATTCCGGCATGGCATTGTCCGGCGTTCCCCTTGCCGCTTCCGCCATAGATGTCTGCGTCGCTGTTGAAGATTTCGTGCCAGACGCCCTCGGCGGGCAGTGGCACTTCGTAGTAGTCACGCGACACCGGCGTGAGATTGGAAATGACGGCGACAGGCTTTTCGCCGGGCGCCTTGCGCAGCCATGCAAAGACAGAGTTGTCCTTGTCGTCTGCAATCAGCCATTCGAACCCCTCGCCTTCGCAATCGCGCGCGTGCAGCGCCGGCTTGTTGCGGTAGAGATGGTTCAGGTCCTTCACCAGCCGCTGCATGCCGCCGTGGTTGGGATATTGGGTCAGATGCCAGTCAAGTTCCTTGGCGTGGTTCCATTCGGCCCACTGGGCAAACTCCTGCCCCATGAAGAGCAGCTTCTTGCCCGGATAGCCCCACATGAAGGCATAGTAGGCACGCAGGTTGGCGAATTTCTGCCACTCGTCTCCCGACATCTTGCCGATCAGAGAGCCCTTTCCGTGCACCACCTCGTCATGCGAGAGCGGCAGCACGAAATTCTCCGAGAAGGCATAGAGAAGACCGAAGGTTAGGTCGTTGTGGTGGAATTTGCGATGCACCGGCTCGCGCGCAAAATATTGCAGCGTGTCGTGCATGAAACCCATGTTCCACTTGAACCCGAAACCAAGCCCGCCCTCATGCACCGGATGCGAGACCTTCGGCCACGAGGTCGATTCCTCGGCGATTGTCATGATGCCGGGGTGGCTGCCATAGACGGCCTTGTTCATTGCCTGCAGGAAGCTGACCGACTCCAGATTTTCGCGCCCGCCATGACGGTTGGGGATCCACTCGCCCTCCTTGCGGGAGTAATCGAGATAGAGCATGGACGCCACCGCATCGACGCGAAGCCCGTCGACGTGGAACTTCTCGGCCCAATAGAGCGCATTGTTGACGAGAAAGGACACGACTTCGGTCCTGCCGAAGTTGTAGATCGCCGTGTTCCAGTCCGGATGGTAGCCCTGCCGCGGATCTGCATGCTCGTAGAGCGCCGTTCCATCAAACTCCCGAAGCCCGTGGGCGTCGGTTGGAAAATGCGCGGGCACCCAGTCCAGAAGCACGCCGATGCCAGCCTTGTGCGCTCCATTAACGAAGCGAGCGAAGCCTTCCGGCTCGCCAAACCGCGCTGTCGGCGCATAAAGCCCGGTCGTCTGGTAACCCCAGGACGGATCGTACGGGAACTCGCTGATTGGCAGGAATTCGATATGGGTGAACCCCATGTCTACGCAATAGGCGATCAAATGATCGGCCATTTCGTCCCAGCTGTAGAAGCGCCCGTCGGGATGCTTCTTCCAGGAACCGGCATGAACCTCGTATATCGAGATCGGTTGCCGACGGGCATCGATCGACGACCAGTAGGCGCGATGGTCTGCGTCTTCCCACGCCTGCTCCAGTTCGCCTGCCGTGACGGAGGCCGTCTGTGGGCGCAATTCCGAACGTCGCGCGTAAGGGTCGGCCTTCAGCGGCAGAAGCGTGCCGTCGCTGCCGACGATTTCATACTTGTAGGCCGACCCGGCATGAACATCAGGAACAAAGATTTCCCAAATGCCCGTATCGCGCCGCAGGCGCATGACATGCATGCGGCCATCCCAGTTGTTGAACTCGCCAACCACCGAAACACGCCGTGCATTGGGCGCCCAGACTGCAAAGTGAAAACCGTCGATGCCCTCGTTGTGCATCGGGTGTGCGCCCATCTTGTCGAAGAGCCTCAGATGAGAACCTTCGCGGATGAAATAGTCATCCATGGGCCCAAGGACAGGGCCGAAGCTGTAGGCATCAACCACCGTCCATTCATTGTCGCCCCGTCGCGCCCTGTAGAGTATGGGCTGGCGTTGGGACAGCGCGACATAGCCTGCGAAAAAACCATCAGGATCAAGGCAGTCAAGTTTTCCGAGCACCTGACCGCCGATGCTTTCCGCCTGAATTTCCTCCGCGCCCGGCACCAGGCACCGGACAAAGAACTTTCCATCCAGTTCATGAAGCCCCATCACGGCAAATGGATCTGTATGCAATCCATCTATTATCGCCCTGATCTCCTCCGGGGCCAGTTTCACTGGCTCATTATCCGCCTCCGGCGGCATGGGTGTTTTCCCCATCAAGCTCTCCAGATTTCACGCGCATACTGCCTGATCGTCCTGTCGGACGAAAACCAACCCATGCGGGCGGTATTCAAAATCGTCTTGTGGTTCCAGGTCTGGCGATCCTGCCAGAGCGCATCCACTTCGCGCTGCGCCTTGGCATAAGCGTCGAAATCGGCTGCGACCATGAACCAGTCGTGATTGTAGAGACCATCAACGAGGCCGGAGAAGCGTGTCGGATCGCCCGGCGAAAAGACGCCCGAGGCAATCGCGGACAGAGCCTGCTGCAACTCGCTCGAGGCTTCGATCGTCGCACGCGGATTATACTCTGAACTGCGCAGCTTGGCGACCTCGTCGGCCGTCATGCCGAAGATCTTGATGTTTTCTTCGCCCACACAGTCGCGCATCTCGACGTTGGCGCCATCGAGCGTACCGATTGTCAGCGCGCCGTTGAGGGCAAACTTCATGTTGCCGGTGCCGGACGCTTCCATGCCGGCCGTCGAAATCTGCTCCGAAAGGTCGGCCGCCGGGATAATCACTTCCGCAAGCGAAACGTTGTAGTTCGGAATGAACACGACCTTCAGCAGGCCGCGCACGGCAGGATCGTTGTTTATCACCCGCGCCACGTCGTTCGCCAGTTTGATGATCAGCTTGGCGTTATGATAGCTCGGCGCTGCCTTGCCCGAGAAAATCTTCACGCGCGGCACCCAGTCGAGTTCCGGATGCGAACGCATCTGGTCATAAAGGGCGATTGCCTCGATCAGGTTCAGAAGCTGACGCTTGTATTCGTGAATGCGCTTGGTCTGGATGTCGAACATGGCAGACGGATCAAGCCTGATGCCCATGCGCGCTTGCACCAGCTTGGCAAGACGCACCTTGTTGGCGCGCTTGACCTCGGCAAACTTTTCCTGGAACGACGCATCATCGGCAAACTTGTCGAGGTCCTTCAGCGCCTCCGTATCGTCCATGAACTTGTCGCCGATCGCTTCGCGGATCAGCGAGAAAAGCCCCGGATTGCACTGCATCAGCCATCGACGCGGAGTAATCCCGTTTGTCTTGTTGTTGATGCGGTCGGGATAAAGCGTGTGAAGATCGGCAAACACCGTTTCCTTCATCAGCTCCGTATGAAGAGCCGACACGCCATTGATCGAATGCGAACCGACGAATGCCAGGTTGCCCATGCGCACGCGGCGTTCGCCGCCTTCGTCGATCAGCGAAATTGCCCGGATCTGCTGGTCGGCCAGAGTCTTCTGGTGGCGGGCTTCACGCAGGATCATCGCATTGATCGCATAGACGATCTGCATGTGGCGCGGCAGAAGCCGCTCGAAAAGCGGAACCGGCCAGCTTTCCAGCGCTTCGGGAAGCAGCGTGTGGTTCGTGTATGAGAACGTCGCCTTGGTGATCTGCCAGGCCTGCTCGATGTCGAGGCCATGCACATCCATCAGCAGGCGAATGAGTTCTGCGACAGCCACAGCCGGGTGCGTGTCGTTGAGCTGGATCGCCACCGCATCCGGCAGCGACGTGAAGTCCGGATATTGCTGGAGATGGCGGCGCAGGATGTCCTGCAGCGATGCAGAAGAGAAGAAGAACTCTTGCCGCAGACGCAGTTCCTGGCCTGCAGGCGTCGCGTCAGCCGGATAAAGAACGCGCGCGAGGCTCTCGGCCTTGTTGCTTTCACGCAGCGCGCCGATGTGATCGCCCGCGTTGAACGCTTCGAGAAGGATCGGGTCGATCGGTGTCGCGGTCCACAGGCGCAATGTGTTAACCCGCTGCGCGCGCCAGCCAACCATCGGGGTGTCATAGGCCGTGGCGATCACGCGCTCTGCGGGCTTCCAGACGTAGCGGATCGATTCATCGCCGACATCGACCGTGTCAACCGAACCGCCGAAGCCGATTTCATAGGAACTTTCGCGGCGTTCGAATTCCCAGGGGTTACCGTGCGCAAGCCAGTTTTCCGGCAGTTCGACCTGCCAGCCATCCGACATCTGCTGGCGGAAGAGACCGTGCACATAGCGAATGCCATAGCCGTAGGCCGGAATATCGACGGTCGCCATCGACTCCATGAAGCAGGCGGCCAGACGACCGAGACCACCGTTGCCGAGCGCCGCGTCGGGCTCGAGCTCGGCCACGAGGTCGATATCGACGCCCAGCGACGACAGCGCGATGCGCATCTCATCCATGATGCCGATATTGGTCATCGTATCGCGCATCAGGCGGCCGATGAGGAATTCCAGAGACAAGTAATAGACACGCTTGGCGCCTTCGGCATAGGTGCGTTTGGTGGAGTCCATCCACTTGTCGGTCACGCGGTCACGCGCAACAAGGATCGCAGCAGTCAGCCAGTCGTGCGGCTTGGCAACCTTGGGATCCTTGCCAATGCGGTACTTCAGCCTCTCCAGAATTTCGATCGCGAGCTGCTCAGGGTCCGAAGTCCGGGGCGCGGGCGAAAGCACTTCAGCTGATGGCGTGGTATTCATTAAGTCCTGTCCCCGTTCCTTGAACCTAAGCTGCCTAAATTTATAAATCGGTTTATTGAGCGATTAATGCACCGTTTTCAAACAGTTGCAACCGATCATTTTGCGGATGCGAAAACGGCCGGGAAACCCCGGCCGTCTATGTAAGCAACTGCTTTCGGATGGATGGATTCTTGACGCTGGTCAAGCTATTGCGTCAGGCGGGTCGTCGCGGAAAGCGTCTGTTCGCCGATATACTTGAAGGCCGCAAACATGTCGTCGGCGGACTGCGCATCGAAGTAGTGCTTGGCGTCTGTTGCGCAATATTGCAGGAGCGCCTGCCCCGCTGCCGGGGCCATGAACCCGATCGAATAGATCTGGATGCCCGCCGCCTTTGCCTTGTCGCACGTGGCCTGTGTTGCGGTGGTGGCCGAGGCATAGTTGTTTTCGCCGTCGGTCATGAAGACAATGTACTTGTCCGGGGTCTGTCCATTCTTGCTGAGGTGCAGCGCGTTTTCTGTCGCGGAATTGAGCGACGTATAGGCCTGGTTCATGGCCGCGCTTGAGTCAGTTCCACCATAGGCGCTGAGCGCGTTGATGTAGTTGCCAACGGCGGTCGTACCCCAGCTGAGCGCCTGCGGCGTATCCATGGCCGAGTTGAACGAGACGGCGCCAAGGCGCGCATAGTAGGCGTCGGGGTCGGCCTTTGCGATGACGGTCATCAGGTTGCCGGCCGCCTGCTTCAGCGCATCGATCTTGGTCAGGTAGGTCGTCTGCGTACCGGTGCAGGTCTGTCGTCGCCCGCAGGAGTAGGTGTATGCGGTCGTACCCGTGACAGTCGATGTGTTATCGGCCATGGACCCTGAGCGGTCGAGCACCAGATACATGGACAGCGCCTTTTGCGACGCAGTGGAGCTGAGCGCCGAACCGCTGACGTTCACCTGCTGCACCTTTGAAGCGCCAATGGCTCCAAACAGCGCAAACTGCGTGTCGAGGCACGTATTCACCTTGACGAGATAGTTCTGGGTGTTGCCCGCCCCTGCTGTCTGCGTGACTGTCACGTTCGTGCAGGAACCGATGTCGAAACTTCCGTAGGCGTTGCCGGACCCCTTGGCCTGCTCGGTCTGAATGGACGAAAGCTCGCTCGATAGCTGCCCCTTCACGAAGTTCAGCGCAAGCGTCTTGGCGTCGTCGACCGACATGCCCTGATTGACGATCGCGGCACCCGCCGCCAGCGCCGCCGCATCGGCAGTCGCCTGAAGCTTGGCCTTGGCAGTCATCAGCGTGGCGACATTCATGGACAATTCACCGGCAGCCAGCCCCACCGGAATTAGAAATGCGGCTATGACGCCGAAGTTTCCCTCATTATCAGAAATTAAACGTTTCAGTACGCCGAAATGCTGCTGACGACCCATGTCCCACCACCCGAAGGATCCGAATGGAGACAAAGTATATCCAACGTATTTTGAACGAATTAAAGTTAACTATGCAGTTTAATACTTATTTTGTTAAACTTTATTTCAAATCAATTGGAATTACGTCAACTGATTGAAAGTTATTCTGTCCTCCGTAACTTCTGAGGTTCCCGATGATGGGTGCAACGTCAGAATAATCACGTCCATAGGCCACAACGATGTGGTCCTGGCCTGCGGGGATGTTGTTGGTAGGATCATATTCCATCCACCCAGCATTGCGCCCACCCCAGACCCTGACCCAGGCGTGCATGGCGTCCGCGCCTTCAAGCCGCTCCTGACCAGCGGGCGGGATGGTCCTGAGATAGCCGCTGACATAGCCTGCGGGAATTCCGAGACTACGAAGCGCCGATATCATGATGTGGGCGAAATCCTGGCAGACGCCTGCCTTCAACTCGAAAGCCTCTGCGGCTGGTGTATCAACCCCGGTCGCACTTGGATCATACTTGAACCGCTTGTAGATATCGGCGCAGATTGCGGCTGCCACGGACGCCACGTCAGGACCGGCCTCCTCGAAATCGCGGGCATAGTTGGCAATCGTCGGGATATCCTTCAACTTGGGACTGAACCCGATGAAATGGTGTGGCGAGTCCGGCGAAAGCGTCCGCACGGCAGCCAGTTCGCCTGCGATGGCCTTGAGTTCGCTGGAAAGCCCGAGCGGCTGAGGTTGAGCATCCACCTGTACCCGCGCCTGAAGATTGACCTCAGAGTGCGCATGCGCTGCACGGAAATAGACCGATGTGGCCGCATTTCCGAAATAGTCCTTCATGTCGGCGCGCTCATCCGCCTGCGGCGAAAAGGATACGGCGCCCGCAATCAGTCGCTGACGGTCGGGGATCGAAAGTGGCATGACCCTGACCATGTGCCGGGCACCAGACGCCGGGACGTCGTAGTTATAGCCGATCCGCAATTTGATATCATAAAGCATTCACATCAACCGAGATATGTCTGTGCCAGAACGTCGGAAAGCTGTTCCATTTCGCGTTCCATGTCCTTGTAGACCTCTGGCGCCATCGCATCCGGGGTCATGAGCGCAATGTTCGAATGCAGCCGCAGCGCCTCGCGGTAAAGCGGTGACATCTGTCCATCGACATAGGCATTGGGCAGTTGCTCGACCTCGGTCTTGATTTCATTCAGCTGGAAGAAGATCGAACGCGGGTTGAGTGGATCAAGCGCCAGCAGGTCCGTCACGGTCACGCTGGCCGTTGCCACGTTATACCGGCGTCGGTGGGTCATGACGCTGTCGCCGATCTCCAGCAGCATGTCATAGGTGCCATCAGGCGCATCCTTGCCCGAGAGATGGGCCAGCAACCGCGTCATGTGCAAGCCGCGTTCCAGCATGCGACCGATGGTGAGGAAGCGCCAGCCGGTGAAGCGGTACATGTTTTCGTGCACGAGACCGGCAAAACCAGCGAGCTTGCGGAGCAGCACGGTCATGGCGCGCGTCGCATCGTCTCCCGCCTTGACCTTCTTGTTGAATTCTCGGGCGGTCTTGGCGAGATCGACAAGCGCCAGCCAGCCATCCGGCGAAAACCGGTCGCGGATGCGCGAGGCGCTGTAGAGCGCACTTTCGATATTGTTGATCAGGCTGTTGGGCACCGCAGGTTCGATCTCGATATCGAGGCTTTCCAGATAGCGCGTGACGCCATCAAGCAGCGGCGTGCTAGCGTCTGCTGCTTCGGCGTAGCGGGAATGCCAGGCGCGCAGGATGCGGATCGTACCTTCGGCGCGTTCGATATAGCGCCCCAGCCAGTAGAGATTGTCAGCCGCCCGCGCGGGCAGGCTTCCCGGCATATTGCGCGTGAAGGCCGCCTCTTGCGGCAAAAGGGTGGCCTTTTCGACCGGCTTTTCGGAGACGATCCAGACGTCGGCTGCATTTCCGCCCGCCTGCATGGCAATCGCCGCCGCGTTTTCGCCCGACGAAATGCGCGCAAAGCCGCCCGGCATGATTTTCCAGCCATCGAGCGTGCGCGCAGCAAACACGCGCAAGCTCATCGGCCGTGGCGCGAGCTTGCCCGCGTTCCAGACAGGCGTCGTGGACAACGTCACGGCTTCCTGTCCGGCAAGCTTGGCACCCTCGGTTTTCAGCCACTCCGCAATCGATTCCTTCGCGCGGTCGCGCAGCGATGCGCCAAGCACAGACTGTCCCTTGTCGTCGAAGAACGGCATGCGCGAATAGGCTGGCCCGATGACCATGCGGTCGAGATTGGCCGCAACATGGGTCCGCTCCGCTTCCTGCCCGCACCACCATGTGGCAATCGAAGGCAACTTCAGATCCTCGCCCAGAACCTCGCGACAGATACGCGGCAGGAAGGCAAGCATGGCGCGCGTTTCGAGAATGCCCGAACCAAGCGCATTCACCATCAGCACCGAACCGGAGCGAACGGCCTGCACCATGCCGGGCGTACCGATATAGGAGTTCTGGTCGAGTTCCAGCGGATCGATGAAGTTGGCATCGACACGCCGCCAGAGTACGCCCACGGGCTTCAGGCCGGAAACCGTGCTGACCATGACCTTGCCGTTGACGACAACCAGATCCTCGCCTTCCAGAAGCATGAACCCGAGATAGCGCGCGATATAGGCATGCTCGAAATAGGTCTCGTTGGCTGTACCCGGAGACAGAACCGCCACCCGCTGGTCACGCGCCTGGCGCTTTTCCAGAAGTGTTTCGCGAAAGGCACCGAAAAACGATGCGAGCCGGTGAACATGCGTATCGGCGTAGAGATCGGAAAAGGCGCGCGCAGTCGCCACGCGATTTTCCAACGCGAAACCAGCGCCCGAGGGCGCCTGGGTGCGATCTGACAGAACCCACCAGTTTCCGTCAGGCCCGCGGCCGATCTCGAACGAGCAGAAATGCAGATAATGCCCACCATAGGGCTGCACCCCGACGACCGGGCGCAGGAATTCGGAGTTGGAGGCGATGAGCGACGGAGGCAGCAGTCCTTCGCGAACAAGCCGACAATCCCCATAGACATCGGCGGCAATCGACTCGAGCAATTCGGCACGCTGCACCAGGCCAGCCGAAATCTTGTCCCACTCGTCCTCGGCGATCATCACCGGAATATGGGAAAGCGGCCAGTCCCGGTCAGGGCTGTTTGCAGCGCCATAGGAGCGATAGAACACGCCTGCATCACTGAGATAGCGATCGGCACGCGCGAAACGCTCCGCCATGCTCTGCTGGTCCTGACGGGCAAGATAGCCGAGCAGCTTTTGCCAGACGGGGCGGATCCGGCCCTGCGGATCGATCATTTCATCGGCAATTCCAGGCAGCGGCTTGTAACCGAGCAAGGGATCGGGTCTACCGCTCCCTACCGTCTGCCGCCTCTCATTTGCCGCCATGCCGCCGCTCAATCCGTTTTGCCCCAGTCCCGCGCAACGCCGCCGGACAGTCCCCCGGATCAGCGCTTGCGTTCGTTCAACCCCGCCCAAAGGCAGGCGCGGTCAATTGGCCGCTTGCCCCAAAGCACACTTCCCCGCGCAGAAACCCCAGCGGACGTGACGCCACAATGACACCTGTTCCGGCGCATTGCCAGCCCGACGCCATCAGCAGGCATCTCAAGGACGGCGAAGGTCTAGCGTCATCGGAAAATCCGGGTGCGGCGGGTCAGCCCTGAAAATCCACTGACCTCCGGTATGCCCGGATGGCAGGAAGCGCGCAAGGCGTCTCGCCTCAGCTTCGTTGCCATTCACAGGGAATGTATCGTAGCTGCGGCCTCCGGGGTGCGCCACATGGTAGACACAACCACCGAGCGACCGGCTGGACCAGGTGTCATAGATATCAAAGGTCAGCGGCGCATTGACTGGCAGAACAGGGTGAATGCCCGACGCAGGCTGCCATGCCTTGAAACGAACACCGGCCACGGCAACGCCGCGCTCATCCGTCATGCGCAGCGGAACAAGCCGGCCGTTACAGGTGACCTGATAACGTTCGGGCGATCCGGTTTCGAATTGCACCTGTAGGCGCTCGACGGATGAATCGACATATCGAACGGTGCCGCCGACCGCGCCCTGTTCGCCCGTGACATGCCACGGCTCCAGCGCCTGCCGGACCTCGAGCTTGCTGCCCTCATATTCCACCTCGCCGCAGAACGGAAAGCGGAACTCGAGCTGCGCGGCAAACCATTCGGGCCGGAAGTCGAAACCATTGGCGCGCAGGTCGGCAAGAACGTCGAGGAAATCCTTCCAGACGTAATAGGGCAGCATGAAGCGGTCGTGCAGCGACGTGCCCCAGCGCACGAACGTGCCCTCGATCGGGTTCTTCCAGAAGCGCGCAATGAGCGCCCGGACCAGAAGCTGCTGGGCAAGGCTCATGCGCGCATTAGGCGGCATTTCAAAGCCACGGAATTCGACAAGCCCCAGACGGCCCGTCGGGCCATCAGGCGAGAAGAGCTTGTCGATGCAGATTTCCGAGCGGTGCGTGTTGCCTGTCGAGTCCGTGAGAATGTTGCGGAAGAGCCGGTCGACCAGCCAAGGAAGCGGTGGCATGCCGTGATCCGGCAAGGGCACCTGTGCAATCGCGATCTCGAGTTCATAGAGACCGTCGTGGCGCGCCTCGTCAATGCGGGGGGCCTGGCTCGTCGGTCCGATAAACAGGCCCGAGAACAGGTAGGACAGCGACGGATGCCGCTGCCAGTGGAGCACAAGACTCTTGAGCAGGTCCGGCCGCCTGAGGAACGGACTGTCGTTGAGGTTGCCACCGCCGACCACCACGTGGTTTCCGCCGCCGGTGCCCGTGTGGCGTCCGTCGATCATGAACTTGTCCGCACCGAGGCGCGACTGGCGGGCTTCGTCGTAGAGCTTGGTTGTGATGTCCACGCATTCCGCCCAGTTGGCGGCAGGATGCACATTCACCTCGATCACGCCCGGATCCGGCGTGACGCGCATGACATTGAGGCGCTCGTCATGCGGGGGCGAATAACCTTCGATATGGATCGGCAGGTCAAGATGCGCAGCGGCACGCTCGGCGGACGCGACGAGATCGAGATAGTCCTCCAGCGTTTCGGTCGGCGGCATGAAGACGCACAGGCGACCGTCACGCGGCTCGATGGAAATTGCAGTGCGGACGCGGCCCTCGATTTCAGAGAGCGCCTGCCCCCGGATCGGCGTGGCGGCCATGTCCGGCTGAAGCGAATGCTCCGGTAGAAGGCGACCCTTGTCCTTTTCATAGTCCGGCAGCGGCGGCCGCTTTTCGGACGTATCCCTTGGATTGATGTAGGGATACTGCGAGGGCGAAATGTAGACGAGCGACGACAACGGCAGACGGAAGCCGATCGGCGAGTCGCCCGGGATCAGAAACAGGCGGCCGCGCCGCGTGCTCCACTTTTCTGAAAGCCAGGTGCGACCCGTGGCACGCGCATTCCATGCCTGAACCGGAAGCACGAAACCGGTGGGTTTGGTGAGTCCGCGCTCGAAGACCCTTGCAATGCGGCTGCGCTCTTCCGGGTCTTCAAGCTTGGAGTTCGCGGGATCCACATTTTCAGGAAGGTTGGCTTCCTTGATCAGCCATTCGGCAGTGTCTTCATAGGCGGGCGTTGCAAATTCCGGCTTGATATCGAGCTCGATGGCGAGCGCTGCAGCCAGCTTGCCTGCATCTTCGTAGCTGACCTTGTAGTCGGTCGCTTCCTGCGCAATCAGTTTGGGGTTACGCCAGATCGGCTTCCCGTCCTTGCGCCAGTAGAGAGAAAAGGTCCATCGCGGCAGGCTTTCGCCCGGATACCACTTGCCCTGCCCGTAGTGCAGGAAACCACCGGGAGCAAAGCGTTCTCGCAGACGGCGGATCAATACATCGGCGCGGTCCCGCTTCTGTGGACCAACCGCCGCCGTGTTCCACTCGGCGGATTCAAAATCGTCGATCGACACGAACGTCGGCTCGCCCCCCATGGTCAGGCGAACATCCGCCTCCTTCAGGTAGGCATCGACCTTTTCACCGAGATCATTGAGCGCATCCCAGCTTTCATCAGAGAATGGCTTGGTTATGCGGGGATGCTCCGCTACACGCGTGACCCGCATGTCGAAATCGAATTCGGTCTTGGCCTCGCCAAAGTAGCCGCCCGAAATCGGAGCAGCGTTCTTGTAGTGCGGGGTGGCGGCGAGCGGAATATGGCTCTCGCCCGCGAGAAGACCCGATGTCGGGTCGAGACCCACCCAGCCGGCGCCCGGAATATAGACCTCGACCCAGGCATGCAGGTCGGTGAAGTCATACTCGGTGCCGGAGGGGCCATCGAGAGCCTTCAGATCCGGCGTGAGCTGGATCAGGTAACCCGAAACGAAACGCGCTGCAAAGCCGAGGTTGCGAAGCACCTGCACGAGGAGCCAGCTGGAGTCGCGGCATGAACCCTTTGCAAGTTGCAGCGTCTCCTCCGGCGTCTGCACGCCGGGCTCCATGCGGATCGTATATTCGGTGCGCGCCTGAATGCTGGCGTTAAGAGCGACGATCTTATCCGTCGTGCGGGCCTTCGAGCGATCTATGGTCTTCATGAAGGCTTCGAGGTGTGCGCCCATCGGCTCTGGTTTCATGTAGATCGAAAGATCGTCCTTCAGGTCTTCCGGATATTCAAAAGGCCAGAACTCCGCCTGCTCCTCCACGAAGAAGTCGAACGGATTGTAAACCGTCATGTCAGCGACGAGATCGACCTCGATCTTGAACTCGGTCACCGGATCGGGGAACACGAAGCGGGCGAGATAGTTCCCGTAGGGGTCCTGCTGCAGATTGACGAAGTGGTTCGACGGCGAAACCTTCAGCGAGTGGCTGATGACCTTTGTCTTCGAATGCGATGCCGGCTTCAGCCTTATCACCTGCGGGCCCAGAATGATGGGCTTGTCGTATTTGTAATGGGTGAGGTGATAGATGCTGGCTTTGATCGACATTTGGCCTCGTCGTCTGGGAACTTGATGTCTGCCAAATCTTTAGTCATGGCGATGATTTGTGCAATGGGAAAGTGAGCAACGCTGCGCACTCTGGCCGCAGCCAGCCCGATCGCACCACGACAACATGGCCAACAAAGGCTTAATCCTCGCATTAATATTTTAAACTTTTTTAATGTGCGCAGGTCTAAAGTCCCTGCAAAATGGCGGATATACTATATTTGCCATGTGTTGCTTCACAGCTCCATGATGGAGCGCCAAATCCCCCCTGGAATAGCCCGCCATTCATGAAGATATGCTGGCCATAGACTGTGCGAGGTCACATGCTCGACATGCTCCGGCGTTCAATCGCTGCAAAACTGATCGTTGTTACCGGCTGCATTGTTGCTGTCGTGATGCTGATTTCGAATATTCTGCTGACATCACAGACGAACAATCGTGTGCATGGCCTCGTCATGAAACAGGCGAGCAGCGAAGCGCAGTCCGTGGCACAGGATATCGCTGCCAGTGTCGGCGAACTTTCCAGCGCCGCAAGAACCATGGCAGGTGTGCTGGGCCACACCCACGCCGCGACGCTGCTTGATCGCAAGGGCACGATCGACATTCTTCGCGCAAACCTCGAGCAGAACCCGTTTGCCTTTGGCAGCTGGATGGCCGAGGCGCCGAAGGCCTTCGACGGCAAGCAGGACGAAATGAAGGGCAACGGCGACATGGGCGCCAACAAGGATGGCCTCTTCTCGCCTTACTGGTCCAAGGATCGCAACGGCAATATCCAGTATAGCACGTTTGACATCGACTACGGTGCGGAGTGGTACAAGCTTGCAGCCGACAGCCGCAAGGGCTCCATCACCAAGCCATATCTGGCGACCGGCACCGATGTTCCCACGATCATGAGCTCGATCGCCTACCCTGTCATATCCGGCGACAAGCTGATTGGCGTTGCAGGCGTCGATATCTCGCTGGCATCGCTGTCGCAAAAGCTCTCGGCAATGCATCCTTTCGGCACCGGCCGGGTGATGCTCGTTTCGCAGGATTTCAAGTGGCTCGTAGGCCCCAAGGCCGACCTGATGATGAAGGACTATGACGGCGCATCGCCGGACGTCGTCAAGCAGGCGCTCTCCGATGGCAATTCGATCCTTGCCGAAAACCTCAAGGATGAGGCAGGCGATGAATTCAGCCGCGAGATCTATCCGTTTGACCTGCCGGGGGTAAACGCCCGCTGGGTCGTTCTGGTCGACATCCCGACGGCTGTCGTGACCGAGCAGATCCGCGAACAGACCAAGCTGATGATCATCGGCGGCCTGCTCGTTCTGTTTGCCGTCCTTGTCGGGCTCTATCTCGCGGTCCGCAGCTATGTCCAGAAGCCGATCGCCCGACTGGTCGCCGACGTTCTGAACCTGAGCCGCGGCACCTATGACAACCCGGTATCGGGCCAGGAACGTGCTGACGAGGTTGGCGCGGTATCAAAGGCGCTCGAAGGTTTCCGCCACAAACTCGCCGACGCGGTTCGCCTCGAAGGTGTTGCATCCGATCAGCGCCGGATGACCGAAGAAGAACGCCAGCGAAGCGAGTATGAACGCGCCGCTGCGGCTGAAGTGCAGCAGAATGTCGTCAGCCGTTTGGCCGAGGCCCTGTCGCAGCTCTCGGCCGGCAACCTCGCCTATCGCCTGCAGGGGGACTTCCCCGGCGAATACGCCAAGCTTCGCACCGACTTCGACAACGCCATGGCAAGCCTCGAGGAAACGGTCCAGACGCTCGGTGCATCGGCCAACAATATCGGTGTCGGCACGACAGAAATTTCCACAAGCTCGAGCGACCTGTCGCTGCGAACCGAAAAGCAAGCCGCAAGCCTGGAAGAGACCGCTGCGGCGCTCGACGAGTTGACATCGCAGGTCAATTCGAGCGCTGAAAACGCTCACCTTGCGGCTCGCTCCGTCGAGGCAGCGAACACGGACGCCGGCAAATCGGGCGAAATCGTCCAGAAGGCGATCGCTGCGATGCATGGCATCGAGCAGTCTTCGCAGGAAGTCAGCCGCATCATCAGCGTCATTGACGAAATTGCCTTCCAGACAAACCTTCTTGCCCTCAACGCGGGCGTCGAAGCCGCGCGCGCCGGTGAAGCCGGCAAGGGCTTCGCGGTCGTGGCGCAGGAAGTTCGCGAACTGGCGCAGCGTTCTGCAAATGCCGCCAAGGAAATCAAGACGCTGATCAACACCTCAGCCAATCAGGTCAGCGAAGGCGTCGATCTCGTTGGCCGCGCGGGCACCGCGCTGCAGAGCATCGCGTCCCAGGTCCTGCAGATCAACGGTCTGATCCAGGAGATTTCAAGCTCCTCCTCGGAACAGGCAGTCGGTCTTCGCGAGATCAACGCCGCCGTTAACCAGATGGACCAGGTGACCCAGCAAAACGCTGCGATGGTGGAAGAAACAACCGCCGCAAGCGCAGCGCTGGCGGACGAAGTCCAGGTTCTGCTGTCGCTCGTCTCGCGCTTCCAGACAAGCCGCGCTATGCGCGAGGCAGCACCGGCACGCAAGCCGGCGCCGCAGCCCATGATCCGCACACCGGCCCCGGCGCCGGCCAGCAAAACGCCCGCCGTGCACGGAAATGCCGCGCTCAAGCAGGACGACTGGCAGGAATTCTGATCAGGCGTTGAACTGTGAAGACAACCATGCGGCGCTCTCGGGCGCCGCATTTTTATTGGGTCGGTTCGAAGATCACGGCCGGCCTTGATAAGGGCTCGGCTCGGGGAAAACCCAGTCGCTCAGCAGCGACATGTCCGGCCGGAAGATTTCGACCTTCAGCGGATAACAGGCCGCTGTGTCGCTGGAATGCTCGGAAGAGCAATCGCCGCCCGGGCAGGCTGAAAGGGCTCCCAGCAGGTCAATTTCCGCGAAGAGTTCAAGATAGTCGCCGGGCCGAACCGGGCTCGCCTTCATGAAATATTGATGGGTATCCTTGGTGAAGCCCGTGCACATGAAAACATTGAGCACATCATGCACATGCGGCTCGGCATCCTTCAGCGATATGCCCTTGGCCTCCGCCAGTGCCCCGCAAAGATTGGAGTGGCAGCAATGGTGATAATCGCCGCCCGATAGAAGCCGGTTCGTGTAGGGATCGCATCGCGTGCCGATCACGTCGTGGACACCGCCGCCAAACTCGTCAAAGCCGTACCAGCCAAGCGTGTCATGGGTGATCGTCGCCATCGGCCGCAGATAGGGCATCGTGCTCCAGAGCCTGTTGCCGGTGGTCACATGCGTTGCGTGGAGCGCTCTCGTCTTGCCGCTGAAAAAGCGCTCCGAGAGATTGTCCGCATTCCAGAGATTGAGGTCTCCGACCTGCGGCCCATCGATGCTCAGGATGCGAATGAAATGCCCCTTCGGCGCCCTGAAGGCCTTGCCATCACGTGGCGGCACGATGACCTCGTCAACCTTGACCATGCTGTCGCGGGCGGCTGCAAGCCCTGAAAGATCTGGCGACGGCAGGCTCTCGACCGGATAGCAGACAACGGGTTTCACGGCGCGACGCACATCCGCATCCGAGGGGGCAATCACTGGATCAAATGACATGAACTGGTCCTTCATTTCGGCAGAAAGCGGCGCAAGGCAGGTTGTTATCGATCGGTCAGGGTCTTCAGGAAGGCAACGAGATCCGCAATGTCCTGATCGTCAAGAGCTGGCGCATCGCCGGGCTTGCGGTTGAACGGAACGTCCTTAACATCGACATTCTTGCGGTGAATGGACGGCAGATCGTTATACGCCACCACCTTGCCGTCCTTTCCCTTGGGGTAGAACAGCTGCGGATCGGTGTTGCGCCGCGCATAGAAACGCATCACGTCCTCAAGCGACTTGTAGACACCATTATGGAAGAAGACCTTGCGTTCGGCCACGTTCCTGAGCGTAGGCGTCTTGAAGAACCCACAATAGGCCTTGTTGGCGGCAATGGCATCCTTGCGCAGCGGACCGCAAAGCCCAAGATCGTAGTAGGCAAGGTCGGAATTGGCGGGGATTTCGGCGTTGCGCGGCGCGCCGATCGCCTCATACTGATAGTCGGTGAAGAGTGGCGGCAGACCCGCTGCGGGCTTGTTCGGATGGCAATCCGCGCAATTGCCCTTGTCTTTGTCCTCAAACACCTTGAGGCCGCGCATCTCCGCCTCGCTCAGCGTTTCATCGCCCCTGAGATAGGCGTCATATTTACTGGAGAAGAGGTGAAACGCCTGCTCTTCGACCTGATAGCGCGCAATGGCAAACGCGGCCTCTGCCAGCAACGCATGCGTGTCGTTCAGCACGGACCGACCGGCGAGTTGCGCGATCTTGTCGCCGTAGTTTTTCCGGATCCTGGCCGCCAGCGACGCGGGATCGCGATTGGCCATTTCGAAACTGGACATGAGTGGCAGAACCGCCTGATCCTGCAGCGTGTCGACCCGACCGTCGAGCATCAGACCGCCGCGGGGCGCGTGCTCATCAGCCTCTTCGTCGGCGTGATCAAAGACGGTCTTAGGCGCAGGTGCATCCACCTTGGACTTCCCGAGTGAGCGCTTGGCCATTCGCGCCGCCTCTTGCATCGGCGTTTCTTCCTCGGCCTCGCTCTGGGCGTCTTCCTCGCCGATCGAAAAGGCGGGCGTGTACATTCCGTAAGTCAGGGTCGGAACCGCACGCAGGCCAGGCTGCTTGAGGTCGAGCCCACCCAGTTGCACGGCACGGTCGTTGGGGGGCGCGAAATGGCTCGCCGGATCATGGCAGGACGAGCAGGCCATCTTGCCGCTGCCCGAAAGGGTCACATCGAAAAACATCTGCTTTCCAAGGTTTGCCATGGCGCTGAGGTTCGATGATGCGGCAAAAGACGCTTCCGCCCGCACGAAGCCCGCGAGCGAAAAGACAATCAGAACAACAGATGCAGTTCCACGAAGACGATTACTTCGAACCTGCCTGCCACTCAACTTTCAAAGCTCCCGTCGCCGGATCAAGGATCAACGGCGGATTGGGGTCCTGAGACCAATCGAACATTGTGTCGAGCGAGCCTGCCATCTGATCGAAGGAACCCTGCCCGAGACGCTTGCCGCCTAGCCAGTTGTCCTGAATGAACCTCATGACAGACGTTTGATCCGTCAATGTATGATCTACAAAGTTCGGCTTTGCAAATGGCGAAATGAGCAAAAATGGCTGGCGGGTGCCATACCCGCATCGGCCATTCACAGGTTTTCCACCAACGCCCTCGAGCTGGGTGGCCTTGCCACACCGCTGGCCATCGAGCGCATCATATCCAGCAATACCGATGCTGGAGCCATTGACCACATTGGTCGCATGATCATACCAGCCATCGGAGTCGTCATACATGACGATGATGGCGGTATCCGACCAGAACGGCGTGCTCTGGATTGCGTTTACCGCGTTGACGACAAATGTCTGCTCGTCCAGCGGATCCGAATAGCCGGCATGACCATCCTGATAGGCCGGCGCCTTCAGGAACGAAACCTGCGGCATGTTACCGGCCTTCAGCGCAGCAAAAAAGTCGTTGATGTCGTACTGGTGGTTTGCGCCACCATCCTGGCTCGTACCGACCACTTCGGGCGAGGCGGGGCGAACATGCTGCAGGTTGGCCGTCGACTTGTAATACTGGAACGGCTGGTGGTGCGGAATGTAGTCACGCGAATAGACGTTGGTCACGGCCGATCGCGAGGAGCGATCGCAACCCGCCGAGCCGTCACCATTCTTCTGGGTCAGGTCAAAACCGCCCTCGAAAAAGCCCCAGGTCACGCCGCCTTCGTTCAGCATGTCGCCAATGTTCCGGCCTGTCATGGACACTGTCTGGCCCTTGGAGCAGACGTCGCCCGCAGGATCGAGATCGCCAATCAGCGTCCATCCGCCCGCACCATCGGGGACCACGCGGCCCTCGCCATAAGAGCCGTCTTTCTCAAGCTTGTCAGTGGCAGAAAACACCACGCCATTTGTCTGGCCCGAGATCAGGTTTATGGCGCCGGGCGTCGAGGGACCGAAGACGGTCGAAAACGACCGGTCGTTCATCGCGTAATGCTGGGCATAGTTCCACAGCGCAGTGACCGTGTTGCCGTCATAGTAGCCCATGACGAGGCCCTTGGTGCCAAAGACGCCTGCGGCATTCTTGGTCGCACGGCCGGTAAAGGCAGGGAACAGGTCCATCTTGCCGCCGTTGAAGGCGGCCTGTTCAGCCGTATAGCCATGCCCCTGGTCAGCCGTTGCGGCCTGCGTGCGGTCAAGACGGAAGGGCAGCGCGGCATCCTTGCCGTTCAGCGGGTTCGTCTTGTTGGGATTGCTCAGCAGGAGACCCGCATTCTTGAGCGTATCGATATCCTTGGGTGTGCTGCGCGCCGCTTTGAAGACTGGCTCACCCTCAGGATTTGCGGCTTCGGGATACGTCGCAAAATAGTGGTCGAAAGCGACGTTTTCCTGGAAGATCACAACGATATGCTTGATAGGCGTCGCGGAAGCAGCCTTTGAATCATCGGCGGCCACAGGCCCGCCCAGGCTTGTGGTGACAAGCATCGCCGACGCTAGAAAGCGCAATTGACTTTTCACCATCCCGGTTTCCTCTGGCACGTCGTTCGATGAACGGGCGCATGGCCAAGCCCAAAAACGATGCGCGGCGCGAATATTTTTCCAGGTCGCACTTCAACCAAAAAGTGCTGTCTGGCCTATCCGTCTACTCTACAAGCAGTTAGTGACACCTTTATGAATTGAACTTCAAGAGAAAAAGGTGCGACAGAATAACCATCGCACCTCATTATTTGACAATACTAAGGATCACTGACGATAAATCAGTCCTTGGCGCGTTCGACGTAGGAACCATCTTCCGTCAGGATGACGACACGCGTACCGGCCGTGATGTGCGGCGGAACCAGCGTGCGAACGCCGTTCGACAGGATCGCGGGCTTGTAGGAAGAAGATGCCGTCTGGCCCTTCACGACCGGCTCGGTCTCGACGATTTCGAGCGTTGCGTGACGCGGCAGTTCCAGCGAGAGCGCGCGGCCTTCGTGAACCGAGAGAATGACGCTCATGCCTTCTTCGAGATAGGCGGCGGCATCACCCACGGAATCCTTGTCCATGACCAGCTGGTCATAGGTTTCCGGGTTCATGAAGTGGAAGCCTTCGTCATCGTTGTAGAGGTAGGAATGCGCGGTATCTTCAACAAACGCGCGCTCGACCTGTTCCGTGGTCTTCCAGCGCTCCGACACCTTTACGCCGTCGACGATGCGGCGCATGTCAACCTGTGTCACCGGCGTACCCTTGCCGGGATGGAAGTTCTGCGCGGTCAGAACAACATAGAGCTTGCCTTCCACTTCGAGCACGTTGCCCTTGCGGACGGAAGAAGCGATGATCTTTACCATGGGACGTCCTTGTATCTCACTGCAACGCGCCATAAAGATCCAGCAAAAGGCTGGCCGAAAACGCGTTTTGAATATATTGGGGGCCGCACTAAACCAATTTGCCGGAAAATGCCAGTCCGCCGCCCAACAATTCGCGGCGGCGGCCACAGGAAGACCGCATGAACCGCAGCGCGCCCTGGTGGCGACCAGACCGACATGCCGACCGCCGACCGTTCCTCATCGGCAGGAACCGGATCACGGCCGCCTTTCGCAAATGGTTTGCTGAGCGCGACTTCATGGAGGTGGATGCTGCAGCCCTGCAGGTTTCACCGGGCAACGAGGCGCATCTCCATGCCTTCTCCACTGAAGCCATCACGCATGCAGGCGACCGCGTTACCATGCATCTTCACACATCGCCGGAATTTGCCTGCAAGAAACTGCTGGCGGCGGGCGAGCGGCGCATTGCCTGTTTTGCCCATGTCTGGCGCAACCGCGAGCGCGGGCCGCTCCACCACCCCGAATTCACCATGCTGGAATGGTATCGCGCGGGCGAGACCTATGATCAGTTGATGGCGGATTGCGCGGACCTGATGCGCCTTGCCGCCGAGACCACAGCCACGAAAACCTTCCGATACGGCAAATTCGAGTGCGACCCCTTTTCTGCGCCGGAAAGACTGACCGTGCAGGAGGCCTTTGTCCGCCACGCCGGTATAGATCTGCTCGCCAGCGTCGCGCCGGACGGCTCGGTCAACCGCGAAGTGCTGGCCGATGCCATACGCGCCACGTCGCTCCAGGTTGCCGACGATGACACCTGGGCCGATCTCTTTTCCAAGGTTCTGGTCGGGTTTGTCGAGCCGCATCTGGGTGCAGGCCGCGCGACCATCCTTTGCGAATATCCGGTGGCGGAGGCAGCGCTCGCCCGCCCCTCACCGCGCGATCCACGCGTTGCTGAACGCTTCGAACTTTATGCCTGTGGTGTCGAACTCGCCAACGCCTTCGGTGAATTGACCGACGCCGCCGAACAACGCCGCCGTTTCGAAATTGAAATGTCGGAAAAGGCGCGCATCTACGGCGAGCGGTATCCGGTCGATGAAGACTTTCTGGCCGCACTCGCCATCATGCCGGAAGCGAGCGGCATTGCTCTCGGGTTCGACCGGCTTGTCATGCTGGCCACGGGCGCCCGGCGCATCGACGACGTGTTGTGGACGCCGGTTGCGGAGTGGCCCGAATGATCGTTGCCCGAACCTCGCTCACCAGCCTCGATGATCTCGCGGATGCCGGTCTTGCCGAGGCAACGGATGCGCTGAAAGAGGTCGCGGATCGCTATGCAATCGCCATCACGCCTGAAATGGCAGCGATCATCGAGAAACATGGCATGGACAGCCCCGTTGCACGGCAATTCCTGCCCGATGCGCGCGAACTGACGATCGCGCCGGGTGAGACTGCCGATCCGATCAGCGACCGGGCCTACACGCCGGTCGAAGGCGTCGTCCACCGCTACCCTGACCGCGTGCTTCTGAAAGCCGTGCATGTCTGCCCGGTCTATTGCCGCTTCTGCTTCCGCCGCGAAATGGTCGGTCCGGCAGGCGACGGGCTGCTCGCCGCCGAAAAGCTGGATCAGGCGCTTGCGTATATCGGGAGCCACCCGGAGATCTGGGAGGTGATCCTGACTGGCGGTGACCCGCTGGTGCTTTCGCCCCGCAGACTGGCGCGGCTGATCGATCCGCTGAGGGAGATGCCGCATGTCAAGGTTCTGCGCATCCATAGCCGCGTACCGCTGGTCGATCCGGGCCGGATCGATGCCGGTCTGGTCGAGGTCCTGAAATCGAGCGGAAAGACGGTCTACGTCGCGCTCCACGCCAATCATGCGGACGAGTTTACAGCGGAAGGCCGCGCAGCAGTGGCCCGGCTCGTCGATGCCGGCGTCAGTATGGTCAGCCAGTCAGTTCTGCTGCGTGGCGTCAATGACGATGCGGACGTGCTTGCGACATTAATGCGCACCTTCGTCGAGAACCGCATCAAGCCCTACTACCTCCACCATCCCGATCTTGCGCCGGGCACCGGCCATTTCAGAGTGACTGTCGAGGAGGGTCAGACCCTCGTCGCAAGCCTGCGCGGCAGGCTTTCCGGGCTTTGCCAGCCGCATTACGTGCTCGATATTCCCGGCGGTCATGGCAAGGCTTATGTGAATGCCGCCGAATATGCCGAAGGCGAAAACGGCCTGTCGCTCAAGGACTACAAGGGCAACCTGCACAGTTATGAAGGGTGACCCTTCCTTGCCAAGGCGGGCTGCCTGATATAGCCCTGTCGTCGAAGGGGACAAGGGATGACGCGAATCTGGAGATCGCTGGCGCTATGCGTGCGGATTTTCTGCGCGTTTGCCGTGCTGAGCATCGCCTTTGCGCATAAGCCGATTGTTGACGCTTCCGAGGATATTTCCGTCGCCACGCTCAAGGCCCTCTATGGCCTGCCTGACGGCACCCTGCCGGTGCTCTGCATAACCGTCAATGACGACGGAAAAACCTCCGGCAAGGATCACAGTTCGTCAAGCGGCTGCGAAGCCTGCCGCCTCTGTGCCGGGACCATCCTGCCCACGCCGCTCGCCGCGACGCGCGAATTCAAGCCGGTGCATCTGGCTGAAGTCATCATAATGCGCCCCGAGACGGCGCGCAGGCAGCTTTTCCCACCCAATGCCGCACCCCGCGCGCCTCCCTTCCCGGTCCAATCGGTCTGATCCCGGCTGGCACCGCATCGGCGCTTGCCATGATCGACCGTCTCCATCTTTGGACCGGCTGATCCAGCAGGCGCAATCACCATGCCATGCCGCATGATGCAGCGCCTCCGGGCCTCCGGTGTGAACCGCTTTGCCGCGCGCTATTCGCGGCAACCTTCAACTCACATTGAGACACATCATCATGGCAAACCTGTCAAACACGGTCGAAGCCGCCCGCACGACCACCTTTTCCCGAAGCTTCTACAACACCGCCTGGCGCTGGCACTTTTATGCCGGGCTCTATGTCGTTCCCTTCCTGCTCATGCTCGCCGTCACCGGCCTGATCATGCTCTGGTCCTCGGTCCTGCAGGGACGCGACGGCGAGTATCGCTACAGCGTCTCACCGGCCGGTCAGGAGATTGCGGTTTCCAGACAAGCTGACGCCGCAGTCGCCTCGGTCCCGGACAGCACGATCGCGCAGTATATTGCGCCGCGCGACGCCACCACGCCCGCCGTCTTCCGGGTAAAGACCGATGACAATTCAACCATGGTCGCCGTGGACCCCTATTCCGGCAAGGTTCTGGGGCAATGGGAACGTCGGACCGCGCTCTACGATCTCGCCGAGAAAATCCATGGCACCCTTCTGATCGGGACCATCGGAGACCGGCTGATCGAAATCGCCGCCGGGTTCGGCGTCGTTCTGGTCGTCACCGGCGCCTATCTCTGGTGGCCCCGCAATGGCACGAAACTTGGCGCAGCCCTGAAGCCGCAAATGGCGCTCAAGGGCCGCGCCTTGTGGAAGTCGCTTCATCAGACGGTCGGCATCTATGCCGGGCTTTTCCTCGTCATCTTCTTCGTCTCGGGCCTGTCCTGGGCAGGTGTCTGGGGTGAAAAGCTGACACAGGCCTGGAGTACCTTCCCGGCGGCGAAGTGGGACAACGTTCCGCTCTCCGACGTCACGCATGCGAGCATGAACACCGACGGCATCAAGGAGGTTCCGTGGACACTTGAAGAAACGCCAATGCCCGCCTCCGGCTCCAATGCCGGCGTTCCGGGCCTCTCGGCCGGCCAGCCGGTCGATGTCGATCGCATCGTCGCCTTCGCCCGCGCCATCGGCTTTGACGGCCGCTTCCAGCTTTCATATCCCGAAGGCGATACGGGTGTGTGGACGCTTGCCCGCGACACGATGAGCTACGATAGCTCAAATCCGATGTCGGACCGCACGGTGCATATCGACCGCTACACCGGCAATGTCCTCGCTGATGTCAAATATTCAGATTACGGCGTGGCAGGCAAAGCCATGGCGGTGGGCGTCGCATTCCACGAAGGCACGATCGGAACCTGGAACCTCGTGTTCGTGACTGTCTATTGCCTGGCCGTGATCTTCCTTTCGGTCAGCGGCATTGTCATGTGGTGGAAGCGTCGTCCGGCCGGTGCTGGCCGTCTGGTCGCGCCGCAGAACAACGAGCCGCATCCGCTCTGGAAAGGCGGCGCAATCGTCATGCTGGTCTGCGCCCTGCTCTTCCCGCTTTCCGGTGGCGTCCTGATTGCGGTCCTGTTGCTCGATCTGCTGGTCATCCGCAACATCAAGCCATTGAAGCGAGCCTTGAGCTGACAATACGAAAGGGCCGCCGGAGAT
>ERZ1034375.18-NODE-18-length-108591-cov-80.066369_pt1 | contig 108591 bp, 119 predicted proteins | sample MGYA00520585_ERZ1034375 | MGnify/ENA primary metagenome ERZ1034375 (study PRJEB33736, sample SAMEA104288463) | Azolla filiculoides | biome: Urban; feature: water surface; material: ditch water | place: Netherlands | collected 2014 ... | reverse complement strand
AGACCTATTGTGGCCATATCCAGGATCTATAATTACTATTCCTGGTTGATAAGCACGGCTCAAGGTCAGATCTATTGGTTTAATTCCTAACTCAGGTTTATTCTCAAATCGAGGGTCTTATTTCCCTTTGGGTAAAGAATCACCGTGGTGATATAATTCTATATGTAATGGTAAGCTTTTACTGCCATATAGATGTGTTGTTACTACTACTATTCCATTATCCCCTTTCCCAATTTCTCCAATATATTTTCTTCCTACTCCATCCCTAAAATTCCCGCTTTTTCTATGGACAGAATCATCAATTATTAAGCTAAATCCTCTGGTGATTCTCCTCTGACTACACTTGTTCATAATCTCTAACCGACGGTCATTGACTTGGGAACTGGACCAAGGTGCTTCAGTTAAAACGTGGTGTAATCGGTGGTAGGTCACCCCTAGGGCATTCTCTGCCATTTGAAATAGGTTTTTTCTCTCACTTTCACCCAATCATCCCCCTAAATAATGTCTAAACTCTCTTTTTTCCGCTTTATGAGTAAATACATCATCAAATGCTGCGGGAGTGCTTTCTTCCATCAGCTTCTTTTAACGTGAAAGCTACACCGAAATTGCATTATACTCCTTTTTACTCTTAACTTTTGTTTAAGTCCCGCTACTTGAGTGATAGGAAGTTGATATTTACGCATTAGTCTGACTGAATAATCTAACATCCGTAAAGGAATAGGAGGTTTAGAAGTTGCTTATGTCTGAACTTCTAGATGTAAAATTCGGTTTTCTCCTTGTAAGAAATTGACAAAACCAGCGCGAATTGGTTCTATACTTAATTCGGTTTTTAAGACTTTGACAGTTTGAGGTTCTTCAGTTAGTAACCAACCAGCAAAATCAAGGGGATATTTTTCAGCTAATAATTTACAAAGATTGTCAAAACTCACGAAGATAGATATAACAACTATGATTATACTAGTAGAGTACGGGGGAAATAAATCACCCATTCCAAACCCCTGACAAGATTTCGCTGTATTCACTTTGAATTTTGTTGGCGCAGCCTGCTGGAAGCACTATTTTGTCAGCTTAGCTCTTCTGAAAGAAGCATTTTGAATTCACGGCGGTACTACCTAGATAGATGGGTAATTCTGCTTTCATTCCTGATATAATATCAGATCAATAAAGGTTTTACACAAAGGAAGAGAAGATGCAAATGGTGGTTTTATCAAGGTTATTACAGGTTAATTGGGTGAGTCTTTTTGCTGATTTCCTGTTAGCTGGAATGGTTTTTGGTCCCCCGATTGCTCCTTTTCTGGCTGCTTCTGGTGTGTTTTTGCTTCCGGGTATTGCGGACATGATTTACTTTATGGGTGATCATGTATGTCCTCAGCCTACACTTGGTTTGGAGTTATCTCCACCTTTTATTATGGCGGTATGTATGCGCTGTTATGGGACGGTAACTGGACTATTAATTACTCGGATTTTGTATGAAGTGACTGGTCGTAAGGGTATTTTTTGGTTATGTCAATATGGTTGGGATGGTGTGGCTTTTGCTAGTGTGTTAATGATGGCTTATCCGTTGGAGTTAGCAGCGCAAGTTTTTGGTTTGTGGGATTTTAACAATTACATTGTTACGCCTTTTGGTTTAATTACGGGTTTGGCTTGGGGTTTATTTACCATGCCAATTTTGCATTTTCGTAAGACATTATAATTTTTATTGAGGTTTGGATTATGGCAAAGACAAAAGTAATTGATCCTAATGAATCCTATACTTATGCAGATTACTTCAAATTAAATTCTGAGCCAGAAGAAATTTTAGAAGATTTTGGCTAGAAATTTCAATCTGAATCTGTTACTTTACCAATAACTCAAGAAAATCTATAAATATTAACAGGCCTAAAATCTCGAATTGAAGAAAGTTTTCCTTATGTTAGGTTAGTTTAACAAGTGAAACAGTAAGATGGGAGTTTTTAATTGCTCCTCTAATTATGGAACTAATTCACTATACCCATGCTAAGGTTAGAGTAGAATATGCGTTAAATATCAATAACCAATTGAAAGGAGTTGTTGATTATTATCTCAAATCTGAAACCAATTATTAGTGATTGAAGCTAAAAATGCAGATTTAGAAAGAGGAGTTGTCTAACTAGCTGTAGAATTAATCGCTTTTGATAATTAGTCGCCTATTGATGATCCTATACTTTATGGAATGGAGCAGTGTCAATTAGCAATATTTGGCAGTTTGTGATTTTGCATCGTCAATCAAAACAAATTACTCAAGATTGAACTCTTTATCGTGTACCCACTGATTTAGACACTTTAATGAGAGTATTAAGTTTAATGAAGGTATTAAGTAGGTGGAAACAAATAAACATAACTATGTAACAAGATGTAATTGCTTGATTACCCTTTGCTGCATTCGTCATGACATAGTTATAAATTTTCCGCCCACCTATGTTAGTTGCTGTAATGAAAAAGGTATGAAGGACTTATTATTAATGTTCATGGGACATTCTTATCTGAATCAGGATTTAAGGATTCCCAGGATGTTATGTTTTGATGAATGTTGGTGATATATTTGATATTATTCGTTCATTGAGATTATGAAATTTATTTGAACGTAAAAATCATTGGATCTTGTTAATCTTAATTAACCTCAACATAAAAAGGGAATTAAGCTTTATGTCTGAGCAGTTTGAAACTAAATCTGGTCAAGCGAAGAAAAGCAATAGCCAGGACAGGTGGCATCCATTGAAGCCATTCAAAAGACTTTAGTGGAGAATTTTGGAGACATCAAAGACCCAAGAGTAGAGCGAACAAAGAAACATCAACTCACAGATATCCTGGTAATTGGGATTCTGGTAGTGATAGCCGGAGCCCAAGGGTGGGAAGATATCCAGAAGTATGGCATCAGTAAGCAAAGGTGCTTAGAAGAGTTTTTAGGATTATCAAACGGAATCCCTTCCGATGACACCTTCCCACGAGTATTTGAGTTGATCAATCCAGAAGAACTAAATCGTTGTTTCTGGAGATGGATAGAAACCATTAGTCATCGTCAAATATCCTATTTCAGAATTTTACACATGAATTAACTATTTTTTGTGCCTTTGGTCCTCTGCGTCTTTGCGCGAAACCCTTTCTTACTTGACCGCTTTAAACCACTCTGTCACCCCATCAGCCAGAGTCTTGGCCATTTTCTTCTGTTCCTCTGGGTTCACTACTTCTTCAAACTCATAGGGATTACTCATAAAACCCAATTCCAATAGTACGGAAGGTGCAATAGAGGGACGAGTCAGGGCTAAATTCTTCCAAAAGACGCCATAGGAAGGTTTTCGGAGTTTTTTGACTACGTAATTATGTAAAAACACTGCTGGGCTATGTGATTGGGGATGATACCAAAAAGCCCCGAAGCCTTTGGTTTTTTCGGCATCTCCATCATCAGGTAAAGAATTGTAATGGATAGAAAGTGCGATCGCAGGTTCTTCTTTACTAATTATCTCCTGACGTTCTACTAAAGAAACATCCTGATCATCTTCCCTTGTCATCATTACTGTTGCACCACGCTGCACTAACTCATCTCGCAGTAACTTAGAAACTATCAAATTTACATCTTTTTCTAAATACCCCGTTGGACCACTTGCACCAGATTCTTTACCACCGTGTCCCGGATCAAGTACAATCTTGATGCCAGATAGAGGCAGGCGTTTTCTTTGTTCAAGATGCGGTGCATGACGTAAAGTTAACACCATAGTTGTATTGTCGTATCTCAGGTTATAGCCCCACTGCTGGAGATTTTTGAGGTTAAAGGTGTATTTAACCTGTTGTGGAGTGACCTGTTGCCAATCTAGCCGGGAAATTAGGGGGTTATCATCCAAACGAATAGTGTCTGTTTGGGCAGTGGTATTGTAAAGGGTGAGTGTGAAAGTGCGATCGCTCTGTTCCACACTCACAGGTACAGCCATTTGTAATGGAAAAATCATCTCTGTCGCACCTGGAAGCTGACGATATCCGACACTACTAATTACCGTCTGTGGTGGTAGTGCATCTGGTATAATTTTGGTTTCTTTGCTATTGATCCAAGCCCCATAGTCTAAGCGTAACCAATCACCCTCTTTACCTGTCACTGTTGCCCTTGTACCTTTTGGTAGTGGCGTGAGTCGAGAATAATCTGTGCTTGCTCCTGTACGAGTCACCCCTGAAGTTGCTGTTACTTCAACAACTGTTAACTGTGCAGCATCAAGAATTTGAATTCTGCCCTTACCAGTTTGAGTGATGGTCTGACCATTCAATGTCAAACTAAATTGAGGTTGTCCCAAATCAGCAACATTGGCCACTGTTGTACAGCCTTGATATTTTTTAGGACTAGTAGTACTAGTACTAGGCTTATTTATTCCCGTTAGTACACTTGAATTAGCAGGTAATTGCGCCTGTGGTGGTTGTGGTGACAAGGGAATGGTTTGATTAGCCAGCTTGACAGAGACAGTAGCTTGAGGAGGTGGAACAGCACCAAAACAAATCAATTCTCCCGGCAGTCTAGCAATATCAGCAGCAGGAGTCAGAGAATCTTTAGCAAAGCCTAAACCTTGGGGTAATTCTGATTGAGTAGACAACCTTGTTACCTTAATCTCTAGTTCCTGATTCTGGTAACGTACCTTAAATACATTCTCCCCTAACTGTAAGGGGAAACTGGGAGAAAAATGACCAGCTTTACTGCAGGTAATTGGTCTACTATTGATAAGGACTTGTCCATCCGTTGGCGCTGTACCGATAAAAAATATTTTTTCTGCACTGGTTTGGTAGTTTGTTGGGGGAAAAACTACTAGGAGTGATGTTTGTGCTAAAGCAACGGAGGAGGTAAACAGACAGTTAAACACTACTAATCCTAAGACTTTTTTCACGGCAAAACAGAGAAGATTTCAGGATAGTGACTGTGAGACAATGAGTATTATCAAGAGCGAAAATGAAGCATGAAATAAGAGGTCATCCTCTAACAGGATTTTGGATTTTGGATTGATTCTACGGAGAAATCGGGGACTTGTACCATCAAGGAATTATTGGTTAATAAATCTGATGAAAACACGCCTATTCATCCGGGGATTACATTCCATCCTTCATATTCAGTATTGGGACGCAGGTTTTATCCTTCAAGAGATGGTATGTATTTTTAGAAGTTGCTAGAAATTGAAAATACTATGACTAAGTTTATCTTTGTAACTGGAGGCGTTGTTTCCAGTATTGGTAAAGGCATTGTAGCAGCTAGTCTGGGGAGGTTACTCAAATCACGGGATTATTCGGTATCCATTCTCAAACTCGATCCTTATATTAATGTTGATCCAGGTACGATGAGTCCCTTTCAACATGGGGAGGTTTTCGTTACCCAAGATGGTGCAGAAACAGATTTGGATTTGGGACATTATGAACGTTTTACAGATACTTCTATGTCTCGATTAAACAGCGTTACTACTGGCTTGATTTATCAGTCAGTAATTAATAAGGAACGCCGAGGAGACTATAATGGTGGAACTGTACAAGTAATTCCCCATATTACTAATGAAATTAAAGACAGAATTCTTAGAGTTGCTAAAGAAACTAATCCTTCCACCGTAATTACTGAAATTGGTGGGACTGTAGGTGATATTGAATCGCTGCCTTTTTTAGAAGCAATTCGCCAGTTACGTAAAGAAGTAGGACGGCAAAATGTCTTATATATGCACGTTACACTTTTGCCTTGGATTGCTTCAGCGGGAGAGATGAAAACTAAGCCAACACAACATTCTGTTAAGGAATTGAGATCAATTGGGATTCAACCAGATATTTTAGTCTGTCGGTGCGATCGCACAATCCCTGTCGGCTTAAAACAGAAATTATCAGAATTTTGCGATGTCCCAGTAGAATGCGTCATCACTTGCCAAGATGCCAGTAGTATCTATGAAGTACCCCTGATTTTAGAACGGGAAGGACTGGCACAACAAACGTTAGACCTCCTGCAAATGGAACAAGGCCAACCCAACTTAACACAGTGGGAAATAATGGTAGAACGGATGTATAGTCCCAAATACAGCGTCGAAATTGCCATTGTTGGTAAATATGTGCGTTTAAGTGATGCTTATCTATCTGTAGTCGAATCCTTACGTCATGCAGCTATTGCTACTCACAGCGATTTGCGTTTGCGGTGGGTAAACTCAGAAGCCTTAGAAAATGAACCAGCAGAAAACTATCTTGCAGGTGTTGATGGTATCATTGTTCCCGGTGGTTTTGGTAGCCGGGGTATAGATGGAAAAATTGCAGCAATTAAATACGCACGTGATCGCCAAATTCCCTTCTTAGGTTTATGCTTAGGAATGCAGTGTTCCGTAATTGAATGGGCTAGAAACGTAGAAGGCTTAATTGATGCCAACAGTGCTGAATTTGACCCCTACACCAATGATCCGGTTATTAACCTCTTGCCCGAACAACAAGATGTAGTTGATTTAGGTGGAACAATGCGCTTAGGACTCTATCCTTGTCGCATTCAACCAGGTACACGAGCATTTGAGCTTTATCAACAAGAAGTAATTTATGAACGCCATCGTCATCGCTATGAGTTTAACAACCTCTACCGCAATACCTTGTTAGACTCTGGTTATGTTGTGAGTGGGACTTCTCCCGATGGACGTTTAGTGGAAATTGTCGAATATCCCAAACATCCATTCTTTATAGCTTGCCAATTTCACCCAGAATTTCGATCTCGTCCTAGCAACCCCCATCCTTTATTTAAAGGATTCATGGAAGCAGCCATTCCTCTTACTCAACCCACTCCCACAGCACCAAAACCAGTTCAAGTTTCTTAATCATTTTGGGTAGTGGGAACTAGGGGAGATGAGGGAGATGGGGAAGTAATTTTCCCAATGCCCTATTCCCTATTCCCTATTTCCTATTTGTGGTAAACATCAAAATTTGGGTAAAATTGCTATAGAAAATACATGATTATTTAGTCAGTGTTGAGGCAATTTTGTGGCTTATTGGGTAAAAATACAAGACCAAAGGAAGGAATATGTAATCAATCTTGACTGTGTAAACACTTTTTGCTATGAAAAAAATGCTAGAGTCACCTTCTGGTTGCCCAATAGTTCCATACCCATAGTCATTAACCCCCAGAGTAATTGGGAAGACTATCAGAAAATTTGTGATTATGTAGAGTACGCCCAAGGATTAGATATCAATCATGCCTATTGGGTAAAAATAATATACGAGAGAAAAGAATATATAATTAATCTCAACTGCATTAATTCTTTCTGTCATGAACATAATGGCAAGTTAACTTTTTGGCTACCTGATCTTAATTTTCCCATAATTATTAACCCCATAAGCAATCCCGAATCCTATCAAAAGGTCATACACTACCTGGAAAAATACACAGGAGTTTATCTTGATAATTCGTGATTTGTCAGTTGTTATTTTCTCCCTGTCACCTGTCACCTATTCCCAATGCTAACTTAGCAGCACCTACCATTCCGGCTGAGTTACCCAGTTCTGCTGGTAATATTTGTAACCGTACACGCGATGTTGGTAAAACCCGCTTTTCAATTTCTGCTTGCATTGCTGGAAAGAAAAATTCAAAACTCGCACTGATACCACCACCAATAATTACTGCTTGGGGTGTGAGAACATAAATTAAACTCGTTAAACCAATTCCTAAGTCCTTACCATAATTCTGCCAAAAAGTCAATGCTTCAGGATTACCATTTTGGGCAAGTTTGCCTAATTCTGCTGGTTCTTTGCCTGTGCGACGACGAATAGCGGAAATAGAAGTATGCTGTTCTAAAGAACCGTGATTACCACTATTGCACGTTGGACCATCGGGGTTTAAGGTAATTAAACCTAATTCTCCAGCTGCACCTTGATGACCGACAAATAATTTACCATCAAGAATAATTGCACCACCAACCCCAGTTCCTAAAGTCAACAAAATCAAATTTTGAAAATTACGTCCAGCACCTAACCAAGCTTCTCCTAAAGCTGCACAGTTAGCATCATTAGCGAGGATAGTAGGTTTACTGGTCTTTGCTTCTAACCAATCTGCTAAAGGTATATCATGCCATCCTGCTAAATTTATAGGAACTTTGGCAACTCTACCAGCAGCATCAGCAGGGCCAGGAGTTCCTACACCTATAGCTATAGTTTGATTATCTGGGTCTATTTGAGCGTTACCTTTGGTCAGCGTAGCTATGGCATCCACCATTGCAAATAATACAGCCTCTGGTGTTGCAGGTTGGGGAGTATCCACAGTTATAGATTGTAGACAATTTCCATCTTTTGTAAACCGTCCTAGCTTAATCGCTGTTCCACCTAAATCAATACCGATTACTTGCTGCACAGATTAATTCCTAATTCTTGATTTTATATCAAACCACAAATTTACAGAAATTATCCAATTTTACTATTATGGATATTCACCAACTTAACAATCAGGCAAATATGTGTTTATCACAAGAGAATTTTGCCACAGCTATTAGTATTTACGAATAATGTCTTGACTTAGAACCTCATGTCATTTCTTTATATTGGTATTTGGGTTTATCTTGGCTTTTGCAAGGAGATGAAGAAAAATGTCAAATGACTTGGCTATCAAGTTGTGCAACGATAGAATTAGAACATAAAGATGCAGTATTAACGGAATTTATTGATTTCCGTAAAAATCGAGCTCAAGAATATTTATCTGTGCAGAGAGCTGACATAGCTCAGGAAATTTATAAGGCTATTTTAGAGTGGGATGACAAGCAAGCTGATATTATAACTTGGGTCATGCAATAGCAATAGAGGGTAATTTAGAAGTAGCAATTTCCTATTGGGAAACGGTTCTTCAAATCTAACCAGATTAGATTGGGTTGATGCACATCTTCACCAAGCTTATATATGGCAAAAATTAGGACATTTGAATTTAGGAATCGGAAATTCTCAAAATGATTTTCCTTTAGAAAAAACTTATTTAACTTATTATCACTTAGGGTTGATTTACTGTTACAATAAACAGTGGTAATTATCTAAAGATAGTTTTCCAATACGATTCAAATATTATCTGATTATGCACCTGCTTATAGTGATTTAGCTTTTGTTGTTTTTCAGCAAGCCGATTTTGATCAAGGTATTAATTATTTACGAAAAGCTATTAAAGTTAAACCGGAATTATCCCAAGCCTTAATAAATATTTCTCAAGCATTAATTTCATCTTCAAAAAATACTATTAATGATGGAGTTCAATTCCTTAAATCAAATCTTTCAAATCTGACACGAAACTAGTGAGTCATATTTATTTCTCCATAAAATCATTTTTAATATCTATCCTGAAATATATTTAAATTTACTTCCAAGAATATTAGAAAATGAACCACAGAATTTACTGACATCTGTGGAATTAAGCACTTTATTTTTAAACCAAAATAAATGCCCAGAAGCAGTTGCTATTCTAGGCAGGATTATTGATATTTACAACCATGAACAAGTTTATTTTACTCTTGGTAAGTACTGGATGAAATTTGAAAATGATCAGCAAGCAATTGTTTATTTACGAAAATCTATCGGTATTAATCCTGATTTAACAGAAGCATATTATTGATTAAGGATTGCATTATTTAAAATTGGTAACTTTGATGAAGTAATTATTTTTTCGAAGCAGCAAAGCAATTAAACTTAAAATTTAATTCCTCCTTTAATTTAGCTTATTTAGGTTTTATGTTGGCACATAATTACCAGTTTGAAGATGCTATTTTTTTTTCAAAAAGCTATGGAAATTAACTCTTATGTTACGCCATTTATAGATGAGTGACTATCTAATATTGTGCAAACAGGAAAGTTAAATCAAAGATTTGATTTCTCGGAAATTCAACTTGTATCTCCTCCCAGACATTTTCATGGATCAAGCTGAGAATGGGCAGAAAATAATTGATTATGTAGAGATAATTATGTACAGACTTATCCAGAGAATGATGTTAAATTAACTTATCTTAAATCTCTCCATAAAGATATACACTTTAGGCTTAGATTTGGTAACTTAGTTAAGTTACCAGCTTCTTATGTAGTCAAAATTCCCCAAGGTAGATTTTGGTTGAGTTATGATGAAACTCTTTCTGCGATTATGACAGATGAATCATATTTTTTAGCTGATGTTTCTCCACATCTTCCTATATTAATTCTTCATCATCCTGATAAACATCCTAACCAACATCCTATTTTATCAATTCAAAAATTACCTCCTATTAAGTTTGTTGATTAAGTTTGTTGAGCGAAAAGTAGCTGTTTTAGCGGGATTAACAAATCATATATATTTTCATTGGATGTTGGATATTTTAGCAATATGGGAATTATTGAGAATAATAAATTATAATTTTTCTTTTTCGGAAATTGATTATTCTGTGCTAGATAATCGACTACCATTTCCACTACAAACTTTAAGGAAACTAGAAATACCAGAAGATAAACAGATTAATATTAGTTAAATTCAACATTTACAAGCTACTGAGTTAATTGTTCCTTCTTTCCCTGGTTGTGTAGCATGGATGCCTATTTGGAATTGCGAATTTTTAAAGCAACAGTTTTTAAATACACAATATCTAAAGATTACTTCTTCTAAGAAAAGGATTTATATTACTCTTAAATTAGCTAAAAGTCGCAGACTTTTAAATGAAGAGGAAATATTAAATTTCCTTCAGCTTTATGGTTTTGAATCAGTAATTTTAGAGTTAATGTCAGTAGAAGAACAAGCGGTATTATTTTCTCAAGCTGAAATTTTTATTTCTTCTCATGGAAGTGAAGTGGGTTAACAAATTTAGTTTTTTGTCAACCCGGTACTAAAGTGATGGAGTTATTTTCCCCCAATTACGTTTATCATTGCTATTGGTGGATTAGTAATTTAGTTGGTTTAGATTATTATTATTTAATCGGTGAAACTCTTCCTGGTTAGTATTTGCATCATCTTATTTATCCTCAAGACTTTTATGAAGATATTTTAATTAATATCAATGATATTTATAAAAATATCGAATTAGGAAATATATAAATAAATCCGCAGTTTTTTCAGAAACTTCGGAAATAGATTATTATAAATCACAGTATTTTCGATGGAATTTTAGCCACTGAAAACACTATAAATATTAGGTTTTAGTGATAGATAGTTTTAGTTTATTTGTTATTGCTAATAATTCGTACATTAGCCACAGGGTAGGAACTAATACGTGCTTGTTCCCAAGTTGTCACGGCTGCGCCTTTTAAAATACCGGATAAAACTACAGAAAGCATGAATCCACCTGTCGCAGCTGCAATTACAGTAATGTTATCTTTCACACGAGTCTCTCAGTTTGTCAGTTGTCATTAGTTATTAGTCATTAGTCATTAAGTTATTTTTCCCAATCACCAATCACCAATCACCAATCACCAATCACCTATTTTATCTTCTCAGACGGGGATTGACAAATTCATTCAAGCCTTCACCAAGTAGTGATAACCCTACCACCATAATTGTCATCCCTAAACCGGGAAAGAGGGTAGTCCACCAAATGCCTGTAGGTAGTGCTTCTAGAGCTTGTTTTAAATCATAGCCCCATTCGGGTACGTCTTCTGGCAGTCCTAAACCCAAAAAGCCTAAACCGCCTAAAACTAATATGGCATCTGCGGCGTTGAGGGTAAAGAGGACGGGAACGCTTTGAATGACATTGAAAAATAGATAGCGTGAAAGTACAATCCAGGTAGAAGCACCCATTGCTTGTGCGGCTTCGATATAGACTTCTGTTTTGACGCTGACTGTGTCGTTACGAACTACGCGATAATATTGGGGGATGTAGGCTATACTGATTGCGATCGCAGCATTTAAAATTCCTCTACCTACCACAAAAGCCAGTGTCACGGAAAGCAGTAATCCCGGTAAAGTATAAATACTGTCCATGAGAAACAGCAGCACTTTATCCAATCTTCCCCCCAAATAGCCACTCACCATCCCTAAAGGCACACCCACTATCATACTAAGTGCAGTAGCTAAGATAACTACTTGCAGTGCAGCTTGTGCGCTAAATATAGTCCGCGAGAAGACATCATAACCCAACCTACTTGTACCAAACCAATGTTTAGCTGAAGGTGCATTATGAATAGGGTTAGAGAGAAATTCTTTGGGGTTTTGTAACCATCCCCAACTTTGAAAAACAGGTGCCAAAAAGGCTATAAAGATAAAAAATAGCGTCATACATAACCCTATTAGCATCAAACCCTGAGATAGGGTAGGATTTTTAGTAAATTTGAGGAAACTTGGTAGTTGACGTGTTGTAATGGTCATCCGATTTTAGATTTTGGATTTTGGATTGATTCGACGGATAAATCTGGTGGCTTGTACCATCAAGAAATTATTGGTCATGGAAGATTGGAGAGTGGGGTTAAAGAATTCAAAATTCAAAATAGTTTTTGATAGAAATTTATTTATAATTATTTTATTTCACATTGAGTAAAAATCAATATTCAATACTGCTAAAAACCTGCTTGAAAGATTTGCTTAGCAGTTAAGTTTAACTCTGGGAACGTTTTCCTGTATTTCCATACCACTCTACAAACTCTTTAAAAGAGACTAATTTAGTTTCAGGTAAAGCTTGAATCATAATTTACTTTAGTGAAATTTCCCCAGTCCCTAGTCCCCAGTCCCCAATCCTACAGATTACTTTCAATTAACTGCCGATATTCACTTTTCTGCTTTACACCTCTAACTTCCTTGACTAGTTCCTTATCTTTAAAGAACTGTACCGTAGGTGTTCCAATCACTCCAGCATTTTCGGCAATGTCTCTATCTTTGTCAATGTCTATTTCGACAAGGTAGATTTTACCATCGAATTCATCCACTACTTTATTTAATATTGGTTTCAAGGTATGACAGGGACCACAACCAGGAGAGACATATTTAACTAAGATCAAGCGATCGCTCTCATGGAATAATTTTCTTAAAGCATAACCACCTTCATGGCGTGTCGCTTGCAAATTAAACTCTGTTTCTGTTTTCTCTGCTGCTGGTTGTGCTGCTAATTCATTAGCAGCGGTTTCTGACTGATGATGAAACTCATGAATTAAATTCCTTGATGATAACCATCTTTCCGCCAACATGGCCGCCATACAACCAGTACCCGCAGCAGTAATAGCTTGCCGAAACTCATGATCCTGCACATCACCTGCCGCAAATACACCATCTATACTGGTTTCTACGCCACCGTGTTTAGTGATAATGTACGCCACCTCATCCAATTCTAATTGTCCCTGAAGCAATCCTGTATTGGGCGTATGGCCAACAGCGTAAAATAAACCTTTGGCATTAATTGTGCTTTCTTCCCCAGTTTGATTATTACGGACCTGCACACCCGTCATATTACCTTTACCAACCACATCGACTGCTTCTGTATGCCAATGTACCTTTATTTTCGGGTTACTAAAAACTCTATCTTGCATCGCTTTGGAAGCCCGCATTTTCTCAGAACGCACCAACAAATGTACCTGAGAACCATATTTCGTTAAATAAATAGCTTCCTCAGCGGCCGAGTCCCCCGCACCAATAACTGCTAACTCCACACCGCGAAAAATTGGAGTAGCACCATCACAAATCGCACAAGCGGAAATTCCCCGACTCCAAAATTCATTTTCACTAGGTAAACCTAAACGTTTCGCTGTTGCACCAGTAGCGATAATTAAACTATGTGCCTTCACTTCCCTTTCTTGGGAACGGATAGTAAATGGACGTTGACTTAAATCCACTGATATCACATCTTCAGTATATAACTCAGCCCCCCAGCGTTCTGCCTGTGCCTTCATATTATCCATCAGTTCTGGTCCCGTTATACCCTGGGGAAAACCTGGAAAGTTCTCAACTTCCGTCGTTGTCATGAGTTGTCCACCAGGTAAACCTCCTGCTTGGAATCCTTCAAAAACGACAGGCTTTAAATTAGCACGTCCCCCATAGATAGCTGCTGTATACCCTGCGGGTCCAGAACCGATAATTACTAAGTTTTCTGCTGTGGAGTTAGTCATTTTTTTTACAAACTCATAACCACTACGTACTATTTAATATAGCATAACTGAAGTTTGGTGATAGGAGCATTTCCATAAAAGCAAAAAGCCGTTATTTTCTTCTGTATAAGGACTTTCCATAGTAAGTTTATACATGACTCGCAAAAGAAAGCGAATTTACGATGCTCCTTGGTGATAGAAATTTGAGAGCTATTGGGAATACTGAGTTCAGGGTATATTTCTGGATATTTTTGACATTTATGTCAAAGCGCATCTTTAAATATCTGCTAAGAATATCTGCTAAGTTAACCCCTAAAGAAAATAAGTTAACCTCTAAAAACACCATGAACACCAATTATCGAGCGGGATTGTTACGGCATTTTATCGCACAAAAGCAAGAAATCCAGGGTTTATACTGACAGAATTAATTATAGTTACAGTAATGATTGGTATACTGTCTGCGAGCGCCCTACCTTCTTTGTTGAGTAGAGCTAATAAAATTAAGCAGACTGAGGCTAAACTATATACTGGCTCAATGAACCGCGCTCAACAAGCTTATTACCTAGAAAATAGTGCGTTTACTACTTCTATTGACGAATTAGGAGTTGGTATTCAACAAAAAACGGAGAATTACCAATATATAATCACTTTAAATAATCACTTGAAATAATACAGTAGCTACAAACAACAGTGTTTCCAGGGAAGTCAGTTTAAATTCTTATGCAGGAGTTACCTATTTAAATTCATTTATGACACCAGCAGGTACTACTGAATCAGTGACTCTAACTATTTTTTCATGTTAAATTTCTACTGCTGGTATAGGTACTACTCAGACAGTTTCATCACGTGCTGGTCCTACTGGTTGGTTACTGTTGCCAAGTTAAGTAATGTTATGTAATCTAATTTATTGGTTTTAAGCATCCAACCTCTTAGGAGTAACATTAATTATCATGAATGATTCCAACTCTGATTTGTTTATGGGATAAAATTAGCCAACAATTTGATAGCGCACCCTACCCAAACACACCACTTGGTAAAAATCCCAAAATTATGCTAGTTTACTATATTTTCATAATTTAGTAACTGGATATTATTTGCGGAATCAAAAAGTTGTAGATAACAAAGACAAAGTCATATTAGACGCTGGGTGTGGAACAGGTTACAAATCTTTGGTATTAGCAGAAGCGTAAGGATTCAGGTCTAAGGTAGAGGGATTAAAGAAGGTCTATGGAAAGCATAGTGAACCATGGCTTTCATAGGTTGGTCAGAAAACTTAGTTAGAGAAAGTGCTTGAGGACGACAAGTTTGTATAACCGTCAATAAATTGGCAGGATGTTGGAATAGCTCCAGAGAAAGAGAATCACCACAGACTTTTCGTTATGTCAGTGCTAAACCTAATCTTGGTTCAGCTAAATTATGATCAAGGTCTATTGCCTAAGGAAGGTAAAAGTTTACCAGGTTCCCCTGGGGCTTGATCAATGAATGAATGGAAGATTCAACTTTTGGTTGAAACTAGGATGGCCAAGTCAAGAGTTCATGAAGGTTTTGGGTTTGTTGGAATAAGGGGTAGTTTTTAAAACCTTCATCTATGAGGTCGATGAATTTTGTGCCAACTTCTTGGTGATTGAAGCCAGGAATCTTGGTTAGTGTCTTGAAGTGACGGGGTAGATGTGCCTGACATTTCTGTTGAGCTGTGACCGGATAACCGTTATAGGCAGTAAAGTCATCACAACTGAGTACACCAGAGTAACTTAACCCCAGAACAGATTCTAACTCGCCAGGAAAACGAGTATCAGACCCATGAAATAAAGCGAAGTCCGTTTTTGATGAACTATTTATTTCAAGGAGATCAAGGCTATACTGTCAGTAATATGTTTTCCGCTTTACGAGCAGCAGAGTTAGAATTTATTAGTATGGTGAATTGGCGACAATGGGATTTAATCAGCTTATTTAAAGAACCTGATAATTTACCTCCTTTTCTGTCCATGGGTTTACCAGAAATTCCTTTTGAATAACAGCTATAGTTATTTGAATTAGTACATCCCATGCACAGACTACTGGATTTTTGGTGTGGATACCCCCAAGCAAAACGCAATTTCGTACCTGTTTCTGAGTGGCATAATTCTAAGTGGGAAACTACTAAAATGTATTTACATCCACAATTTAATAACTTAAGTTTTAACAACTCTAGTAATAAATACTTAAGCAAGAATAAGGGTTTTCCCATGTTTAAAAAGTCACCTTGGACAAGGAAAGTATCTATATAGATAGTGCTATGGCTCTGTGCTTACTTCCTCTATTTGAGAAACCATACTTAATGATGGACTTAGTGGAGTATTGGCAACAAGTTAGACCTATTGATAGGCTAACTGGAGAACCTATATCAACCACTCAAGTATTTGAACTAGTGAAAGCGACGCTATTAACGCTAGAAGATTTTGACTGCATGATTTTGGAAAAGCTATCTTCTCATCTCTAAGTAGGTAGACACAAATAAACATAACTATGTAACAAAGATGAACATAACTATGTAACAAAATGTAAATTACTGGAAACCCTTGGGATTGGTTGATTCCCCTTGGCTGTATTCGCCATGACATAGTTATAAATTTTTCCGCCCACCTACTGAGAGATGAGAAGATACAGCAGATATGAGCTAAATCAGGTAAACAAATAAAATCTTAACCCTTGTAGTAGAGACGTTGCATGCAACGTCTCTACTGTATTTTATAAATATCCAATCTGCTGTACATAAACCAGGATTTACTAAAATCTAGTAATAGCAAGGCTTTGATCCTTATACACCAAGGCAAAGAGAAAATTTTTTCCATGGGGTGATATGAAACTGCTCAGAAGTGGGTAAGTTATTTTCGTAAAGAAACAAACAACACATTAACCCAAGAAAAACTACTATGAAAACCGAACTGAAGGTAAAATTCTTACAATACCTCCTCGGTAAAAAGAAAGATGATCAAGGTTTCACCCTGATTGAATTGTTAGTTGTAATCATCATCATCGGTATTCTGTCCGCTATTGCGTTACCCTCCTTCTTAAACCAAGCGAAGAAAGCTAAACAGTCTGAATCTAAGACCTACGTTGGTTCTATGAACAGAGGTCAGCAAGCATACATGACAGAAAACGATTCCTTTACTAGCAGTATTGATGCTATGGGCATTGGTATTTCCACTCAGACAGCTAATTATATATTCTATGCTAACGTTGGTACTGGAGCTGGTACAGAGGCTTATGCTGTTAACTATTCAGTTGTAACAACCACAGGAAGTGGACTGAAAAACTACGGTGGTAATGTTTATTTGAAATCAATCGGTGCTAACTCTGAGTTAACGAGCGTAGCGTACCTCTGTGAAACCAAGGACGTGGAAGCTAATGGTAGTGTAGCCGTTGGTACAACTGGCACAACTTGTACTAACAGCGGTAAACTAATTAAGTAATTAATAAATTGTTATTCTTACTAACTAAATCAAGGGTAAGAAATCGAAATCATGCTTAACCCTCCATGTTTGACTTTGAGATAGTTTGACATAGAGGGTTTATATTTTTTATTACGAAATAATAATATAATAGGTTTGTCTTATCTTATGATTCCAGATAATTGGCAAGAACAAGCACAAAAATATCTTATAGATGAAAATTACAATGCAGGTGTAAAACTTTACGAAGAAGCAATAGAAAGAGAAACTAATATTAAGAGTTATTATTGGTATTTAGGATTACTTTTATTATTACAGAATCAGGAAACCGAAGCACAAATTACTTGGTTTACTGCCTTATCAGAATCAGAAGAAATAGATTTTGATACGCAAGAACTATTAGAAATTTTAGATAAAGAAGCCAAGCGTCGCATCACAATTGAAGATTATCATGTTGCTTGGGCAATCCGTCAGCATATCAAAGAAATTGTATCTGAAGATATTAATAACTTACTGCATCTTGTTTCCATTGTCATTAGTTCAGAAACATTCAATCATGATATTGCAGAGTTATTAGAATCAGTCCGTCATTCTTTATGTATTAGCACAGATAAATGTGATACCAATTTATTGGTAGATGTTATAAAAACAATCTTAGTTTATACAAGTAAACGGAAAGCAGCAATTAATTCAGTTTTTGATTTTATTAAAGTTTGCTTACACAGCTATTCAGATAGTTCTGTGATGATTATTATTGAAACTGTAATGACCCAATGCATCAAATTATCAGCTTTTTATAGAAGACCCGATTTAGCAGCAAAATTTGCAGAACTTTGTTTGGGGAGAGTTCCCAAAAATTACCATCTTCAACATAGAGAGATTTTAACACTGATATCATATTTTTACCAAGACAACCAACAATATGATAAAGGTATAGAAAGTGCCAAACTATGTTATGAACTAGGAGATTCTGTAGCAGAAAAAATTTGTGCTAACCATATTGTTCTCAGAGGATTCATGACTTCTGGTAGTTACTGGAAAGAAGCTTATGATCATTTGCAAGAGCAGATTTTATTAACTGAACAGTTAGTAAAAAACCAACCTGATGTTGCTCACATAATAGATATTACCAGGTTATCGAATGCGTTGTCTTTTCTTCCCTATTTTGAGGATAAACCTGAAAGAAACCACATACTTCAACATCAGATATCTAGTTTTTGCCAATCTCATTTTATTAAGCAACATACAGAGATAGTAGAACAAAATTATAAAAACTTTCATTTACGGCGACAGAATTTCACCCTAAATAAAGAAACTTTGAAGGTTGGTTATATTTCCCATTGTTTTAAGCGACATTCTGTTTCTTGGTTATGCAGATGGATTTTTAAATATCATAACCAAGAAAAATTTAAAATACATTGTTACTCTTATGATGACTCTGAAGGAATAGACAGTTTTACCCAGAGGTATTTTGTTGATAAATCTTATAAATTTTATAAATTTGGACTTCGTCAAACTTATAATCTTTCGAATCAAATTCAAGAAGATGAAATTGATATCTTAGTTGATTTAGATAGTTTAACTTTAGATCAAGTCTGTGAATTATTATCAATCAAATCTGCTCCCATACAGGCAACTTGGCTGGGTTGGGATAGTTCCGGTTTACCATCAATTGATTATTTTATTGCTGATCCTTATGTTTTACCAGAGTCAGCACAGGATTATTATAGTGAAACTATTTGGAGATTACCACAAACATATATAGCGGTTGATGGATTTGAGATAGATGTACCTGATTTACGACGGGAAGATTTAAATATTCCTAGAGATGCCATTATTTATTTCATGACTCAAAAGGGATATAAAAGGCATCGCCCCCATTTACGTTTACAGATGAAAATTATCAAAGAGGTACCTAATAGTTATTTGCTGATTAAAGGGGATGCTGACCCAGAAGCAAGTAAGGTATTTTTTGAAGAGATTGCACAGGAAGAAGGTGTAGATTTTAATCGGATAAAATTTTTGCCTTATGCTCGTAGTGAAGCTGTCCATCGAGCTAATTTGCAAATTGCTGATGTGGTTTTAGATACTTATCCCTATAATGGAGCAACGACAACATTAGAAACCCTTTGGATGGGTGTTCCTTTGGTAACAAGAGTTGGGGAACAATTTTCTGCACGTAATAGCTATGGGATGATGATTAATGCTGCTATTACAGAAGGTATTGCTTGGACTGAAGATGAGTATGTAGAGTGGGGTGTGCGTTTGGGTAAGGATGAGAAATTACGACAACAAATTTCTTGGCAGTTGCGTCAGTCGAGACATACAGCACCGCTATGGAATGCCAAGCAGTTTACCCGTGATATGGAAACAGCTTATGAGCAGATGTGGCAAAGGTATATTGATAGTTAGTTATTAATTTGATTAACTTTATGACAATTGGTAAACCTAATTTAAAAATCATTGTAGATGGAGTGTTTTTCCAACTTCATATTTTGGGGGTAGCTAGAGTATGGATGGAATTACTCAAGGCATGGATTAAAAGCGGATATGCTGAAAACATAATTGTTTTAGATCGTCAAGGAAGTGCATTTAATTTTCCTCCAGATGCTGTTTTTCATCCATTAGGGACAATGCCAAGATTACCAGGATTAAAGTATAGGTTAATTCCTGGTTATAGTTATGAAAATGCTCAAACTGATATGCAAATGTTACAAGAAATTTGTGATGAGGAAAATGCTGATTTATTTGTTTCTACCTACTATACAAGACCTATTAATACTCCCAGTGTTTTAATGCTTCATGATATGATTCCTGAAATTGAGGGTTTGGATGAACCTCAATGGAAGCAGAAACATGAATGTATTAGATCTGCCTCTGCATATATAGCAGTTTCTCAAAATACAGCTAAAGATTTTTCCCACTTCTTTCCAGAAATTGATCATGTTTTAGTTAAGGTCATTTATAATGGTGTAGATCATCAAGTATTTCGTCCAGCTAGTTTAACCGAAATTAATCAATTTAAACAATCTTATGGTATTACTAAACCCTATTTTCTTTTAGTGGGAGTAAGAACTGGTTATAAGAATGCTCTCTTATTTTTTAAGTCGTTTGCTCAGTTACCAAATCAAGAAGATTTCTCTATTGTTTGTGTTGGTGGTGGTTGGGGAATAGAAGAACAATTTAAAGAATATATTACTCAAACACAAATTTTAAAATTGCAACTTACTGATCAGGAATTAAGTATGGCTTATTCAGGTGCGATCACACTTGTTTACCCGTCTTTGTATGAAGGATTCGGTCTAGCTGTGTTAGAAGCTATAGCTTGTGGTTGTCCAGTAATTACTTACCCCAGTTCTGCTATTCCTGAGGTGCTTGGTAAAGCCGCGCTTTATATTGATGATGATATTGAAATCATGAAAAGAGCTTTAATAACTATTCAACATGAACAAATAAGACAAACTCTCATTCAAGCAGGATTAGCACAAGCTGAGAAGTTTTCCTGGTCAAAAATGGCTGAAGAAGTGAGTAATGTTTTCATTGATGAAACTCTAAAGTTTTTAAACTTGCGAGAAATTAATCTAATCATATTCCCTGATTGGAGTCAATCAGAAGGTGATTTATATATTCAACTAGTTGAAGTAATTAAAAAACGAGTGAGCGATATTAATTCTTATAAAACTACTTTACTGATATATGTTCTTGATGATACTGAAGGGGAAACTGCTGATTTACTGTTATCCAGTATAGCAGTTAATTTAATGATGGAAGATGAGATTGATATTACCGAAAATCTGGAAATTTCACTAATGCTAGACATCAATGAAAAACATTGGAAAAGTCTCTTACCACATTTGCATGGTAGAATTATATTAGATGCGGAAAATCAAGAAGTTATAGTCAAATTTTCAGCAGAAAAACTACTAGTTTGGAAATAGAAATTTAGATATATACTACCTAGATAACTACTAAGAGCTTAGTGATAAACTTGTTTTCAAAACCTCTTGATAAAATGCCTCTAATGCTGTGACACAGTTTTTATCATCAAAAAGACGATGATGATTTTGACTCATCCTTTCTGCAATACTTTTTCTCCAATCTGGATCGAAGCCTAATTTAATAGCAACTTCAATATAATCCTGTTCATTTTTAGCGATAGTATCCGTCATTCCTAATAGTTTCAAGAAACTGTCAGTATGACGACCTCGCATAAATTCCCCTGGGCAAGTGACTATAGGAAGATTACAACCGATCACTTCTAAGCTGGTATTACCACCAGACCAAGTAAATGTATCTAGATAAACATCTGATAATAGGTTAATCATTAGATAATCTAACCGTTCTGGAATAGTTAGATGAACACAATAATCTTCGCTATCAAGTCCCGCAGCAGCAAAAATAAGTTGTGTAACCGTGACTTTAATACAGTACCACGTAGAAATACAAATCTCGCTTGAGGAATACGATGAGCAATTTCTGCCAAAATAAAATCGTATTGTGGTAAATATTGAAAAGGTGCTTGACAACATAAATAAATAACATCATTGTCACTTAAACTATAATCTGAGCGAGATTTAACAATTGGGGGAATGTAGGGTTTAGGGTAAGTAACACCAATATTAGGTAAAAGAATGAGTTTTTCTGAGTAATGCTCTTGGGGATTTTCCCCTTCCATTAACTCACTGGATAAAAAATAATCAATACTTGGTAAACCAGTAGTTACTGGATGTCCCCAAGGAACACATTGTATTGGTGCAAGTCGCAAACCTGCCATTTGCATAGTTGGCGGATCCATACCCATTTCGGGATAAACTAAAATATGTAGTTTATCAGCAAGTATTTGCTTACAAACTGCGGGTAAGTTATCAGGAATTTTATAGAAAAAGTCGCTATAGTCTTTAAATTGTTGAGTAATTAGATCTGGCTGATTACCTGTATAGTAACAGTAGATTTCGAAGTTTTGATGATCACAGTAGCGCAGCCAACCAGTTAACCAAAGTGTACCACTATAAAAATGTAGATAATGAGAAGCATAACCAATACGAATTCTTTCTTGTTGCTGAAGTTTTGGCATAGATAAAGGTACAACCCATTTTGGAAAGTTAGCTGCCATGATTTCATGAACTAACTGGCCATATTGGCGTTGTAGATCTACATCATTTTTTGCTTGATAGGAAAGATAAAAATTAGTTCATCTACCTATACCAGCTAAAGCATTGCTTTGTTCTTCAGGAGTTTTTAAAGATGTTTGTTGAATTAACTTGTGTAATCCTTCTGTGTAACGATGGCGATAAAATGTCATTTCTTCTTGATCATCATAGATGGTAGGAACTGTTAAATATTTAAGTTTTTGAAAAGTGTAATCATCCGGTAAGAGTTGACAAGCATTTTCTACACTGATAATTGCTTCCTGATTGCGCCCACTAATCCGCAAGTCTATAATTAAGGGAAAATTTAACCTTGGGTCACTTGGCTGCATTTGAATTCCTTCTTTGAGGGTGCTAAAATATTTATCTGACAAGTTTAAATTTCTATAACATTGGCTTAACCGCCAATAAGTTTCGGGATTTCCTGAGTTAATTTGTATATGTTTTGTGTATTGTTCACTAGCTACTTGCCATTTGCGTTCTTCAAATAATCTATTACCCAAATGCAAAATTAACTGACTTAGTGGGATATTAATGAAATTTTTGATATCATAAGCTGGAATTTTCTTTATGTGAAATAGTGCTAATCTTTGGAGATTTTGAGGCCGTATAATAATTTTTATATGAATAAAATCTTTTAAATTCTCTCTTTCAAGTTCACTTGTATCTTCCACTAGAGAAATTTCGCATTCAGGAGTTATATCAAAATTTTCTGCTAGGAGTAAATTCATAGCCAGGGCAAATAATAATAAATTGGCTTCTTGGACATCAATACCATTGGTATCTATGAGCAATGTTATCTGGTGACTATCAGGATGAGTTACTACCGCTTTAATGGCTTGTTCTAATTCTGTAATCAGTAGATATTCTGGTTGTGACCAATCAGGGACAATCAGAATATTAATATTCCCTGGAGTTATAGCTCATGATTCGAATATATATTGTTCTGTGTGGTTAATAAACTTGGTTGCTTCCACTTTTGAAATTCTTTGTGTTGTTATTTTAAATAAGGTCAATTGCTAGAATTTATGGTTAACCCGCTCACTAAAAACTTTAATTTTGTCATTTTTGTTTAAATCGCAGTATATGCTTGATTAATCAGTCTATGTAATTCATAAGATTTTAGATTTACAAATTGCGCCTGTGTTAAAGCTTGTTTATCTTCATTAGGTAAGCTAATTCTAGCATGAATACGAGGCAATAAAGCTTTCCATTGAATTGGAGCTAAATTTCCTACTGGAACAAGTTCTAAATCTTCAGTAATGTCTAAATCTTCTTCCAACAGTAAATTCATAGTAATACTAGATAAAAACATTGCTGCTTCTTCAGCATCAATGCTACTTATGCTAATTAGTAGGGTGGTATTGGAACTCTCAGGATGACTAGCTAATGCTTTGATAATTTCTGCCAACTCCAAACTTAAATGATTTTCTGGTTGTGACCAATCAGGGAATATAATGAAATTAGTTTCCTTGATATTTAAAGATAATAAAGTTACATCAATTAAGACCTTGCTAACAGTTTCAGCCATATTTTTCCAAGAGAACTTTTTAGCCTGTGCTAGACCTGCGGTAATTAATGACTGACGAACACTAGGTTTTTGTATTTCACAAAGAGCATTAGCCATTGCTTCCACATCACTATCATTAACATAAATAGCTGCTTCTCCTGTAACTTCTGGTATTGAAGCATTAGGACAAGTAATTACAGGACAACCACAGGCCATCGCTTCTAATAAAGGCATTCCAAAGCCTTCGTACTTAGAAGGATAAACTAGTGCTACTGCACCAGAGTAAGCTATGGCTAGTTCTTTATCACTAAGTTGTAAAAGATATACAGCACTACCTGATGTATATGCTCTTAATTCTGGCACTAACACTCCGCCAATACCAGTACAAATAATATCAAATCCGTAACTGCTGGCTATTTGTGAGAAAGCTTGGAAGAATAAAATACCATTCTTGTAACCAGTTCCAGTACCAACTAATAGAAAGTAGGGTTTATTAATTCCATATTTATATTTAAAAGCTTTAACTTCATCTTCAGAAGCTAGAGAAAATAGAGAATCTATGCCACAATGAGCCACCGTAATGGATTCTAAGGGTATATCAGAGAAACATTTACTTAAGTCTTTAGCTGTATTTTCGGAAATAGAAATATAAGAAGAGGCGTGTTTAATTCCGTTGTGTTTTTCACGCCACATGGGGTCATTTAATTTTCCCCCTAATACTTCGGGAATCATGTCATAAGCCATAAATACTGAAGGGGTGTCAATAGGGGTAGTGTAGTAGGTAGAAATAAATAATTCGGCTTGTTCTTCATTACAGATTTGTTCAAGCATCTGTTTATCAGCTTCGGTATTGTTATAGTCGTAGAGGGGAATAGTGCGATAACGAATACCATTAATTTTGGGTGCAGTATTAGCTCTATCTAATACTAAGATATGATTAGCAAAGTCCGTGTTTGCCCATTGTGCTAGCATACTTCGCCAAACTCTAGCAATTCCTGTTTGATAGAGTTGGAAAAATACAGCATCCACAATAATCATCGGTGTCTGTTGTTGAATATGCGCTAGTTTGCGTTGTACTTCATTTGGTTGTAACAAGGGCCAATGATTGCTAATAATTTCTCTTTGTGCTATTGGTACTACACCGCAAGATTCTACAGTATCTACCCTTGTTTCGTCTCTTACCCAACCAAAGTAATCTCGCAATAGTGCGGGAAATTTACTGTTTGATTGTAAATCTTGCCACTGAGATACGGCATTACTATAGCCATAGTACTGCTCTTTAAATTTCAATTGCTCTGGTGTTACATAAGCAAAGTGTTGAAACACTAAACCCTTCTTTTCAGTTTCATCATGTAAGAAAGAATTTATATCTGTAATATTTCTATGTCCACCATTTGACAATGGTTCTACTAATATAGGAGGGTCATGTGCAGCCCAAAAAGCACCTGGTTTAAATCTCCAAGTCCTTAACCATTCTTGCTGAGGATTTTGTGCATAACAGTTGCGGGTACTAATAATAAGTTTTTCTTCAAAAAAATACCAGCACCAATAAAAAGCCGCAGTTTTTTCAGGGCTATTAATGAACATTTCGCTAGCTATACAAAGCTGCTCTAATGTCCATAGTTCATCTACATCAGCCTGCCATAATAAACATTCCTTCTGAATATTCGCAAGTGGTTCATTTACCATTTCTTTTTTATCATCCCAAAACAGGCCTTCCGGTTTACGGTAAATTGTGATGTTATCTGGATATAGTCGTTCTAATGCATCTAGGTATTCCGTCGTAGCTAAGACCATTCTTATGAATTTCATGATTGACTTTTACTCCCAGTTCCACACTCCAACTAGTATCATGATTTAAATCAGCTACAATATGCCAATGCCATTTAAAAGGGATTTGTTTGAATATTTCAATATGGTATTGAATAAATAGTTGCCAATTTAGAACAATGGTGAAGAAATTGATTGGTACCATAGGAAATGCAATGTAATTTTCATAAAAACAATTGGAATCGCATACTTGTTGTCCAATATCTCCTTCTTTAGTTATAGGATGACATTCATAACCATTTTTCATCAAAATATCAAACGTGAATTTGGCATTATGATTTAATCCCTCTAAGATTTTTTGTACTATTTGAAATAGTATATATCTTATAGATTTATTTTGTAGTAATTTTTCTGCTCCATACAATACATCAGTTTTAGCACCTTCAACATCAATTTTTAAATAATCCATATATTCAATATTATTTTCTGAGCAAAATGAATCTAATTTAATTGCTGCAATAATCTCTATTTTGACAATCAGTTGACCTGAGCCTTGTGGAACTAACATTTGTGGTCTACCAATACTGTTCAATGCCGAAAAATTCTCCGTAAATTCATTAAATTCTAAAATTATATTAGCTTATTTTCGTAATAAATTACATGTTGTTATTAATTTTGAGACTAGGTATTCTGTCTTGGAACTTTTTAAACGTACTTGATGTTGGTTCAAAAGAATAAACTTTCCCAGAAGAACCCACCAATTTACTTAAAAGTATCGAAAAGTCACCTAATATTAGCACCAATATTAAAAACTAGCATTCCTTCTTTAACAAGTTTGGTAACTAGTAATTGATCGGATACAGAAAAATAGTGTTCAACGTTATCCTTTTTTGTGAAATTGAAAATAGAATATCCATTTGTAATAGATGTATTTTGAGAAATGAGGATATAATTAGGATGTTCTAGAAGATTATAATGATTCGTATAATTTTCAATTGATATAATCTAAACAAATATACTTTGCTCCATATATCTCATTTAATTCTGCAGTACCGGTAAATTCTGCGCCATCTATTAACACTAAGTCAAAATAATCTATGTTATTTTCTTGCTTGCTCCATTGAATACGAGCATCATCGACTCCAGAATTATTTAGATATTCAACATCTTGATTTAACCTACTAAGAACTCTTTCTAAGGGATATAGATTTAAATTAGTTCTATTACAGTTGTAAAAATCTATAACTTCTTGCTTATTAGGAAAACTTTCTAGTGAAACAGAGGAAAAATTATAGCATTTTACAAAAAAGTCATTTGTGTACCTATTGTGCAACTCAGTGAATCTATCTTTGGAAATTTCTATACAAAATAAAGTTGCTTGGTTAGGGGTTTCTCTTAGACTCATAACAAATGCTTCAGTACTTCCTTCCCCTGAAGATGAGCCAATCTCTAAAACACTTTTAACATCTTCTTGTCTAGCAATTCTATAAATAGCTCTATAAAATTCATCATTTTTAATTTCTGGCGGAATTAAATGGTTCAGTTCAGAATTACTACTTATTGCGTTATTCATAATGATGCTCTTAGTATTGACCCTAAGTTTCCTTAGGGAGCGCGCGCTTGCTGCTTCATAATCTGGCAACATAGCCTTATAATCCAGCTTATTAGAAACTAACTTCTCTATGATAATAATGGGTTCTCTCCTAAACGCTTTACGAACTCTTACAGCAGGCATCCCTTCTTAAAGTTACCCGTTTCTTAACCTTACCCACAATTTCCCAGAATCTATCATTTTAGAGATATGCTAATGTTTATTTTCATAAATCTTTACAATGTGTAAGTGAGTGGAAATTTATGCACAACATCTGCAATATTTTGGTATTTACGAAAAGACATCCCCAATTCAATTATTGAAGTAACTAGGTAGACACAAAATAAACATAACTATGTAACAAAATCTAAATTACTGGAAACCCTTGGGATTGGTTGATTCCCCTTTGCTGCATTCGCCATGACATAGTTATAATTTTTCCGCCCACCTACTTAATTGTTACCTGTGGAAACATAGAAATATTAGAAATATATAAACGAATGGGTATACTAAAAGTTTGGTTTTGGAAAGATGGAGTATTAACAATTTCTGCCTTAAAAGATAATCAATATAACCAGGTTAATCAAAGGGAATTATTACCAGATTTGGATTTAACCTTGTCAACCAAATATATTAATTCAAGAAAGAATCGTGATTATCATAAATATGACACAAAATCAACTGCAACAAATGTATGGAATTAATGATTTCCTCTGGTTAGAAGAGACTATTAAACTTATAAAAACAAAAAGCTTATAACTTAGAAAATTTAGACTAAGATAATCTAATTAGACCTATCAGGAAAATTAACTTGGAGTCAAAAAAATGGTAGAAGGGAATTTTGAGGGTGTACCAAAAGGAAAAATCCACTAAATTAACTATATTCAAGAATATCCACATCCTACAAAACAAATACAGGGAATAACTAACCATCAGTTTCAAGACTTGTTAGCCCGAACTGAGATGTAGCATAAAAAACTTCAAGGTGACATAGAAAGTGAAAAGATAGGTATAAATCAGAAAGGAGCAGGGGGGAAAGGGAAACTAGAGATAAAAGAACAGGTATGTCTATCCTTGTTCTATTTGAGGAAAATGCCAACATTTGAGGTTTTAGGTTTACATTTCAGTATATTGAAAACGGAAGCAAAGGACACATTTCATTACTGGCTAGAAATATTACGAAATGTTTTGCCTGCTAGTCTCCTTGAACAGGTAGAAAAACATGATAGTTATTATGCCATGGCGACTCAGAACAAAAGGCAGGAAACAAAGAGTTGTCTACCAAGGGTATTTTTGTTGAATAGGTCATTAGAGTTGTAAAAATATTCCGGGTACCTGAACAAAGATTTCCCCTGAATTCCCCAATTTACTCACAAGTGATTCTTACTATTTGTGGTTTAGTCACATTAGGAATTGGTTCATTAGTTTTGCCCATGTCATACATGTTATAGATATGAGCTCAGTTATGAATTTGTCATCAACATGTTCATGGATAGGAACTATCAGTTACTATTCCCAACCCTAATTCTTTCCTTGGCTCTTTCCTCATCTTAACACTATGGAAAGCCAGATACAGACTCCTTTGTAAATTTTCGGACCTCTCTCTTGTAAATTTAGCAGCATTGCCACAGGAGCAAAAGTCTTCTTTGAGAGCAGGGATATAAAGTTTGCAGGTATTGTATCCGACACTAAAACGTATTGCGTCACAACCAGAACCCCAAAACCTCTACGTAACTCCCCTTAATACTACCCGCTCCTTGATAAGTTGCGTCGGCAAATAGGCTAACAAAACCAAGTAAAATCACAAACTTCAAAGCTGCTGCTTTCTCTGGTATACCCTATATCTGTTAATTGCTACCTCAACAATTAAAACACGGGATACTACGAAAAAATGCTTAAGTTTGAGCTTTCTAAAGCTGGACTAATAGTTAACCTTATTCCCTATTTACGCTGCTGTGGGAAATACTCAAATCCAAAATCCAAAGTCTAAAATCTCAAATTAATCATCTTCATATTCTGCCCAAGAATTAGGAGTCTCCGATACTGCTACCTTCAGTTTTACATCTTGTGGTAATCGCTTTTTGGTTTCAGCATAAATATATTTAGCAATCATCTCCGCAGTTGTTTCATATTCAGGTGGTAAAACTTCATTGAGAACACAGTGATCTAAACCTCCTTTAGTAACATCTTTTTTAGCCCAACGTAAGCTTCTAAAATCAGCAACCATCACGGGGTGAGGACAGTATTCTGAAGAATTTAATTGTGAAGATTTTGCTTCAATTTTGACTCTATAAGTATGACCGTGCATTCTCCCACAAGGACCGTTATAGTCCTTGATGTAGTGGGCGCTATCAAACGTAAATTCTGTTAATAATTTCCATTGTGGCATCTTAAATATCACCTATATCGGTTCGATTCATGGACTTACTTGTAAAGACAGATAAATCTTCACATTCAAAGGGAAAGTTTAACCTAAATTTGTACTGATGTGAACTCAATCTTTGCTTATCCCGTATTTCTTAGTAAGAAGATTGTAAGCATCAAAAACAAATCCAGTATATCTATGGCTAGTAGATGTATAATTTACCTGACCTTAACAGCAGCAACCAACTAATCATCAATCTACAGTTGGTGTTAACTGCTATTGAGAAACCTAAATTTACAAAACTACAACTGCTTGACATACAGGATATTGCAGGTAAATCAAGCACAAAATAGGCGTGACAACACCATTCATGAATGGAATTTTGCTCTTGACTGCTGCTGCAAGGTTTGCGTTATTTTCTCTGGGCAATTTTTTCATCAAATTTGAGGAGTACAAATGCTTGAGGTTGTTGTTGTTGTTGCTTCGTTGTTACTGTCTTTAGGCGATTTCCTTTCAACTTTCTTTAATATCATGTACCTCAGTACGTTTTTGGTAGCTTTCATTTGACAACACACCACTCTTGGAAAAAGGACTTTCGCCACTATGCTATTTTAACATTCAATTATCAGGTGCTTTTAGATGGTATTTTAGGTGCGTTACCATACTTACTGGTAGCGTTATCCTCGTGGACATCATCTCATCTCAGTGTAATCTCCGGTTTGTTGTTGGGTCAATTTCATGTATCGTGGAGACATATCAATGCTTTGAGTTGGCAAATACCTAAATTCATAACTTTGTTTTGTCAGTTGTTATTTATTACTACTCATGAAGAACATTGACTACACCATCAGAAAACTAATTTGGGTTTTGGCGATATTTTTACATTTTTTGATCAACCGGCTAAAATCCGGCTACGCTGGTTGCGCTTACTCAGACTTTATAAGAACTTGGGCTAAAAACTCTTGAAGTTGAGTTTTGAAGGTTCGCAAGAAAATTCGGACTTCTAGTAGCCATATTGTTGCAGAACAGAATCACAGATATGAGAATTTCAAGGACAAGGTATGGCAGAAAATGAACGGGACAAAATACGCCACCTATCGCTTGTCCGAGATACAGAAGGACAGCGAACTATCCCCCTGTTAGAGGCTACGTACTCTTTGGGAAGGGATACTAGAAACGCTATTGTTCTCCGTTCTCAGTCAGTATCAAGACAGCACGCAATTTTATTGCGTGCTGTCTTGATACTGAAATAAATATGGGTTTCGGATTATTTATGGTGACTTCAAAGGGAAAAGAAGTACCAAAGGCATATTTATTAATGGCACTAAACAGTTTTCTCATAACCTCCAGCATGGAGACACGGTTGCTTTTGGCAATCCCCAAGCACAAGCTAAATACTATGCTATTTCCAACTTGTCAGAGGAGGCATTTGGCGCTTCTTGTTCATCTGGAGACTTGTCTGGGTTTCTTTTAGCTCAAGGAAATCCTGGTAATCATTTTGATACTCTCATTATTCATGAGACTGGCATTGAAGGATCTGGTGATGCTGTTTTAACTCGATTGGCCTCTTTTCCACAACTGATACCCAATCCAATTATCGAAATGGATTCCGAAGGAAATGTTACCTATTTGAATCCAGCAGCAAGTCGTAAGTTTCCCAGACTCAGGGAAATTGGTAAAGAACAGGGAAATTGGTAAAGAACACCCAATTTTGGCAGAACTAGGGATAAATTTTTGGACAAGCTGTTTATTACTTACCATAAACTGATTTAATTAAAACGTCTATAATTAGATATATTACTGAGGAGAACAAAGCATAAGCAGAATTACGACAGCGAGATCGCTTGCTGCAAGGAGTTGCTGAAGCTGCCAATTATTTACTCGCAGAAATGAACTATGAAATAGCAATACAAAAAGCACTTGCTACCTTTGGCGCAGCTGCCAATAGCGAGCGCATCTATCTTTTTCAAAACCATCCCCATCACCTAACAGGGGACATGGCAATGAGCCTACAGTTTGAATGGACAAAAACTGGCACCCCATCATGCCAACACCTTTGGCAAAATCAGTCTTATCAAACTTCTGGGCTAGAGCGTTGGTACAATAATCTATCAATTGGACAGCCCATTAGCCGACTCCTCCAAGAGTTTCCCACCACAGAAAAACAACTCCTGAGTCGAGACAAAATTCAGTCTATCCTGTTTGTACCCCTGGGATTAGACGAAGATTTTTGGGGCTACCTGGGTTTAGCAGACTGTACCTCTCAGCGTCATTGGTCAACCCATGAAAAATCTAGTGGATTGACCATGGCCGCTATTATCAGCGGCCCTCGTCAGCGTCAGCAGGTAGAAGAAGAATTCGTTACCAAGCCCTGCATGACCTACTTACCAGTTTGCCCAATCGCTTGCAGTTTAACGATCTACTTACCAAAGCAATAGATCAAGCAATTGAAGATTAAGAGCAAAACTGTCTAGCTGTCATGTTCCTCGATCTAGATCGTTTCAGAATCATCAATGACACCTTGGGACACACACTAGGAGACGAATTATTACAAAACGTTGCCCAAAGAATCCGACACTGCGTGAGATTAGGAGACATTATTGCTCGTTGGGGAGGTGATGAGTTTACCCTCCTACTCCCTCAAATCTCTAATAGCGAAGAAGTTATCCAGGCATCTACGAGAATTTTAGCAGCCTTGGAAAATCCCTTTTATTTGCACGGACACGAACTTTACATAAGTGCCAGTCTGGGCATAGCCATGGTCAATGAACAAAGTCCTAATGCTGAAAACCTAATCCAGCATGCAGATGCCGCTTTATACTACGCCAAAGACGAAGGCAGAAATAACTACCAGTTTTATAGAAAATCCCTGAGTACAAAAACTCCTGAACTCTTGAGTTTAGATAAAAGCTTACGCCATGCTCTAGAACGAGAAGAATTTCTCCTGTATTACCAGCCACGGGTTAACATCATCACAGAAGAAATTACTGGCATGGAAGCTCTATTGCGCTGGTATCACCCAGAAATGGGAATCGTTGCTCCCAGCGTGTTTATTCCTTTAGCAGAAGCTAGTGGATTAATTATCCCCATCGGTGAATGGGTACTTAAACAAGCCTGTGCTCAAAATAAAGCTTGGGAAAATGCAGGTTTCCCACCCATGACGGTGGCAGTAAACCTTTCACTCAAGCAGTTTCGCCAACCCAAACTGGTGGAAATAGTAGCAGGGATTTTACACGTAACAGATCTTGATCTGCAATTTTTGGAGTTAGAAATTACAGAAACAACTGCCATTCAGGATATATAATTTACCACAACTGTACCGGAACATTTAGAGGCCATGGGTGTACTCATTTCCATAGATGATTTTGGTACAGGTCATTCTTCTCGTCACCGTCTACAGGTTTTACCACTCCACAATCTAAAAATCGACAAGTCTTTTGTCAGCGAACTGACCACAGATGATAAAGTAGCTCATATCATCAAGGCTATAGTTGACTTAGGAAGGAGTTTAGGTTTAAAGCTGACTTCTGAGGGAGTAGAAAAACCTGAAGAACTAAATTTCTTGAGGTCGATTAATTGTGATGACGTGCGTGCAAGGATATCTGTTCTATAAACCGCTGTCTATCCAACAAGTAACAGAACTGATGTCCAATAAAAAAATGGTGAATTGTAGGGCTATAGTAGTCTGTCAACCCAAAAGTGACGGGTGAAGGTAAGCAGGGGAAGCAGGGGAAGAAGAGAAATTTTTTTCCTGTCATTACCTGTCAAAATGTCTTAGACAGGTAATGACAGCACGGGGTAAATAAACCAACCATTCCAAATCTCTGAAAAGCTCATAACGTATACATTTTGAATTTTTTTGGGGCAGCCTGCTGGAACCAATATTTTGTTAGCTTAGCTCTTATGAAAGAAGGATTTTGAATTCACGGCGGTACTAGTAGGGGGAAAGAACAACCTTTACCCTTGCCTTAAAAAGTCTAATTACTTTTTTCAGAGGAAATACTATGGAGCGTTCAAAAATAGTTGCAATTATTACAGGTGCAATTTCTATTCTTTTAGCTATTGCCTATCTTATTATTGTCCAAATCCTCGATTATCGTGATATGCATCCAGCCCCTATTATGCAAATAATTTTAGATTTGGGCATTGGGCATTGGGCATTGGGCATTGAAAATTACTTTTTTATCCTTCTAGAACTCCTGACTCGTGACTCCTGAATTCTTACAACTAATTTCTCAAACATTCTGACTCGTGACTCGTGACTCCTGACTCGTGACTCCTGACTCGTGACTCCTGACACTCCTTCTATAGCCATAGAGTTTTATCAATATTATTTATTCGATAATCCAATCCATAGAACTATAAGAATAAATTAGAGGAAATATCGTGTATTTATCTAATCAACTAATTCCCTTTTGGTACAAATAACGGTAAGCTATAGCTAACAATATTAAGCAAAGATAAATTTGCCGTATTTTCACCACTAGAATCTACTTTTCATAACTAGAATCTACAGGGATCAACCAAAAATAGATTTCTGTTAGAAATTTTCCATACTAAATATAGAGGTGAATTCATGTTTGAATCCTTGCTAGAGACCGTTTGGTTGGTCCCTTGCTATGCTTTATTAGGTGGTATTTTAGCCTTGCCTTGGTCGCCGGGAGTTATTCGGCGCACAGGGCCAAGACCAGCTGGTTACGTCAATTTAATTATGACGTTATTATCTTTTGTGCATTCCGTTTTGGCGTTCACCGCCATTTGGAATCAACCAGCAAAACAAGTATTAATACCTTGGCTATCCACCGCTGGTTTAAACCTGACTATCAATGTAGAAATATCTGCCATCACGGTAGGTGCATTAATTGTGATTACAGGTTTAAATTTCCTAGCCCAAATATATGCTGTGGGCTACATGGAAATGGATTGGGGGTGGGGACGTTTCTATTCTTTACTAGGATTATTTGAAGCTGGGTTATCTGCCTTAGCTTTATGTAACAACCTGTTCTTTAGTTATGTAATCCTGGAAATTCTCACTTTAGGAACCTACTTATTAGTGGGTTTATGGTTTAGTCAACCCCTGGTTGTGAGTGGTGCGCGAGATGCGTTTTTAACCAAGCGGGTTGGTGACTTGTTCTTGCTAATGGGAGTTCTGGGACTTTGGACTTTAGCCGGAACTTGGGACTATCAAGATTTAGCAATATGGGCGCAAACTGCGAAACTAGACCCCACAATTATTACCTTAGTTTGTTTAGCGTTAATTGCCGGTCCCATGGGTAAATGCGCCCAGTTCCCCTTACATCTATGGTTAGATGAAGCCATGGAAGGGCCTGTTCCCAGTACGATTTTGCGGAACTCAGTGGTAGTAGCCAGTGGTGCATGGGTGCTGATTAAATTACAACCTGTGTTTAGTTTGTCCCCTGTAGCTTCTTCTGCCATGGTGGCCATTGGTGCAGTCACAGCTATTGGTGGTTCATTAATTGCGATCGCTCAAGTTGACATCAAACGCTGTTTATCCTATTCTGTCAGTGCTTACATGGGATTGGTTTTTATCGCGGTAGGTACACAACAAGATGACGCAGCATTATTATTAGTCCTCACTCACGCCATCTCTGCTCCACTTTTAGTCATGAGTACAGGTGGTATTGTTTGGAATAGCGTCACCCAAGATGTTACCCAACTTGGTGGTTTATGGTCACGTCGTCCCATTTCCAGTTTAGCATTTATTGTCGGGACATTAGGTTTAATTGGTTTCCCCCCTCTAGGCAGTTTTTGGGCATTAATGGAATTAGCTGATGGATTATGGGGAACACACCCTTGGTTAGTAGGCATTGTTATTGGTGTTAACGCTTTAACCGCCTTTAGTTTAACCAGAGAATTCGGTTTAATCTTTGCTGGTAAACCTAAACAAATGAGTGAACGTTCACCAGAAGCCATTTGGTTGATGGTTTTACCAATGATGGTTTTATTTGGCTTGGTTTTACATCTGCCTTTACTGTTGCAAAGTTTATCTTTATTACCAAATTGGGCAATCTTAAATAAAGATGTAGCACTACTTTTAATTTGGTCTAGTATCTTCGGTTGCAGTATTGGTGGCGTAATTTATATAGGCAACATTTCTAAACCAGTCCACTTACCCTGGCAGGGTTTACAAGACTTACTTGCTTATGATTTTTACACACCTAAACTTTATAAAATCACCATCATTTTTGGAGTAGCTCAACTTGCCAAATTAGCCGATATAGTGGATCTATTTGTTGTAGATGGCATAGTTAACTTTGTCGGTTTATTCTCCCTACTAGGTGGTGAAGGCTTAAAGTACAGCACCAATGGACAAACCCAATTTTACGCCTTCACTGTTTTATTAGGTGTGGGAGTTTTAGGTGCTTGGGTAACATGGCCTTTCTGGGGTGTGCAGTTCATAGATTTAGTTTTTTAAACACCTATAATTTAGATTGGTAATCCCAATCTACAATAAGAACTGACGTTTTAGTTGTAAAAAATCTAGTGAATACCAAACATCGAAACAAAAATCTTTCCAGAAGAAATTTACTGCAATTAGGCACAGGTTTAATTGGCGTAGGAGTCGCTGTAGGAGTTGGTTCAAACTTAGTTCAACCTGAAGTTGCCACCCCACAAAATATTACTGAACCCGACGAGGCACTACAGGCATTACTGGATGGTAACGACAGATTTGCCAGCAGAAAACGCCGCTATGGACACCAAAGTTATTCACGATTACAGGAAGTTGCCAAAGGTCAAAAACCCTTTGCTTCTATTCTAGGTTGTGCAGATTCAAGAGTACCTTCAGAAATAGTTTTTGACCAGGGTTTAGGTGATTTATTTGTCTGTCGTATTGCTGGTAATGTTGCTACATCAGAAGAAATTGGCAGTCTAGAATATGGGAGTTTAGTATTAGGAGTAAAAGTGATTATGGTACTAGGACATGAAAGATGTGGTGCTGTAAGTGCCACGCTTAAAGGCGAAGAAGTACCAGGACAAATTGGTAGCTTATTACAGGCAATTAAGCCCGGATTGGAAAAATCTAAAGAACAACCAGGAGATAAATTAGAAAACGCCTGTAAAGCTAATATCCTGGTGCAAATTGAGAAATTGAGATCATCACCAGTGCTATCGGAATTAATCAAGTCTAATAAACTCAAAATAGTAGGCGGTTATTACGACTTAGATAGTGGTAAAGTTACCTTAGTAAGTTAATTCATTTAACTCAATTGGTAAAAGGTTTTTTGAATACAAAAACCTTTTACCAATTAGTAATCACCAATTACCAATTACCAATTACCAATTATGCTCAGTGTTTTAATTTGGTTGCCAATTATTGGCGCTGCTATTATCGGGCTGTTGCCAAATACAATCATTCCTAAAAATAAAATTAGACTAGTATCCTTAACTCTGTCATTTTTGGTTCTGTTGTGGAACGGTTTCATTCTCCTCAAATTTGATCTCAAAACTCCAGGAATGCAATTTCAGGAATATTTACCTTGGAATGAAGGCTTGGGTTTAAGCTATCAACTAGGAGTTGATGGGCTATCAATATTAATGTTGGTATTAAACAGCTTCTTAACTTGGATAGCTATTTACAGCAGCAGCCAGAATACCGAACGTCCTCGGTTATTCCATTCCATGATTTTATTAGTCAGTGGAGGCGTTGCTGGTGCTTTCTTGGCGGAAAATTTACTGCTATTCTTCCTATTTTACGAATTGGAATTAATTCCCTTTTACTTATTAATTTCCATTTGGGGAGGAGAAAAACGCGCCTATGCTGGTATGAAATTTTTGATTTATACCGCAGTTTCCGGGGCGTTAATTTTAGCAACATTCCTGGGTATAGTGTGGTTAAGTGGTTCTCCCAGTTTTGCAATGGATGGTATTTTCACCCAAAACCTTTCTGCAGGAATGCAGCTACTGTTATTGGTGGGAATAATTCTAGGTTTTGGTATCAAAATTCCTTTAATTCCTTTCCATACTTGGCTACCTGATGCTTACGTTGAAGCTTCTGCACCTATCACCATTTTATTAGGTGGTGTGTTAGCTAAATTAGGAACGTATGGACTATTGCGGTTTGGGTTAGGTTTATTTCCCCAAGCTTGGAATGTGGTTGCACCAACATTAGCGACATGGGGTGCTATCACTGCAATTTATGGGTCAGTAATAGCGATCGCTCAAAAAGACATCAAGCGCATGGTAGCATATAGTTCCATCGGACACATGGGCTATATTCTCCTAGCCGCAGCTTCTAGCACCGACCTTGCCCTAGTTGGTGCCGTAGCCCAAATGTTCAGTCATGGTATTATTTTAGCCATCCTCTTCCACCTAGTAGGAATTGTAGAAGCCAAAGTTGGCACAAGAGAACTAGACAAACTCAACGGCTTAATGAGTCCTATACGTGGATTACCCCTCATCAGCGCCTTACTAGTTCTCGGAGGCATGGCCAGCGCCGGTATTCCAGGTTTAACAGGCTTTATCGCTGAATTTATCGTTTTCCAAGGTAGTTTTACCAGCTTCCCCATACCAACATTATTGTGCGTAGCCTCTTCCGGTTTAACAGCAGTTTACTTCGTCATTCTCCTCAACCGTACCTGTTTCGGTAGACTCAATAACGATTTAGGCTATTATCCTAGAGTCATCTGGGATGAAAAAATACCAGCCTTAATTTTGGCATCCCTCATCATTTTCTTAGGAGTACAACCCACCTGGTTAGTACGTTGGAGTGAAACCACAACCACAGCAATGATAGCAGCTATTCCTGAAAAAACGGTAATCTCACAAGTGGCATTGAAGTAATGGAAGAAGGAGTTCAGTAGGGAAAAATATAGCAACCTCAAAAACATTTTTCACGCCTTAAAAATTCGTCAAGATTTACAAAATACTCCTACTTCCTAACTTAATCAAAATGCTACAAACGTCAGATAAACCAACAACCAAACTACCACCATCCAACCACGAATTTGCAGAAATAATTCATCGTCTAGAAGCTGGTGGTTCAATGCTGCCAGATACACCGGAAAACTTAATGCAAATCATCGGTATTTATAAAGCTTATGCTGTACCAATGGACTTCTACTGGCGCGACTTACTTTATATTGCAGAAAGAGTATTTTTAAATCCCCTTCCTGCTTTTAAATACTTCTTACCACAAGAATATTTAGACCTGCATAACCATTACGCTGGAGATGATGCTGATTTAAGAATTTGGCGTGGTGTCGCTACCGCACATCCTGAACTTTTGACATTTATGGAAAAAGGTGAAACCACCAAAATGCCAAAGATATTACATCATTTATTCCATGACAGAATTAACATGGAATTCGCCGAAGCTTGTATGCAGGCAATGTTATGGCATCGCAAAATGTATGCCCCTGTTAACCAATTTGATGCACATTTAGATTCGGAAGAATATAAAGCCAACGCTGATCAAGCAATTAAAGCTTACTTCAAAAAAAATCCAGCAATGTTGGGACTTTATAAACTGTTTCCTGATATGTTTTTGGAACAGTGCCGCATGATGTCCTATTACTCCAATTTAGGACTTTTTTGGGAAGTGATGGCACCGATATTTTTCGAAATGTCGGATATTTATGATGAAGGCGGTTTTAAAGGTGTTCCTGATGCCATGAAGTTCTTAGTTAATGGTATCTTTGCCATTGCCGGTCGTCCTATTTATCATCATCTTTATGTTGATGGTGAATGTTATGAAATCATTCCCAAATCAAAAGGTTTTACTTGGTTATATGAAGCCGCTTTACCCTATGTAGAAGCTGTATTTTACCGCACGGCACCATTCCGGGGTACAAAATCATATAATGCCCAAGCTAAACAAGTACCAGATGACCAAAAAGACTTTCATTACGGCATTCTCTACGCTGATGTGTTTCCTGTCGGAACTGCGGGTATTCCTCCCACTTTATTAATGCAAGATATGTTGCATTTTCTCCCGCAATATCTGGTTGATTATTACAAACAATATTGTCGGGGTGAAGATGATATGTTGATACAGTTGGGTGTGACTTTCCAACGTTCAATGTATAATGTGACTTCCGCAGTAATTCAAGCCTTAAGAACTGCACTTTTATATCCGTTAGATGACCCAAATCCTAAGCATCTACAGGCAAATCGGGAGTTTTTTGAAATGCAGTTAAATCGCTTTACTCGTGCTGATTATGGTATGCGTGATGCGGCGAAATTGCGAAGTATTCAAAATCAGGATTATAGATGATACCCACAACCCCCCTTTTTAAGGGGGGCTTTGAATTTATGTATTAACTTACTCAATGACTTCAAAAGAATGAACCTCTAAAAGAGAACCAATCATTGCTGTTGTCATTATATCTTCGCGCACTTTTCCTGTAATTTTGGCTGTTTGTCCTGACTTGAGTAGGTTTTTGTCAGTACTTTTGGGAATTTCATAAATAACGCCTTCGTCTGTAACAAATGTCCAAGCACCAAGCCCAATATTGCGGCGTTCTATTTTTCCTGTAACTGTAATAGTCATAATTAAAACTAGGGAAGAATTTTAACTGTTGACCTCTATCTGGGCTTTAGCCACAGGGATTCTAAACTGTTGCTATACGGAGGGCTAAAGCCGCTCCGTTCCGGTTCCTAGTTTTGGTTTCCCAGATACGAAATCTGGTAGCAAGGGTCAAAACTTGCCTACGCCTACAGACCTTTACTAGGCACAAGCCTAATTGTGTCTCTACTTTGCGAAGGATATTCGCTGCGCCGTTTAAATCAGCATTGATGATTTTCCCCGTACCAGTGCGATATATACCGCGTTTAATTCGGTTTCTGCTTCGTTTCCACCCTTCAGGTTTTTCACCCAATTGAGGATATGTGACCATTAACAATCGGTTCTTTTGACGGTAGTTAGGAAATTTGGGACGAAAATGCAATTCGCCTTGGAGGTATTTATTGTCTAGTTCTTTGAATGACTTGAAAGATTCAAAAACAGACAACAAAACTTGTTGTGCAGCCTGAGAGTGCAAAGCTTGGTAATGTCTATTTAACTTATATTATCTTTTTAAATCATGCTTCCCAATTATCTTTTTCGCCGTGACAAAAAACTGACGCGCATAGTAAACACCGCAATTGGTTAGCTTGTGAAATTAATTCAGAGCAAATGAACTCCAGACTTGCTTTTAAGTCCTTATCAGAATTGATTAGATTTTATTGATTAGATTTTGTTGACATTCGTACAGCTTGCACTCACCTCCTTAATGTGTTAATTATATTAGTATACACATGTTTACTTGTGATTACAATGCCATTCCAGAAAAATCACAAAACAGGTTTTACGACAAATAGAGAAAAACCATTAACCAGTAGTCCGATCTGTTTTAGGGTTGACAAAGATTTAGCTAGAGAATTGAAATCTATCCCTGACTGGCAAGAAGAATTAAGATTGGAATTACCCAATCTAATTTAAGGCTGGAAAATAGGCTAAAGCCTGCGGTTAGCTTTCATCCCCTGGCTGAAGCCGAGGGGTTTTCAGCATATTTCCTATAACTGATAACTGATAACTGATAACTGATTTAAGCTGTTTGTTTGTCTTCTTTTAATGCTAAACGTACCAATCCATAACAAAGTAAAGCATTAACGATGAGAAAAATACGGGCTATGTTACCATCTCCTAGTCCCCAAACAGCAGGGTCATAAATGGCACTGATTGTTAAACAAGCCGCTATGCCAAGGGTAGAACCAACAGCAAACCACTTCCAATTGGGATGTCCTAGGAGGAATACTATCAACACAACAGGAATTAGCACACTGGCAAAAAGAGGATTTAAAGTGCCTGTTCCCTGTAAGCTGTTACCTAGTTCGGGAAGAGAACTGCCCAAAACTCGGAAAGGCCACTGGGGAAGGTCAAAGATATAAAATCCCTTCAGGAAGAAGAGTCCAGAACTACCAAAAATTAAGCCACTAGATAAAGACCAACTCCAAGCGAAGGGGAAGTAAACCCGTAGAAACCAAGCGAGGAGATAGGAACCTACTACCATTAATATTTTAGGTACTAGCGCGATCGCACCGCCATCAATCCAAAAACCAGGGTTGATATAGCCGTTATCCCGCAACCACCGAAAGAAGTCTGGAAAACTAATTTGTCCTTCGCTGGCTAGTTTGACTGCTGCTTCGGCGTTAAGTTGTCCAGCACCGTAATAATTTAAAGCGTCGTCTTGGATAACTCTGGCTGACTGTTGGAGGACTTTTAAAATTTGATCAGGTTCTGTGACTCCAGATGCTTTAATTAAAGCTGCCACACCTGCAACGTGTGAAGAGGCCATACTTGTGCCTTGGAGTCCCAAAAATAGCCCTTGGCCGTTTTCGTCAATGGTCTCCTGGAGAATTGTTCCTGTTTCACTACCACCAGGGGCGGAGATATCTACACCAGCACCAAAGTTAGAGTAGGATGCTTTTTCTCCGTCTGGGCCAAAGGCAGAAACGCCAATTACATGAGGATAACGGGCTGGATAACTCGCCCCATCTGTACTTTCATTTCCGGCTGCGGCAATAATAACTACACCTTTTTTGTAGGCGTACTCAATGGCATCTTGCATGAGTTTACTTTCACCACCACCACCTAAGCTCATATTAATAACATCTGCGCCTTTATCTGCGGCAAATTTGATGGCTTCGGCGATGTCGGCAACTGTACCACTACCATCTGCATTTAACACTTTTAAGGGCATGAGACTAGCTTCGTAGGCGACTCCAGCTACACCATATTGATTATTAGTGGTTTGGGCGACTGTGCCGGCTACATGGGTGCCATGTCCGTTGTCGTCTTTGACTATTTCTGTGTCGTTTACGAAGTCGTAGCCTTTAACAAATTTTGTTTCTGCTAAGTCGCGCACCTGAGTGATACCTGTGTCAATGACTGCAACTGTTATGCCACTCCCTTTAGTGCGAGTCCATGCGCCTTCTATGCCAATTTTGTGGAGGTTCCACTGTTTGCTGTAATATTGGTCGTTGGGGCCAATTAATGAAGGTTTAGGATTTTGATTGTTTTGGGGTAGGAACTGTTCTCCCAGTGCTGTAGTCTTCCCTTCCGGAACTTTCCTGTAAATGTAATTTGGTTCGATGAACTCTGTGGCTTCAGCAAAGGGAGATTTTCTTAAATCTTGCAGCCCTTGGCGATCTCCTTTGATAATATACACATGATCAGCCGCTGAGAATTGGTTATCCAGTCGGGGTGTAATATGATATTGTTGAGCGATCAGTTGCAAATCCTGATTAATCACCAATGCTGGAATATCTTCCCGAAAATCTAGCAAAATTGTCTCAAATTCACCTTTGCTCGCCAATCCCTGGACGTTCAGGAAACCGAACACGACAGTAACTAACCCGATAAGAAACAAGCACAGTAATATAAATCTTCTCATATAAACTCATCAAAGCTTTTTGTCAGTTTGCACACTACCATAACTCAAAATTAAAAGTTAATAATTAAAAATTAAAAAATTCTAGTCCCCAGTCCCCAATCCCCAGCCTCGAAGTAAGAATTATTAATTATTATGGAACGTGGTCTTTTATGGTTGCCCCTGTTAGTGGCATTCTTCTGGTTAGCTTGGCAAGGTTCTCAGGAATATCAAAAAGTTGAAACCTATCGTCTTTGGGCGGAACAATTTGAACGAACCAAGTATGATATTTATGCTGTATTAGGTCAAAAGGGTAATGATATCACCTGGGGTAAACCTACCCCCAAAGGACCGATTAAACTAGAAACTTTTTCTGTACTCGATGTTAAAGAAATTAAGTTTTTAGTAGATGAAAAACAAGTGAAAATCGAAAGTCCACCCCAAAAAGGGCGTGTGATTGAGTTAGAATTTTTGTTTTCTGAACCAGCTAAATCAGTTCGTGTACCTTTTACAGAAACTTCTTTAGCCTCACAATGGGGTAAATATTTTCAGGGAGTTTTACAAAACCTCAATTCACAAAATAACTACACCAGGAGTCAGGAGTCAGGAGCCAGGAGTCAGGAGTAAAACTCTCTTGCTGTCTAGGTTTCAATTTAGATTCTGTACCTCATTGATCTGCAATCTGCTGTATGTATCATTAAACCTGTTTTAGTGCTTGAGTTTGTAACTAAATTTTGTACTTAGTTTACCAGCGAGACGTTTTATGTATTATTTGCTGTTGTATACCGCCACATCTATATTGATTGGAACTTATGCTATAGTAGCGATCGCCGTACCAACAAAAATCGCCCAAGTCAGCACAGTAGGGAACATTAACCGTCCTACCCTCAAAGTTGGTAGTCAAGGTGAGCGTGTTTCTGAACTGCAAGCAGCACTGAAACTTTTGGGCTTTTACACAGGTGCAGTAGATGGTGTTTATCAAGAAGCTACAGCCAGGGCTGTTTCGCAATTTAAACAAGCTGCCGGCTTAAATCCTGATGGCGTTGTAGATGCTATCACATGGCAAAAACTTTTTCCTAATGTATCAATAGTTGCGACCAATATCTCTTCATCTTCTGTCCCACCTATCCCAACTGGTAGTTTGACTGTACCTACCAGAATTAATAATACATCTGCACCCAAACCGATTGCTCCAAAACCAAATGTAACTTCCCGCAATCAAAACAATACTGCCTTTCAGCCAACTCCTCTTAATCAGCAAAATCCCAATATTCAATATACAAAAGAAGGATGGCCGATTTTACGTTTAGGTAATCGTGGTTCAGAAGTCGTGAAGTTGCAAAAACTACTACAAAATTTGGGTTTTTTAAAAGGTAGTATAGATGGAGACTTTGGTATCACGACTGAAGCCGCTGTAAAAGCTGCTCAAATACGTTATGGCTTACAACCTGATGGCATTGCTGGTGGTGCTACTTGGGAGGCTTTTGTGAGACGACTACCCCAGGCACGGTAAAAAAATTCAAAATTCAAAATCCGATGAGATGAAACACTTTTTATTAACTTGGCTTGCTACTGCGATCGCATTACTAATGACTGCTAAAATTGTACCAGGATTTATTATCAAAACTTTTGTAGCTGCTCTCATTGCCGCTATTGTAATCGGTTTAGTAAATGCCTTCATTCGTCCAATTTTAAAGGTATTAGCATTTCCCATAACTCTAATTACGTTTGGTTTATTTACATTTATCATCAACGCCTTAACTCTTTGGTTGGCAAGTGCTATTACTCCAGGTTCTGAGTTTCAAATTAGAGGTTTTATACCTGCTTTTCTCGGTTCTATTGTGCTGTCTATTGTTTCTAGTATCATTAACTATTTTTTCAGAATAGTTGACTGAAGGTCATTGGGCATTGGAATTTCCCTTAGACCCCTACACCCTTTGGGCAATAGCTACTGTTACTACTCCTGCGTCTTCTGGTAAACGGAAGATTTGCTTGGGAACTAATAACCTCATTTGTGAACTAATCTCCGTAGCTGCCAGAATAGCAGAAGCCTCAGCCACACTCGGTGTTCCTACTATTTGTGCAATAATTTTTGCAGGGTTGGGAACATTGACACCAGCGAGAATTTCCGCTGTGAAAGTTTTGAGGGGGAAATTGTGTACTCGGCAAAATTCCCTTAACCCCATTTCTGAAGCTTTAGATTCGATGGTGGCAATACCCGCTATGGCAGAATAGGTAAATTGAGTATCTAGCAAAATATTCTCAATTGCTATACTGATTAACTTGCCTGAAGTTCCCTTTTGACAACCAATCCCCACCCATAAAACTTGCGAATTTAGTAACTCTACTTGCATATTTAAATCATTCAGTGTTACTACGAAGAAAATTTAATATTTTATATGGAATCGCCTCAAAGCCTTATCAGTAGCCGAAAAATTACACTTAAGAATAATTGATTTTTTAGTATTGTGTTTTTAGATACACCCAAAATGATAACTTTAATACTTTCTGAAAAACAAAAGCCGATATATTTAGTACATCTAGCACAGTAGGAAACATTGAGGGAGAAACAAAGCAAAGGTAAAAGGTAAATTACGTCTTCATGTTTACTTTATTTCTACCCTTGTAGCGGAAGCATTTCATCTTGATGTTTCAATTTCTTTTCTCTCCGTCGTAACAAATGCACAAAAGTTACGGCGGGGTTTTGCTCTATTATTCCTGCGCTCCAGCTTGTCGTAAAATTTGGGCAATTGTGCGATAGTTATTAAATTCAGCAATCATTAAAGCTGTATAACCACCTTGGTTTTTTAAATTCACATCTGCGCCAGATGTAACTAAAATCTGCACAGCTTGACTATAACCTTCAGCAGCAGCACACATTAACGCTGTTGCGCCGACTGAGTCTTGAAAATTTACATCTGCCCCTTTTTCTAGCAGGAGTTTGAATACTTCTGGATGGTTGCTGGCTATGGCTTTGACTAAAGCGGTTTTTCCATCATCTGCTAATGTATTAATATTAGCACCGTGGTCAAGTAATATTTTGACGGTCTGGGTATGTCCTTGGGATACTGCCAATGTGAGGGCAACTTCACCAAAGTTTTTCTCATCCATATTTGCGTTAGCTCGCAGCAAAGCTTCAACTATTTCGCTGTATCCCTGAAATGTGGCTACAAGTAGGGGTGTATCGCCAAGATGATTTCTAATTTGTACATCTGCACCCCACTGAATTAAAATTTGTACTACATCAAGGTAGCCTTCGACAACAGCACAGTGGAGGGCAGTTTCACCTTCTTTATCTTGGTGATTAATTTTCCCATGTGCATCTAATAAAGCAGCAACGATATTACCGTGTCCTGCGGCTGCGGCTGCTAATAGCGCAGTGTTACCATCGGGATTTTGTAAATTAGTATCAGCCCCTGCTGACAACAATGTTTGTACTACATCTAAATATCCCAAGTCTGCGGCTATCATTAAAGGTGTCTCACCTTCTGCATCTGGAATATTGACAATTTCACTATTTTGTAGTATTGCTTTAACAACTGCTGTGTAGTCTTGCTTGATGGCTAGTTTTAAAGCTGTGTCATCATCTTTATCAGCGATGTTGGCATCAGCACCGGCAGCTAAGAGGACTTGGACTACTTCAAGATGACCCTTCTGGGCTGCGGCCATTAAAGCAGTGCTGCCATCATCATTAATGGCATTTATTTCTGCACCTTTAGATATTAAAAGCTTGATAATATCAATTTGATTGCTACTAGCTGCCAGCATTAACGCTGTTAAACGATAAGTTTTTCTAGGTAGATTGATCTTAGCGCCACAATCTAAGAGCGATCGCACAATTTCTGTATAACCTAGATTAGCAGCAAACATTAATGCTGTCGTACCATCGTGATCGCATCCATCCACCTTAGCACCACTCGCTAGTAGCTCATACAGCCTTTTGATATTGCCAGTTTTTGCAGCCTTCAGTAATAAATTATCCTTGTTTTCAGTCATAAAATTAATCCCGCTGAGGCGGTTTTTATTTAGATACACTCACGATTTAGCTAAAACCGACAGAAGCCCCACAACTCAACCGAAGGGGAGCGTGGGATGAATGTCGGGTGAATGACGACAGTTATCCGACCAATCTGCGCCAACACGTAATGCTAAAGCAAAATAGCCGCTAAAGCGTAGCGTCTCGTAGAGAGGGAGGAGAACATGGAGGAAATGAGCAAATGTTGTGTGATAGCATTTTATAGCAAATTGATTTCACTGTAAAATGTTAAAAGTCGTTTTCTACCTTCACTGATGACTGTTTTGCGCCACCCAGACAACGGTTCTGTAAACATAAAGATATTGGCTGTTCCATTCATTGCGTTCGTTTCATAATCAACCGACTGTGGCTGTCCAGGTTTGGCTGACAGAGGAATGGGGGTTTCTTTGACCAATTGTATAGGCTGCTCATCCATGCAAATCACCGGACACTTGTGGTCATTCAATAATTGATGCACGACTAAAAGCGGCATCGTAAAGCTTCAACATAATAATTGCTTAAAATTAAAGAACTTTGTGAGTGTGAGAATGTTGTTTAATGTTGTCTTCCTTGGTGACAACTCTGCCTGCATTGAGTATCCGCTTCCGTTCTGTAGAATAGTTCAAATCGGTTTTAGTTGTTCCCACAGGTATAAAGGTTTGGGCTGATTGACGGCGCTTGTAGGTGCGAGCCGCTGAAAATGCCCTTAACAGAAATTCATCTCCGAATTGTGCAGATTCTGGAAATCCTGGAGGTAACAAAAGGTTATCACCTGCCAATATAGATCCCAGATTTGTCCCATAGGCGAGCTTATATGAAGTAGGAATGCCTTTTAAGATAGCTTCCAATGCTGCTGAGGGAATAGGCTCGATAACTTCGATTTGATGCACTTCTCCATCTTCTTTGTAGAAGCACGTTGCCAAGCCAATCACAATGTAATCATCTGCTGTGAGATCGGAAGCATTTGGATAAGAAATTGCTGTTGTCATGGGAAAATTTCCTCAAAATTTAAATCTAGGAAATGGGGACAGGAGATAGAAGGAAGGAGGCAAGAATTAAGTTTTTTTCCTACACTCCTACACTCCTACACCCTATACACCATCTTTTTGGCATTCTACCAACTTGTTACTGCTATCTACTTGAGTATTCTGGGAGATTGATGTAATTCTTTCAGGAATTGGATTCAGGAGTGAAGTATATATTATTAGGTTTACGGCTTAATTTTTAAGTAGTTTACATTCAGTCCTGTAAGCCTAAATTTCTGAATAAGTGACACAGTGGCCAAACCACTAGCGGGCAAAAAACTATAATTTAATTTCACAAAGCAAGTTGCTGAAGGACGGATAATATATGGATCATTACTTGTTTTTAGCTTTTGGTAGTCACCAAAATAACTTATACAGTACAGATAAGACAAACACTGCGTATATGCAAAAAACAGGAGTTAAAGACAGTAATAAATCTTCACTTGAGAATAGCTACTTAAGGTCTTATGCTTTAAAGTTAGCTCATCAGGGAGATTACACTGAGGCGATCACTTTATTAAGCCAACTTATTGATAGTCATCCTCAGAATGCGGTTGATTATAATAACCGGGGGTTGGTTTATTTTCAAAGTGGTGAATCTCAAAAAGCTTTGCGTGACTACAATACAGCAATGCAACTAAATCCTAACTTAGCCAGTGTTTATAATAACCGGGCTAATTACTATGCTGCTTGTGGAGAGTTAGCCGCAGCATTGGTTGACTATGATCAGGCGTTGGATTTAAATCCGCGTTATGTTCGTGCTTGGATTAATCGAGGTATTACGCTGCGTGATTTGGGGCAATACAAAGACGCAATTGATAATTTTGAAATTTCACTGCTGTTTGGTCAGCTAGAAGGTAATATTTGGGCAGAACGTGGTAGAACATATCATGTATGGGGTGACTGGAATTGTGCGATCTCCGATTATTACCGTGCCCTCACACATCTAATTTCTCAAGATACCAACGAAGAAGTTTCTACTTATCGTCTCCGGTTACAAATAGAAAATTGGCTGGATGAACTCCTGTTTTCTCAAAAAACTGATTGGTATAGCAATCCTAAATGAATCATGAGTAAATACTTTTACTGCATTTGTAACTTATAAAAGTTGTAACTTATAAAACTAGAATTTAAAGCTATGAATTACCCTTCATATAGCACTTCAGCCACAAAACACAAATTTATTTGGTATTTTATGTTATCTGTAATCAATTAAGTATTTTCTCACGAATGATTCCGGATTGCTATAGAAGTTGAATATCAATTCAAAATTAAAATTTAAAACTTAAAAATTGGACTGATAGGATTGTATCTGGCTTTGCGGGTTTAATCTGTCACATTTTTGTCAAATGATATAAGAATAAACTCAAAGTTCAAAAAAACATTTTTGAACAAAACATTTTTGAACTTTGATTGCAAATTTAAATTGGTAGATAGCGCCTCTGTATCTTTGATTTGCTAATAGATTATAACTATAGAACTCTGTAATAATTAGCTATTAGCTATTGATACTCATAGAAATTAATTTCCTGTTTATACACATTCCGAATTATAACAGTTGTATAAACTTGCCTCATGGACTCGAATATGATTGTTCGGCATCTTTAAGATCTGGGTTAATCAGTATAACCTGCCGTTGACTAGGATCAAATCGGTATGATTGTTCTTGTCTAATACTTTTAGCTTGACTAGGATCAAAGTTGCGGCTAAATTCCGTCCTTAAACTATTAACACGAGCTTCCATCAGCTTGACTTCTGTGCGGATTTCTCGCAACTTGTCTTGCTGTAACCAATGATATGGTAACAGTTGTACTAAAGCCGATACCGCCGCTGTAATAATCACCAAGTTTACAGTGATCTTGGCAGAAGTTTCCAGTGCCATTATCTGGTAGGAACGTTGGTGGAGATGTTTCTTTGGTCTAGGTACAGATCGACGCTGTTTTTCTGGTTGTAGCGGTGGTCTGGATGGTTGAAAAGCATTCATGATACTAAAAATAGTCTTGCTAACTGAAGGGAGGCACCATTAAAAGCAAACTGGCGCTAATTTTGGCTTGATTTAGCTGCCATATTACTTCATTTTTTGTAAATTTCTACAATAAATACATAATTAAAAAAAATACCTGGCATACGCAGGTACATTTTCTCAAAATACTTTTAGCTCAAAGCCGTAAGATTTTAGAGGCTGTATTCCGTATGTCCAGGATAATTTAGTCGTCTGGGCGTGTCACATCTGGGAGTTACTTGTAAAGTTCAGTAGCCAAACGCCAAGCTAGAATGCCTGGAATCAAAGCCACAGCTAGAGCGATGTACACTTGAGTATCTGATATAGGCATGGTGGAAACCCTCTTAACGTCAAACTAGATGATTAAGACTTCGTTTACTACTTTTCCCTGTTTTGCCAAGATTGGGGAATATCTTGTTACAAGATGCAACAAAAACATGATCTTAGAAGAAGAAGGAATTCAGAAGTCAGGAGTCAGCAGGAATAGATTATTCTCCCTCATTTTCCCCACACCCCATCATTATGACTTTCTACTTGGGTATTGATTTTGGTACATCTGGGGCACGAGCAGTGGTGATTGATGATGAAGCTAGGATTGTGTCCCAGATGCGTCATCCTTGGACAAATATTGCAGATTGGGTAAGTTGCTGGAAAGAGGCTTTATGGAGTCTTCTAGAGGCAATTTCCCTGGAGCTCAAGGGAGAAATTCGTGCGATCGCTATTAACGGTACTTCTTCAACAATCTTGCTCACTGATGCCACTGGCCAGCCTGTAGATCTCCCCTTATTGTATAACGATGCACGGGGATCAATGGTGCTAAAGGATTTGAGCCACATTGTACCACCCAATCACACCGTATTAAGTGCTACTTCTAGCCTTGCCAAACTGCTGTGGATGGAACATTTACCTTCTTTTGGGCAAGCTAGATATTTATTACATCAAGCTGATTGGCTGGCATTTCTTCTGCATGGGCAATTAGGTATTAGCGACTACCATAATGCTCTCAAATTGGGTTACGACGTGGAAAAGCTTCAATATCCAGAATGGCTAGAAAAACTGCAAATTCCAATTACTTTGCCCCAAATTTTAGCACCTGGCACACCAGTAGGCCAATTAAATCCAGAAATTGCTGCTAAATTTGGTTTTAGGCATGATTGCTTGGTATGTGCAGGGACAACAGACAGCATTGCAGCTTTTTTGGCTAGTGGTGCAAAATCACCAGGGCAAGCAGTAACTTCTTTGGGTTCAACCTTGGTACTTAAACTTTTGAGCCGTACTCGCATAGAAGATGCGCGATATGGTATTTATAGCCATCGCTTAGGTGATTTATGGTTAACTGGAGGAGCTTCTAATACAGGATGTGCAGTGTTGAAGAAATTTTTTACTGATGAAGAATTAGTCAGCTTGAGTCGGGAAATTGATGTATCGAAAGCCAGTGAATTAGATTATTATCCATTATTGAAAGAGGGTGATCGATTTCCCATTAATGATCCCCACCTACCTCCCAAATTAGAACCCCGTCCAGATAATCCCAGAGAATTTTTACACGGCTTACTAGAAAGTATGGCACGAATAGAGGCAAGAGGGTACAAGTTATTACAGGAACTAGGAGCAGATCAATTAAAGCACGTTTATACTGCTGGTGGTGGGGCGGCAAATTCCACTTGGACTGCTATTAGAGGTAGGTATTTAAACATCCCAATAGCTTCCTCTATCAATACAGAAGCAGCCTATGGAACTGCGCTTTTAGCAATGCAGCAATTAAAAATATGAAGTATGATTTAAGACCTGTTTTAATCCGTCTGCCATTGATAGCAGTTTTAGCCCTTCTTTACTATGAAACTGCAGAATTATCTCGGATTCTCGCTTCCACTCCCCAAAATGTTACACCAGTTTGGCCACCTGATGGATTTGCTACTGCTGCCATTTTACTTTTCCGTTATTGGATTTGGCCAGGAGTATTAGTAGGTTCATTTTTAGCGAACATAAGTGCATTTATTGATGCTCAAAGCATAGTGACTCAAATTATCTCAATTGTAGAGGTTTTAGCTATTGCTGGAGGAACAACTTTAGGCACACTATTTATTAGGTAGCTTCTTACTTCGCAAATCAATAGGCCATATTTCTCCACTAAACCGACTTAGTGATGTGATCAAATTTTTATTCTTCACCGGGATGCTCGGACCAGTTGTGAATGCAACAGTAGGAGTCACAGCTTTAACAGCAGGAGGGAAAATACCTAACAGTCAATATATTCAAGTTTGGTTAACTTGGTGGATATCTAACGTAGCAGGAGTTTTTATTTTTACACCAGCACTATTGAATTGGGGAGAATTGATTAAATATAATATTCTATCTTTTCATAATAATTCTTTAAACCTTAGCTTAAACAATTTAAAATTGGGACAATTTATCGAAGTCGTAATATTACTATTAATTGTAATTTGGATAGGAGAAAACGCCTTTTGGTGTAACTACTTCATAGAGTATATCCTAATTCCCTGTATAGCTTGGGCCGCTTTCCGTTTTGGAAAATTAGGTTCTACTAACTTAATTGTAATTATCGCTGTAATCGCTGTTTTAGGAACAGTTAGAGGATTAGGACTTTTTGCCCGTCCTACCTTGACTGAATCCTTAATATTATTACAATGTTTTATAGGAGTAATTGTATTAAAAATCTTGGTCTTAAATGCTGTACTAAAGCAAAAAGAACAGGCACTCTTGATCTTAAGAAAATCACAATTACATACATTTTTTAGACAAATCCTCCGAACTCCAGCAGACAGCAGCGGTTTTAGAGCAACAATTTGAAAGAGCCTTACTAAAAAAAAAATCACTGGAAAAATTAGGCAAAATTTAGATAGAGAACAAATATTTCATACAACAGCTAGCCGGTTTGGACAAGCATTAAAAGTTAATTCTTGTTGAATTTATACTTATCATTCTAACCCTGATACTGTGCTAGTCTCCAGAGCGGAATATTTACAATCTAACTGTCAGTCAATCCGCCAATTAGATATTTATATTAAACATAATCCTGATTTAGAAAAATTATTTATCAATGATAAGGCTCTTGTTTCTAAAAATATTCATACCGACAAAATTTCAGTTCCATTTGCTAATTTATATCAGGCAATTAATCTCAAAACCATAATCAGTGTACCCACCTCCTATAACAGTGAAGTCAATGGTGTAATTAGTGTCCATCAGTATGATGACTTTCCCACATGGACGAATGATGAAATCGAGTTTTTATAAGCAGTCGCAAATCAAGTAGGTATTGCTTTAGCTCATGCTCAATTTTCAGAACAAGAAAAGCAACAGAAAGAACAGCTTACTCGGCAAAATTTAGAGTTGGCAGCGACCAAACAAGCTGCTGTAACTCCTAACCACGCTAAAAGTGAATTTCCCACCAACATGAGTCATGAACTTCGCACACCACTCAATGGTATTTTAGGAATTTCCCAAGTTTTTCAGCATTTACCAAAGTTAACAAATCAGGAAAAAGAAGATATTGCTATTGTTGAAAAATCTGGCTTATACCTCCTGACTCTTATTAATGAGATTCTCGATATTTCTAAAATAGAAGCAGGAAAGATGGAACTTGAACATCAAAATTTCAATTTTCCTGATTTTCTTAAAGGAATAGTAGGGACTTATTGCAACTCTTCAGCAGAAAAAAATATTGATTTTATTTATCAATTTAGTTCTGACATACCTGTAGTTGTCAAAGCTGATGAGAAACGATTACGGCAAATTCTGCTAAACTTATTAGGCAATGCTATTAAATTTACCTCTAGAGGTAAAGTAAAATTTACGGTCAATATAATTAGTAAAGAAACTCATAATGAATCATTATCTTTGACTAAAGTCAAGTTTGAGATCAGTGATACAGGTATAGGCATTCCTACTGAAAAATTGTCCAAGATATTTTTAGCATTTGAACAAGTAGGGGCAACCCAATTAAAAGGTCAAGGTACAGGATTAGGTTTAGCAATTAGTCAAAAGATAGCCCGAATGATGGGTAGTGATATTACAGTAATTAGTAAACTAGGGAAAGGTAATATTCTCAGTTTCCATCTAGATTTAAATACGGTTTTAAACTCTCCAAAAAAACTAACTCCAAAAATTAAAATAGATAGCAATATATCACAGAATATACCTTTAAATATTATTGTAGCACAAGATAATATAGTAAATGAAAAATAGCAGAGAAATTATTCCAAAAATTGGGATATAAAATAGAAGTTGTCCCTAATGGTTATGAAGTTTTGAATTGGTTACAACAGCAATTTTATGATGTTATTTTTATGGATATACAAATGCCAGGATTAGATGGAATAGAAGCCACTGAAGAAATTTATCACCTATGGGCTGAAAGTCGTCCTTACATTATAGCTATGACGGCTAATGCAATCGAACGAGATAGAGCAAATTGTTTAGCTGCGGGTATGGATCATTATATTTCTAAGCCTGTAAAAGTAGAAGCACTTTTTCAAGCAATTCAACTTATGGAAGAAAGACGATATCGTAATTCGTAATAGTTCCTTCAGTCCCAATATATACAATTATAATTGTAAACATTCAGCTAATACCTAACGGGACACTACGCGAACAGCAGTCAGCTTTTTCAGGCTAACGTCCAAAATACCTATTTGATAATTAACCATTTTTTAAACATTCTGACTTCTGACTCCTGAACTATTACTTAAAAATCAAAAGTTAAGTGAATTTTACCTTTTGTTTGCTGTTGACTTCCAAAGGTAAAAAAATCGTCAATACTTCTCCATACTTGGGATTTTGACGGACAATTAACTTACCACCAATTGCCTGAAATAGATGCTTAGTTGCAGCAATATTTAAACTAATTGTTCCAGTTTCTGGTTGAAACATTAATAGCTGACCAAGAGATTTACGAATTGGTAGTGTTGCAGTTCTAGTTGTATCTTGGCAATCTAATTGAGGAGATAATTGTAATTTGAGTTGATCACCAGCGGGAATAACTTGAACTTGAATAGAACTTCCAGGGGGTAAACTGCGGGTAAAGTTCTCCATTAAACCCGTAAGTACCCGGTCTAGCATAGCGGGATTACTGACCACAGTTGGCAGTTGCTGGGGTAAAGCCACATCTAAAGTTAAATTCCGTCGTGTTGCTGCTTGTTGCCAACGAGGGATACTTTGCTGTAATACTTGATCCAAAGACATGGGAGTTAATTGTGTATTGGCAGATTTTGCGGCAGAACAAGTTTGTAATTCTGCCGCTTTAAACAATAACTCCATGCGGTCAATTTGCTCAGTACACTCGTGGTCAATTACTTCTAATCGCTTAATTACGGGAATAGATAAGTCCCGCCGCTTCAGTAGCAGACGAGTAAGAGTGCGAATAGTCGCTAATGGTGTGCGGACTTCGTGAGCAAAGGCTTGTAGTAATTCTACATCAGAACGGGAAGATAGTTTTGGTGATGGGGAAGTGGGAATATGAGGAAGTGGAGAAATGGGAGGATTATGTACTGCTTTATCTGCTTCTGGCTCTGCTAATTCCTGAAGCAACAACTGGCTAAATTGAATTACCGTTTGATAATCTGCTACAACTGGGGAATATTGCTGAACTAAAACATCCAACTCAGCGAATAAATCTGGATTAGTCAGAACAACCCTTGCACCTAATGCGTGCCAAGCCTGTTGTACTACTTCTGGTTCAAATGAAAATAAAAATTCTTTTTTACCGCTTATGTGTTCTGACAAAACCAGAACTAATCTAAATTTTTCTGTGAATACCAAGCAAAATTGTTCTGATCCCAGAGGATCGGCAGGTAATAAAGGTAATATGGATTCCTCTGGATTGATTTCTGTGTGTGCGTAAGCACAGTCTGTCATTCCCGGTGAGTTTTCCAGAGTACACATTACCTCTTTCCCACCACTCTGCACCATCGCTGGTGAGATATGAAACGGCATCAAAGCCAACGGGTTAAAAGGTTTGGCTGTAAAAGTTACTGTTTGTAAACTTTGAGTTAGTTTTGGCTGACTAAATAAGGGTGCTGGTGCAGTTAGAACCAAACCTTGAGTGATATTAGGGGTAGTGGGTGCTAAAGTTTTGAGTAGTAGATGTTCAGTAGCAGCTAAACTGATGCGCCATTGCTGCTCTGCTTTGGCAGATGAACACTCAGCCATAGTTGATTGGCTATAGGCTAAAACTTCTCTCAGACTTGGCAAGATCCATTCGTACACAGGTTTTCACCCCTTGATTCAAGAGCGTCTAACAGCAGCTAAAGTAGACATTGCACCATATACTTACTTACGAGGTTATAGTCATTCCTGCACTAATAACAGTCGTAGAACCGAACAATTCAGGGGCAATTTCCGCAGGTAGCAAGGGAAAGGGGCAGGAGATAATATATTGTCCTCCCTATTTCTCTATATCCTCTGTAACTGTCGATAGCCTAAAATTTTGCTTCAGAATGCGTCAAACTTCTCCAAATCTGATAACATCAAGTGATCCAGATGTGGCTGCATAATCTACCCTTAAAAAAGCTGCGGGGATTCTAAGCTCAGATCCATAGATCGATTAACCAGTCATTTTCCATATACTAGTCCTCTTAGGTTTGTAGCCATTAAGAAAATTGAATTGGTACTTTTCTGAGAAAAGGCTTGTAAATCTGAGTCGCTAGAAAGTTATCCAATCTTCAATTTTCATAGGACTTACGCAAGTGTCGCAATCAAATCTCTTGTAGGGTGCCTCAGATGTCGAAAATCTGTTGATATTAACCAATTGATAGGTCTGACTTATCCTACTAATATACTAGTTGCGTAAGTCCTGTTTCAGCAAACTAAATGCTTGATTAAGCATGGGTGTAGTCATTTAATTTGTTTTTTAAGATTCCCTCCTGGACATCACAGACACCTCAATTCATCGCTTCAAGTATTCAATTGGTAGATAAACATGAAAAACCTCATTCCTTTCGTTGTTAGTGGCATTTTAGTTGTTGGTGTTTTTGGTTGCCAAGAAGCTCGTAAAACTGGTTCAGAAACTCCTGCTACAAAAACTGAAGCTATTTTGGCACCAGTTAAACCGACATCTCAAACAACACAAGTTACAGAAAAAACTGCTCACCCTGAAAAATCAACTACAAAAATTACTCCGGGGTCTGCTAAACCTGCAGGCGATTTGACAACGGAAATTAGCAAAAAGTTAAAGGCAGGTTTACCCAGCAATCAGTTGGAAGTAGAGAATCAGGAAGGTGTAATTATCCTCAAAGGTGCTGCTGCTTCCGAGGAAGAACTCAAAAAAGCAGAAGCTTTGGTTAAGGAAGTCAAAGGTGTGAAAAGTTTCAAAGTAGAGGCAAAGGTTACATCTGAGAAGAAGCAATAACAGGTAATAGGGAAATGGGGAGGATGAGGGATATGAGGGAGAATAATCTATTCCTCCTGACTGCTGACTCCTGCCTCAATGTGCAAACTTGTTATGAATATGCTGAAATGGCAATATATTGTTACAATACTTAACAGCGTTCATCTAACTGGTGGCTTTCCTCATGATGGTTAAGAGTTTCACACCTCCTAGTTCCCAATCGAGTGTGCAGGACAGTGGCAACAGCAAGTTGTCGGTTATTGAAGTAGTACCTGAAAATGGGATAGGAGCCTTAGTCAGCAGTTCTCCCACAATCTTAAGAACTACACAAGCTGAACCGGAAATACTGCGTTATGATCCTGTAGAAATCCTAGCGCACTATGAAAATAAACTTTTACAAGTGTTACGCCGGACTTTGGCAGTTCTGCAACCAACTTTGTCTTATGTTTTCGGTTTGTGGTTGGATAATAAACGGGGTGTTAAGGTCAAAAATGACCGTAGTCGGGCTATTCAACTGCGAGAGTTGTTGACTAAGCTGGGACCTGCTTATATTAAAATCGGACAGGCTTTGTCTACTCGGCCTGATTTGGTGCCACCAGTATATCTGGAGGAGTTAACTAGACTGCAAGACCAATTACCAGCGTTTCCGAATGAAATTGCTTACCAGTTTATTGAGGAGGAACTGGGGGCTAAACCAGAGGAAATTTATGCGGAAGTTTCACCTGAACCTATTGCTGCTGCTTCTTTAGGACAGGTATACAAGGGGAAGCTTAAAACTGGGGAAGAGGTGGCTATTAAGGTACAGCGCCCAGATTTACGAGAAATAATTACTATTGATTTGTATATTTTACGCCGCCTTGCTGGTTGGGTACAACGGAAGGTGAAGCGGGTACGGAGTGATTTAGTTGGCATTTTGGATGAGTTGGGCGATCGCATTTTTGAAGAAATGGATTATATCCATGAAGGTGAAAATGCGGAACGCTTCTTTGAATTATACGGGCATATTCAAGATATCTACGTTCCCAAAATTTATTGGGAATACACTAACCGTCGTGTTTTAACGATGGAGTGGATTAAGGGGATTAAATTAACTCAAACCAGTGAAATTAAGGAACTAGGAATAGATGCACGCTATTTAATTGAAGTGGGTGTGCAGTGTTCTTTGCGTCAATTATTGGAACATGGATTTTTCCATGCTGACCCTCATCCTGGTAATTTGTTAGCTACTTTTGATGGTAAGTTGGCTTATCTAGACTTTGGGATGATGAGCGAAATTAGGCCACCACAGCGTTATGGTTTAATTGAGGCGATCGTTCACGTTGTCAACCGTGATTTTGACTCTTTAGCACAAGATTATGTGAAATTAGAGTTTCTTTCTCCAGAAACAGATTTAACACCAATTATTCCTGCTTTTGGCAAAGTTTTTGCTAACGCTCAAGGTGCAAGTGTAGCAGAATTAAACATTAAAAGCATCACAGATGATTTATCGGCATTAATGTATGAGTATCCTTTCCGCGTTCCTCCTTATTACGCTTTAATTATTCGTTCTTTGGTGACATTGGAAGGGATTGCTATCTATATTGATCCTAACTTTAAAGTTCTCAGTGAAGCTTATCCTTATGTTTCTAAACGCCTGTTAACTGACCCAGCGGACGAATTAAGAACTTCATTACGAGATTTACTTTTTAAAGATGGTAAATTCCGGTGGAATCGTTTAGAAAATTTGTTAAAAAATGCCCGTAGTAATCAGGATTACGACTTTAATTTAGTAGTGTCTCAGGGAATAGACTTTTTATCTTCTGAACGGGGAGCATTTATTCGTGACAGGTTGGTTGATGAGTTTATAAATGGACTCGATGCCATGAGTAAAAATGCCTTACATGGTGTTACATCACTATTGCGGGAAAGAGTGGGATTAACAGCTATTAGTGAAACTCCTCGGGCTACAGTTGAACAACAACAAACCTTAGAACATATCAAACGCATTGTGGGGATTTTGCGAGAAACTAGAGGTTTTGATCCGGCAAAACTCGCTCCTCAAATAGCGCAAATTTTTGTGAATCCTAAAGTACAAAATTTGGGGCAACAAATTGCCCATCGTTTTACACAGAAAGCTTTAGCTAAGTTGATTAGACAATTATTAGCAGCAGAAGAAATTGGGTAAAGGGGACTGGTGACTGGTAACTGGGTAGTCATTACCAATTATGAATTACCCTCTTGATGACCATTTTTATCACGGTTGAGACTTTCTTCTAGGGCTTGAATTTGTTCCCGACGGGCTTCTAATTCCAAAGTACGACGTGCTAAATCTTGGCTTTGCAAGGTTAAAGATTGTCGCCAATGTTCTGCTTGATCTGCTTCCTGTTGTAAAAATGCTGGAGTAATACCAGCAGTTAGGTAAGTTTCTACTAAATAAATTAGCCACTTAGTAGCATCTTCAATTGTTTCTATTTCACCTGTAGGAGAAATTGCAACTAACACTAACACTTTCTCGTTCATGGTGTTGTCTATTTTTAAAGGAATAAATGTCTCTTCAGAAATTATTGACCATAAATATTCAGTTTCCTGATGCGCTAATAGGCATAATTGATACTGGTCAAAATCGTTTTTATGTACTTGGGCTAGATATTTCATAATTTTGTTATTAGTAATAAATCATTAATCATTTGTTTGTGACTGTTAAAAGTTTTCTTGTGAGTAAGTTGACGGTTAACAGTTAGGAGTCAACCGTCAAGTTTATGTTATACTAGACTACGCAAGCGAGCGCGTAAAATTTCTGCTTGTTTTTCGGCTTCTGTGAAAGCATTTCTTGTAGCTTGTACCACATCTATAGGTGCTTTATCTACAAAGCTGGAATTACTCAATCTTCCACTTAAAGATTTAGCTTCCGTTTCAACTTTATTCAAGCTTTTCTCTAATTTGGCACGTAAGACTTCAATATCAACTACTCCAGTCAAGGGAATTACAACCTGAACTGTACCAACAACACCAGAAATAGAATTTTCTATTTCTGGTGTTGGTGTTATTTCTGCTGTTGTTGACGTTTCTTTGACTGGGAAGTATTTAGTAAATAATTCTTGTCTCGCTTTAGCATTTAGTAAATAGCGAACAAAAAAGCAACCAGCGTAACCCAAACCCAAAGTTTCAAAGAACATCCCAAAAATTGGTAGACGTAGAGTTGTATTTCCGACAAAGATAGCGAATCTGATGGAAACTAAGACAATAATAATTAAAGCAATAGTTTTGAAAGTTCGCCAATAAGGACTGGTAAAAATTTGGTTAATTCTTGGTTCTTCTACAGTAGTTTTGGGAGCATTAATAGTTAAGGTTTCTACCTTAGCTAAATCTTTGATGTAATACTGTCCAGTTGTAAGAATTACCCTTTCTTTATCGCTTTCACTTTGCAAATTAGCAGTAATTTTTACTCCTGGTTTAACATCAGCTTCCGCGCGTAAATTGCGAATAGTGCGGATTGTATCAATTAACAAATCAAACTGTTCTTCTAAAGAAGAATCAATTAAATTTGTATCCGTTTCTGGATAGCTTTGTAAAGCTAAAGTCTGAGGACTTTCGGCTATTTGTTGGGTGAGAGTTTGCCAAATCTCTTCGGTAATATGGGGCATGAAAGGATGTAATAACTTTAATACTCCTTCCAATATTTCAGCAAGAATTTGTTGGGCAACTTTACGAGATGCCGGATCTGCATCTTTTTGTAATCTGGATTTGACTAATTCAATATACCAATCACAGAAATCACCCCAAATGAACTCATAAAGTCCTTTAGCTGCTTCTCCTAAACCGTAATTATCAATGTAATTATTTGTCTGTCTAACTACTTGATGATAACGGGAAATAATCCATTTATCACTAAGTTCTGTAAGTGCAGGTTTACCCAATTGTACTGGAGTTTGTCCATCCAAATTCATCATTACAAATCTGGCGGCATTCCATAATTTATTAGCAAAATTACGTGATGCTTCGACAGATATTGATTCATCTTTTTTGCGGTCATATTCTAAGCGAATATCTTGACCAGCACCGGCTACTTCTTTCACTAAAGTATAACGGAGGGCATCAGTTCCATATTTATCCATCAACAATAATGGGTCAATTCCATTATTTGCTGATTTGGACATTTTCTTATTATTTTCATCCCTCACTAAACCATGAATATAAACAGTTTTGAAAGGCATTTCTCCTGTAAAATGTCCTGCCATCATCGTCATTCTTGCTACCCAGAAAAAGATGATGTCAAAGCCTGTAACTAAGGTAGTGGTGGGATAGTAAGTTTCTACATCCTGTGTTTGTTCTGGCCAACCTAAAGTTGAAAATGGCCATAAACCAGAGGAAAACCAAGTATCTAAAACATCGGGGTCTTGTTCTAATTTAACTTCTTCCCCAAATTGTGATTTAGCTTTTTCTAAAGCTTCTGCTTCATTCCGTGCGACGAAATGGGGTGTGGTGTCGGTAATTTCGCCGCCTGTTTCACTAACAGCATACCAAGCAGGGATTTGATGACCCCACCAAAGTTGACGGGAAATACACCAGTCACGCAGATTTACTAACCAGTCACGATAAACCTTAGTCCAGCGTTGGGGGACGAACTCAGGGGAATTTTGCTGGTCAAGGAATTCCAGGGTTTTGTCAGCGAGGGGACGAACTTTCACAAACCACTGAGTTGAAAGCAGGGGTTCAACGGGGACTTTACCGCGATCGCTATAAGGTACTGTATGTTTATAATCTTCTATTTTAACCAGTACACCATCAGCTTCTAAACGGGCAATGACATTTTTTCTAGCAACGAAGCGGTCTTGACCTTGAAACTCACCGGCGTTCTCGTTCAGCGTGCCGTCTTTGTTCATAATATTGATAAACGGCAAGTTGTGACGCTTACCCATTTCAAAATCATTGGGGTCATGGGCGGGAGTCACTTTCACACAACCTGTACCGAAAGCAGGGTCAACTAACTCATCACCAATAATGGGGATTTCCCGATTTATGATGGGTACGATGAGGGTTTTACCAATTAAATCTTTATACCGTTCATCACCAGGGTTAACCACAACTGCTGTATCACCCAACATGGTTTCTGGTCTTGTTGTCGCAACTTCTACAAAACGAGAACCATCGCTAAGGGGATAACGGAAGTGCCAAAGATTACCATTTACTTCTTTTGGTTCGACTTCTAAATCAGATACCGCAGACTGAGAAGCGGGACACCAGTTAACCAGATAGTTACTGCGGTAAATTAATCCTTCTTCATAGAGGCGGATAAATGCTTCTAAAACAGCTTTAGATAAACCTTCATCCAAGGTGAAGCGTTCCCGTGACCAGTCCACAGAAACACCCAAACGGCGTAATTGATTAACAATTGTCCCGCCAGATTCATTTTTCCATTGCCAGGCGCGTTCCAGGAATTTTTCTCGACCTACATCATGGCGAGTTTTACCTTCAGCCTTGAGTTGGTTTTCTAAAATTGTTTGGACTGCTATACTCGCGTGGTCTGTTCCCGGTACCCATAGAGTATTATGTCCCTTCATCCGATGGTAGCGCACAAGGGTATCAATCAACGCACTTTCAAAGGCGTGACCTATATGTAAACTGCCAGTAACGTTTGGTGGTGGGATAACGACGCAGAAGGGTTCACCTTTGTGATTCGGGTCTGGCTTGTAGACTTGGTTTTCTTCCCAGAATTTTTGCCATTTGGCTTCTGTGGAGAAGGCTTCGTAGAGACTGGGGAGATTGGGAATAGTTGCGGTCATGCTGGGAATAATCAGTTCTTTAGGACTCTGATCAATTTTGCCACAGGCTTGGAGGGTGTTTGTGGATATGTTTCTATTTTTCAACCCAACTTACATTACTTGTATTGATATTGATATAGTATCAAGTAGTTATTTGTTAATAATAGCATTTATGGTCTTTAAGTAGGACTTTCAGGGTTTTTATTATCATAACCTGGTTTTATTAAGTAAAGATTTATATCATCCTTATTTTCCCGACTCCAGTTTTATAACCCGCTTTTCTAAAGCATTAACTTGTTGTTCTAATTCAACCAATAAAATTGATAATCTATCGAACATTCTATCCCGTTCCGATTGAGATAAATTTCTCGTATAACGTGGTAGTTTTGGAGAAGCCTGAGTAATTCTAGATGATGGAGTTTGAGGTTTTCGACTGAGTAATAACTCTATTTGGTTTAACCTCAACTCCAAACGACGCAAGTCAGATTCTAGATTATTAACCCGAAACTCTACCTGCTGTGATGAAGCGGTATTAGACAAAATACCACTCCACAGCATTATGACCAAAACACCAGCAAACAATAATTTTTTAAACATCTTATTGACTGGGTATTTAGCTCTTACTTATTCATCAGATTTTAATTTAGAAAATAAATGTTCCCAATTGATAGAACTAGGATTATTTTCTCCCTCTTTTACTTCCACAGTTATATTACGTGCTTTTGGTTGTTTTAGAGATCGAACGCAAATTTCCGCCACATCATTCCGGCTAATTTTCCCTCTGATATTATCCCCTTGTTCAAATATTAACTCTTTTCCTCCATCTGCCTCAGTTAAAGCGCAGGGTCTAATAATTATGTAAGGAATTCCACTTGCTCTTAAACTATCTTCTCCTTTTAATTTCCAAGTTAAAATTCCTCCTAACTGGTTATTTAATCTTACCGTTGGAGGTTCTTCGTCTAAATTAATTCCTGGTCTTCCGGGACGAGTCACACCAGCAGAACTAACTAAAACAAATTGGGGTAAAGTTTCACCACCATAAGCTTTGATCGACTCTAGTTCTAATGTAAACCTACCAGTATTAAACTTAGGATTTAAAGCTCCATCATATTCAAATTTACTCAACATCAATTGAAAAGAGCAAATTTTACTAGCATCAATTTGTGGACAATTTTTAACAGATTTAGCTCTAAATACAGGTGTTAAATTCGCAAAGGGAATGGTAATATCTATCCATGTATTAGCTACAGTATCGAAAGAATAACTGTAACCAACACCGTCCCATATTGATTCTGTTCGCAAAAAGATTTTATAACGTTGTCCGTCACCTTTGACGCGCAATTTTACACCTGCATAACCTGATAAATCAATTGCTGGTGAGAAACTCTTGGTTCTGACAGAAGCAAAACCTCCTGAATTAGCAGTAGAAACATTACCAGCAAATAAAGCAGTTTTTTCTAAGATCTGAAAATTGCTGGCACTGACACCACCCATAACCACATCATCTAAAGCACCCCAAATGTCTTTTAATTCTTGTGATGATTGAGTAAAGTCAAATATTCCTTTTTCTCCTGTGTTTGGTAGATATTTTACTGCTGCTTCTACTAGGTTCTTTACTCCGTTATATTCGACATTTTCGGGTGTATCACCAACAGTTTCTGGGAGATAAAATTTCACACCTTGATTATATTTAGCTCTATCAGGTGTGTCTCCTTCTACTGGTTGAACACGCACTGCTGTACAACAAACAACTGCTTGGATATTACTCATAACTAAGCTGTTGAGGGTTTCAGGTTTGGTAATATCTCCCACTACTAAGTCAACTTCATTACCAATAATTGACCGCCCTTTGTCAATATCTCTGACTAAGCAGCGAACTTTATAACCTTGGGTTAGTAATCTTTTTACTACTCGTTTACCAACTCCACCTGTCGCACCAGCTACTAGAATTATACCCATTTTCCTCCCCCGATTTGGTGGATTCTGATGATTTGCAGGACGACCTTGAAATAACTTTTGTAGCCAGTTCAGAACAGGAAATACCTCAAAGTAGGTCAGGGTTTTGATGAATCGGTATAAGTCCCATGGAGAACGATTCTCTTCAGTCATAATTACTTCGTTACTAGTCTAGTGTATTCTACTCTTAGACTAGCAATTTTATATTATTGCTATCTAAATCATGAATCTAAATCATGAATAATATATAGAAGTGGGGGATCTGAGAGTATGAAATATATATTATTATACTTTAATAAGTCAGCATTAAGCTATTGTTATGAGCCAATTTGAAAAAATTCAAGCTGAGTATGAAAATTTTCCTCAAGAATTTGCCAGTATCATTATTAGTACAGTTAACTCCCAGGGAATCCCTAACGCCAGTTATACTCCTTTTGTAATAGATGAATCTAAAAATGTTTACATTTATATGAGCGGTTTAGCTAGTCATACTACTAATATTCAGGCTCATCCTTATGTGGGTGTTTTATTTATTGATGATGAAGCGAAGACTCCTAATATTTTCGCTCGTCGTCGTTTGAGTTTTGATTGTACAGCCACTTTAATTGAGAGGGAAACTGAATAATGGAATCAAATTGTCGAACAATTTCAAGCGCGGTTTGGAGAAATTATTGAAATGTTACGCAGTTTGCCAGAGTTTAGAATTTTTCAACTCAGTCCAACTGAGGGACATTTTGTAATTGGTTTTGGTTTTATTTACCATATTAATGGTGATAATCTTCAGCAACTTCTACCAGTGACTAAAGATGATCTCTCATAATTCCTAATTAATATATATATGCTGAAATTTCAACCTCCTGGCTTTGCTTGTAAGGTTATGAATACATCTTTGGGTTCGATGGTTTATTATACCCAAATCAGTGACCCTTGGAATATTGTGAAAAAATTACCACCATTATTATTTCTGCATAATTTTGGTGGTGGTGCATCTGCTTATGAATGGTCTAAAGTTTATCCAGCTTATGCGATTAAATATCGGGTGATTGCACCGGATCTAATTGCTTGGGGAGAATCTGATCATCCGGTACGAGATTATCAAATTCAAGATTATTTAACTACTATTAGTGAGTTTATTCACCAGACTTGTGATCAACCTGTGACGGTGATAGCTTCTTCTTTAACTGCTGGTTTTACTATCCGTTTAGCTATTGCTGAACCTGATTTATTCCAATCTTTGTTTTTGGTTTCTCCCTCTGGGTTTGATGATTTTTGACAAGGTCCTGGAAGGAGATTACCGCTTTCAGTGATTAATATCCCTTTTGTGGATAATTTAATTTATGCTTTGGGTGCTGACAATGAAGTTGCGGTTAGCAATTTTTTACAAAGCTTTCTTCTTTCTCAACCAGAACGAGTGACACAAGAAATGGTAGAGGCTTATTTAAGTTGTGCACAAAAGCCTAATGCAAAGTTTTCTGCTTTGGCATTTTTACAGGGTGATCTTTATTTTGATTTGAGTTTATATATTCGGCAATTAAAAATTCCTACTCTATTTTGCTGGGGTGAGGAGGCACAATCTACTAATATCAAATTAGGACGAAGATTGGCAAGTTTAAATAAAAATGCTATTCGAGATTTTCAAGTGATCGGTCACTCATGTATACTAGCACATCTGGAAATACCAGAGGTTTTGATTGGTCTTTTATATAAAAATCTCTAATTTGCTGCTCTTAACGGTGTAATAACCCTTGAGGTAAATCAAGATAGCAATAAATATTAATAAAACTGCTACTTATGAAGGTGGTTGTCTTGTCACTGCGGTGCAGTAGGCTTTCCGGTAATAGTTGATAACCACAAAGTGGATGATTGTAACTGTTAAATTTGTAGTAAAAAGGGATTTTTACATTTATTTAATTGTCCCTAAAGGTAAATTTACTTTATTACAAGGTGAAGATGTTTTGAAGACCTATCAATTTAATACAGGAGTAGCATAACCTAAATAAAGTTCGTCGTATGTGTGGAATTCATTCTCTTTATATTCCCCGCAGTCATCCTGATGGTATTGATGTAAATATCAGTTGTTTAGATGGTGATGTGATAGGTAATTTTGAGATGTCCCTTTTGATGGTGCAAATTGGGAGGACAATATTCACAAGTTGATTTAATCACAGTCTAAGAGGATGTTTGAAAAGTCCTTGGTTATGTATCGAAAATCTTGATATCCTCCTAGACCCCTGAGAAAGAAAGGGAGATCTACAAGTGCTGGATACCACACGAAAAAGTTTTCAAACACCCTCTAACATTTTTAAAATCAATCCAAAATAAAAGGGATGGCTTACACTACCGCTAATTATTGACTATTCAAAAATCTAGCCTAACAATTCTAGATTAGAGAAAATAAACTCCTGTACAGAAAGATTTCCGTCTGTCTCAGTGCGAATTTCCCGACGGTTGAGAATGTAATAATTTCCTACTTTTTCATATTCGTCTGTAAACTCGCTCAGACCACCTTTTTGGATACCAGTTTGGGGGTCATGATATACAGCATCATAGGTGTTAGATAGATATCCTGCCCCTGTTTCGTGAATGCTAAAAGTGTTAATTGTCACAACAACTCCATGAATATGACGATGAACAAGAGTCACTACATCATTACGAACTTTATATTTGTCACCTGCTGATTTTCCACCAAGGAAAATTTCTACAGCCCCAGTTTCATCTGTTTCTCCATAGGTAAAAGTATTTTCGCCGTGAGTTTGTTCAAAACTGCGACGGACACGGTGAACAGCGATTTCCCAAACTTGACCTTCAATAGCTTTCTTTGCTAATAGGTCTTCTATTTGCAAAACTTCCCATTTGAGATTAGCGTCAATGCGAATTTTGCCAGTGAATACCTGTCCATCATATTTATAGGTGATATCTGCACTATAACCTGGGAAATTTTCATCCCAAGTATAACGGTTTTGATATGCAGCCCGGAAAAGTTCTTGGGCAGAGATTTGAGTAACTGTCATGATGCTTGTCCTCTGGCTACGAGTAAGAATAGCGTTTTATGCTTGCTGGTATTACCATAGAAGTAATTATCGAGGTTTGGATAGTCCCCAAGTGGGTACTCTTATGACAAAAACTCTCCATGCCATTTTTGAAGTGATCGCTCATTTTCAAAACGAGCAAGAATTAAAACAGGCGCTCATGGACACCATTGGCGACCATTTTGGCGTGCAACACTGGGGTATTTCTTTCCTGGATGATGAGTTATTAACGGAAATCAAAACTCCCGATATTCCGGCTGTATGTTTGGAAGCTAATCCTGTCGGTCGCTATGTCGTCGAACGTCACGCCCCCACCCATGAGCAATTAATCTTATCACCAGAAGATTGGAAAAATTTTTGCACCCGTCACGAACACATCATGACTGGTCCGATAGTTTGTGATGGTCGGTTAGTAGGAACACTGAATTTTGCCCGTGACCCCGGTAGCGCCCCTTTTAATGGTAATGATTTGTCTGATTTAAGTGCTTTATGTATTCATTTATCAGCCAAGCTCGCTACCCTACGAGCAAAACCCAAAATCTTATCATCTGCTGTTAATTCTCTACTCACAGCCAGAGAGTTAGAAATTGCCGAATTAGTCGCCCAAGGTTTAACTAATGGAGAAATTGGCGCTAAACTTTGGATTACACAAAATTCCGTTAAGCAAGCATTAAAAAGAATGTTTCGGAAGTTAGGGGTTTCTGCTCGTGCGGAAATGGTGGCAAAACTCCAAGATCGCCTGATTTCATAGAGAATACTTTAACTGGTGGGCAATGCCCACCGTGCTATTTTTCTATACTTCCAGAACCTGAATTTCATCAAGTTGATTAATCACCACATCTGCACCTTGAACATTACCGGAATTACCAATCCAAGTAATACCAATGCAACCTGCGGCTTTAGCATCTCGCGCCATTTGCATATCACCAACAGAATCACCAACCATCAAAGTAGTTCTCGGTTCTACGCCTAAAGTCTGACAAGCTTGTAGGAATAAAATGGGATCTGGTTTACTCGGATCTTCATCAACTCCCATTTCTAGTTGTAGGTAGTCCCTTAACTCATGAGTGATGACAAATTTCTGCACTTCCTTCGTTGTTGCGGCTGAGAGAATGCCCAGTTTTAATCCTGCTGATGATAGGGATTTTAAAATTTCTAAGCTTCCCACATATAAAGGTGAGGGAGTTTTTCCAATGTATTGTTCCGCTTCTGCTAATGCTTGGCGGGCAATTGTTAAAGACTCAAACCATCCTCTTCCAGTTTCGGCAATATAAGCAGCGGCTGCGGTTTCTGTTTCTCGACGACTGCCTACGGCCATTAAACCTGCTGGATCTAGGCGATCACCATTAATACCAAAAGCCATTAACAATGGTTCACCAATACCGGGAACTTGCGCGTCTATAATTCTTGCCCCTCTTTGTCCGAGCGATCGGAAATAGGATTCTGAGTCTTCTAATGTCCCATTTTTGTCAAATAAAATTGCCTGAATATCAGGAAAGGTCTTGTCTCCACATTTAATAGTAGCCATATTAGTCAGTTATCAGTTATCAGTGAGAAAAGGCGCTCTTGCAATAGACCGGAGTTTTTTATTTTTTAATTTTTATCCGTCTTCAATTAGCACAAAAAAAGAGGGAAAATCCCTCTTGATTAAATAGTTTTATGCTTCTAAGTTGCAAGCAATTACAACTTAGAATATATTATTGTTCAACAGCTGGGGGAATTTCTTCTTCAACTTCAGTTACTGGGGGAATTTCTTCTTCAGCTATAGTTTCTACAGCTTCCACAGCTTCTACAACTTCCACAGGTGCAGCAGTGATACCTTGCTGTTTAGCTAACATTTGTTCCCTATACTTAGCTGCCATTTCTTCGGCCTTATCATAGACCAAATCGCGGTTCTTAATCATGTCACCAGGTTCTGGTTCCAACTGTTTGGTAGACAGAGAAATCCGTCCTCTTTCTGCATCCAAGTCAATGATCATCACTTTCACTTCATCATTGACATTGAACACGCTGTGAGGTGTGTCAATATGCTCGTGGGAAATTTCAGAAATGTGGAGTAGTCCGCTAACACCACCGATGTCGATGAATGCACCGTAGGGTTTGATACCACGAACTGTACCAATCACCACTTCGCCAACTTCCAAACGGTTCATCTTCCGCTCAACCAGCGCCCGACGATGGGAGAGAACTAAGCGGTTACGTTCTTCGTCTACTTCTAAGAATTTTAACGGCAATTCTTCCCCTACCAATTCTTCTTTTGGTTTGCGGGTACTAATGTGAGAGCCGGGTATAAAGCCGCGTAATCCCTCAATTCGTACCAATGCGCCCCCACGATTAGTGGCAAATACACCAGAACGGACCGTAGCATCTTCTGCTTGTAACTGCCGTACTCTTTCCCATGCCCTCATGTATTCAATACGACGAATGGAAAGGGTTAACTGACCATCTTCGTTTTCATCAGTGAGGATGAAAAATTCCCGTGTTTCGTTTGATTGTAAGACTTCTTCCGGGCTATCCACCCGGTTAATAGACATTTCCTGTATAGGTATGTATGCTGCTGTTTTAGCACCAATGTCAATCAGAGCGCCGCGCGGCTCTATACTAAACACTGTACCTGGTACAATATCACCAGGGCTGAAGTGATAATCGTACTTATCAAGTAGAGCAGCGAAATCTTCGTGAGTAAATCCAATTTCTGTAGCGGTTAAATTCTGATTGACCATGCTGATTTGTTCCTGGTTCTAGTCTCCGTCAAGTTTTTGTCAAAGTTAACGATGTATATGCGGTGGCTTTTAAATAAGTCTACACTTACATCCTTGTTAAACCTAGCGTAGAAGAGCTAGGTTTACACATATTATCTTCCAGATAGGATATTATATCACATAACCAAAATCTTTTCCCTTGTTGGCATTTTCAGCCTAATAAATTTTAGCAACAGAGACTCACAATATTATCCGTTGCTACCCAAAATAGGCAGCAACGGATAATATTGTGAGTTTTTTTTACAAGTCTGGTAATTCAGAATCTGACTTGAAAAATCGCTAAATGGTGAATACTGAGAAAAAATGCCAGCTTTTAGTTTTTAACTGTTTAATCTTTCTCTTTTCTCTCAAAGCGGGGGGGTTCGCGAAATGCGATCGCAAAGAAGAGAACACCTATTGCCAAGGTCAAAATTAAGATGTATGCAACGCTTTCCATATCTTTCCATATTAGGAGTTCCTGCCTATCCAGCCAGTAATCTTAGTTTACCAGGACTAGGAAAAAGTATGAAGCAATAAAACTTCATACTTCACACTTTTTCCTAGTTTAAGCTTCTTTACGCGTACGAGTGGTCTTGTCACCAACTTTCTGGAACAGACCCCACTCAACTTGCTCTTCCAGATCCGCTTCTACACCGGCAAAGACGTCACGGTAGATTGTCCGAGAACCATGCCAGAGGTGTCCAAAGAAGAACAGTAGGGCAAATACCGCGTGACCAAAGGTAAACCAACCTCTGGGAGATGTACGGAATACACCATCAGAGTTTAAGGTTTCGCGGTCAAATTCAAATATTTCTCCACCTTGAGCTTTACGAGCGTATTTCTTCACGTCAGCAGGATCTGTAAAGGTATTGCCGTTGAGATTGCCGCCGTAGAAGCTAACAGTAACGCCTGTTTGCTCAAAGCTATATTTAGATTCTGCCCGACGGAAAGGAATGTCAGCGCGGACAATTCCATCTTTATCGGTCAAAATTACTGGGAAGGTTTCAAAGAAGTTAGGCAGACGACGTACAGTTAACTCACGTCCTTCTGCATCTGTGAATACTGCGTGGCCTTGCCAAGATTGGGCAATACCATCACCCTTAACCATTGGACCTGTACGGAATAGACCACCTTTAGCGGGGCTATTACCTACGTAATCGTAGAAGGCCAATTTTTCGGGGATTTGTGACCAAGCTTCACTTAGACTTGTGCCTTGAGCAACACTGGTTTGCACACGGCGCTCAATTTCTTGACGGAAGTAGCCTTGATCCCACTGGTAACGGGTAGGTCCAAACAATTCGATGGGGGTAGCAGCGTTACCGTACCACATAGTACCAGCTACTACGAAAGCAGCGAAGAACACCGCAGCAATACTGCTGGAAAGTACGGTTTCAATGTTACCCATCCGTAGTGCTTTGTAGAGCCTTTCGGGGGGTCTGACTGTGAGGTGGAATAAACCAGCGATAATACCAACTACACCAGCTGCAATGTGGTGAGCGACAATGCCACCAGGGTTATAGGGGTTAAACCCGGCTGGTCCCCATTCTGGTGCTACTGGTTGGATGCTGCCAGTGACACCAAAGGCATCGGATACCCACATCCCAGGACCAAATAGTCCGGTGAGGTGGAAAGCACCGAAGCTGAAGCAAAGTAAACCAGATAAGAATAAGTGGATGCCAAACATTTTTGGCAAGTCTAAGGCAGGTTCGCCGGTACGAGGATCTCTGAAGAGTTCCAAATCCCAGTAAACCCAGTGCCAAACGGCTGCTAGGAATAACAAACCGGAAAGAACAATGTGAGCAGCAGCAACGCCTTCAAATGACCAGAAGCCAGGATCTACTGCTGTGCCACCAGTAACACTCCAACCGCCCCAGGATTTGATTACGCCCAAACGTGACATGAAAGGAAGAACAAACATCCCTTGTCGCCACATGGGGTTGAGAACTGGATCACTGGGGTCGTATACAGCTAGTTCGTATAATGCCATTGAACCAGCCCAGCCGGCGACTAGTGCTGTGTGCATCAGGTGTACAGAAATCAGTCGACCTGGATCGTTCAGAACAACTGTATGTACTCGGTACCAAGGTAGTCCCATCGACTACGATCCTCCTTGAAGAGTTAGTTTACAAAGCAATTTTCTTACTGAGGTTCTCAGGAAACGGAAGCCGTCGCTTGGAGAAATCTCTGAGTTTTTTGTTATTGCCAGTCTTGAGTTCTACCACAGATGAGCCTGTGGTTTAGCAATGCTGATCCGCTGAAACAGCTTTATTCCCTTTAGTTGATAACTTTTGGGAAGTGTCTGTTGGAGTGGCTATGGGATTGCCAAGCAAAAATGAGAATATTTTAAAAAGTGTAACTATTGATGGAACGCTTTGCAAGCTTCTAATTATAGATGTGATTAACTGGCTTGTGGCTCAAACATCCCTACCAATCCCCAAAATGCTGCTGATTATCATCTGAATGGCTCTGTGGTGATTAAATGCTTTTAAGTCCACAATGTCTGGCATAAAACTAAATTGGTGTTTTAACTGGCGAGCGCTTATTGAATGATTACAGGTTTGATTTTAGACTAAGTTTACGTATAGAAGTTCTGGCTATTAGGATAGGAAGAAGCGGAAAATCCTCATGTTCTTAATATTCTTAACATAGTTATCTTAATTAAAGATTACAATAGTATAGTATTTATTTGAGGTGAATGAATATGATTTTACAAGAATTAGATAAGGTTCAAAGAGCAATCATAGCTATTCACAGAGAGCTATTTGATGAAAGTCCTTCACCAATGAAGTTACAGAAATTGTATTACGCATAAGGATATGCCTGAGCTGAAGCAAAAGAGTTATTCCCTGAAGATTTTCAGGCATGGCAGCATGGACCAGTGATATATGATCTTTACTATAAAAAATATAAGGGGTATAAGTGGCATCCAATTGATGAGGAGGTATGGGAGGCAGATGGCATTGATGATGAATAATTAAGATATGTGGTAAGTGCTTATATCCGATATAACAAAGCAGCACTTACCACAATAACGCACAGAGAAAGACCTTGGCTAGAGGCAAGGGGTGATTTAGATGAATCAGAAGGTAGCAATACTTTAATGACTAAAGAATGTATGCGTAACTACTTCAGAACTACTTCAGAATGTCTGCGTAACTACTTCGCTTCTAAGTTGAAAGCCTATGGCTAAAAACAAATTTAGTGCTATTGCGGAACAAGATGCAAAGTCTGTAGTAGAAGAGTGTCTCCGTGTTTCCTTTAAATACCTTGATTGGGACTCAGACGAGTTCTTTTTTCATGGAATGGAAATCAAATACTATCAGAAATTGTTTGATTGCATATCCACAATAGAATCCAGTACAGAAAGGGAAATAACTGAGCAAACGCATCCTAGTTTATCACCTAAGTCGATCTTCAATTCCCAAACTTCAATTAGGGACTCGTTTTCTGATGAGGTAATAAAGATTAAGGATAAGCTCTTCGTTCAAACAAGGGACGAAGAATTATTGCTAGATCAGGCTAGGGAAATAGGCTCAAGGCCTTTTGAAGTAAGGTTGGGAAGAAATTATGGGCGAATTTATGGTTTCATCTGGAATAACACGTTCAATATTGTCTGGTTTGATCCGACTCATAATTTCTACCCTATGAACCGTGGAATCACAAAACATAAAGATGTAGTAACAGTCAAGTATGTCTCCCCAGATGAACGTTTACAGCTTCAAGAAATAATAAAGGAACTACAGAAAGAGAATACAGAATTTTATGAGGCGCTTTTTAACAATTTAGATTCTCATCAAATCTAAACATAATGATAATTTAAGCAGGTCGGCGTTAAAAATTGTCGTTATGACAAGGCAGGAGGGAAGAGGTTTTTGGGAAATTTTAACTTTAGTTACATACTACTCTCCGAGAAGCCGCTGTGCGTCTACGCTTTCTTTGAGCCTTTCTGCTGACCAACTAATTTAGCTAGGTTTTCCCTGCCTATGTTGTACCTAGGTTAAAAGGGTAAACCTAATATTATCTCTTCTTTTATACTAAAAGTTCTAGGCTAGAATTTAACTAATATTTAACAGATAAAAGAGTATGAAATGCATGCAATGACTACTCAAGAGGCAAGTAATGACTTATATGGTTTAATAGATCGTGTTATTGCACATGTAGAACCGACTATTATTTGTAATAACAAAGGTAACAAGGCTATCTTAATTTCTCTAGAGGAATTTTCACATGCCAAAAAACATTGTATTTACTGTCAGCTCCTGTTAATACAAAGCATCTTCCTGCCTCAACTCAATCAGCAAAAGGAGGTGAGGTTGTTGCGAGAGCCTTAATTGAAGAATGAGAGATTAAAAAACTAAGCGCTGATTAATATCAGCTAATCCACCGGAGAAAAGGCAATGACAGTGGCAATTGTTAAAAATATGACCTTTGAGGAATTTCTCAAATATGACGATGGTACGGATAATTTATATGAAGAATTGGAAAATGGAGAATTAATTCCCATACTTTCAGAACGTGATATCAATCTAAGAATAGTAATGTTTCTATTGTTCTATTTTTATCAATTAGGCATCCCATATTCTCGATTGGGGATGAAGCTTAGGTGGCTGTGAATAGCAGAAGTTTGGGTGTGCGTGTACCTGATCTGGTACTACTTTCTGAAGAGTTAGCGATCGCAATGACAGGAGCTACTCGATCACTGGTATTAATGGATATGCCACCACCGTTATTGGTGGTTAAGGTGGTGAGTCCTAATCAGGCTAGTCGTGATTATGGCTACAAGAGATCCGAGTATGCAGCATGGGGTATTGCTGAATATTAGATTGTTGATCCCATCGCCCAAAAGGTGACAGTATTGGAATGGGTGGAAGGTTTTTATGAACAACAGGTATTTGAAAATGATACCTTGATCGTTTCTCCTCTATTTCCTGATCTCAAGTTGACTCCTGCTCAAGTTTTACAAGCATAAGATACTAATCTTGTGAAGATAATTTGACCAGATGTAAATAGCTAAACATATATCCTAGAATAATTAACTGCTGATTTGAAAAAATTAATGGTAATAACTTGGTTTTCGTGGGCTATGACACGGTGGGGTAGAATAGCGAAATTTCTATCTTTATTCTCTATCTGTTTATTGTTGACTGTAAGCTGTACCCCTCCTCAACAGATAACTACTCCAACATCTGGTGCTGTCAATACTCCTGCCAGTGATGGACGGATTACTATCGGTACGACTCAGAAACCTCGTACCCTTGATCCGGCTGATGCGTATGAATTAGCATCTATGGGTTTGGTGTTTAATATGAGTGATCGCCTATATACTTACGAACCAGGGAGTATAGAAATTAAACCCCAACTGGCTACAGCTTTACCTAAAGTTAGTGCAGATGGTTCAACATACACCATACCTATACGTCAAGGAGTGCTCTTTCACGATGGTACACCTTTTAACGCTAAAGCAATGGAATTTACCATCCAGCGTTTTATCGAAAATAAAGGTAAACCATCTTTCTTACTATCAGATACGGTAGATTCAGTGAAAGCTACAGGGGATTATGAATTAACAATTAAGCTGAAAAAGCCCTTTGCAGCTTTTCCTTCACTGTTAGCATTTTCTGGAGTGTGTGCTGTCTCTCCGAGAGCTTACGAAATAGGTGCAGGTAAATTTCAACCCAATATCTTTGTGGGAACTGGCCCTTATAAATTAGCCCAGTATGGGACTGATTCTCTCAGATTTGATGTATTTGATAAATATTGGGGAGAAAAACCAGCGAATAAAGGTATTAATGTCCAGATTCAAAGCAGTCCAGTGAATTTGTTCAATGCTTTTAAAACTAGTGCGGTAGACGTTGCTTATCTATCTTTACAACCAGACCAAATTCGTAGTTTAGAAGAAGGTGCTAAAAAAGGAGATTGGCAAACCATCACTGCCCAAGGTAGTGTAGTGAGTTATATGGTGTTGAATCGCAATCAGAAACCTTTGGATAAACCAGAAGTTAGAAGAGCGATCGCATCACTCATTAATCGTCAATTATTCAATGAGCGAGTTTTGTTTAATCAGGCAGATCTACTTTACACCATGATTCCCACTACCTTTAATGTTTCCCAGCCATTATTTCAAGCTAAATATGGTGATGGTAACTTTGAAGAAGCTAAAAAGTTGTTAACTACCGTTGGTTTTTCCCAACAAAATCCCGCTAAAGTGCAAGTTTGGTATCCTGCGAGTTCACCAACTCGAAGTTTAGCCGCACAAACACTCAAATCCTTGGCTGATACTAAAATGGATGGGATATTACAATTGGAAGTAAAAACCGTAGAAGGTGCTACATTTTTTAAAGAAATTTCCAAAAGTTTATATCCAGTAGCTTTACTAGATTGGTATCCAGACTTTTTAGACCCAGATAATTACGTACAACCATTTTTAGCTTGTGAAAAAGGTTCAGAATCAAAAGGCTGTGAAGACGGAGGAAGTCAAATGCAAGGGTCATTTTACTATAGCGAAACAATGAATAAACTCATTGATCAACAACGTAAGGAACAAAACCCAGAAGCCAGAAAAAGAATATTTACTGAGATTCAAAGCCAAGTAGTTAATGATGTCCCTTATATTCCTTTATGGCAAAACAAAGATTATGTATTTGCCCAAAAAGGTGTAAGTAATGTAAAACTTGATCCTACCCAGAACTTGATTTACAAGAACATTAAAAAGTAGGGATTCAAGATTCGGGACTGGGGACTAGGGACTGGGAACAAGAATAATATATTTAATTCCTGACTCCTGACTCCTGACTCCTGACTCCTGACTCCTGACTCCTGACTCCTGACTCCTGACTCCTGAAAACTTACTATAAATATGTCTCGTTCAAAAGCTTTACAGTATTACATTGTTTCTCGGGTGCTATTTGCACCATTGCAACTATTAACTATTATCACCATTGTTTTTCTTTTACTGAGAGCAACTCCAGGCGATCCAGCAGATGCAATTCTCGGTGGACGTGCACCAGAAAGTGCGAAAGAAGAATTAAGAAAACAACTGGGTTTAGATTTACCTATCTGGTTACAATACCTCAATTGTTTAGGAAATATACTGCGTTTCGATTTAGGTACTTCCTTAACAAGTCGGGGACAAAATGTTTGGGAAATTATTAGTCAGCATTTTCCAGCCACAGTAGAGTTAGCCGTTTGTAGTATGCTGGTGGCTTTAATTGTCGGGATTTTAGTGGGTACACTTTCTGCTTCTCGTCCAGGAACTTCTTTTGATTTAGGTGGGCGTTTATTTGGAATTATTACCTATGCACTCCCCATGTTTTGGGCGGGAATGTTGTTACAATTAATTTTCTCAGTGCAACTTGGTTGGTTTCCTAATTCTAACCGTTTTCCTCCTAATCTTCCTGCACCTGCACCTATTACTGGTTTATATACAATTGATAGTTTATTAGGTGGTAATTTCAGTCAATTTTTCACAGCTTTACATCATTTGGCATTACCAAGTTTGACTTTAGGAATTTTGCTCAGTGGCATTTTTGAGCGTATTGTGCGGGTGAATTTAAAGCAGACCTTAAAAGCTGATTATGTAGAAGCTGCTAGGGCGCGAGGAATTCCAGAAAATAATATTTTAGTGTCCCATGCTTTAAAGAATGCCTTAATTCCCGTAATTACAGTATTAGGATTAACATTTGCTTCCCTATTAGGAGGAGCAATTTTAACGGAAGTAACTTTTTCGTGGCCGGGGTTAGCAAATAGATTATATCAAGCCATTTCTGACCGGGATTACCCAACGGTGCAGGGGGTGTTAGTATTTTTTAGTGCGATCGTTGTGACTGCGAGTATTTTAATTGATATTCTCAATGCTTATGTAGATCCGCGAATTAGATATTAGGTATTTCCAAAAAATAATTAATCCTATCTTGTGGTGCGGGCATCTTACCAGCCTTTTGTTGTGTAATTTTTAGTTACCCCAAGGTAAAAGTCAGAACTGTTAGACCCCAACAAAACGGATGTATTTAGTACATAAGAACTAGTTAGTGGTAGAATTGACTAGAATTTATTGGCGCTAAATAGGGATTACTAGTATTAAGTTAGATATTCTCTTAATAAAGACGACTAAGTACAAAATTAAACCCGGTTCAAAATCATTATACCTCTTACAGAATTAATTTTATGTTATAAAAAGGGGTTGTCTTTGTTTTAGCCAAAAGTTAGAGTTACACTGTTATGTTTGAATTAGCGATCACAAAGAACACCAAAAATACATAATATCTAAGACTCTCGATCATACCACAGAAACAATTTTGCAAGAGGTCTATTGTAATCTCCTTAATTTAGATTCATATCTTTTATAAGATTGAGCACCTGTAATTACTTCACATGTAGATAATATGGCTAGATTTTTCACACCTAAATCTACACCCAGAATACTGTCTAAATTTGATATTGTCGGTTCTACTTCTATCTGAAAACTAATAAACCATCTGTCCGCTTCACTACTTATCGTTACTAGACACCTCTGAAAATTTACAAAGGAGTCTGTATCTGGCTTTCCATAGTGTTAAAATTAGGAAAGAGGCAAGGAAAGAATCAGGGTTGGGAATAATTACGGAGAGTTCCTATCCATGAAGATGTTGATGACAAATTCATAACTGACCTCATATCCATAACATTTATGAAATGGGCAACACTCATGAACCAATTCCTAATGTGACTAAACCACAAATAGTAAGAATTACTTGTGAGTAAATTGGGGAATTCAGGTGGTGGGGTATTGACAAGTGTGATAGGTGAGGCAGAATATAGCAGTTATGGAAAAGAAGCTGGGACCAAAACTAGACAGAGAGATATTGAAGCAGTTGGGAACAGAGCAACTGGTAGAAATCATTATTGACTAGGCGAAAAGTATAGAGAAGCTAACAAATAGAGTAGTAGAACTGGAAAAAGAAATAGAGAAACTCAAAGTCAGTAGAGATTTAGAAACCATAACATTATCCAAACCACCGTCGGGAGACATCCTCAAAAAAACCGAGAACAAACAACAAGAGAAACCAGAAGAAAACCAGACATGAAAACGGAAACCAAGAGGACAACCAGGGCATAGGGGAAAAAGGAGAAAGGGGTTTGGTGGAGTAGATAGGATAGATTTGAGATAGTGGGACGGCAAGTGTGTGGATGGTGAGCTCAGGGGGAATTATTTGGCGAACTAATAATAAAAATCGAAACACAACAAGTAGGGGAGTTGGTGGACAGGCCAATGGAAGTGGATTTGCAGTGTGTGTGCGGAAACACAAAGGGCACACTGGTCAGCAGAGATAGTACCGGGACAAGATATAGGAATCACACTACAATCTTGTTTGGGATGGATCAATAACTAGGGCCATTGAGCCTATGAAAAACAACACTTGTTGTTGTGGGAACTGGGTCAAATAGAAATTGGAGTGGGAACATTAGTAGGTACCAATGAAGGAATAGATGGTCCAGTGGCTCAAAGTATTCATAGCCTCAAACAGTGGATAAAACAAACCCAGCCTCATATCCTTGGGGATGAAACACTCTGGGTAGTCAAAGGGGTGAAACAATGGTTATGGATTTTTGCCAATAGTGACTTCCCTTTATTTCATGGGCCTGATACTCCTTGTCCTGGCGAATTAGAATCCATTGTGGGTTCAAGTTACTCTGGTGTAATCAGTTCTGATGACTTTACTGCCTATAACGGTTATGCGGTCACAGCTCAACAGAAATGTCAGGCACATCTACCCTACCCCGTCACTTCAAGACACTAATCAAGATTCCTGGCTTCAATCACCAAGAAATTGGCACAACATTCATGGACCTCATAGATGAAGGTTTTAAAAACTACCCTTTATTCCAACAAACCCAAAACCTTCATGAATTCTTGACTTAGCCATCCTAGTTTAAACCGAAAGTTGAATCTTCCATTCATTTATTGATAAAGCCCCAGGGGAACCTGGTAAACTTTTACCTTCCTTAGGCAATAGACCTTGATCATAATTTAGCTGAACCAAGGTTACATTTAGCACTGACACAACGAAAAGTTTGTGGTGGTTCTCTTTCTCTGGAGCTATTCCAACATCCTGCCAATTTATTGACGGTTATACAAACTTGTCGTCGTCAAGCACTTTCTCTAATTGAGTTTTCTGACCAACCTATGAAAGCCATGGTTTACTCTGCTTTCCATACACCTTCTTTAATCCCTCTTCCTTAGACCTGAATGCTTACCTTTCTTTCAGGCATCGAAATTACAGATAAGAAGCCTTTAGACTTTCTGTGCCAGATTGAAGCTACCATTCCCAAATTAGGAAGTTGATACCAATCTCTTCAAGTTGATTAAACTTTCTAAAAACAAAGGACTTACTCATTAGACTTGTCTAAAAAAGATAAAAGGCCTACTGTGAGAGCGTTACACGAACTATAACTGGGGTGAAACACTAATTATGCCTGAAGGCGAAAATAAGGGTTTGGGGATGAAAATATCAAACTTACAGTTTAAAAGTTCTGAGAAACATAGCTTCCTAAAGAAGATAATCTAAAGGCTGATAATTCAAATATTATGATTTAGTATAAATGAATAATTTAGATCTAACCCAACTAATCCACATACTGCCATTATCACCGGATTATAACCATGTCCAGCTAAAGGAAATCTATCACTAGCCACTCGAAAAGTTGTACCTCTACATATGAGATGTTCAACATCAATTCTTCTTGATGATATTTTCTTATTTTCTTCTTTTGAAATCTCTGAAAGTTCAGCTTTTTTGGGCTTCTTATAAGGTGTGGTAATAAATTCTTCTCCTATATAAGCTTTGTCTCCCAAAAATCTCTCTTTGGCATCTAGGTTTTGGCAATTATTTCTAAATACTGTAGTATCGCTTATCTTACCTAATTGTCCAATATAAATATCAACTATGTCTTCACCTCCTGGCAATACTCTAAATTGATTTTTGAGAGTGTGTGTTTTCTTCTTGCATGAATAATATTTTTCCTGCTCTTGATAGTCACCTGGTTTTTCTATAGCTTTCTCTGCATATCTATTATTTATTAATATAAACTGACTCATTCCTTCCCATAATTCTTGATATTTTTGCTCATCTTTTTTTTCTTCTTATATTTGGGAGACAGGTAAAATTTCCCTCAGAATTTCTACCCAATAATGAAATGTGTTATTTGCTTTTGTCCTCCATAGATCAAACAATAATCCTAGAGTTTCAAATGTTGGCTTCTGTCTCAGGTCTACTAGGCATAGACATACTCCCTCCTTTGGGGTCATTTCTGCTTTACATTCTCCTCCAGACGCTATTAACCTAATTTTTCTTTTTTCAATTTCTGCCTGTTTCTCTAGATGCCTTTTTTCTGCTAATGCTACTAATGTGATAAAGTCTTCATACTTAATCCTAATTAATATTTTCGATTCCTGGGGGTATAATTCTATTCTTTCTAGGGTACTTGTCATTCTTGATATACACAGTTACATTTTCTCTGTTTATTTTCCCACAAAATTTCCTTTAAAAATAGGTCTATTGATAAAGTAGCAAAATAGTGTAGTGATAAAAAATCTCATCAACCTTCTATACCTATTTGATAATTAACCAATTTATCAAAAATTCTGACTCCTTACTCCTAACTCCTGAATTCTTACATATTAACATCACTTCAACTGCGCTAATAACACCACAATTTTATCTATTGCTTTCCTCATAACGCTTGCAGGTTGTTCCGATTGATTTACCATAATTAATACTGAACACTAAAGGTTCATGATTAGGAGCATTGACATATCCAGATAGGGAAACTACACCCATCATTGTACCTGCTTTGGCTTGGATAATTCCCTGAGCCGATGTGTTAATAAATCTATTTCTTAAAGAGACACTCATACCTGCAATGGGTAAGGATGCACGAAATATTTCTGCTTGGGAAGATTTAGCCATCACTTGCAAAAGTTGTACCAAGGCTTCTGGACTAATTAAGTTTTTACAAGATAAACCAGAACCATCTACTAATATGTAATTTGTGGGTTAAATTCCCAATTCATTTAAGGTGGTTTTTAAAATTTGCAATCCTACATCGGCTGTAGTTTGATTTTTTGCTAATGGCTGCTGATTAGCTAAATGTCTGAGTAAAGCTTCTGCATACAAATTATTGCTATTGATATTTGTTTCTATCACTAATTCAGATAAAGATGGAGGTTCAACAAATGCTATCTCTTGTACATTCTTCATACCATTAGCTATAGATATTGGTTTAACGGTAATTCCCTTTTTGAGTAAATTATGACGGAAATTTATGAGGAAATTGTCAATGGGCTCAAAAATAGCTAAAGCTGTGATTTCTTGCTGGTTTGGTATTTACAGCTAATTGCCCTTTTATCCGCAATGTTTGTCCTTTAAGATTTAAGATCACGATTGATTTCCACAAAATTCGGTTCATTTTCTTGAAGAGTGACAGCAGTATTTTCAATACTCCATTTATATGCTTCCGTTGGAGCATTCCATTTGATTTGGAATGGCTGATCGATTTTTTGGGGTAACAATCTTAATAGAGAGGCGTTTTCATTTAATATCAAACTATTAACTGGTGCACCATAATAAGCTTGTACGTATTCCCATTGCCAACTGGGATGAATAAGTTCACCTTGAAAATAAGTATCATCAACAATTAATTGATTAATTTGACGAATACCTTGTTGATATAGTTGCTTGGCTAATATTTTCAGTTGCTCATCTTTTCAACTGGGATCTCCTCTACCAACAATCCGTAAAACTCCTTCGCTATCTTGATAAATAGAAGTGGGAACGCGAAAATTTGCTCCTAATTTTTGTAATGCTGCTGCTGTTGTGAACAATTTAGCATTAGAACCAGGAATAAAATATTTATCGGCTTGTCGACTGTAAAGTGTTTGTGGAGATGATAGAGGGTTTACCAAAATTCCCCAACGCATCTTTTTAAAGATAGGACGGTTAATTACAGCATTATATAGATGATTCTAGTTGAGCAGGACAAGTATATTTTGCGGTAGTTGGTGGTGCAACAGGAGTTTGTGCTTGAGCTATTTGGTGGTTAAAACTAACTGGAATACCCAAAAATAGTAGTATCAAGTGCATGGAAATCTTCTGGGAAATCTTCATACTAATTAATGGTAGATTGAATGGAAATGTTTTTATATGTAAAAAGCCCATGATAGTCTAGAATATACTAGTCATGAGCTAAATAAACTTATTTATCCTACAACGGCAAACTCAATAATTCTTTTCGCTAAATGTGGTAATCTCACAATTGAGATACAAAAAGAATTATTCCTATTCTTCCTCTTCCTCTTCATATTCTTCAAACACTTCGTCTATTAGTTCTTCTGCTCGCTCATCGGAAATCTTCAATACTTCCTGAAGCTCAAACAGATAATCTTGATCTGATTCTGATATATCTTCTTCCATCCCTACCACCAATATAGCGGTAATATAAGCGGTTTCACGATAGTTCTTTTTTGTTAAGGATGCGATCGCACTGGGAATTAAATTCTCTGCTTTTTCTTTCTCTCTCAAGGTATTGACTTTTGCTGTCAACTGATCAAAATCTTCCTCAGCGTATTCTTCAAACACTCCAATACCTTCTAGCATTTCCGCTAATGGGTATTCTTCGGTGGGGATAATCCCTTCACCATCAGCAGAGGCTGAAAAAAGTCCCATAATAGCAATCGCTACTTCTGGTTCTAACTTCACTTTACTGCTGCGGCTTTTGAGCAAGTCACATTTAGACATAAATATCCTTGGATTTACTTAACTTCTAAGATTCCCAAATGATTGCAGAAAATTACAGATACTGTTACTTTTTTTCATACATTTGCAGAGAAAGGTAATTTTTTCAACTTAAATTGTTTTTCTCAACTCAGCTAAAGAAACATCATCGGCTAAAGTACCTGTCTGCTGAAGAAGAATAGCTTGACCACTAGGAGAACGTAGCCACTCATCAAATAGCAACTTTCAAAAATCTCCAGTCATCCTCAATTTTTCGACCTGGAATCTTACCGTGTAATGCTTGACGGAGGACTGCTTCAACAGTTATCCGTAAGTATGTTGAAGTTTCTTCGATTGTTAAAACATCAGGTAATGTTGCTTGATTCATGAATGACTCCGTTGGTGTCAGAATAGTGTTAAATTACTATTGTAGTCATCCAGTACTACATTACATTTTCAGCAATTATTCGTACAGTAGAATACTTACAACTTAGTGCCGCACTCAGAACAGAAGTTATGGTTAGGCGAGTTTTTTGTCCCACAATGACTGCAAGCAACTGGCTCATCTGTATTTGTGGGTGGAGGTTTTGGCAAACCAAACATCTGCGCGTTACTCTTGCCAGGGGCTACCATCGGATAGCAGTTTTCATCTCTGGTAACATGAACATCGACAATCACCGGTCCATTGTGTGCCAGCATTTCGGCAATTTTATCTGCCAATTCTTCCCGGCTGCTAATCACCATCCCTTTGATCCCATAAGCCTGTGCTAACAGCTCAATATCTGGCATCCCTACTTCCATATTTGAGCAGGAATAACGTTCACCATAAAAGGCTTCTTGCCATTGACGCACCATTCCCTGCCAACCGTTATTTAAAATTACAGTCTTGATATTTATCCCATACTGTGCTATAGTTCCCAGTTCCTGTAAGCACATTTGGAAACTGGCATCACCGCTAATACAGATCACTTCTTCATCAGGGAAGCCCACTTTAGCACCCATAGCCGCAGGGACACCAAAACCCATTGTTCCTAAACCGGCGCTAGAAATCCAGCGTCTAGGTCCATTTTTGAGGAATTGTGCTGCCCACATTTGATGTTGACCAACATCGGTGGTATAAAAAGCATTGGGTGCTTGACTCCCAACTGCCACAATTACCTCTTGGGGAGAAATGCTGTCAGCATGATGAGGCACAACCAAGGGGTAATCTTGTTTCCAACGGTTAATTAGATTTAACCATTCTTGATTTTGATTAGGTGTAGTTTTTCCCGTTGCGTCTTGACATCGCCGGAGTAAATCAGTTAGAACACTCTTGACATCGCCAACGATAGGAACTTCAGGAACGCGGTTTTTACCAACTTCTGCCGGGTCAATGTCGATGTGAATGACTTTAGCACGGGAAGCAAATTCACCTAATCTTCCTGTTACACGGTCATCAAATCTTGCACCAACACAAATCAGCAAATCACAATCTGTAACCGCAAAATTAGCGTAAGCAGTACCGTGCATCCCCAACATTCCTAAAGATAGGGGATGATGTTCATCAAATGCACCGATACCCATGAGGGTTGTGGTGACGGGGATATTAAATAATTCTGCCAGACGTTTAACTTCTGCGTGGGCATTCGCTGCGATCACACCCCCACCAACATATAATAAGGGTCTACCACTTTCCGTAATCAACTGAATCGCCGCATTAATTTGTCGGGGATTACCTTTAACTGTAGGACGATATCCAGGTAACTTGACTGAACCAGGTTCTACAGGCACATAATCAAATTCTTCCAAAGCCACATCTTTGGGAACATCTATCAAAACTGGTCCTGGTCTGCCTGTATTGGCAATATGGAAGGCTTCAGCCACAATCCGCGCCATATCTTTGGGGTCACGGACTACATAAGAATGCTTGACAATGGGCAGAGTAATACCGTAGATATCCGTTTCTTGGAAAGCATCTGTACCAATTGCCGCTCGTGGTACTTGTCCTGTCACCACAATCATCGGAATGGAATCCATGTAAGCTGTGGCAATACCTGTCACCAAGTTAGTTGCCCCAGGACCAGAAGTCCCAAAACACACTCCTACTTTACCTGTAGCGCGGGCGTAGCCGTCAGCCGCATGGGAAGCACCTTGTTCATGTCTGACAAGAATATGCTTAATTATACCGCTTGCCTCCACTTTATACAGGTCATCATAAATCGGTAGAATTGCCCCACCGGGATAACCAAAAATGTACTCAACACCGTGACGGAGGAGACTATCTAACAAGGCAAAACCGCCAGAAGCCCTTGTAGGAGCGACAATTGGCGAGTTAGAGATAGGAGACTTTTTGTTATTTTCAGATTGTGGGAGACTGATTTGAGAAGGCGATTCTCCTGCGGAGACACTTTGTGAACGCACGGTTAACCTCAAAATATAACTAAAGTTAAGACTTAGATTCTGTATTTATAATTTCATTTTAATGGCAAAGCTCTTATTACCAATGCTTAGAAATCTCTATTTATCAGCATTAATTATCAGCATTAAGGATGGATTATGATTCTACAGGATTTAGATCACATCTTGCAAGACTCTCCTAGTATTGTGCCAAGTCCAGAAACCGATAACTAGGACAGTGAGACTCATTCCGCACAGCACCACTGGCAATCCAAAGACGTTAACCAGCTTGGTTGTAATCAACAGAGGTGCAGAGAGGGCAATATTAATGGCATGATTTTGAAAGCCAAATACCTTACCATGCATTGCTGGGGGAGTGTATTGTTGAATCAAAGTTTGCATTGGCACGTTAATTAGGGCTGCACCTAAACCTAAGACAACGGACAGTCCCAACACTAAAGCTAGGTTCTGAATAAAAATAAACATTCCTAATGCCACTGCCATAAATATAAAACCAATCAAAGGCAAAGGCTTACGATGTAATTTCTGGCCAAAGTGTCCTATAATCCCTGCACCTAAAACCATTCCTACGCCAGCCGCTGCCACAAAAAAGCTAAAATCAGTTTGCTCTAAGTTTAACTTTGCAGCTAATCTAATGGATAATTCCAGGAGTGCAGCAAACACGCAGTACAAGGCGACGATTTGCAGCATAGCATTCCAGATGAGTCCATTTTGTTTGAGATACCGCCAACCTTGTAAGAATTCAGTTAATGGATTAGCTACAGAGGTTTGCAGATCTTCTTTAAAACGAATGGGTAGCATAATTGCCGCAGACAAAAGGTAGAAACCACCTACTAATAGTTCTTTACCAAATTGAAAGTTGAGATATTCAGCCCAGTGCAGAATTGGCTTGCCCACAGCATAGCCAACAATTAATGCTCCCATCATGGTGCTGCTAAATAAGGCATTGGCAGCCATCAGATTCTCTCGTTTCACCATTAGGGGTATAGTGGCTTGTTCGGCAGGAGCAAAAAACTGTGTCACAGTGGAGATACCAAAATTCAGTGCTAATAATATTCCTAACTGTCGTGGCAAGAATGGTATACACAGCGTGAATAACCCACGGATAAGATCAGAAGCAATCATGATCAGCTTTTTTGGCATCCTGTCAACAATGACACCACCAGCAGAACCAAAAAAAATGGCTGGCAGGGTAAAGGCCATGTATAAATAAAGGCGCCCTGTCCCTTCTGACAAATTAGCAGGTAAGTATTTTTTCTCTAATAAGTCAATCATTAGGATTAGTAAAACCTTATCTGCTAACTGGGAAATCAGTTGCCCAATCCACATAAGCATAAAATTGCGGCTTTTTAGCAGTGCGGCAAAGCCGTTATTGACAGCAGTTGGTTCAGTGGGAAACATTTAGATACTATTGACTAATGACTAAGGTAATTGGGCATGGGGCATGGGGCATGGAGCATTGGGCATTGGGCATTAGGAAAATTACTTCCCCATCTCCCCCATCTCCCCCATCTCCCTCATTTCCCTCATCTTCCCCATCTCCCTCATCTTCCATGTCCCCAGTCCCCAATCCCCTTTTTATTCATAGTGTTTTAGTAACAAATGTAAAAATTCAGCAGCATTCAGACGATTCTGGGGTTGGGAACACCCAATTGATTGATCTACCCAATGACCTTGTACCGTTTGGGGCGATCGCCACATTGATAAATGGTCTACTGATGGATCGGCATAAAAATTATCTTCCCCACTACTTAAAATAGCAGAACTCCAATGGGTAAAATAATCATGACTCAAGCGATGTATTGGGAAATTACCCCATAGTGGGACTCCCCAACCATCTATAGCAATAAAAGCTTTGACATGACCGCCCAGGACTTGCCACTTGGTAGCAGCGATAATTGCGCCAATTACACCAGCACTAAAGCTAATGAATATAACAGGCGATTCTAGCTTATTACTCAAGCGATGCCTACGGCGATCAAAGTTATCATGCAAAAACTGCAAAATATGAAATCCTGATAAAGCTAAAATACCTTCCCCTGGGAAAGTAAGTATATCTACTGCGATTCCATTGATGGTTATATCAGTCGCTGGATTTAAGCATTCTGCAATAAAGCTTTCAGTTAATTCTGGTTCATGAATTCCAGGGCAAATAATAATAGTCATTTACTTTGTTATATTGGCAATTATCACACTTTTCATTCTTTAGAAAGATTAAATATTTTAGATTCAATATTTTAAATATTATGTATTTGCATCAAATTTATCAGCTTGTACCTTTGATTTAGTTTTATTTTCAGTTAATTATTACACACATTTGACACTGGTAACTCAAAACACAGTCTCCTATGTAACGTAATAACAACACTATTGTATATTTTTGTGTTTATGTCTATCCTATCCCCCTGGAAGGGATAATAATGAACGAGTATGGGCAATGATACAGTCATTCCCACTTACAATCTTGCCATTTTGGTTATATTGAGGAAGTTATTGTGGTTGCAACTCCAGAAAAACTGCAACATACTCACGAGCATCTACCAGGGCATGACCGAGTAGCTGTATTGCTCATGGGCTACGGTGAAGTCGAAACCTACGAAGATTTCGCTAATTATAACGAACAGGCTTTAAATCTACTTACTGCCAAATTCGCTCCAGTACCCACTTGGATTTATCCGCCCCTAGGAAAACTATTGGCGTTATTTGACCGTCATGAGTGGGGACATACACATCATGATTTCATCTCTCCACATAATGCCATTTTTGAACGGCAACGGGCTGGAATTGAACACGAATTACAACATAAATGGGGTGGTGGTGTTCAAGTTTTCAAAGCTTTTAACTTTTGCGCTCCTTTTTTGCCTAAACAGGTTTTAGCAGAACTCAAAAATCAAGGTTTTGAAAAAATCTTAATTTATCCGTTGTTGGTAGTAGATTCTATTTTCACCAGTGGCATAGCTATTGAGCAAGTTAATAATGCTCTAGCTGAATTAGCCAATGGTGATGAACATTGGGTCAAAGGAATGCGTTATATTCCTTCTTTCTACAATGAGCCTGAATATATTAATTTAATGGCGCGTTTGGTAGAAGAAAAAATTAATTCTGACTTAGCCGATGCCTACCTACCTTCACAAATTGGCATTGTGTTGATGAATCATGGTTGTCCTCACAAAGCCAAAGGATTTACATCTGGTATTGATGAAAGTCAAGCACTTTACGAATTAGTCAGAGAAAAGTTAATTAACCGGTATCCTTTAATTTCTGTAGGTTGGTTAAACCACCATACACCGCTAATTGAGTGGACACAGCCAAATGCTACCCAAGCTGCAAAAAATATCATTCAATTGGGTGCAGAAGTGGTAATATTTATGCCAATTGGCTTTGCCACAGAAAACCACGAAACATTGTTAGATGTTCATCACATCATTCATGTTTTAGAAAAACAGCATCCGAATGTGGATTATTTACAAATGGCTTGTGTAAATGACAATCCCCAATTTTTGGATATGGCTGCTGAATGGGCAAATGGTCATATTGCAGAGTTGATGCAAGAGGAAGCTAAGGAAGTTAATGTGCAGTTGCCTTTAACTCATCATCATCACCATCATCATTAGGTGATTGGAAAGAACAGGGTGCAGGATGTGAGAAGAATAATTTTTTGTCTCTTGCCTTTTCCTTGACCCAAATAGGGTGTCGGGTGTAGAGAACCCAGCCCTCTACACCTCTTTCAAACATAAAGTTCGTAACCGACCCAACTATGAATTGGGGGTTTTTTATTTGGAAGTCCCTTGAAGTAATTTTTATATTATTTCGAGACATAATCTCCGGTATTACTTTATGCTGTTAGTAGATTTTTAATCTAACAACATAATTTTAATACCAGTATCCAGATGAAAACAACTATAGCGAATATTCACAGTCAGCCAGCTACACCAAGCTATTCACCTTCTGTACCCCTTCATGTGTACCGGGAATTAGTTGCCGAGTTACAAGCGGTACAGGCTAAGTTAGATGTAGTCACCAGCCATAATCAGAAATTGTCCCAGGAAAATCAACAACTGCGGCAAGAAATTACCAAAGTGGTTCAGTCTTGTTTAGAACTGCAAAAGTTAGTAGACTCTTCAGCACCTGTGTCTCAACCAGCTAAACAGACCCAAGCTGATGTCATCAACACTATACCGAGTTATCAGCCATTACTACGTGTTAAAGCTAAAGCTAAATCTGCAAATAAACCACCTGCGAAAAAAGCATCTCCTCCACGTCAACCAACTCCCAAACCACCTCAAAAAATCCGAAGTGAGGTTTTTTCTGTACCTGTGATAGATATGAATTTTCCCTCTTCAGCACCAGTTTTTATAGAGGAACAAGAAGTAAGATATTATACTGATCATGAGTCTGAATTAAAGGGACTGAATGGCTGGTGGTTAATAATTACTATTGTCTTAATTATGATTACTGGTTTTGGTGCTGGGTATTTAGTTGTGCGTCCTTTATTACAAAATGAGAGTCAGATTCGTTAGCTATTCAACACCTATGAATCCGTGTCTTCATCATCCTAGTGTACTACTGACTGCTGATTACTTACATAATTAAATTCTACCCGCAAGAGGTAAATTCACCTTCAATCGTTTAAACATTGCTTCCCGCCCTTGCATTGCTAAGGTATCATTTAAGGGTGAAAGTTGAATTTCTTCCTGATATTTCAACCTTAAGGCGGTTTGAATTAACCAATCTGCTACAAAGGGATTTTTCGGTAACAATGGTCCGTGAGAATAGGTTGCGATCGCATTCTGATAAAATGCACCTTCTGTACCATCTTCACCATTATTACCTAAGCCATACACCACGCGCCCCAAGGCTTCCACTTTACCTAATTTAGTGCGTCCACCATGATTTTCAAACCCGACTAAATAGGGTTTAGTTCCTGTCATTGCTTCCAGTTCTTGTGCAAAACGTGAAGCTGTAACTTCTATAACCAAATTACCAATACAACGTTTCGTATTTTCACCAGGATGGATAGAAACTAAATCTAATATTCCTAAGCCTTCAATTCTTTGTCCAAAGCCTGGTTCATAATAATGTCCTAGTAGTTGGGGAGAACCACAGGTAAAAACCCCTGGTGTACCATTTTCGATTTTCTCCCGCATTGCGTCAGCTTTTGCACCTTGTAAGTCCCGCATCACGATTTCTTGCTGACGGTCTTGTGCGCCTCCACCGACTATCACATCCACTGATTTTAGATCATCTGGGGTGGAGTTTTGGTCTAAGGGCAATACTGTGACGTTATATTCCCGCCATTGTGCGCGACGTTCTATAATTATAACATTTCCACGATCACCATAGGTACTCATCAACTGAGGATATAACCAACCTATAATAATTTCCATTTGTCCAGAACGCATAAATCCTCACTTTAACAATTCAAATTAATGTGCGTTCAATGTTACCTCATTTTTTCTATTTCTCCATTTTATCTGGGAATTTTGTAGTTTATGTAACAGTATTTATATTAACTTGTCACTATAATGAATAAAAAGCTAAATTCTAAATCTTACTTCCACTGGTAAAACTACAGAAAGAATCGGGTTTTCTTCACAACTGCATAAATTAATAAATATATGGATTGTCAAACTGCTACTTTAGTCTACCAAGCAGAAAATCATCTCGACAAAATTCAGGATATTTTTCCCGAAGCTTGGAAGTTTTTAGAAGAACAAGCTTTCGCTTATGTTCATAGCAAAGCAGACAAATTTGATTCCTCAGTTAAAAAGTTAGTTGGGGAAACGAACTTTAAATTCAGGATGGTTCACCGTGATGATAAAGACCAATTAACAAAAGATTTGAGTGAGTTATTAGGTGATATCACTTCGCGTTTATTGTTAGAAAAGCATTTTTCTCAAGTTGTTGGTCAGCAGATTTTCTTTAGTACAATTTGTTGTAGCAGCCATCTTACCACAGACCATGAATTATGTTTAGAAGAAGTTTTACCTTTACAACGTGCTGCGGTGAAATTGCAATAGCAAAAAAATTACATTCTCATCACTGTACTAAGGGTTTATCATCGTCTTTTTTACCGGGAGAATCCCACATGTGTAAGTTTATTTTTATCTGACCTTACAACTTATCCAAGGCATAAAATAAATGAATGTTCGTGCGGTATGCCTACGGCATACCGCAAAGGACACAAATAACGTGAAGAAAAGAGAGCTTCAAAGGGTTTTTGAATTAGTCCTGTGATTTTTGTATAAAGACTGGGATACTCCCTTTTTATAAACACTATTCTGTTGGTAAACCATTAACCTGTAGTAAATTTAAATCCCTTTCAAATATCTCATCAATGGGTAACATTTCCCCAATAGTGGTCATAAATTTATGATCTTTTGTTGCCCGAATTATTGTACCATCATCTAAACAATATTCATACACTTCCTGCACACCCCGATGATGCCATTGTGCTATTGGTTGTGTGTAAATATTTCCATTTTCATCAACGCTGAAAAGACTGCACTCAATCCTTTTTTCGACAATTTCCCCAATAGGAATCAAACCATATTCAACAGTCAAAACCTCTGTTTTATAACTTAAACAATACTCGGCAAATTTCAACATATCTGCAAATAGCTTTTCTGCAACTTGCTTCTTCACCCCATTTTTCATTGCACCGTCAATAAACTTTTCTTCCTGCTTCTGCATTTCCGAAACTTTCTTTTTACCCATAGCACGACGCAGTAAGTCAGCTTGTCCTAAAGAATAACCTGCCATATCTTGAGCAATTTTCATAATTTGCTCTTGATAAACCATAATTCCATAGGTTTCATTTAAAATAGGTTCTAAAATTCCTGTTTCATATTCAATTTCTTCCCTTCGATGTTTACGGTTAATAAACTTAGGAATCAATCCTGCATCTAATGGTCCAGGTCGATAAAGTGCCAAAATAGAAGAAATATCTTCGATATTAGAAGGCTTCAAATCTCTCACTATCTGCTTCATTCCCGAAGATTCTAATTGAAATACACCTTCCAAATCTCCAGATTCTAATAATGAGTATGCCTTTTGTACTTCTTTAGGTAATGTACTATGTTGACCTTTAGCTAATATATGTTGTGCTTTTCTTTCTTGACCAGTAATTTCATCGGGGTCAATTTTGTAACCATTAGTTTCTTGAATTAAATCAATAGTTTTTTGAATCAGAGTCAGGTTACGTAAACCCAAAAAGTCCATTTTTAATAAACCCAATGATTCCAAATCTTCCATGAAATATTGGGTAATTACGGAACCATCATTATTTCGTTGTAAAGGAACAATTTCATCTAAAGGTTCAGCAGAAATAACCACACCTGCTGCATGAACACCAAAGGTTTTATTAGTTCCTTCAATTCGCATAGCCATATCTAGCCAATGACGAATTTTAGCATCATGATCATATTTTTCCTTAAACTCTGGTGCTGGTGTTTCATTAGAAACCATAACTTTGAGTTTAGTTGGTTTTCCCCGTACCACCGGAATCATTTTCGCCATTTTGTCAGCTTCCCCATAGGGAATATCCAACACTCTAGCCACATCTTTTAATACTGCTTTTGATGTTAAACGGTTAAAAGTAATAATTTGGGCAACTCTATCAGCACCATATTTATTAGTTACATATTCAATTACTTGATCTCGTTTCTCAATGCAAAAATCCGTATCAATATCAGGCATTGATTTCCGTTCTGGGTTCAAAAATCGCTCGAATAGTAAACCATGATGTACCGGGTCAATATTAGTAATTCGCATGGCATAAGCGACCAAAGAACCGGCCGCAGAACCACGACCTGGTCCCACAGGAATATTATTATCTCGCGCAAATTTGATGTAGTCCCACACAACTAAAAAGTATGTAGAAAAACCCATTCTTTGCAGCATTTTTAATTCATATTCCAATCTTTCTTTATAAATTTGATCTACTTCGCTGCGAGATTTGCGATTTAATCTTTCTAAAAGTCCTTGCCAAGCAATTTCTTCTGCGTAAGTATCAGGAGTGTGACCGGAAGGAATAGGAGGAGTAGGAATTTTCGGCTCATCCATAATATGGTAAGGCTCGATTTTATCCCCTACTTCTTCCGTTGTGGCAATGGCTTCGGCAATGACATAATCGGGTAAATGATCACGAAATAGCTGTTGCATTTCTTGGGCAGATTTGAGATATTCTGTGCCGCTATACCTCATTCTCTTATCTTCACTAATTAGCTGTCCTGTTTGAATACAAAGTAAAGCGTCGTGTGCTTCTACGTCAAAGCAAGAAATGTAATGGGAATCATTGGTAGCAATAAATTTAATGCCTAATTCACGGGCAATTTTCACAATTTCGACATTAACAATTCTGTCTTCTTGTGAACCGTGGTCTTGAATTTCTAAATAGAAATCTTCACCAAATACTTCTTTATACCATTTAGCAACTTTTCGGGCGGCATCTGGTCTCTTACTAAGAATTGCTTGGGGAATTTCTCCACCTAAACATGCGCTGGTGACAATTAAACCTTCTTTATATTCTTTGAGCGAATTTTTATTAATACAAGGACGGGAAAAAATACCTTTACCTTGCACACCTTGAAGGTGAGAAATTGTGGTTAATTTAACTAAATTTCTATAACCTTTTGTATTTTTAGCTAAGACAACTTGATGATATTTAGGACGGCGTTCTTGTTTTTCAATATCACCGTTAATAATATACATTTCGTTGCCAATAATTGGCTTAATATTCTTACTACGACAGACTTTTATCAGTTCAACAGCGCCATACATGACACCATGATCTGTGAGGGCGATCGCTTTCATCCCCAGTGTGATCGCTTGATCTACTAACTCTGGTAATTGACTTGCTCCATCGAGCAAACTATAGTCACTGTGAATATGTAAAGGTACAAAAGACATAAGCAATTAAAAATTCAACAATTAAAAATTCAACAATTAAAAATTAAAAAATCAAGATGCAGTAACAGCTTAACAGTTTTTCTCCACAATGACCTCTAACAATGCGAAACTTTTCTCCTGACAACTGATGTTCTAGTAGAGACAAATATACAATAGTATCCATCATGAACAAAATTAAGGCTATTACCTGGTTAAAGCGTATTCCTCTCACCTTACAAATCATCATTGCCCTAGTCCTGCCAATCATCTTAGGTATGGCTTTAGGCGGAGGAAATCCTAGCCGCAGCAATGCCACCTTAATTACTAACTTAGCAATTCCCGCTGAATTAGTATTCAAAGCACTCCGCGCCTTAGCTACACCTTTAATTCTAGTAGCAGTGCTCCACACCTTCATGACTACCAATCTTCCCGGTACAGCCGGTAGACGGTTAGCAGTGCTGCTTTTAACTAACACCATACTAGCTATTGTTGTGGTACTCTTAGTACCCAACATTTTACGTCCAGGTACTTGGGGAACTTTAGTAGCCCCAGGTAGCACAGAAATCACTCCTAAAAGTTTCGACCCTTGGGGATTATTTAAAGATGCCTTACCAGAAGCCATCCTCAAACCCCTGGTTGATAATAATGTCATCCAACTCATCGTTATCGCCCTCAGCTTTGGTATAGTTTTACAAGCATTAAAATCAGAACAAATCAATGCTGGAAAGACAGCATACCAACGAATTGAAGATGTAATTGCCATATTATTTGAAGCAATTATCAGTATCCTCAAGTGGGTAATTGCCTTAGTACCTATATTAGTATAGTCGCCAAAATCACTGCCGGAAGAGGCTTTGTAGCATTTCAATCCTTAGCAGCCTTCATCTTAGCAGTGTTAGTAACCTTATTTTTACAAGCTTGTTATTACCTCACCAGAGTGAAATTTGGTTCTTGGGTAAACCCGGTGAAATTCTTAGCTGGTGCTGCTGATACCTATTTAACAGGCTTTCCCACCTCTTCTTCAAGAAGAGCAATGCCCATCACTTTTGAAGTTTCACAAACAAAAATTGCTTTAAGAAAATCTTCTGCTTCTTTAGACGCATTAGTTGGCGCAAATTTCAATAATGATGGCACAGCCCTTTATGAAGCCATATCTGCATTGTATATTTCCCAAGTCATTGGGCAACATCTGAGTTTAGGACAGCAATTAGTTGTCGTTCTCACATCTATTTTTGCCTCAGTGGGTGGAGCAGGTATTCCCAATGCTGGACTAGTAACGATGACCTTGGTTTTCACTTCCGTAGGTTTACCGATACAGTATATAGCTTTATTGGTGACAGTAGACTGGTTTTTAGATCGTTGTCGCACGGCAATAAATGTCATGGGAGATATCACTGTCAGTGCTTTACTAGATGGCAAAAAGCCCCGTTCTATAGACGAGGCGTAATCAGTTATCAGTTGCCAGTTGCCCAATGCCCAATTTTTTAAGACTGGTGATGTCCTTTAGCATCGCAATGTTTAACCAAGCACCGTTCTAAAAGTTGGATTCGCCAAAGTAAGGCAAAGCGGTAAGGATTCCATATCAATTTAGTATTAGGACTAAATAAGGGTTGGTTCAAATAATGCCAAAGAGGGAATTTAATTGTTGTGTTTTTACAAGCCATAGGAGGAACAAAACTTTATAAAATTGCGTCAGGAGTAGTTGTGATTTCATTGAATAATTAAGTTTCAACTACTAAATACCTTTTACATAGAAGATTAAACCAATATTTTTTGATTGTCTTGGTGGAAATCGCGGAAGTTAAAAAAATTTAACTTTTGCATTCTTCAAAAAAGTTTGACTAAATCCTGCATTTGTTGCTGGTGCGAACTTTGGTAGGGGGGAAGACTGAGAAGGAAGTTTTGATAAGCCATGGAGATTTGTCTAGCCACTTCATCAATAGGTATACAACCAATAGTTGTCCCCAACCCAGGAACAGCGACTATATTAATTTGTTTTTCTAAACAATTACAGTAGAATTTATTATGTTGACGAATTACCAACAGAGTTGACCACATACCTTGATACACATGATCTTTACCAGCCATAGATATGGGCATTCTGAGACTTGGAGTATGAGCAATAAAAGGATGTAAAGAGTGATTTATTTCTAAAATTAAGGATGAACCTATGGGTTGATCTCCTAAATACTCTTCTTGAATGCGTTGTTGTAATAATTTTTCTACATCTTCACCGAAAAATCTGAGAACTGCTGCATCAATATTATTGTTAGCAGAGGACAAGCAACTAGAGGCGGTAACTACACGATCTAAAAGAGGCAAATCTTCAAAAGTGCCATTAACTATTTCTACATTAGGTAAGCCTTCAAAATAATCTGCAAAAGTTCTGCATAAAAAAGTTTTAGTATGTAGCAAAATCAGTTTTAAGGGAATATTATAACCCCAAGTTAGACAGGAATCTGTGTTGAGGTCTTTACTTTTTTAGTTTGATTCATTAATCAAGAAAATTAGATGGCACTTAATAACAACAAAGGAAGATAGAATCAATGTTTAACTTAATATGAGCTAATTTTCATGTTGTTACTCCCTCATTTATTTTAATTGGAAAGACTGATTGTTTAAGTACATGATAAATATCTAAAAATAATAATTGTAGAGGTTCATTGGCAATAATCGGATAAGGAAGTAATTGTAAACAATCCTCTAAATTATGGACAATTTTCTGCAAACTTGTAAATCCTAGCATGGCTGGGCCACCTTTGAGGCTAAAGGTAGTAGGGAAAATTGCTTCTAATTCGTATCTATCATCAATTGTATTTTGCATATTCAGGGAACCGTTGTAGATGGTGTTCAGGTGTTCTTGTGATTCCTCGACATAGTAACCTATGATGTTTTGAAATTTTTCTGGGTTCATAATTTTAATAGGTGTTAGTTGAAAACCAATATCCAATCATACTTATTAGGCATTCTTTGCCAGTATTCTGATAGTACAGGTGCTATTTCTTAGGAACATCTTCGGTATACAAACCAAACAACTAAGGAGTATGTTAGAGTATGTTTGAAGTTTGATTGTTTTGACAACTACTGGTGAATAACTACAAGAGAGGATGCTCTTCTTCCAGAAAGAGACTCCTTAATGTTTGTTGTTCGTATTTAGTTAGACTACCCACTTCTAACTGGATTCCTATCTTGAGTTAACGCAAAAAACCGCTTTCACTAGTGAAGCGGTTCTGAATCTATAAAGGGAATAGGGAATAGGGTTTAGGGAGATCGAGAGAATAATATATTCCCTCCTGATTCCTGATAGCGTACCCTACGGCAAGTAAGCTAAACTTAGTGTGCCGTAGGCATAGCGTGACGATAGCCATACTCCTTCTAATAATGTGTACCTGTCTTGCGGTGGTTGATAGCTGTTATGGCATCGGGTTTGAGTAATTTACCGTTATCTACGGTTGCATAGACTACCCAATGATCACCACATTCCAGACGTTGGTTAACGGAACATTCTAAATATGCTGAAGCGTCAGTGAGAACTGTACAACCGTTGTCTGCGTCTACAGTCTGGAAGTTAGCAAACCGGTCTTCTCCGGGGGTGAAATTTTTACGGAAATGTTTCATGTAGTCTACATGAACTCCTTCCGGGAGAATATTCAGGACAAATTTACCACCGGGATACATGAGGGATTCTACGGCTCTATCTTTGGCGATCGCCACCGTAATTCCTGGTGGGTTAAAAGTAGCTTGAGAAACCCAAGCACCTAACATTCCTGTGGAAACTTCTCCTTGTTTAGCACTGACCACACAGACAGAACCAATAATTCTGCCCACTGCTTGTTCTGTTGGGGTAGCTGCTTGTTGGGGTACACGAATTTTCCTAGCCTTTTTCAACCCCTGTGCAAAATCTGTACCAATTTCTTCACACATTTTCAGAGTCACTTCATCAGGTTTAAACTTCACTTTCAACGTGTCGAAGCCAAACCGATATCCAGCATCTCGCAGTTTACATTCAACTAAATCTAAAGCTTCTCCACTCCAACCATAGGAACCAAACACCCCAGCCAGTTTACTACTGTCACCAGTAGCTAAGACAATACCTAAAGCTGTGTGAATAGGTGTAGGTGCATGACCACCAATAGTCGGAGTACCAATAATTAAAGCATCCGCTTGTTCTACGGTATGACGAATTTCGTCAGGTGGTGCAAATTCGCAATTAATAGAATGAACAGCGACTCCTCCTTTAGTTAGCCCCAAGGCCATCGCCTGTGCTAAAATCGCTGTATTTCCATAAGCTGAAGCGTAAAGTAACGCCACAGATATTTCCCGATTCTTTTGAGAATGACTCCATTCACCATAAGCTTTAGTCAATTCAATTAAGCCAGTACGTACCAAAGGACCATGACCAACAGCATACATTCTCACCTGCAAATCAGAGATCTTCTCCAAAGCAGCTTCTACGTGAGTTGCATGGGGAGCCATCAAACAATTAAAATAGTAACGTTGGTCTTCCTTAAAGCTTTCCACATTGTCATCAAAGACTTGATCACCACAGATATGCACTCCAAATAATTTATCTGTGTAGAGAATTTGGGTCTGCTGGTCGTAGGTACAAAGTGCTTCTGGCCAACGGGGACTAGGAGTAGGTAAGAATTTTAAAACATGACCCTTACCCAAATCTAATGTTTCTTTACCACGCATGACCAAAACTTTGATATCTTGGTCTGGGAAAGATGCTCGCAAATTATTTGCACCAAGAAGAGAACAAACAAAAGTAATTTGTGGTGCAAGTTCTAAAAGTGCTTTTAAAGTTGGTATCCGATTGGGGCTAAAATGACCCATAATCACATAATCCAACTTGCGGAAGTTGACCGTATTCTGCAAAGCTTCTAGATAAATAGTGGTGAAGCTTTCTCCCGGAGGATCAATCAATGCAGTATTATCGGCTTCTATTAAATAGCAATTAGAGGTAGTACCTCTTTCTAGTGCATATTCAATTTCAAACCGGAGACGTGACCAACTTCTCGCTCTGAGAACCTTTGTATTTGTAGCAATAGGTAGAACTTGTACGTCGCGTGGTTTGGAATCGCTCATAGATTTTTTAGATGTTTGTTGTGGAGAAAAAACTTGAGAAAACCAATTTTTAGCCGATGCAAAAGCGTTGGAAAAAGAATCTGGAAGTTCCATATAAATTATGAAATGATCGCCGTAAAATATCTGTGCATTGCAATTCAAAATTAAAAAATGGGTAATGGGGAATTGGTAATCGGGAGAATTATCTATCACCTATCCCCAATACCCAGTCCCCAATACCCAGTCCCCAGTCGCCAATTAGTAGTAGTTCCCTACTTTGCGATGACGTACTGCTGTAACTGCGTCAGGTTTAGAAACTCGTCCATTTTCAACTGTGCAGTATAAAATCCAGTGGTCACTACATTCCATGCTGGTGACAACTTCACATTCCATGTATGCAAGTGCATCTGTCAAAATTGGTGAACCGTTTTTGGCGGTTTGGGTTTTTACTCCGGCAAATCTATCTGCACCGGGATGTAAACGCTTGAGGAAGTGCTTTTTCAGGTCTTGATAATTTCCTTCTTCCAGAACGTTGAGAACAAAGCGATCACCTATTTGCAGTAAGCTATCAATAGCCCGATCTTTAGCTACAGCCATGGTGAATCCTAACGGCTGTAAACTAGCTTGTGTCACCCAGGAAGCTATCATTGCACCACTAATATCACCTTTTTTGGTGGTAACAATGTACAATCCACTGCTAATCCGACCCAACGCTTTTTCCATGTTCACGTCGAGGGATTTGATTTGTTTGATGTTGCGTTCCCGCATCACCAATTGTCCCAAATCTGTACCTGCTTCTCCACAAATTTGGTACGTAAAGACACCAGGAACTTCTTTAATGCGAATTGCTGGAAATGCTTCTTTAATTCCCAAGTCAATAAACTTACGACGTAAGGTATCAATGGGTTCATCATCGCCACCGTAACATTCAAATAGTCCCACTACTTGCTTATTTTTGGCGACTGATAGCAATGAACTGATACCAGATTGAGCAGAAATCGAACTAGTTGGAGGCATTCCAATCACAAGACCTGATGCTCTACCTGCTAGTTCTTGAATTTCTTGAGGTTCTGCGGTGTTCAGATCAATTACTTCTACTCCCACACCAGCTTTTTGGATACCTTCAGAAATTGCCATAGCCAAGCGATCACTATAACCGTATTCTGAAACATAGAATAAACCAACAGTAGTTTCTGCTGTGGCTTGTCTTTGGCTCCAGCTTTGATAACACTCTGTCAGAATATCTAAGTGATGGTGTAGTAATGGTCCGTGTCCGTTGGCAATAATGTTAATTTTGCCTAAATCACCCATTCTCTTCATTGCATTCAATAGAGAACGAGCATTTGGACTCATTAAGCAATCGTAGTAAAATCTGAAGTCGGCTTCAATGGCCTCTAAATCTTCGTCAAAGGTGCGATTATCACAAAAATGCATTCCAAAAGCATCGCAAGTGTAGATGATTTGGGTTTTGCGGTCAAAGCTGAAAATGGTATCAGGCCAGTGTAAATTTGGCGCACTGACGAATTCTATTTCATGTCCTTTACCAATATTAATGCGATCGCCACTTTTAACAATTCGCTTGGAAAAAGGATCATGTACCAAACCTTCCAAAAATTGCAGTGCTACTTTGGAAGCTAAAACAGTCGCTCTTGGTGCTAACTGTAATACATCTTCTACCAAACCACTATGATCTGGTTCTGTATGACTGACAATTATATAATCAATAGTTTTGGGGTTAACCAAACTTTTGAGTGTATCTAAATACAATTGACGAAACTTCTGGTGAGAAGTATCAATCAAAACAGTTTGTTCACCTCTAATTAAATATGAATTATAGGTTGTGCCGTTTTGCAGTCCAAATTCAATATCAAAACGATCCCGATCCCAATCAAGAGAGCGAATCGCCGTGGTGTTAGGGGCAATTTCAACAGTTTGTATAGTTAACCGAGGCTCAACTTCCTCTGAGATCGCTACCATGATTCGTCTCCGAGTCCAAATAATATTCTCTTCTCAACCCATTTTCTTACTAAACTCTTTTTAAAGTTGTAATGAAGAATATATTTTGAGAAATTCAACTTGTATCAATTACTGCCTTACTGACTCCTTGCAAAACACTTTTCCAGCAAGCTCTACTTGTATTCACTGGTGTAGGTGCGCTAAGTAATTCTAACGCACCCTCAAAACTAAGGAAAATTCACGCTGCAAGTATTAACTAAATTTGCGTCTAATTTTAAACCAAATTCTTCTTCAAACACACCTTTCTTATAATCTAAACTCCACAGTTCTAAAGCACAATCATCACCTAAAATTCTGGGGAATAACAAGATTTTAAATTCATGTTTCTGGGGAATATATTCACACTGCACTTGAGAGATAGCACCGATTTGTCTTCTATCTAAGGCTACTGACAATCTTAAAATTGCACTCAGTTGAGAAACTATGAGCCGATGTTCTTTATGCAATAAATTACGGTAGTTATCGTGTTTTTTCTTAGGGGGTGATTTGCGGTGATAACGGGCTAAATTAGCTATGATTTCTATTTCAGTTTCGTTATAACCAAGTAATTCACCATTTCTAATCAAATAGTATGAATGCTTGTGGTGTGAAGAATGGCTGATGTAGTGACCACAATTGTGTAAAATGGCAGCAGCCCAAAGCAATTGTCTTTCTTGTTGACCCCAATTATGTAGTTGACTTTGAGTTTGATCAAATAAACTCAATGCAAATTTAGCTATGTGATCGCTATGGTCGCCACAAGCATTGCTATTTTCTAAGTTAATATGGTATTTCTTAGCAATTTTTAGAACATTACGTTCTCTAATCGAACTTTGATAGCGTAGTTTGTTGTCAATAAAACCATGTGTCAGCATCCAATCGACAATTACACCTTCTCGCAGAGATCGTTCACAGAGTGAAACTGAATCCACATCTAACAGGGTCATGGCTTCCTGTAATATCACCGCCCCAGCTAGTATCACTTCTGACCGCTTTTCTGGCATTCCTGAAATTGCAGCCCTTTCTACATTGGTCATCCGTCGTAAGCGAGTTACCCAAGTCCGCAAGTCTTGAAGACTAAATTGATAACCGTTGAGAGTAGAAGGAACAACACCCATTTTTTCTTTAGCATGAATAGTTGCTAAGGTTTCAATGGTGCCTGATGTTCCCACCAATTTGGGAGATTCACCAGGTTTGAGTTTAAAAAGTACATCTTCTACAGAACGTTCTAACATCCCTTTTGCATAAGCTTGTAAGTATTGAAACTCACAATGGCTGATTGGGTCGGTGTTAATTAACTCTCCAGTTAGTCGCACTGCACCTACTTTCGTGCTGGTAAGGCTGCGGGGGTCTTGAGAGTCACCTAAAATTAATTCTGTGGAACCACCACCAATGTCAATAATGATGTGTGGTTCGTGATTAAATTCCATCCCTGATAAAACACCTAAATAGATGCGTCGGGCTTCTTCTTGACCAGAAATCAAGTCTACGCTTAAGCCTATTTCGCTTTCTATGTTCTGTAAAAAATCCTGCCCATTAGGGGCTTCGCGGACGGCGCTGGTTGCTACTGCAATAATGCTTTCTGCTTCTAGGCTTTTAGCAAGTTTTTGGAAACGTCCCAAACAAGCGATCGCTTTTCTGATCACTTCTGGTTTGAGTTCTCCAGTTTCCAAGTTGCGCTCGCCTAATCTTACCGTTTCTTTTTCTCTGGCGATCATCGTAAAAGCTGGTAGCGTCGGTTCAATTCTTACTATGACGATATGTAAGGAATTAGTACCGATATCAATAGCCGCAATAATCGGGTTTTGCTTGACTGGTTGAGTAGGTGTACTCTCCCAGTTAGCTGAAACTGCATTCAGCATTTAGGTTTCTCTCTCTTAACAATGAATGGTACAAGGAGGTAGAAGGCGAGAAAGCAAGTGCATAATTATAGCAGATTGCAGATCAATGAAGTACAGAATCTAAATTGAAACCTAGACAGCAAGAGAGTTTTAGTCCTGAATCCTGCCATATTAGTGTGTCGGTTTAATCGGCACTTAATACTTGTTACGTGCAATCTATCTATAGATTAGATTGATCAGGTTAATTATCTGGTGATATTACTCACAATTAAAGTCATGAACTTGTATCCAAAACTGTAACCTTAGTTAATGTATAAGGATCATCAAATAACAAACCCCAGGATACAAATGAAAGATGTTTAAAAAGAGTTTTTGCCTTACGCCATGTATTTTTCCAAAATTTGGATGCTCCCTGTATGTACAGTTAGCAAATAACGATATTATTCTATAGATGTTAAGATATGTGAATTCTTTAAATATGCTCAAAACACCAGAAAGCAACCAAGAACCATTATGGCTTGTAATTATCCGGCTCTTACGCTGGCATAAACCAGAAGGCAGGTTAATTTTGATGATTCCTGCACTATGGGCTATATTTTTGGCAGCTGCTGGTAAACCACCTTTAGCCCTAGTGGGAGTAATTATATTAGGTACTCTAGCCACTAGTGCAGCAGGTTGTGTAGTTAATGATTTATGGGATCGAGATATAGATCCGCAAGTAGAGAGAACACGCGAGCGCCCCCTGGCTTCCCGAGCCCTTTCCTTAAAAGTTGGTATTGTGGTTGGTATAGTTGCCTTAGCCTGTGCACTAGTTCTCGCTTTCTATCTTAACCCCTTAAGCTTCTGGTTATCAGTGGCAGCAGTACCTGTTATTTTATTTTATCCAGGGGCAAAACGGGTATTTCCTGTACCTCAATTGGTGCTTTCCATTGCTTGGGGTTTTGCAGTGTTGATTAGCTGGAGTGCAGTTACACAAAACATTTCCACACCTACTTGGTTACTGTGGGGTGCAACAGTTTTCTGGACATTGGGATTTGATACAATTTATGCGATGAGCGATCGCCAAGATGATCAACGCATCGGTGTTAATTCTAGCGCCCTCTTCTTTGGTAAATACGCTCCTATAGCCATTGGTATTTTCTTCGCTGGAACAATCATCCTCCTCGCTGGAGAGGGAATCTTAGTTAATCTCAATGGATTTTTCTGGATTACCTTAATCACTTCCGCTTGTAGCTGGGTTTGGCAATTTATGCGCTTAAGAAACCCAGAACTACCCAAACCTGCTTATGGTGAAATGTTCCGTCAAAATGTCTGGATTGGATTTTTGATTTTAGCAGGAATAATAGTTGGTTCTTTCTAAAGATTTATACCCCAATACGTTTCAGATAAGCCTCTTTCTCTCCCCCTGGCTGGGTAAACAGATAATTTTTCTTAACTAAACCGTATTGATTTATAGCGGCACACCCAGCCTAAAAAGCTAACCTTATCCAGCTACTGACCTTGATGTTTAATCGGCAAATTAATTACAAACTATGTTCCTTTTTCAACCGCTGGAATTACTTCTATCTTACCTTAGTGTTTCTCAACTATTTGATAACAAATACTCAACCCTAAACCAGTACCTTTACCTACAGGCTTAGTCGTGAAGAAAGGATCAAATAGTTTATTAATAATTTCAGGTGCAATTACTAAAGCATTATCTTTAATTTTGACTTTGATATATGGATAATCAACTTGTGATATCTCTATAACTATTTGTTTATTATGTTGTTTTTGACATTCTATAAAATCCATGTATGGCATTACTAAAGAATGTCCATAAATACCTGATTAAGTTGTACCGGATAACAATCAATCAAAGGTAAGTTATTATATTTTTTAATGACTTTAATTTCTTGATTCAAGCGTTAATTGAAAATTAATAAAGTATTATCAATACCCTCATGAATATCTACATCCTTCATTTCCGGTTCATCTAATCGGAAAAAATTACGCAACGACAATAGAATTTCCCGAATACGTTGAGAGCCCACCGTCATAGATGACAAAATCTTACCCAAATCTTCAGTCATAAGTTCTAAATCAATAGCTGCAATTTTTTCCTCAATGATTAAATTTTTATCAGGGTACTGTTCTTGATACAAATACAATAAAGCAATTAAATTTTTAAAAAAATTTTCAGTACATGGAACATTACCATGAATAAAATTCACAGAATTCTTAATCTCATGGGCCATTCCTGCTACCATCTCCCCAAGAGAAGATATTTTTTCAGTTTGAATTAGTTGCGCTTGAGTATTTTTTAAATCTTGCAGTGCTTGTTGCAGTTCTTGAGTTCTTTATTTGACCCTTTGTTCTAAAGTTCGTTGCGCTTGTCGCAGTTCTTGAGTTCGTTTTTCTACCCTTTATTCTAAATTTTTACGAGGAAGTTATAATTAGTCTGTATAATCTGCAACAGAGTCGACTAATTGATTTAAGGATGTTGGTAATGTCCCTACTTCATCATTGGTTTTAATATTAGCTCTGATTTTAAAATTTGATTCTTGGGTGATTTTTCTAGCAGTGTTAGTAACTGCTTGTAGAGGACGGGTAATTAAGTTAGTAGTCATAAATGCAAGCACAGCTGCTATTAAATACAAAATTAATATACTTTTTATAATATACTTTTTATTCGCAGCTTTTTAGCTTTATCAAAAGCTAACATTTGCCTCATATCTTTGCAGATCAGTATTTTTGATAATTATATTTAACTAATTTACCAGTTCCTCAAATTGGAATTGGGCTTTAGATATTCTTGTTAATTTAGCAAAATTAGCAGAATTAGCTGAGTACAATTATTTGTTTGATATTGTAAGTTATTGACTCCTATAGAACGCCAAAAAGTTATGATACTTTCACTATATAACTGTCTATTGGACTTCATGGAGAATTAATTTTATGTTATAAAAGGGGGTTGTCTTTATTTTAGCCAAAAGTTAGAGTTCCAGGGTTATCTCTGAATTAGCAAGGGCAAAGAACACCAAAAATATATAAAATCTAAAACTCTCTTTCATACCACATAAACAATTTTCTAAGATGTCTATTATTTTTATATTCTTGTATTAAGCTAATGAAATCTTGATTATTTACCGCTAAAGCATTAAAATTTTCTGTAATAAAGGTTTCTAGCTGAGATAACTGTGTATTTACCTGATTAATTTCCTTTGTAAATCTATTTTTTTCGAGATATCTTAATTAAGAAATAATTTTCTACTATATTAACTGCTCTTTGTGGATACATCCTTACCGTAGTTACAGAATTTTTTAAATCTTTTACAAGTAATTCTTGCTGATAACATGGAAATAATTGCTTTTGGGCTGTTTCTTCGTAATAGTTGGCAATCAGTAAAGTACTTATTGCTCCTGTAGGAATTATATAGAAATCATATTTGATTTTTGAAAAAGACTAAGAGATAATACTGAGAAACTATCTTATCTAATAGCTAACAATGAGTAATCAGGAGCTACAATCTAAAATTGCAGAACTACAAGAATTTATAGATGAGCTTCCAGATGCAAGGGAAGTAAGAAAAGCATTGGCAGTGAAGCTGGTTTATCAAAGCTACAAGTATGAGGAAATTCAAA